>Ga0307511_10000876_pt1 | contig 31906 bp, 28 predicted proteins | sample 13_EM_MG_FD_200266 | JGI IMG/M metagenome (GOLD analysis project Ga0307511, IMG submission 200266) | Populus trichocarpa ectomycorrhiza microbial communities from riparian zone in the Pacific Northwest, United States - 13_EM | ecosystem: Host-associated > Plants > Roots > Unclassified | place... | reverse complement strand
GGACTCCCGCCATCGTCATTCCTTGTCAGTGCTTGAGCCCGAATGTGCGTAACGCATTCTCGCTGGTGATCCTGCGGCGATCGGCCTCAGGAATGGCCGCCATCGCGAACTGCTCTGCCACTACTTTCCGGGAGTTGGGCCAACACGTGGCCGGATGCGGAAAATCCGTAGACCAGTACAGGCACTCGGGGCCGAAGAAACGGTACGCGGCCGCGAGCCCAGCCGGCTCATACATGAAGGTGGCGCCCATCTGGCGCTTGAAGTACTCGCTCGGCAGCAGCTTCACGCCGGGAAATTCATAGTGCTGATGCATGCGTGCATCGAGCACGGTCTCGAAAAAGAACGGCAGCCAGCCTAAGCCCGGCTCGACCATGATCACCCGCAGTCCCGGAAACCGCTCCAGCGTACCCGTCAGGATCCAGAACGCGATCGTCTCGGCAAGCGCCACGCACGGCATGGCAGTGAAGATGCCCTTCTGCGGTGTTGGATCGCGGCGGAAAACGTCCCACAGGGAGGCTTTCACGTCGAGATGATTGAGCACCGTGATACCCGTGTCGGCCAGGGTCGCCCACAACCGGTCATAGCGTCGGTCGCAAACGTCCGGCAAGCCGAACTCGGTTGGGAACGGAGTGATCTGCACGCAGCGTGCGCCAAGTGCCGCGACGCGCTCGACCTCGCCTACGGCAAAATCGATGTCGTAAAGCTGGATCTGATAGGCAGTCAGCAGCCGCTCCGGGTTGACGGAGGCGAAATCAGCCATCCCGTCGTTGTAGCCCTCGAGCGCCCTCTTCCAGTCCACGCCCATGAGCTCGGGCGTGCAGTACTTTGCACCGCCGACCTCGGGAAAGATCACCTCGGCATGCACTCCATCGCGGTCCATGGCGCGCAGCTTCGCGTGCGGCTCGAAATGTCCGGGATCACGAGCCGCGTCTGGATCGACGAAGTCCTCGAGTGCGAGCGGTTTCTGCCCCGCACGAAGCTCGGCTCCGTGAGCGGCAAGCCGGGCGCCCGCCTCGTCCCAGAGCGGCCGCAGGCGGTCCGGTAGCCGTGCCTTGACCCAGTCGTCGGTGAAGTGCACGTGTGAGTCGGCGGAGACGAGTTGCTCGGTGACAGCGCAGATGCCGGACATGGACGAACGCCTCCTTCGACCCCCCAATCTGCCGTCAACGCTACCAAAGGATAAATTAAAGTACCAGAGGTTTCGTATCGTTGAGTTCGGGTATAACATGGCCCTGCAGCCGGTCGAACGTGCGCGTGCACCGCAGGCGCAGCCGGCAAAAGCGTCACACCGCGAGGCACAACATGGCCACGGTCGAATCGGCAACTCTCAAAACCCCGCAGCGCGTGCGCGGTATCCCTGTGATCGGCAGCGCCCTGGCGATGGCGAAGGATCCGGCGAAATTCTTCGTCGACTGCTACCGCAAGTACGGGCCCGTATTCCGCATCCAGATCCTCAGTAACACGTACACCGTGCTCGCGGGCGCCGAAGCCGCCACCTTTATGGGCACGCGCCAGGGCCGCGACTCGCTGCGCTCGAAGGAGTTCTGGCAGGGGCTCGTCGATGAATGGGGCGCACAGCGCACGTTGACCGGCGTAGACGGGGAAATGCATCAGAAGCTGCGCACGGTCATGCGGCACGGTTACTCCCGAGAATCGGTTCGCGGAAGGTATGACGAGCTCGTCGCAATCACCGACTCCGTGATCGCCAGAGATTGGCCTGTTGGCTCGATGGTTCCCGTGCTGCAGGCAATGCAGTACATCGTTACCGAACAGCTCGGCGCAATGCTGACCGGCACCTCGCCGCGCGAATACGTCACGGATATCCGCACGACCATCCTCTACATTCTGAATGTGCTCGTCACCCGGCAGCGGCCCAGGTTTTATCTGCGGGACCCGCGCTACAAGCGGGCGAAGGCACGCGTCACCGAGCTCGGCCGCCGCATGATCGCCGAGTATCACGCCGGCAAGGCTTCGCGGGACCCCGCGCGCCGCAACCTGGTCGATGACATCATGGAGGCCCATGAGCGTGATCCGGATCTCATGCCCGAAAGCGACCTGATCCTCAGCCTCACGGGCCCGTTCGTTGCGGGACTCGATACCGTGGCCAACACGACGGCGGCGTTCGTTTACGCGGTGCTCAAGCACCCTGATGTGTTGGAACGCGTGCGGAGCGAGGCCGACGCTCTGTTTGCCCAGGGTTCGATCGACGAGGCGGACCTGAAGCGCACGCCCTCGATCGAGGGGGCAGTCATGGAGACGATGCGGCTTTATCCGATCGCGGTGGCGCAGATGCGCACGGCGACCCGCGACTTCGAATTCGCCGGACACCAGATCCGGGAGAATGAGCTGCTGTTCGTAGCCACCAGCGTGCCGCATTTCATGGAAGAGTACTTCCCGCAGCCCGAGAAGTTCGACATCGACCGGTACCAGAAGCCGCGCGCCGAGCACCTGCAGTCGGGCGCCTATTCACCTTACGGCCGCGGTCCGCACACCTGCCTTGGCAAGACCCTGGCTGAGGTGCAGATGACGTTGACCCTCGCACGGCTGTTTCACCAGCTCGATCTGGGTCTCGAACCGCCGGGCTATGTGTTGCAACGAAAGACACTGCCGACGCCAGGACCCAGCATGAAATTCAAGGTGCGCGTGAAAAGCAGGCGGCATTGACCTTCATGGCTTCAGAGCGCTTTCGATCATTTTGCGGTAGGTGCGCGAATACGGCGGAAGATTGAACGTCAGGTCGAGGAGTCCCAGCGGCTGCTCCACCACCGAGCGGGCATTGGAGAATTCGAAAAAGCCCCGCTCACCCCCGAGGCGGCCGCTGCCCGAGTGATTGACACCGCCGAACGGCAAACGGGGGTTCGTGCCGGACTGAATCAGGTTGTGGTTCACAACCGTGCTGCCGGCGGAGGTGTGCGTGAGGAAGTACGCGATGGCGGTCCGGTCCTTGGCATAGATGTACAGTGCCAAAGGCTTGGTCCGCCGCTGTACGATCGCGATCGCTTCGCTGCGTTCCCGGAACGGGATCACCGGTACGATGGGCGCGAAAATCTCCTCTTGCATCAACAGCATGTCCTCTGTCACCTTGGTCAACACCGTTGGAGCCACATAACGGTCCGGCGCTCGCGTTTCCCCGCCGCACTCAATGTGGGCGCCTTTTGCTCGCGCATCGGCCAACAGACGCTCGACACGCGCGAAATGCTCGTCGTTGACTATGCGTAACAACTCGGGTGAATGGTCGAACCCTTGGCCAGCCGGGTTGTACATGGAGTCGATGGATCGGACGAGCTCCGCGACAACGGTCTCGAACACTGATTCATGGGCGAGAACGTAGTCCGGCGCGACGCAGATCTGGCCGGCGTTCGCCACACGTCCCCACGCGATTTTCCGGGCCGCGTTGCCGATCGCGGCTGAGGAGTCGACGATCGCCGGGTTCTTGCCGCCCATCTCGAGAGTGATCCCGGCGAAATGCTCTGCGGCCGCTCTCATGACGAGGCGTCCGACGCGCTGGCCCCCGACGTAGCAGATGTGGTTGAAAGGCTGCGCCAGCAGTGCCTGCGCCACATCCGGACCTCCTTCGAACACAGCGAACTCGTTGGCCGGAAACACGGAGCGGATTACTTCGGCCAGCAGCGCGGAGCTGTGTGGGGCCAACTCCGATGGCTTCAGGACAAAAGCGTTTCCGGCCGCGATGGCTGCAACCGCCGGGACCAGCCCAATGCAGATCGGCGCGTTCCAGGTCGCAAGATTGAGCACGACCCCCTTCGGCTCGTACAGGATGTAGCACTTCTTCCCGAACGTCGCCGCGGAGTTGCGCACCCGCCGGGCCCGCATCCAGCTTTTGAGGTGCTTCGTGGCATAATCCGCCTCCCCTTTGAGCATGACCAGTTGAGCCGCGACGTCAAGATCGCACGCTTTCAGCTCCGTGTAGGCTGCCTCGTAGAAGCGCTTCTTGTTGGCCAGCACGGCGGTCACCATTGCGCGTATCCTGTCTGCGCGTTCCGCGGCACTGCGCTCGGCGAGAACGGGTGTGTTGTCGCGCAATGCCGCGAATCCTGCATCGATGTTCTGCATGGGAGCGCCCCCCGTCAGATGTTGAACTGCTTCGCGATGAGCTTCTCGAACGCCCTCTCGGTCAACAGCTTCTGTAGTGCGGGTAGCAGGCGCACTTCCTTGCCGACCATGTAACGTGGCTTCAAGCGCGACACATCAACGAGCTTCAGCACGCTATCCGTGACGTAGTCTGGATCATTGGCCGTCAGCAGCATCCTGCCCAGATGCTCAGTGATCGGCCGCAGTTTCGCCTCATATCTGCGCCGCATCTCCGGCGTGGTGCGATCCCAGATGCTCGCCGTGGATTCCACCGGGTTCGCCGTCATATGCGTCTTCACGGCGCCGGGCTCGATCGACGTCGCCTGGATCCCGAACTTCGCCAGCTCGTAGCGCAACGTGTTGGTCATACCCTCCACGGCGTACTTGGACATGTTGTACATGCCCGAGCACGGCATCGGGACACGCACGGCCCCGGAGGAGAAGTTGAAGATGCGCGGCGAGTGGCGGCTCGCGTGCAGCAGTGGCAGAAAAGCCTGGATGACCCGCACCTGGCCGAAGAGATTGACGTCGAAGAGGCGCTTTCCCTCATCGAGGTCCACGCCTTCGATGACGCCCGTCGCGATGTTGGCAATGCCGGCGTTGTTGATGAGGAGGTCGAGGCCGCTCCCGTCCAGCGCTTCGGCAACCTGGGCAGCGCCGGCTCGGACCATCGTCGTATCCGTGACATTCTGTTGAATCACCGTGAGCTTCACTCCGTTCATGAGCTCACTGGTATCGAGTCCGGGCATCACGCCGGCAAACACGCGCCAGCCGCGCTGGGCGAGCTTGCGGGCCATCAGCATGCCCATCCCCATGGCCGCGCCTGTCACGACTGCCGATCGGGTCTGAGCTGTCGAGCTGGTCATATAAACCTCCCTGCACGCCGTTTTTATGCGTCCCGGCTCGATCAGAAGGAGCAAACCCGGTACCGCCGGTACCGTTTTGGTACGCTACCGGCCTTCGGACACATCTGTCAACATGGCGGCACCGGAAAGGGGGACCTATGATCGGGCGCCACTGCGATCTGTACGCGGAAAGCCTACGCGACCCGCGAGCGTTCTGGGCACGGGCAGCCCGGGAGATCGATTGGCATCTCCCCTACCGGCAGGTTCTAGACGAATCCGCCGCGCCGCTGCCCCGCTGGTTCTGCGGCGGAGAGCTGAACACCTGCTACAACGCTATCGACCGGCACGTCGAGAATGGCCGCGCCGAACAGTTCGCTGTGATCTGGGAGAGTCCGGTCACTGGCGGCAAGCGGGTGCTGACGTTCCGGGAATTGCAGACCGAAGTCGCACGACTAGCCGGCGTCCTGCGCTCACTCGGCGTGGAAAAGGGCGACCGGGTAGTGATCTACATGCCCATGGTGCCAGAGACGCTCATCGCGATGTACGCGTGCGCGCGCATAGGCGCAATTCACTCAGTGGTTTTTGGCGGCTTTGCTGCGCAGGAGTTGGCGGTGCGCATCGATGATGCGACGCCGAAAGTTGTCCTGAGCGCATCCTGCGGGATAGAAGGCAAGCGGATCGTCCCCTACAAGCCGTTGCTGGACCGTGCGCTGGCGATCGCGCGGCACGCGCCACGCTACTGCATAGTCCTGCAGAGGGAGCAGCTACGCTGCGAGCTGCTGCCTGACCGCGATCTCGACTGGAGCCAGGTTGCCGCGACGGCTCAGCCGGCCGTCTGCGTGCCCGTAGCGGCGACAGATCCGCTGTACATTCTCTACACATCGGGCACGACGGGCCTTCCCAAAGGCATCGTGCGCGACACCGGCGGCCATGCGGTAGCGCTCAAGTGGTCAATGGAGCACGTGTATGGTGTTCGCCCCGGAGAAGTATTCTGGGCAGCGTCGGATTTCGGGTGGGCGGTAGGGCACTCGTACATGGTGTATGGACCGCTACTGCACGGATGCACGACTGTCATTTACGAAGGCAAACCCGTCGGCACACCGGATGCGGGTGAGTACTGGCGGATGATTGAGGAACACGGCGTGAATGTGCTCCTCACCGCACCGACCGCCTTTCGCGCGATCAAACGCGAGGACCCGCAAGGCAACTACTACCGCCGCCATCGCCTGCCGAACTTTCGCTACCTGTTCCTGGCCGGCGAGCGGCTCGATCCTGACACCTACCACTGGGCGCACGAACTGCTGGGCAGGCCTGTGATCGACCACTGGTGGCAGACCGAGACCGGCTGGCCGGCCGCCGCGAACTGCATGGGCCTCGATCCACAGCTTTTCAAACCGGGGTCACCGACCAGGCCGGTGCCAGGCTACAGCATCGCGATTCTCGACCCTGAGGGCGCGCCGCTGCCGCCCAATACGGAAGGCGCCGTCGTCATCCGACTTCCCCTGCCGCCCGGAACTCTGCCGACCTTGTGGAACAACGAGGCGCGCTTTCGAGAAACCTACCTCGAGCGCTTTCCCGGTTACTACCTGAGCGGTGACGGCGGCTACCTCGATGAGGAGGGGTATCTGTACGTCATGGGTCGCATCGATGACATCATCATCGTCGCGGGCCACAACCTCTCGACCGGTAGCCTTGAACAGGCGCTTGCAAGCCATCCCGACGTCGCCGAATGCGCGGTCATCGGAGCGAAGGATGCACTCAAGACGCAACTTCCTGTCGGACTCGTCGTGCTGAAGGCGGGTGTGAACCGCGAGCACGCTACCATCCGCGCCGAGCTCATCACGCTCGTGCGCGACCAGGTCGGACCCATTTCCAACTTCAGACATGTCGCCATCGTGCAGCGCCTGCCAAAGACCCGGTCCGGCAAGACTCTGCGCAGTACGATCCGCAAGATAGCGGACGCCGAGTCCTTCGAAGTGCCAGCCACGATCGATGATCCGGTGATCCTCGATGAGGTCCGGGAAGCACTCCGGACACTCGGGTATGCAGCAAGTCTGTCTGACAGAAGCCCCTAGAACCATTCGCCGTGCAGACTCTTCCAGACCTCCGCACCGCCCGGTCCCGGCTCCGAGACGAACCGGCCGAAGCGCCCCTCATGAAAGACGAGCGGCACTCCTTCTCGCCGCTGGAAGGACATGACCTCGCCAAGGATGAGCCAATGGTCACCAGCAGGCTGCACTGCGCGCACCCGGCAATCCAGGCGACACAGCGTACCCGCCATTTGCGGTGGCTTCGGATTGTTACGCCAATCGAGGTCGACTTCGAACTTCTCGCGACCGCGGCGGGCGAAGTGCAAGGCGAGATCGCGTTGCTCGTGGCCAAGCACGTGAACAGCGAACGGCGCTTCCGGAGCGAATGCCGGCAGGCTCGTGCTCTGATTGGCCAGACACCACAGTATCAGCGGCGGATCGAGCGACACTGACGTGAACGAATTGGCAGTCGTCCCTACTGGCTCGCCATCGGGGCGAACGGCGGTCACCACCGTCACGCCGGTGGCGAATGCACCGAAGACATCACGGAGCTCACGATGGCTGAACCCTCTTGTCACGGCGTCACTGCACTCACTTACATCACCTTAGCCGGGTGAGGAACGCGCGGACTGCCTAGCATTTCCCGATAGGAAGGCGGTTGGCGCCCATCTTGCTCCGTGATCGCGTACTCGCGTGCGATCTCCGCGGTGATGACAGTCTGGCCATTGAATCGCATCACCTGGCTGTCCGATGCGAGCGCGTAGATCACCCGGCCGTTGAACTGCGGAGTTTCCGCCTGCTGCAGGAAGTGGGTGTACTGATCCGGTCTTGCCTTCATTGCGGCTGCCGTTCGCTCCGTGATCTGTGGCCCAAGCCATAGCGAGACGGACGCGACACCCAACGGCTCGAAGTCAACACCCATGTCCGCCGCCAGCTTGTCGACTCCGGCCTTCTGCGCTCCGTAGCCGGGCCCATGCATATAGCAGCTGGAGCCGAACGAAGAGACGAACGCCACAAGACCCTTGCGCTGGCGGACCATGAGCGGCGCGGCATAGTAGCTCGCGACATAGGCCGATCTCAGGCCCACATCCAAAATCCGCACCAACTCGAGCGGCTTCTCCCAGAACGGACCCGGATCGATCAAATTGTCGTGAATGAACGTAGCGTTGTTCACCAGAATGTCGAGTCGACCCGAGCGGCCCTCGATCTCCTCGAACAGCGCCTTCACCTGCACGTCGTCCGAATGGTCACACTGAATCGCTATGCCGCGGCCGCCGAGCCGCTCAATCTCGGCGGCTGTTTCGTGGATCGTCCCCGGCAAAGGCGTGTCCTTCAGGCGTCCCAAGCTGTGCACCGTCGAGCGTCCGGTGACATAAACAGTCATTCCGGCTTCTCCCAACGCGAGCGCAATACCCTTCCCCGCCCCGCGGCTTGCGCCTGTCACCAATGCGACCTGTGGCACCTGCAAGCGTTCGTCGCTCATGTCTTGGCCTCCCAGAGCCTGTCTTACAGGCTTTTCGTCAGGTAGAGGAAAGCCGGCGGCTCTCCACCGCCGTGTACAGCCAACTTTGCGCCGCTGACATACGCCGCGGACGCCGAGGCGAGATACAGACACGCGGCCGCAATGTCATCCGGACGCCCCATCCGCTTCAGCGGGAGCATCTCGCTGATGCGCTTGAGTCCGGCAGGGCCCCCGTAGTGCTCGTCCGCGTGCCCGTTGTCCACAAGTCCGGCAACGATAGCGTTCACACGGACTTTCGGCCCCCACTCGATAGCAAGACTGCCCGTGGCGCTCAGCAGTCCGGCTTTCGCCGCTCCGTAGGCCACACTACCTGGCGACGGGCGCTCACCCGACACGCTCGCGATGTTGATGATCGAGCCGCCCGACGCCTGCTGCTGCATTAGACGGTTAGCCGCTTGAGAGCAGAAAAGCGCTCCCAGGAGGTTTAGCTGAATGATCTTTTCCGTCAGGCGTGCCGGTGCCGTGGCGGCGTCCATCGGTGGGCTGCCGCCGGCATTGTTGATCAAGACATCGATTCGCCCGTACGTGGCTGCGATCGACTCAAACAGCCGTTCCACGGCCACCGGATCGCGTACATCGCAACTGATAAAGGCCGCAGACTCATCCAACGGTGTTTGCGGGGGCGCAGTGCGCCCGCAAACGACGACCGTGGCCCCCGCTTCGAGAAAGGCGGAGGCGAGCGCACGGCCAATTCCCTTTGCCCCACCGGTAACCAGCACGACGGCGCCTCGCAGCTCGGGCGCAGACTTCAATCCGGTCATCCTCGCATCCTGTATCGCAGTCTGATACGGTTGATAAGGAACCCTTGGTACCGATACTCTACTCTCTACGCCTCACGCGTGCAGCATCACATCGGCCATGACAATGCCTGACGACGCCACGCCCGCGACGGTCCCTGAGGTAGTGGTCCAAGCCTCGCGGCGACATCCGGACGCAGTTGCCATCGACGACGGTGATTCGTGCGTGACGTTCGCCCAGCTGCAGAACCTCTGCTCCCGCATGGCCGCGGCTTTTCTGGCATACGGTCTGTGTAAGGGCGAGCGCGTCGCAGTCTGGGCCCCAAACATTCCCGAATGGATCGTCGTAGCCGTCGGAGCGCAATCGGCGAGGGGCATCCTGGTACCTCTCAACACGCGGTTGAAGGGAAAGGAAGCCGGCGACATCCTGCGCAGAAGCCGCGCGCGACTGTTGTTCACGGTAGGTGAGTTCCTGGGCATTCGCTACCCGGAGTTACTGGACCGCGAATCGTTACCCGCGCTCGAACGCGTGATCATCCTCTCTGGTGCGTCCGGATCGCACGAGACTCTCGACCAGTTCGTCGCGCGCGGCGCTTCCATCAGCGTGAGCATGGTTACAGCCGCAGGCGAACATGTCGGCCCCGATGACGTCGCTGACATTTTGTTCACTTCGGGCACGACCGGAGAGCCCAAAGGTGTTATGAGCACCCACGGCCAGAACACCTGGACGTTCGAGGCCTGGAGTGTCGCCGTAGGACTGCGCAGCGATGACCGTTACCTCATCGTCAATCCGTTCTTTCACACTTTCGGCTACAAGGCGGGATGGCTGGCGTGCCTGCTGCGAGGAGCCACCATCATTCCGGCCCGAGTTTTCGATGCCGGTACGATCATGCGCCGCGTGGTCGAGGAGCGGGTGTCCGTGCTCCCGGGTCCGCCGGCCCTCTTCCAATCGATGCTCGCGCACGAATCATGTGGGCGCATCGATCTTGGCAGTCTGCGACTTGCGATCACTGGCGCGGCCAACGTACCCCCGGTTCTCGTCGAGCGAATGCGCACAGTGCTTGGCTTTCAGAGCGTATTGACGGGATACGGACTGACCGAGGCGCCCGTCGTGACGATTTGCCGCCATGGTGACAGCGATGCGCGCGTAGCGCTCAGTTGCGGTGCGCCGTTACCCGGGGTTGAAGTCAAATGCGTTGCCGATGATGGCCATAGCGTCGGACCCGGCGAATCGGGGGAAGTCGTTGTGCGCGGCCCGTGCGTGATGCGCGGATATTTCGACGATCCGCAGGCCACCGCTCGGGCGATCGACGCGGATGGTTGGCTTCACACCGAGGACATCGGCGCTCTGGATGCAGACGGGTACCTGCACATTACGGATCGAAAGAAGGACCTGTTCATCTGCGGTGGGTTCAACTGCTATCCGGCCGAGATCGAAAAGATCATGAGCACCCACTCCGCAATCGCCCAAGTGGCCGTTATCGGCGTGCCTGACGAGCGCCTGGGCGAAGTAGGCAAGGCCTTCGTCGTCCTGCGGCCGGACGCTACGTGTGACATCGCGTCCCTCACATCCTGGTGCCGGGACAACATGGCCAACTACAAGGTTCCCCGCCAGATCGTGTGGGTCGACGCATTACCTACAACGGCGTCGGGAAAGGTTCAGAAGTTTGTACTCCGGTGAGCATGAGGGGGTTAGGGAATGTCACTGCGATCCAGCTGGACGCGAAAGGGAGCGATCCTAGTTACCACAACGCTATTTACCTGCGGAGTGCAGGCACAGCAGAACGCCGACGACGCAGGGGCGCAGACGCTACAGGAGGTTGTCATCACGGCGCAGAGGCGCGAGGAAAAGCTGCAGGACGTACCGATTGCCGTCACGGCGTTTGGCGCCGCCCAACTACAGTCGCGCGGCATATCGAATATATACGAGCTCGGCTCGCTCGCACCCAACGTGCAGATCAGCACGGCGACGGCGAACAACACGGGAGCGCAGATCTCCATTCGCGGCGGCGTGCAGATTAATCCCGCGCTGTTTTGGGATCCGACCGTGGGTATCTATCTCGACGGGGTGTACATCGGCAAGACACTCGGCTCGGTGTTCGACCTGGTCGATCTCGAGCGTGTCGAAGTTCTGCGCGGCCCGCAGGGTACGCTCTACGGGCGCAATACCCTCGCTGGCGCCATCAATCTCGTCACTCGCGCCCCGTCAGGAGAGCTGACCGGGCACGCCGACGTGCGGTTCGGCAACTACAACCAGCGAATGGCCGAGTTCTCTGTCGACCTGCCGAAAATAGGCATCGCGAGCATCTCGCTTGGCGCGCGCGCAGAGACACGCGACGGCACGACGCGTACGACCGCCGGGAGTTCTGTCAGCGAGCTGGACAGCCGCGATGGCACCGCGGCGCGATTCGCGCTCGATCTGGATTTCAGTGCAGCGCTCCGGGTGGCCTACCGCTTCGACTACTCCGACGTCGATCAGCAGCCGCTGCAATCGTATCTACTGCGCGCCGACCTGCCGCCTCTCGCGCCATACGTGTCATCACGCCGCCTGGACACGGTCGGTATCGATGGACCGAGCTTCGAGCGCAGCAAGGTCGAGGGACACGCACTCACGCTGACGTGGCACGTGAACGACAGCAACACGTTCAAGTCCATCAGTTCCTACCGAGAGCTCAAGTGGGATGACGCGCTCGATCTCGATGGCTCGCCGCTAGCAGTTGCCGCTACCTCCCGTCTCTCCAATTACCATAGCGCATCCCAAGAGCTGCAGCTCGTGGGCGCCACGGAGCGAATGAACTACGTCGGCGGCCTCTACTACTTCAAAGATGACGGCTTCACGAACAACCCGCAGACATTTTTTTTCGGCACGTTTAATTTCGACTCGCGTTACGGCTTTTCGACGCGAGCGTGGTCGGGCTACGGCCAGTTGGACTTCAAGGCGACGGAGGCGCTCACCCTGACGGGTGGCGTGCGCTATACCAACGAGAGGAAGGGGATTGTGCGCCAGCTGGGAGTCAATTTTGCAGTCGGGACGCCCTTCATCCCTCTCATTCCCTCCGGCACGGCGGCGGAAGAGACTTTCACCGCAACCACTCCACTGCTCACCGTGTCGTACAAGCTCTCCAGCACAATAAACGCCTACGCGAAATACGCCGAGGGGTTCAAGAGCGGGGGATTCAACGGCGAATTCGGGGATACGGGTCTGCCACCGGACACCCGGGGGTTGGGCTCACCCGCGGTCATCGCCGCCAATATCGCGGAGACCCGGACTCCGTTCCGTCCGGAGAAGGTGAAATCGTACGAGCTGGGCCTTAAGACGACGCTCGCTCAAGGACGGCTGCAGCTCAACACGGCAGTGTTCGAGAACAAGACACGCGACCTTCAGCTGTCCATCTTCCAAGCGACGGGAGCGGCATCGTCAATCATCCGCAACGCAGGCAGGGCCACCACCCGGGGCGCCGAGTTGGATGGGACCTGGCTACCAATCGACCCATTGCGTCTGCAATTGAGCTATGGATATCTCGACGCCAAATACGATCAGTTCATCGACCGCGGCGTGGACGTAGCGAACGATCGAGCGTTCGTGCACGCGCCGAAGAACTCACTCAATGCAGTGGTCGACGCGCGCATCGCAGTCGCAGGGAAGCTCCACGTGCTCGCTGATTACACCTGGACGGACAGGTTTTACACGTATCCGTACCAGCTGGCCACGAACGGCCCGCAGTACGACCCGGCCGCACAGGTTGCTGGCAACACACAGGTCCCGCGCACCGGAATATTGAACCTGCGTCTCGCGCTCCAGGACATCCCCTTCACGGGCACAGCACTGGCGGAGATTTCCATTTGGAGCCGCAATGTCACGGACGAGGCGAAAGTCGCGAACAACATCGACTTCGGACCCTCGTTCGGCAACCTGACTGTCGGTTACTTTACCGAGCCGCGCACCTACGGTGTCGAGGCGCGGATGCGTTGGTAGCTGCAAGGAGGATTTCAGGATGGATACCCCTCAAGCGTCAACCCAGAGCCTGATCGAGCGCCTTGAGCGCCTCGAGGCTCTCGAGGCGATTCGCCAGTTGAAAGCCCGCTATCTCAACGCCTGCGACCAGCAGGATCCGCAAGGCGCGAGCGGTTGCTTCGCGGAAGGGGACGTACTGATCGACATGGGCCACGTCGGCGTGTTCCATCATCGCGACGAGTTCGCGGCCCTGTATCGGGCGGCCGGCTGCCACGAGTACGTATTGGACATGCATCACGGCGCGAATGCGCAGATCGAGCTCGTCGACGCTTCCCATGCCCGTGCGCTCTGGGCTCTCAACTACCGAAACATCAACACACGCGACCGGACCGTCACGTTCCTCAGCCTTCTTTACCATGACGAATACGCGAAGCTCGCCGGCGAGTGGAAGATCGTGAAGTGCCGATGCGAATACAAGACGGCATTGCATCTGAGCTACGAAGCCGGTGCACTCCAGACGCTGATCGCCGCGAAGTCGGTGGCCGGGGCGCTCACCTCTACGGGGGTAGCGGAATGAACGCACCCGTACTTTTCGAGATGCATGGCCCCGTAGCGATTATCACCATCAATCGCCCTGCCAGCCACAACGCTATCAACAGCGCGGTGCGCGAGGGGTTGTTCGCGGCGTGGAGACGCTTCGAGCAGAATGCCAGCGCGCAAGTCGCCATCATCACCGGCGCGGGTGACAAAGCTTTCTGCGCGGGCATGGACCTCAAGGAGGCGAACGCCACCGGACTTAAGATACCGCCGCGGGGTTTCATCCCTGTTATTGGCCCCAACCCGGACGACGTCATCCCCATCACCAAGCCGACGATTGCTGCCGTTAATGGGCTCGCGGTGGCTGGCGGCTGGCTGTTCGCACAAATGTGTGACCTCTGCGTCGCCGCGGAACACGCCACATTCGCGATCACCGAAGCCAGAGTTGGCCGCGGCACGCCGTGGGCCGCGCCGCTGATCCATATGCTGCCCCAGAGAATCATGATGGAGCTGCTGCTCACGGGCGAGCCTATGAGTGCACGGCGTCTTCATGAGTTCGGCTACGTGAATCGTGTCGTGCCGCCCGCACAACTCCTGCCTGAGTGTGTGGCGCTCGCCCAGCGCATTGCCGCCAACGCCCCACTCACCGTCCGCGCCTGCCGGGCACTGGTCTACGAGTCGACTGAGAAGGGACGATCGGCTGCGCTACGAACGGGTGACGACCTGTTCGAGTCGGTGTACCTGAGCGAGGATGCGCAGGAGGGGCCGCGTGCGTTTACCGAAAAACGGCCGCCGACATGGAAGGGGAAATGACCATGATGACCTTGCAGGAAGTCTCTGACCGCCTCGAGATCCAGCAGTTGATGACGGTCTACAGCAATGCCATCGACCAGCGCACCTTCGAACGGCTGGCGGAGGTCTTCACGCCCGACGCGTATATAGACTATCGCGCGATGGGAGGCATTGCCGGACACTACCCGGGAGTGAAGGCGTGGCTCGGGCCCGCCCTGCACTCCTTTCCACACTACTACCACTTGATCGCCAACACTGAAATCGTGCTCGCCGGCGACACGGCCACCGCCCGGACCGTGTGCTTCAACCCCATGGAAGTACCCCTTCCGCAAGGTGGCAGCCAGGTGATGTTTCTCGGACTTTGGTATCTCGACAAACTCGTACGGACCCCGGCGGGCTGGCGCATCAGCGAGCGTGTCGAAGAATCCTGCTATCGACACAACGTACCGGAGCACGTGCGCGCAGCCACACTATAACAGCCGTCGCTTGCGCGCCGGAGGCGCCCCCTGCCGGCGGCCTACGGAGTAGTGTCCGCGGAAATTGCCAAAGGTAATTTCCGCCAATGCTAAAAGCGGAAGACTCCGTTACCGGGTGCGCCGAATGGCGCATTCAACGATGCCGAAATGGCGATGGCCAACGCATTGCGCGTATCCACGGGATCCAGAATACCGTCATCCCACAGCTCCGACGTGGAATAGTATGCGGATGTCTGTTCGTCGTACGCCTTCAAGGTCTCCTCTCGCACCTGCGCGAGTACTGCTTCATCAGCAGGCTGCCCTTCCCGCTCACGCTGGCGCAGCTTGACCTCCACAAGTGTGTTTGCGGCCTGCTCGCCCCCCATGACCGCGATCCGGTGATTTGGCCAGCCGAACAGGAATCGCCCGTCGAAAGCACGTCCGCACATGCCGTAATTGCCAGCCCCGAAAGACCCGTGGCACATCACGGTGAACTTCGGCACGTGGCTGCATGTTTGCGCCATGATCATCTTGGCGCCGTCCTTCGTGATCCCGGCCGCCTCGTACTGCGTGCCAACCATGTACCCGGTAATGTTCTGCAGGAACAGCAGCGGCGTGTTGTTGTGGTTTGCGAGCTCGATGAAATGGCCGCCTTTGATGGCGCTGTCGTTGAAGAGAATTCCGTTGTTCGCGAGGATCGCGACCCTGTATCCCCACAGATGCGCAAAGCCGCACACCAGCGTCGTGCCATAGGCCGGTTTGTACTCGTGGAAGCGGCTGCCGTCGACAATGCGGCCGATGATTTCACGCATATCGAACGTCTGTTTGATGTCATCCGCAATGACCCCGTAGAGATCATCCGGATCCAGCGCGGGTGGCTCTACCGGCTCCTGAGGCACCAGTTGCTTCGGCGGCCGCGCCCATTGCGCAACGATGTCGCGGCCGGTAGCGATCGCCTCTGCTTCGCTTTCGGCCGGGTAATCGCAGGTGCCGCTCGTACGTGTGTGCAGATCGCAGCCGCCGAGCTCAGCGGCGGAGACCACCTGTCCGGTGGCAGCCTTCACGAGCGGCGGACCGCCCAGGAACACGGCGCCGGTCCCCCGTACGATGACGTTGTAGTCGCTTAGCGCCGGAACATATGCGCCGCCGGCCGTGCAGTGTCCGAATACGAGTGCGAGCTGCTGGATGCCTGACTTGCTGAGAATGGACTGGTTGCGGAAGATCCGTCCGGCCATGTACTTGTCGGGAAACAGGGCCGACTGCCAGTGCAGCTGGCCACCGGCGGAATCGCACAGATGGACGACCGGCAAACGGTTTTCAATCGCAATGTCGAGAGCGCGTACGATTTTCTTGATCGTGAGCGGATACCACGCGCCGCCTTTGACCGTTGGGTCATCGGCGTGAATCATCACTTCACGTCCTGACACGACTCCGATCCCAGTAATGCTGCTGGCTCCGGGGGATTCCCCGCCATATGCCAAGTTTGCCGCGAGAGTCGAGAGTTCAAGAAACGGGGTAGCGGGATCAAGCAGCAGTTCGAGGCGCTGCCGCGGTAACAGCTTCCCCTGGCGGGTGAGACGCTCCACGTCACGAGCGGGCCGGTCCTGACGCGCCGCCTCCTGCCTGCGTCTCAGGTCTGCCGCTAAGGCCTTGTTGTAGTGGTAACGGCGACGGAACTCCGCCGAGTTAGTTCTCACCGCCGACTCGATACGCGTCATGGAGAAGTCGCTCGTGCACCCGCAAACGACACGAGGAGCGCACCACGCTCGAACGCGGATTCTGCGGACACATGAATAGTCTCGACGACCGCCTCGTGAGAGGCCACCAGGGTGGCCTGCAGCTTCATGCTTTCGATGGTTATGAGCTTGTCTCCACGACTCACGGCTTGTCCCGCTTCGCAATGAACGGCAACCACGACACCGGGCATGTCCGCACGCGTCTCGTGCTGGGAATTCGCGCCGGAAACGCTAGCAGAAGCATCTATGGCACGGCTCAATACGAATGTGCGCCCTCCAAGGCGGACGTATACATCGTTGCCTACGACACACCGCCACCCCGAGTAAGGCGTGCCATCAACCGTTAACTCGAACGCACCGTCGACGCTCATGGCATTGAGACTTTGAAAGTCCGAAACGCCATGCACGATCCCGTCGATTCGCACGGCGAGCTGCGGTCGCCGGCCGGTGATCTCCACCAGCATTTCCCGGCCGCTCATGCGTACTCGATATGACATCGTGCTCAGTTACACCACTTGCCGATACTGGCGTACGGCTCTGGGACCGCGAACGCGGCGCGCCGGAAATCCGCATCAGCCAGTGCGGCAGCGATTGCGACAACGGCCTCCGCTTCCTGCGATGCATCCGGTGCCGCAAGCTCCGCTACGTGGTCCGTCAGAAAGCCCGTATGCAGCCGGCCCGCTAGGAACTCCGGATGCCGTATGACGCGTGCCAGATAGTCCACGTTGGTCGGCACTCCTAGAATCACGAGGTCAGTCAATGCGCGCTCCAGGGTGGCTGCTGCTCCGACGCGCGTGGGGTCCCAGACAACTAGCTTGGCGAGCAGGGAATCGAAGGCCGGCGTTACAGGCTGCCCCGCGCGAATACCTGCATCGAAGCGTACGTTCGCGCCTCGAGGAATGCGAAGCACGCCGACTCGGCCGGTGGCCGGCCGGAAGCCCTGCTCGGGCTCTTCGGCACAGATTCGGCATTCGATGGCATGCCCCCGCGGACGAAGGTCGCCTTGTGTAAACGACAAACCGCCGCCGGCTCCGATCCGCAATTGCTCGCGCACCAGATCGATTCCCAACACCTGCTCGGTCACCGGATGCTCGACCTGCAGGCGCGTGTTCATCTCCAGGAAGTAGAACTCACCTTCCGGCGCGAGCACAAACTCAATCGTCCCCGCGTTCCGATAGCGCGCCGCGGACGCAAGGCGCACAGCCGCCGCACACATGGCCTCCCGCGTCTCATCCGCCAGGTTTGGTGCTGGCGACTCCTCAATGATCTTCTGATACCGGCGTTGGATCGAGCATTCACGCTCGTAGAGATGGACGACATTGCCGCCCCCATCCCCGAGAATCTGCACTTCTATGTGGCGGGGCCGCTCGATGTAGCGCTCGGCGTACACTCTCCCATCTCCGAAGTAGCGCTGCGCCTCGCCCGCCGTCGGCGAGTGCCGCCGCCTCGCGCACGATACGCATGCCTTTGCCGCCGCCACCGGACGCTGCCTTGACGAGCAGCGGGAAACCAACACGGGCCGCGTGTTCGGCGAATTGTTCGAGGCTGCCGTCCTGCACTGCGCTCGGCGCGACCGGTACTCCCTGCTTCGAGGCGAATTCTCTCGCGCGGATCTTGTCCCCCATCAGTCTGATGGCGGCCGCACTGGGGCCGATAAACAGGATCCCGGAATTCTCCACGCGTTCGGCAAAGCCGGCGTTCTCGGAAAGAAAGCCGTAGCCCGGATGAATTGCGTCGGCTCCCGTGCGGCGGGCGATGTCGATGATCTGCGCTTGGTCCAGGTATGCGGCGGTCGGGACATCCCCCTCCAACTCGAGGGCGACATCCGCCATTGAAACGTGAGGCGCATGACGGTCCTCGTGATGATAGACCGCCACAGCTTCGATACGCTCTTGGCGCAGCGTACGGATTATTCGGCAGGCAATTTCGCCGCGGTTCGCAATGAGAACCTTCCTCAGCATCGAGGTTGGGCCGCCCATGAGTCGGCAACATCGGCGAGTCCTCCTGGAATGGTCCACTCGGCCGGCACGCGCACAGGAAAATCCATCAGGATCTGCGCGTAGCTCTTGCCCTGCGGATCATAACGGAGCGAGGCAATGCCGCCGCCACCCAGAGCGCGGCGGAGAACGAAGTTCCAGCCATTGAGACCCGGCCAATCGAAGCGCTCCACTGGGCCTGTGACGAGGTGTGCGAGATAGGCGGAAACGGCCTGCGGTGTCAGCGCGGCACCGATGGCCGGCATGAATTCCCGCCGCCGGGCAATCACCCCGATGTTGGCTGTATCACCCTTGTCGCCACTGCGACCCCTGGCCAACCGGATTAGCGGCACTTCGACGGCCGGCCCTTTGATGTCAAAAGTCGTCGCTGGTTGCGCCTCGGTACCCGCCCCGGCCGGCTCTGCTTCTGCACCGGCCCCCGCAGGCTGAGACCAAACGCGATCGGCGTGTTGGACTTGCGCTGCTCCCTTAGCGCCGGCCACGGCAGCAACTGACGTCCCCCACCCGGCGGGTGCGGTAGCACCGCAACAGGACGTGACCCGTCCGTCCACTTCAATTTGAACCGTCACTCGGGATTTGGCGATCAGGCACGATGCGAGGCGCACGACGGGCTGCACCGCGGGCCGGCCGGCCGCGAAGCCTGTGATGCCTTGAGCCATGGACGTCGCTGCCGGAAAGATTTCCCGCGAAAACAACTCGAGAGCGGCCTCATCCGCGTGAGCCACAGCAATCTTCAACACGACTTCGCGCGCACTTGCGGCCTTACCGTGCGGTCCGTAGAGCGACTCCGAGCCGAGCACTTCGACTGACGTAGCGCCGTAGCTCGCGTAACCGGCCCCCGCCAGCAGACGCTCCGCGCGCGCGAGAATGGCCGCCGCCACAGCATGCGCTTTCATCACGGCCTCTACGCCGACGATCATCAATGTCGCCATACATCGAAAGCCGTCGTGATAGGTGAGACTCGCCTTGTAGTCAGGGGTTGCAGGAAGCCCGCGAGCGCCCGTAACGCGGACCCTATCACTGCCGAGATCTTCGAGCCGTACGTCGGTAAAGTCGCAGACAACATCGGGCAGGATGTACGCCGCCGGATCGTGTACTTCGTAGGTGATTTGCTCGGCGATGGTTGCGGGTGTCACGAGACCACCGGTAGCCGTGGGTTTCGTCACCGTGAAATTCCCGTCAGCGCTGCATTCCACCACGGGGTACCCCATGTCGCCCCATGCCGCCGCTACCGGGGCCCAGTCGGTGAAAATCCCGCCTGTGGCCTGCGTGCCGCATTCAATGATGTGCCCCGCAAGACTTCCCATCGCGAGCCGGTCCAGATCGGATGCCTGCCAATCAAACGCGGCGATGAGAGGTCCGAGTGCAAGCGCGCTGTCCACGCAGCGCCCCGTGATCACAACATCGGCGCCATCGCGTAGTGCCTGCGCAATGGGAAATGCCCCGAGGTATGCGTTCGCGCTGACGACCTTCTCAGGCAAAATACCACCGGTTTCCAGATCTGTGGCTCCCGCTTCCCGCAACTGGGCGAGCTCAGCGGTGACGTCGTCACCGGTGACGGTGGCAATGGCCAGTCTCACGCCCAGTTGCTCGAGGACGGCTTGCAATGCCAACCGGCATCCTGACGGGTTCACGCCCCCGGCGTTCGTAACGACCCTGATCCGCCGTTCCGCGATTTCACGGGCAAGTGGCGTCATTACCGCCGTTACGAAGTCCGTTGCATAACCCAGTTCCGGCCGCTTACGCCGTGCGCGAGCCAGGAGCGACATGGTGATCTCGGACAAATAGTCGAGCATCAGAACGTCGATACCGCCCATACGCACCAGTTGCGCCGGGCCCGCTGCGCTATCACCCCAGAAGCCACAGCCGCATCCGATCCGCACGGTATTCTGACCCATCAAACGAGTACAACCCACTTCGAGTCTAATTTCAAGACCGCCGGTATCGATATGGACTTGACCGGCGGCATTCACTACTCTTGCCGTATGTTCGATCTCTCGGAAGAGCACCGTGAGACGCTCGGCGCGGCCGATCACTACGCCCGCAATGAGCTCTATCCGCTCGCGCCCCGTATGGACAACGAGGAATGGTGGCCGACGGAGGTCTTTACCAATCTCGGGGCGGCCGGTTATCTCGGTGTCACAGTACCCGCGCAATACGGCGGCGGCGGGATGGACCTGTTCACGAGCGGACTCGTTCTGCAGGCCTTCGCCCGGTGGAATCATGCGATTGCCCTCGCTTGGGTCGCGCATGACAATCTTTGTGTCAACAATCTTTACCGCAACGCCGATGAGCCTCTGCGGCGCGAGTATCTTCCGGGCCTGTGCTCCGGCCAACTCGTCGGCGCTCTCGGGCTCACCGAGCCCGGAGCGGGCTCCGATGCGCTCGGCTCAATGCGTACGACCGCGCGGAACTGCGGGGACCACTACCTGATCAACGGCTCGAAGCTGTATATCACCAACGGTCCGATCGCGGACGTGTTGCTCGTTTACGCGAAGACTTCGCCACAGAAGGGTCCGCACGGCATTTCCGCCTTCATCGTGGAGAAGGATTTCCCCGGCTTTCGCGTGGCGCAGAAGCTCAGGAAGATGGGGTTCCGGGGCAGCCAGACGGCCGAGCTGGTTTTCGAGGACTGCCGCGTACCGGCGAAGAATCTCGTCGGGGGTGATGACGCCGGCGTTGCTGTCGTCATGAGCGGCCTCGATCTGGAGCGCGCCATGATCGCCCCCATTTGCTTAGGTGTTGCCGAGCGTGCGCTCGAGCTGTCGATCGAGTACGCGCAATCACGCGTGCAATTTGGGAAAAGGATCGGCGAATTTCAGCTGATCCAGGCGAAGATCGCCGACATGTATGTCTGGGTGGAGACGATGCGGACGTTCACTTACCGCGTGCTCGCGGCGGCGAACGATCTGGAGGTCGGCGGCGGCGGGCGCGGTCACATCCACGCTCTCACGGCGGCCTCGGTCATGTACGCAGCAGAGACGATGGCCCGCGTTCTGTCGGAAGCGGTACAGATTCACGGTGGGACCGGCTACATCTGGGAATCCGAGATCAACCGGCTCTTCCGCGCAACGAAGCTTCTGGAAATCGGTGCGGGCACCACTGAAATTCGCCAACTCATCATCAGCGGGGAGTTGCTGAGCACATGACCCGGTCCGTCGAATCATTCGCCCTCGACGACGACGCGCTCGCTGCGCTTCCCTCGTCGCTGGCGACGGACCTCCTCGCAGGCCACGTCGTCATCATCTCCGGAGGCGGCAGCGGTATTGGCCGCTCCACGGCGTGGCTCGCGGCGCGGCTCGGGGCGCAGGTCATCGTGTCCGGGCGAACACCGGAAAAGCTCGAGCGGGTAAGCGCGGCGCTGACGGCGCGTGGGCTCAAATGCGACGCGATCACAGTCGACATACGGGATCGCGTCGCCGTCGACGCCTTGTTTACGAGTGCGCTCCACCGCTACGAAAGAATTGATCTGCTGGTGAACAGCGCCGGCGGCCAGTTTCCGCAAGCGGCGATCGATTGCAGCGAAAAGGGTTGGCGTGCCGTGGTCGACACGAATCTCACCGGCACGTTCAACATGATGCAGCGGGCGGCCCGGCACTGGCGCGACACCGCCTCGCAGGGAAGCATCGTCACTATAGTCGTCTCCCCTCGCGGTCTGCATCAAGTGGCCCACACGTGTGCCGCCCGTGCAGGGGTCGTTGCATTCAGCGAAGCCGTTGCAGTCGAATGGGCACCCCTAGGCATTCGGGTCAATTGCATCGCCCCCGGCGCCATCGTTTCCGAAGGTTGGGCCGTATACGCCAAAGACGTACGCGCACGATATCCGCAGACCAGTCCGATGCGCCGCGCAGGCACGCCCTGGGAAGTCGCTGAGGCGGCACTGTTTATCGGAGGTCCCGGAGGCGCCTTCGTCACGGGACAGACGCTGCAGGTCAACGGCGGCGGAAATCTCTGGGGCGAAGTCTGGACAGCCGGCAAGCCCACCTACTTCGTCGAGGCATCCCGCGTCTGGCAAGAGTCGGACAGCTAACTCAACGCCTCACCTCCGTTCACATCAAGTACCGCACCTGTGATGGCGGACGCGTAATCTGACAGTAGAAACAACGCCGCGCGCGCGCACTCATCGTCCGTCACCACGCGCCGCAAAGGAATATTGGCGGCGATCCCGTCGACGATCTGCTTCTGCGGAATCCCCTGCGTCTGCGCAGTGTGCTCCACATAGCCCTGCACCGGCGCACCCCACATCCAGCCCATCCGTGCCGTGTTGATCCGAATGTTGCTTGGTCCAAGCTCAATAGCCAGGTACTTCGCTGCAACGAGCAGGGCCCCTTTGGACGCCGCATAGCCCGCCTCGCCGATGAAGGGCTTGATCGTGGCCATGGTGCTGATCATAACCACGGCGCCACCACCGTGCGCCTTCATGGTGGACGCCACGGCGCGCGTCATCTGCATGGTGCCCATGATGTTTGTTTCGTAGGCAGACCGCCATTGCCCGAGATTGCCGGTTTCGACCGGTTCAAAAGCGCCGTGCTCGAAGGCGCTGTTGACGAGCCCGTCAATGCGCTCAAATCGAGCAGTCGCGACTTGTGCAAGATGAGCGCATTGCGCGGCATCACGAATGTCGGTGACGACCTTCAATGACTCGCACCTGGGGGAGACGGCGCGGACACGCTCTTCAGCATCGTCCAGCTTCGCGGCCGACCGCGCCGCAAGAACAATGCCCCGCGCCCCCTCCCGCGCTGCCTCAATCGCGAGCTTCACGCCCAGTCCCGGGCCGATCCCCGATACCACGATCACCTTGTCCTTGAGAAGCATCAAAAGACTCCTGATACAAGCGCGGGTTTCTCAATGTGCCGCTCGCGATAGGCACGGAAGCGGCGCCTGATTTCCTCAGCCGTGAATCCGAACTCCTCGAGCGTGTAGGTGTGTTTCGGGCGCTGTTCGCGCGGATGGGAATTCATGTACGTGAGGATCTGGGTCCGGGCCGTTTCCGTCATCGACACCCCGATGTGCCGGTAGACCCGTTCGACGACCGCGACGGGATCGCTGACCGTATCCTGAAAGTCGACGTCGATGAACTTCTCCGGAGGCAGTCCATCGCGTACCTGCAGACAGCGCGCGAGGTCATGTTCGAGTGTGGCGCTGGACTCACGTGCCGCCTCCAGCGGGTCCGCCTGGTCGCTCACGCCACGCCACAGGCTCTGAATCATGCTTGCGTAAGAGGGAATGGTTGCGAGCGGGTCACGGTGAGTCTGCACGAAGGTCGCGTCCGGCAGCAGCTCGAGAATGTGATCGACGTGCCCAAGGTGCATCGGTGTCTTCAGTACCCACCGCGCGCCCTGCACACCGCGCTGCCTCTTCTGCCACTGAAGCATTTGCAACATCTGGTACCAGTATTGGTACGCGGGCCGTAGATCTTGTTTGCGCAGCCATTTGTAGTAACTCGGCACATGCGCCAGCGTCTCCGAGGTGTTGCTAAGGAGCGTCTGATCCAGAATTAGGATATCCTCGTCGGCTCCCATCGCATCGAACGGATGCACGCTCGCGAGGTCGGGATTGGCGGCGAGCAGCGCATCGATTTCCGCTTTAGCCGCGGCAATGCGCTGCGCCCCGCCCAGGTCGCCCTCCGCTGGCACCGGGAAGCGGGCCTCCCAGTACGCCGCGGAATAAAAACGTGAGTCGCTGGAGATCAGTCGCTGCAGCAACGTCGTGCCCGTCCGTGTCAGGCCGAGAATAATGACGGGGGCGTGGATGCGCTCCTGGAGTATCTCAGGGTACCGTCGAAACCACTCCCGCGCGCGCAGTCGCGTCACGAGAATGCCCAACAGCCTCGCCGACCAGTAGTAGCGGCCGCCAGGATTCAAACACGCTTCCATGGTCAGCGCGCGCGTAAGCACTTCGAGGGGCTCCTCGGGAGATGGATCGTCGAATTGCGTCAGACCGGTATCGCGGCGGGCCTGCTGCAGGAGCTCCGCTGAATCGAGTGAGGGCTCAGTACACATGCCGCGGCTCTGCACTCATAAGGCGGCTTCCGCGTCCCAGTTCGAAGTCAACCGGAATGACTCTCCCGGCCGCTCCCGCGGTCGCGATGTGTTTTGCGGCTTGCCACGCGAAGGTCATTGCGGGACCCAGAGTCGAGCCTGGTCCCGGGTAGGTCGGAAGGACGGCCGCGGCACAGTTCCCGACGGCGTATAACCTCGGCACGGGCTCGCCACCCGGGCGTAGCACCCGAGCGTCCGTGTCCGTAGCGAGCCCGCCGTGTGTTCCAAAGTCGCCGGGCTCGATCCGCATCGCATAGAACGGCGGTTCCACGATGGGAGCGAGACACGGGTTAGGCTTGATCGTCGGGTCCGCGTAGTACCGGTCGTACTCGGCATCCCCTCGTCCGAACTCGATATCCTTGCCTACCCGCGCGTACTCGTTCATCGCGGCGATGGTTCGTTCGAGGCCGTCGGGAGCGATACCGGCCTTCTGCGCGAGCTCGCGGATCGTAGCGGCCCTGTTGAGGAAGCCCGATGAGAAGTACGACTTGGGAAGCATCCAGTCCGGACGGACAGCCGCCGACGACAGGGGACCGACGAAGTAGCTCCGGCGAAAGCGCGCATCGAACACCATCCAGGTCGGTACCTGCGGGGTCGATTCGGTGTGCTTGGCATAGAACTCGAGCTGGTAGGTGATGTAGTTCTGCGATTCGTTGGCTATGCGCTGGCCGCTGCGATTGACGACGCAGTTGCCGGGATAGGACTTCTCCATGATGGCCAGGCGCGGCACGGGATCGTCGGGAGCCTTGATGGAAGAGCACCACCAACCGCCGCTCATCAGACGGGTTGCAGCGCCGAGAGCGAGACATGCGCGAATGGCATCCCCCGTGTTGGTGCCGGCCGCAGCGCTCCATTCGATGCTTGTGGGTTTGGGCAGATACCGGTCACGCATCTCCTGGTTGTGCTCGAACCCGCCTGCTGCAAGGACCACACCCCGCTTCGCGCGCACGATAGTGCGTTTCCCACCTCGAATGACAGTCGCGCCAACCACGCTGCCGCCATCGTCGGTCAGCAATTCCGTCATCGGCGAGTTGAGCCACAAGGGGATGTTTCGATCCAGCATCGACCATCGCAGCCGCGCTACACCAGCACTACCGCAAGCGAGCCGTCGTGAGCGCCTGTGCGTGAGAACCCAAGGTACGTCGCTCGCGTAGTCCCACATCATGCGGGAGACGACCGAGCGCCATCCCGGCATCTTCGCCATCAGCACCTGCGCCTCGACCTGAGTCATCGCGATTCGATCGAACATCCACATCATGTGATGGGTGTCGCGCAGTCGAGCGCCCTCCACGCCCAGCACATTGCGGTGCACCGGTTCCGGCTCCATCGATCGATGGCCACCCTTGGCTCCAGGGAGGAAGGACCAGTAATCCGGGTAGTGAGCCAGCGACTGATAGCGCAGCCGCGTGCGCTCGTGCAGGAAGTCGATCATCTTCGGCCCCTCCTGCAGGTAAGTGTCGAGCATCTCCTTGGGAACGCAGCCCGCAGGGATCGTGCACTCCAGATACTGACGGGCCTCCTCGAAGCTATCCTGCGCGCCCGCGGCACGCGCATAACGGTTACATGGGATCCACACACCCCCGCCCGACGTGGCACTCGTTCCTCCGTATTTCTCGCTCTTCTCGACTACGAGCACGTCCCTGACCCCCAACTCGTAGGCACACAGCGCCGCCGTGAGCGCGCCGTTCCCGGAGCCGACCACGAGCACATCGACAACGACTTCTTGTTCGGTCATGGCCTGCCCTGTCATGACGCCGCCGGTGTCTGATTCAGCGTCGGATCGTTGGGCTCGCGCAGCACGCAACTCGTGCCGCCGGGTGAATACATCATCACGATACAACGGTTGCAGGCGGTGCAGCCTGACTCGGTCGCCGTGCCCATGCGATATTTATTCACCAGCTCGGGATCGTGAATGAGGGCCCGCCCCATGACGACACACTCGAAACCTTCCGCCATCGCCCTATGAACACTCGCGAGGGACTTCACACCGCCCAGATAGGCGAGCGGCAGTTGGACTGCCGCCCGCACCTGGCGCGAGTGCTCGAGCAGATACAACTCGTGAAACTCAATGTTCTTCGGTCCGCTCGGCTTCAGCAGACGCACCGCCAGCCGCAACGCCAGGCTGTCAGGCGACGCGACGGCTTCCGCCGGCAACGGACTGCCAAACATGACCCAGGGGGATTCAATGTTCATGCCGCCGCTCAAGACCAGCATGTGCGCCCCTTCTGCTTCCAGAATCTGTGCGACTTTGGCGGCATCTGCCGCGGTGGCGCCTCCCTTGAAACCCTCCGTCGAGCAAAGCTTGCAAGTCACCGCGAGATCACGGCCCACGGCATCGAGCACTCCGCGCAGGACACGCGCCGGAAAACGCGCTCGGGCCACGACATCGCCGCCATACAGATCCATGCGATGGTTATATTTCGGCGAGAGAAATTGGCTGAGGAGGTAGCCATGTCCCATGTGAATCTCGACGGCGTCGAAGCCGGCGTCGCGCGCCACCTTCGCGGCCGTCACGAACTCCCCGGCGACTCGCTCGATGTCCGCATCGGACATCCCCTGGCGCAGGAGCCGGCCACTCAACGCACCGGGCGCATTGAAGCCGCTCGACGCGCTCAAGGGGCGCCTCGTTGAGAGTTCCGGCAGAAATGTGAAACAACCCGCGTGGGTCAGTTGCGCGCACGCAGCGGCATCGTGTCGATGGACGGCCGCGGTCAAAACACTCAGCCCTGCAACTGATCCGGGTTCCAGCTGCAATTGGTCCGTGAAAGTGCGTCCGTCGGGGCTTACCGCGCAGTAAGCAAGCGTCGTCATGGCAACTCCGCCCGCCGCCATGGCCTCGTGATGCTTGACGAGCATCTGCGACGCAACTCCGCCGCGCGCCATGCCTTCATTGGTTGCGGATTTGATGAAGCGGTTGCGCAGCGTCAGCGGTCCGAGTTTGATCGGGGCGAAGGGCGAAGTGACGGCGGCGCCACCGGGCAAGGAGCGAGCCTCCAACGCTGCACAGAGCGAGGGTTTCGCGCGCAAAGCGGTCACCCAAAGTACGCCTGCCCACCATCGAGGGGGATGGTGGCACCTGTCAGGTAGCGCATAGCAGGCCCCACCAGCGCGGCCACGGCCGTGCCGATGTCGGATTCGCAATCGCCGATGCGGCCAAGAGGAATCGTCTTGAAGAATTCTCTCGCTTCGTCGGGATGAGCGTCGATCCAACGGCCGAGCGATGGCGAACGCGCGTGGGGAGCGATGCTCACGACCCGAATGCCATCCTTCCCCCACTCGCACGCCGCCGCCCGGGTGAGCGCACGTATGCCCTGCTTTGCGATGGCATAGGGACCGTAGTTGCTCGCATCCCACCTGACGGCGGCGGACGTAGCGAGATTGACTATGTCCCCGCCGCCCCGAGCCTTCATGTGCGGATGACATGCGCGCATGAAGCGAAACGAGGCGAGCGGCCCCGCGATGATTCCCTTCATGAACCCCTCGTCATCGACCGACAACAGTGGCCCGAGCACACCGTCGTAGGCGTTGTTGACGAGAATGTCGATGCCGCCGAATGCGGCAACAGTACGCTCCACCGTGTGTGCGATGTCTTCGGCGCGACTCACGTCGCACGGAATCGCGGCCGCGAGGCCTTCCGCCTGCTCGATGAGCCGGACTGTGTCGATCAGCTTCGACTCGGTGCGGCCGGCGACGGCAACGGCAGCACCCTGCTTGGCAAACGCGAGAGCGATGCCGCGCCCAATCCCCTGCCCTGCGCCGGTGACGATTGCAACCTTTCCTTCAAGAGGTCGCACGGCGGGTACCAAGATAGTGCGCGGTGATGTTGGGTCTCTCGGTAAGACGATCGACACGCTCATAGATTCGTTGATAGGTCGAGACCTTGATGCGCCAGACTCCGTCCACCTTGAGATACTCGTCCCGATACAGAGCGCTGCCCTCCGTAACGATGTTCTCGGTGAGATGGATGAAGGTGTCCGTCAGATACCAGACACCCTTCGCCGTCGTCGGCGTCAGCACATCGATCTCGGGATGGTGTCCCGTATGAACGGAGATGGTTTGCGGATTGAACGCCTGAGCCAGCGCGTTCAGGAAAACGTCGCGGCCCTCCATCTGCCAGCGATACGAGCCTCCGACGAAGTCAACCCTGACGTCCTCGGTCAGCAGATCCCGAACCTCCTCGATGTGCCCCATGTCTATGGCGCGCCAGTAGCGATACTTGACGCGGCAGATCAACTCGATGTCTTCCAGTTGCAATGACATAAGAATGGCCCCCTCCGTGTTACAGACTCGGTTCCGCGGCAGCGTGCAGCAGATACTCGCTCGTGCGAATGAGGTCCGTCCCATCTGGCTCCAGGAACCGGCCTACGCTTTCCATCATCCTCGTGAGATTCGCCTGAAGTTTCGCGTCATCTCCCACCGCATCGAAGTACAGATGCGGGTTCTGCATGGCCTCGAGCGGAAACGCCTCCTCCACGATGCCCCGCCACGGCGGCGCCCCGTCCGTCAGCGACTGGAGCACGACGTTCTGCACGTATCGGAAGTTCGTCTGAGTCTCAATCGCTACTGGTGTGTGCTGAGTGAGCCATACCCGCCGCCACAGTTCGAAGGACATGTGCGCAGGAACATGCAGCAGAGCCACCTGGCTGTAGCCCCATGTCCGCTCCGCGGCGCCGGGAGGGTGTGCCCGGTTCGTCAGGATGGTGGATTCCACCACGGAGTAGCCAGCCATCCGCTCAAACACTTCGGCCAACACTTTCTCCGCCGGGCCGCGGCGGTACGCGCTCGTGAGCCAGAAGCTTACGAGCCCGTCGGGCAGCGGCTCCGTACGGCCCATCCGTCGCAGTCCCGCCTCGCGCTCGGCCAGGTCGGCGATGTTCACCTGCAGGCGCGCGACTCCCAGCGAGTCCAGACTTGCGCGCACATCCGACAGCAAGGTTCGCCTGAGCTGCTCCGGTTCCTGGCCGCCCCGGCGCCAGAAGACGTAGACGAGCTTTTCCATGCTTCGGTCAACCTCACACGGGTAGCGAAATACCGGATTCGCAGACAATACGCCGCTCGTGGTAATTTGGGAACCGTTGGTACCGTAGTTCCTGGTTTTAGGGGAGATGCCACGATGAACCGACTGGCGGGCAAGGTAGCCATCATCACGGGGGGAGCGCGCGGCATGGGAGCGGCGACCTCCAGACTATTCGCGGCGGAGGGGGCGCGCGTGATCATCGCCGATGTCCTTGATGCCGAAGGCGGGACGCTTGCGCGTGAAATCGGCGAGGCGGCGCTGTTCCTGCATCACGACGTGTCGGACGAGGACAGCTGGCGGCAGTTGCTCCGGGATGCCGTCGCGCACTTCGGCGGCGTGGACGTGTTGGTCAACAATGCCGGCATCCTGATGATGAAAGGCCTCCTGGACATCCAGAAGGCAGAGTTCGAGCGCGTGCTGGCGGTGAACCTCGTCGGAACGTTTCTAGGAATAAAGACGACCGCGCCCCTGATCATCGAACGTGGCGGGGGCGCTATCGTCAACATTTCGTCGGTTGACGGGATGAAGGGCGCGAATTCGACCGGTGCCTACTCAGCGAGCAAATGGGGCGTACGCGGCCTCACCAAGGTTGCCGCAATGGAGCTCGGGCACCGCGGCGTGCGCGTGAATTCGGTTCACCCCGGAGGCGTCAACACCGCAATGGGCGTGAGGCCCGGACCCGAAGGCCTCGCCATGGCGCAAAAGTTCTACAAGGGCATTCCGCTGGGACGCATCGGCCAGCCCGAGGAGATCGCGCACGTGTCGCTGTTTCTCGCGAGTGACGAGTCTTCCTACGTCTGCGGCGCGGAAATCGTGGTCGACGGCGGCATGATCACCGGGCAGTACTACACCAGTCAGCCCGGCGCTCCTGCTCCATAGAAGTAGTCCGCGCCGTGACATCTTTTCTTGAACACTCGCCGGGCCGCAGCTGCTCTGTGTCCCACGTACCACGTTATGACATGGAAGCGGACGTGATCGTCGTGGGATTCGGTGCAGCGGGCGCGTGTGCCACCATCGAAGCGGCCCGCACCGGCGCCCGCGTGCTGCTGTTTGAAGTCGCAGCGGGCGCCGGTGGCACTTCAGCGCTATCCGGCGGCGAGATCTACATGGGTGGCGGCGGCGGTACGCCGATCCAGCGCGCAGCTGGTTTCACTGACGCCACCCAGGACTTTCTCGCCTATCTCGTCATGGCCGGCGGCCCGAATGCGGACGTGGCAAAGGCCCGCCTGTACGCCGAAGAAAGTCTCGCGCACTTTCACTGGTTGCTCTCCCAGGGCGTGAAGTACAAGAACTCCTACATAGCCGGAAAGATCGTCGAGCCCGTGACCGACGATTGCTTGATCTGGTCGGGCAGTGAGGCGGCGTGGCCCTTCGCTCAGGAGGCTAAGGCCTGCCCCCGCGGCCACTGTCCCCAGTTTGTCGGCATGGGCGGCGGGAAATACCTCATGGAGGTGCTTGCGCAACGGGTGAACGACCTCAACGTCGACGTTCGCTTCAACAGTCGGGCGCTTGCACTGATCACCGATGACTCCGGCCGAGTCCACGGGCTCGTGGTGCGCATCGGAGGCGAGGACGTATACGCGCGCGGCGCCGTCGTGTTGTGCACCGGCGGCTTCGTGATGAACCGGGAGATGGTCCGGCGCCACGCACCGCTCATGCTTCGCTCGCGCCACCCCATCGGAACTGTTGATGACGGCTCGGGCATTCGTATGGGGATGAGCGTTGGGGGGGCCGCCATCAACATGAGCGAAGGATTCGTCACGATCCCCTGGTATCCGCCCGGATCGCTCGTGAAAGGCATCTTCATCAACGAGTGCGGCCAGCGCTTCGTCAACGAGGATTGCTACCATGGCCGAGTGTCGCAGTACATCCTGCGACAGCCCGGCGGCGACCGCGTCTGGCTGCTCGCCGACCAGGGCAGCTACGCGCCGCCCGACTTCCAACAGCTCGCCCGCATCGAGATCGGTGCGGCCGCGGAAACGTGGGACGAAGTGGAGCGCGAGCTGCAGCTGCCACAGGGATCGCTGGTCAACACGGTGGAATTGTACAACCGCCACGCACGCCAGGGTGAGGACCCGTTGTTTCACAAGGCCCGCGAATGGTTACAGCCGTTGGAGACACCGCCGTTCGTCGCTCTGGACTGCCGCGTGGAC
>Ga0307511_10000875_pt1 | contig 32041 bp, 22 predicted proteins | sample 13_EM_MG_FD_200266 | JGI IMG/M metagenome (GOLD analysis project Ga0307511, IMG submission 200266) | Populus trichocarpa ectomycorrhiza microbial communities from riparian zone in the Pacific Northwest, United States - 13_EM | ecosystem: Host-associated > Plants > Roots > Unclassified | place... | reverse complement strand
GAGTTGACGAAGGCGCGCACGCGGCTCGTTTACACAATGTATCAACAGAAATGTCAGTTACGCGTCTTCTCAAATGAGCCGCAGTCTCGGATAGTTACACTTCTGCAGTGTGACCCGAGACCTGAAGGGTGCCAGACCGATGTGCCGATCCCGGTCCTGTCTTACCCAGAGGATCGGTAAAGGAGAATTGAAATGTCGTCGTTAGTCCTAGCTCCTCCATTCACGCAGGAAACCGCCGTTCAAAAGGTCCGCCTCGCGGAAGACGGTTGGAATGGCCGCGATCCGGAAAAGGTCGCGCTCGCCTACACCTCCGACAGCCGCTGGCGTAATCGAGCGGAGTTCATCGTCGGTAGAAGGGAAATTGCCGCGTTCCTGGCCCGCAAGTGGGCAAAGGAACTCGAATATCGGCTCATCAAGGAATTGTGGGCCTTCGCCGGCAACCGAATCGCGGTGCGCTATGCGTATGAATGGCATGACGACAGCGGGAGCTGGTTTCGCTCCTATGGCAACGAGAACTGGGAATATGATGCGGCAGGGTTGATGCAGCGTCGCTTTGCCTCCATCAACGATCTGCCAATTAAGGCAGCAGATCGTAAATTTCATTGGCCGCTCGGCCGCCGCCCGGACGACCATCCGAGCTTGTCGGACCTGAGCCTGTAAGCCCGCTGCCGCAGCGGCTAGGGCTCCCGTCCAACCAGCACCTTGTGATAGTAGGGCTGCAGCTCGCGGCGCTCTTTCCGGGACTCCTGCACACCGAGTGCGTAATAGCCAACCTGGTGGTAGTAAGTAATGAGCGCGCGAATGTGCCCCTCCTTGCCCTGATATCCCAGGTCGTTGAAGATCTGTTCGAGGATCGCAATGCGCCGTTGGTCTACTGCTGCGACTACGTGGCGAACAGCTGGTGAGGTCCGTGCCCAGTCCCGCACGGCGCCGTCCCATTTCGGGTCGTATTCGCTCTCCTCGATCCACAGGTCGATCAACGCCTGGTATTCCTCCAGTCCGTTGCGCCCGGGCTTCTGCAGGATTTTCTCGAACGGTGCCGTACTGGTCTGCGCCCAGTACAACGCGAGCTCATCCAGGAGCTGCTGCCGACTGGTGAAGAACCAATAGAATCCCCCGCGGCTCGATTTCAAGCGCTTGGCCAGTTTGTTGACCTCGACGCCGGCGGTGCCTTCCTCGATGAGCGCTCGACGCGCCGCGTCGAGCCACGCCTGTCTGCCCAAAGGCTCCCGTTTGCGCGGTGCCGTGCCCATCCGCCGGGTGCCCAGGCGCGCCGGGCTCTTTTCAGATTTCGTCTTCATGGGGCAGGGATTGTACCGCGAGTTGACCAGACACTAGTGTATGGTCTATAAGCATGTTGATCATGCAGCGCTACTCCCTCCTGAAAGTGTTGGGCCACGGCCTCCGACGCAATCGCGACTGGGGACCTGCATGGCGCTCTCCCGCATTGAAAAAGTCCTATGACATCGTGGTCATCGGCGGCGGCGGCCACGGGCTCGCGACGGCCTATTTTTTGGCCCGCAAGCACGGTGTGCGCAGTGTTGCGCTCCTCGAACGCGGCCATATCGGTCAAGGTAACTCCGGGCGCAATACCCAGGTCACGCGCTCGAATTATTTCTATCCTGTAAGCTCCAGCTTCTTCGACCACTCCCTGCAGCTCTACGAGGGTTTGGGGCGCGAGCTCAACTTCAACGTCATGCTGCGACAGGACGGCATGATCGTGCTCGCTCATTCACTGCATGAGCTGGAGGGCACGCGCCGCTGGGCGAATGCAATCCGCATGAACGGTGTGGATGCCGAAATCCTGAGTGAGGCCGAGATTCGCCGGCAGGTTCCTATCCTCAACTCCCGACCCCGCTTCCCTATCGTCGGCGGGCTGATGCAGCGGCGCGCGGGGATTTCCCGACACGATGCGACTGTTTGGGGATTTGCCCGCGGAGCGAGTGATTACGGCGCCGATCTGATCCAGAACTGCGAGGTCACCGGCTTTCGCAAGTCGGGTGGGCGTGTGATCGGGGTCGAGACTTCCGCAGGCGTCGTTAACTGTGGGCGAGTCGTCATGTCCGTCTCCAACCACTGTTCGGTGCTCGCACGGCTTGCCGGTTTCGATCTGCCGATCAGTACCATGACGTTGCAGGCAATGGTCACCGAGCCGATTGAGCCGATTCTCGACCCCTGCGTCATCTCCGGGTTGATCCACGCGTACGTCAGTCAAAGTGATCGCGGCGAAATCGTCATCGGCGGGGCAGCGGATGTCTTTACCTCCTATCGTCAACGAGGCAGCTTCCACGTGACCCGCGGGATCCTGGCCGCGGCATTGGAGCTCTTCCCGTCCTTCAGCCGTCTGAAGCTGATGCGCCAATGGGCCGGCGCCGTCGATATCACCCCGGATACCAGCCCCATCATGGGCCTGACCCCGGTACAAGGGCTCTATATCAACTGCGGCTGGGGGACCGGCGGCTACAAAGCGATTCCGGCCGGGGGAGATACCATGGCTCATACGGCTGTGTACGATAAACCGCATCCTCTGATCGCCAGCTTCGACCTCGCCCGGTTCGAGCGTGGCGCGTTGATCGACGAGGGCGCCGCTGCCGGCGTCGCGCACTGACCGCAGCACGACAACATGTTGCGAATACCGTGTCCGTATTGTGGGCCCCGCGACGAAGCTGAGTTCAATTACGGCGGCCCTACACATATCACGCGTCCGCAGCTGAGCGCGACTGATACGGAATGGTCGCACTACCTTTACTTCCGTGAGAACCCCAAAGGCCTCTACCGTGAGCGTTGGCTGCATTTCGCCGGGTGTGGCCAATGGTTCAATGTATTGCGCGACACCGTGACTCACGAAATCCACCAAGCCTATCCGATGGGAGCAAGCGGCGAATGAGTGCGCCGGGTCCTTATCGACTGTCGACTGCGAGACAAGACGAGCGGCTGGACTTCAGTTTCGATGGCAGAAAATTTTACGGCGTTCACGGCGATACGGTCGCGTCGGCCCTGCTGGCGAATGGTGTACGCATCGTCTCGCGAAGTTTCAAATTCCATCGGCCCCGCGGCATCTTCAGCGCCGGCTATGAGGAGCCTAACGCGATCGTGCAGCTGCACAGCGGCGCAGAGGTCATTCCCGGTGAACGGGCGCCGCTGGTCCCCTTGATTCCGGGACTGCAGGTCTCCTCGCGCGTCGGTTGGCCCAGCCGCTCGTTCGATCTGCTGCGCGCCATTGATTACGTGCATCCGATCTTTGCGGCCGGTTTTTATAACAAGACGTTCATCTGGCCGAGTTGGCATTTATACGAGGGGTGGATTCGCAAGCTCGCCGGGCTCGGTCACGCTCCTACGGGTCCCGACCCCGACCGTTACGATACATGTCACGCACACTGTGACGTGTTGGTGATCGGTGGCGGGGAGGCTGGCTTGGCAGCCGCGGTCTCGGCGGGAAGCGCCGGGCAGCGTGTCCTGCTCGTCGAACAGAGCAACGAGCTTGGCACCAACACGCAGCGACTGCGCGAGCTGGCGCAGGTCACGGTGCTCACGCGCGCCATGGCGGTGATTTATTACGATCACGATCTGGTCGCGCTGACACAGAAAGTGTCGCCAACCCTGTCCGGAGAAAGCGCTAACGGGGCTCTGCCACGGGAACGGCTCTGGTTGGTACGCACCGGTCGGGTGATCCTCGCCACCGGCGGGATCGAGCAGCCGCTGATCTTCTGCAATAACGACCGGCCGGGCATCATGCTCGCCGGGGCAGCCGGTCAATACCTGCGCCGTCACGCTGTTGCTCCGGGCCGGGAGGTTGTGATTGCGACCAACAACGACACGGCCTATCCGATCGCCTGCGAATTGCGTGAGGCGGGCGTAGACGTCACTGCCCTCGTAGACGCCCGTGAAGAGGTCCCGTCACATCTCGCCGCAGAGCTGCGCGCGCTTCGAGTTCCCATCCACTTCAGCACGATGCCAGTGGACACTCACGGTTTTTCCGGACTGAAGAGCGTGTCCCTGGGGACCCTGAACAATCGTGATCAGGTCACCGCGGTCAGCACGCTTCCCTGCGATGCCCTGTTGGTCTCAGGTGGCTGGAGTCCAGCGCTGCATCTTTTCGCACAAGCGGGTGGAAAACTCAGCTTCTCGGAGCTCACCCGGACCTTCCAGCCGGTTGCACCCCATCCTTCCATTGAGATAGTGGGAGATGCCGCTAGCCCTCCCTCAGGAGCGGGCGCGATCCGCGTGAGTCCGGTGGGAAGTGCAGCACGTCAATGGATCGACCTGCGCCATGATGTCACGGTGGCGGATATCGAGCTGTCGGTGCGTGAGAACTTCGTCGCTGTGGAACACATCAAGCGATACACAACGCTCGGCATGTCGATGGACCAGGGCAAGATCGGGCAGGCGCCCGCGACCGAGGTGATCGCGAAGGCTCGGGGTATGGCGCCATCGCAACTTGCGCATACGACGTTCCGGCCTCCTTTTGTCCCCGTCACGCTCGGCACGATGGTGGGACGTAACGTCGGAGATTTCTACGCTCCCACTCGCCGCACGCCGTTACACGCCATTCAGGCCGAGGCGGGTGCACTGTTTGATGATTTCGGCAGCTGGAGGCGTGCGGCGGCTTTCCCGCACCCGGGAGAATCACGGGATGCGGCGGTGCACCGGGAGATCAAACTCGTTCGCGCCGGGGTAGGCCTCTATGATGCCTCGCCGCTCGGCAAGATCGAGCTCATCGGTCCCGATGCACTGGACTTTGCCGACCGCTTTTACATCAACAACCTGATGACCTTGAAGGCCGGGCGAGTGCGGTACGGACTCATGCTCCGCGAGTCAGGAGTCATCTTCGACGATGGCACCGTGACGCTGCTGGATGAGGATCGGGTTCTCCTGACCACCACCAGTGGCGGCGCGGGCCGCGTTGCGCAGTGGCTGGAGGAGTGGCGCCAATGTGAGTGGCCCAACAGCCGTGTCGTGGTCGCGCCGGTGACGGAGCAATGGGCGAGCGTCGCTCTCACGGGGCAACATGCTCGGAAAATTCTCGAGCGCCTCCAGCCGGAGTGCTCTGTTTCGAATGAAGATTTCCCCCATCTGGAGTTTCGCAAGACCCGGGTTCTCGGCAGTGAGGCGCGTATCTACCGAGTCAGCTTCAGCGGTGAGCTGACCTACGAAATTAACGTCTTCTCGCACAAGGCGCCCGCGCTGTGGGCGGCGTTGCTGGAGGAGGGACGCGAGTTCGGCATCGGGCCTTACGGAGTCGATGCATTACTGCAGCTGCGAATGGAGAAGGGATTTCTCCATTTGGGTGCTGATACGGACGGCACGACCGTACCGGACGACGTCGGCTTCGGCAAGCCTGCGGCTGCCAAGCAGCGCCACTACATCGGGAAGCGATCTCTGTCTCTACCGGAGAATGTACGCCCGGATCGGTTACAGTTGGTAGGTCTGCGCGGCGCACGTACGGCCGGTATTCCGATCGGCAGCCATCTTCGGTTGCCTGACTCGGGTCAAGCCACCGATGGCTGGGTTACCTCCACGGGCCTGTGCAGTGCCGACGGCATGCCGGTTGCGCTCGCCTTGCTTCGAGCCGGACGGCAGCAAACCGATAAAGTCACAACGGTTCACGATGAAGGTCGCGTGGTCACGACTGCACGCGTCGTGAGCCGGGTGTTCTACGATGAACCCGGGGCGCGCATGAATGCTTAGTCGAATTCCATCGTCCGCTCCACTGATACTCGTGCAGAGCTGGTTGCGGGGCGCCTCGGCACCTGAACCTGTCACACACCTGCTCCAACTCGACTGGCCGCTACAGGCCGGAGAGGTCGCCCGAGGTGATGTGGATGTGATCTGCATCGGACCGACGGATTGGCTGGTTGTGCCGGCTGCGGACGTCGGTGCAGATAGGCTGTTGCAAGCGCTCGAGGAGGCGTTGCGGGGAAGTTCATTTCGTGCAACGGATTTTTCCTCTGCATTGGTACGGATCCGTATCGACGGCGCCCATGGGCGCGCACTGCTCTCCAAAGCGTGTGCGTTGGATGTCTACTCGGAGAACCTGGCACCCGGGCGCGCTCCGCGCACACTCATCGCAGGGCTGCCGGTGGTGATCCGCTGTCTCGAGCCGGCCGTGTTCGAATGCGTCGCGCCCCTGAGCTACGCGGACTACCTGCTGTCCTGGCTGACCGACGCCAACACGGAATTCGTTGCAACGGATTGATTGCGTTCGAGGTCGTATGAATCTGAAAACCACCTGCTCGTGGTGCAGGCATCAGCCCGCCGCGTGCGGCCGGCACACTCGCTCGCGGGGACACTGGCTCATCGGGTTGGAACCTGATCGGCACACTGGGCACGATCGCTGCCTTTATGATCATGTCCTACTACGCCGTGATCGCGGGCTGGGTGCTTGCGTACACCTGGATCTGCGCCAGTGGCCAGCTGAGCGGCCTGGATCACCCCCACGTGAAACAGCTTTGGACGGGCTTCCTCGCCAATCCTTGGAAAATGGGGGCCTGGCACCTTGCCTTTGTGCTCATCGTGGCCGGCATTTGTGCCCGCGGGGTCGTTCGCGGCCTGGAATGGGCGAACAAGATCCGTGCCCCCATGCTTCTCCTGCTGCTGCTGGTACTGGTCGGTTACGCGCTCACGCACGGGGATGTGCGGCACGGCCTGACGTTCGCACTGGCTCCGGATTTCCGAGCATTGACGCCGCAGGTCTGGCTTGCAGCCGCCGGCCAGGCGTTTTACGCCACCGGTGTCGGTATGGCGATAATGATTGCATATGGTGCCTATCTGAACCGCGGCACCTCGCTAGTACGCTCGGCGTTGGTGGTCTGCGGGAGCATCCTGCTCGTCTCGTTGCTCGCGACGTGCCTGGTCTTTCCGCTGGTCTTTCACTACCGTATGGATCCAGCACAGGGCCCGGACCTGGTGTTTGACGTTCTCGCCACGGTCTTTGCCGAGATGCCTTCGGGGCGCGTCATCGGCACATTGTTCTTCCTCCTGTTGGTGTTTGCGGCCCTCACTCCAACGCTGGCAGGGATGGAACCGGTGGTTGCGTGGCTGCAGCAGCGCTTCGCGCTCTCCCGGCGGCGGGCCACCGGGTTTGCCTACCTGTCCTTGTGGCTTGCGGGCCTTGCTTCCGTGCTGTCCTTCAACAGTTGGGCACAGTATCGGCCGTTGCATGCCATAGCAGGCTTCGAGAACAGGGACATTTTTTCATCTATCGACCACGTGGCGTCGGACTGGCTGCTGCCCGTGGGCGCGTTCATGAGCAGCCTGTTCGTCGGCTGGTTCGCCAGTCGCTCCATCGTCGTCGAGCAATTGTCAGAAGCGGGCGCGTTCAACCGCTCACTGTGTTTGTTCCTGTTGCGCTTCGTGTGTCCCCTCGCAATTGCGACATTGTTCGTTTCAAACGTCTGAGGGTGCCGAGCGTGAGGCAGCTGCAGTCCGCGCTGCGATAGAACTCGAGAGGAGTTGAGATATGCATCAGCGTGATATCCGTGGCACCGCCCTCTATCAGGAGATCGCGGCCTTCTATGAGCAGTTGCACGCGCCCGGAACGGGGAGAGTGACAGATGCCGCCGATATCACGATCCGGCCGGACGGTGCGGCCGCAGCCTTTACCGGCTCGATCTATCAGGACATGCAAACTCCTCCGGTGACGAGGACATGCACCGTGGATCTCGCGTCATCCCGACTCGAGGTACGGCCGGGCCCACAGGGTAACGACAAGATGCCGCGCTGGTCACCCGACAGTAGCCGCCTGGCATTTCTGTCCGACCGTCTCGAACCCGGAAACTATCAGCTCTACCTCTGTGACGGGGCCGCCGACTCCGCGGCACTGGCCACCCCGGCGGTCGAGGGCACCGTTGAATATCTGCAATGGTCACCGGACGGGAGGTTTGTGCTCTTGGGCGTGGCCGGTTTCGGCGCCGATTTCGCGGGTTGTCAGGGCGGGCACAAGACTGTCACCCGCGACCACGGACTGCCTGAATGGACTCCCCTCATCGAATCCGGGGAAGAGCAAAACCTGTGGCGGCGACTGTTTGTGTGGGAATGCGCCTCGAATACCGCCCGCGCGATCTCACCCGTTGGGATCAACTTCTGGGAAGCCTCTACACCCCGAAGGACCAGGTGGGCGTCCTGACCGGATCCCCTTCCGGAGAGCGCCTGGCGTTTGTCGAAGCCGTTTGCAGCGACCGGATGATCGTGGCCGGTATCCTGAAGATCCTGTCGACTGATGGGTGCGCCGTTCGGCCCTGTGATACCCAGCAGGTCGATGTCACCCACGCCACCTGGCGCGACGCGGATCACCTGACTTACACCGGGATCCGTTCGCTCGAGACCGTTATCGGTGGGCTCGACGTTCGTTCGCAGAACGCTCGCACACATGAATACTGGGCAAGCCGGGAAAGGACGATTGGAGGCTGGAATCCCTTTTGCGTACCGGTGACAGGGGGCGGGGCAGTTGCTGTCAGTGAGGCCTACGATACGCCACCCTCGATTACATTCTTTGTCGACGGGATGCAGCACGATGTTCTGTCACTGGCCGCGCCAGCCACCCGGCACGGGCCTTTCAGCAAAGCCCGTGTCGAACCGTTCACCTGGTCTGCCCGAGATGGACTCGAGATGCAGGGATGGCTGATCCGTCCGCCCGGACCGGGACCTTTTCCGCTGGTGATGGACATCCACGGCGGACCCATCTGGAGCTGTCGCAATCGCTGGCAGGGACGGCTGCGGGGCGCGAAGGCACTCGCCGATCATGGGATTGCATCGCTATACCCCAACCCACGCGGCAGCAGTGGGCGCGGGCTGGCCTTCGCACGGCTCGTGAAAGGAGACATGGGCGGGGAGGACACCCACGACTACCTGACGGGGATCGATGCAGGGATAGCCGATAAGAACAGGCTTGGGGTCACTGGCATCAGCTACGGTGGATTCATGTCGGCGTGGCTCATCACCCAAGATCGCCGTTTCGCCGCAGCCGCCCCGATCTCCTGCGTCTCGGATTGGTACAGCACCTATCTCACTTCACAGATCGCGGACTTCGTTACGCTGTTTCTCGACGCTGATCCTGCGGGTCCCCACGGTCGAATGTTCGAGCGCAGTCCAGCGATGTTTGCCCGCGACGTTCGTACGCCGACACTGCAACTGACCGGTGCACAGGATCAAAATACCCCACCTACTCAGTCGCTGGAGTTTCACCGGGCGTTACTTCTACACGGTACGCCGACGGTCCTCGCTACCTATCCCACTGCGGGACACGGCATCCGCGGCTTCCCTGAGGTCATCGACGCCACGGCCCGCTACGTAGGGTGGATGCTGAAGTATCTGAACGTCCAGGCGGAGCCGGAAGCGGAGAGCGGGTCCGCAACCGATTTCCGAGGCGCTACTTGACGGGGCTCGTTCGTTATGAGGGGAGCGTAGGCGCCACAGAGCCGCGCGCGCGGGTCCCCGCGTTGGTGTTGGTGTTCTTCGCCCTCGCGTTGGGGATGTTCAGCAGCCTGTACGTGTATGACAGTGTGGGGCCCGTTGCTGAGTTGCTCACCAGGCAATTGGGCTACAGCAACACGCAGATCGGCGCCTTGAACGCCGTTTACAGCTTGCCCAATATTTTTCTCGTGCTTGCTGGTGGGGTCTGGGTGGATCGAATCGGAGCTGCCGCGGTCATCTTCTGGACCTCGCTGATGTGCTTCCTCGGCGCCTGCCTGACCGCCATGGGAAGCGTCTATGTCTTCATGTTACTGGGGCGCTTTCTGTTCGGCGTCGGTGCCGAGACGCTGGTCGTTGCCATCCTGGTGGCAGTCGCGCGTTGGTTCGGTCGCCACCGACCTGCACTAGTGTTGGCCCTGGTTCTGAGTTTCGGGCGAGTCGGCTCCTACCTCGCCGATCGCTCTCCCACCTTCGCACGCACCCTCTATGACCGCGGGTGGCAGGAACCTCTGGCCTTGGCTGCCGGTGTCGCTCTCCTGGGCTCACTGGCGGCGGGCGTGTTCTGGTGGTTGGATCGACGCGGTGCGCGCGATGACGCGCTGCCGTTGGCCAGGACCGCACAGTCTGCGCGGCGGCGCTCGCTCCTGCGCTTTCCGGCCTCTTATTGGTATGCGGTCGGACTCTGCGTGACCTTCTACGGTGTGATCTTTCCCTTCCGCAGCACATTCGCCATCAAGTACTTTCAGGAGACCCGTGGACTGTCCCTGGAGGAGGCAAGCCGCATGAACAGTTACGTGTTCATGGCGGCCATTTTCGCCATGCCGCTGTTTGGCTGGCTGGCAGATCGCCGTGGCCGCCACGCGCTGCTCCTGGTGTTGGGATCCCTCGCGCTGCCCACGGCCTTTCTGCTATTGAGTCGGAACAACATCAGCCTCTGGCTGCCGACGGCAATGCTCGGGTTGAGCTTCTCTCTGGTTCCGACCGTCCTTTGGCCAGCCGTCCCGCGTTATGTTACGGGCGAGCAATGCGGTTCGGCGTACGGTCTCATGACGATGATCCAAAACATGGGTCTGACATCGGGCAATTTGTTCGTGGGTTGGCTCAACGAACGTGGCAGTGCCAGTGCGGCTAACCCTGCGGGTTATAAGGCCATGTTATGGTTTTTCGGCGCCATGGGCCTGCTGGGCACGGCCTGCGCGTTCGCTCTCGTATTACAAGGCAGGCGAGGTGCCGATAGCCGGGAGTGAAGCCCCCGTTGACGCAGCACGCCGTGGCCCGCCCGCAACAACGGGCCGCCTGGCTGGAGCAGTCATGGAACAGGGTTCACAGCAGAATACACGTCACGGCATGGTGACCGGCAGGACGTGGTCGAAGATGACTCACTGCGCGGGTATTGGCTCAGCATCCAGGTAGACCGAAAAACCGGCCAACTCCATGGCGGGTCCATTCGCGAGCTCAATTACGGCGGACGTGCCGTCGGCTACTGAAACAGGCGCGAAACGCGTCGGGGGAGAGGAGATTATGATGCGTCGTTGCCTGTGGCACGTGGTGCTTGTAATCGCATGGGTTTGCGCAAGCTGGATGATGAGTACGGAATGCGCCCGTGCCGATGTGCGGGCGGACGCAACCGATTCGGCCACTGAAGCTCAGTGCAAAGGGCTGGAGTCGGCCGACTTCACCACGATTCAAGATGCGCCGACGCGGATTGTCGACGCGAAGTCAGTCAACGCGACTCCGAGCACTCCGGACTATTGCGCCGTCACGGGCTATATAGCCCCCAATGTGGGGATCCGAATCGGCTTGCCGAGGGCGTGGAACGGCAAGTTCATCCATCTTGGCTGCGGCGGAAGCTGCGGGCTTTTTGACGACACCTACTTCTCCCAATGTGGCTATGTAATGAGAAAAGGCTATGCCTGCATTGTCACGGATATGGGGCATCGCGGGATCGGCGTTGACTATGTGTGGGCCTATAACGACCTGCAGGAGAAGACCGATTTTGGCGTCAGGGCCGCGCACGTCGCGACCATCGCGGGCAAGGCTATTACGGAGCGCTTTTACGCCCGAGCGCCACAGAAGTCGTACTTCATGGGTTGCTCAACCGGCGGTCGGGAAGGGATGCAGGAAGCACAAATCTTTCCGTGGGACTTTGACGGGATCATCGCCGGTGCACCGCCCATCCGCTTTTCGGAGGCGTTGACGGCGTGGATCTGGGGTTTTCGTACCATGCACACGCCGGATGGGCGGCCGATTATGGGCTTGCCTGAGCTCGAGCTCCTCAACAAGGCGGCTCTGTCTCAGTGCGACAAGGATGATGGCCTCATGGACGGAGTGATCGGCTCTCCCTCAACCTGCCGGTTCGATCCCGCAGTCCTGGCATGCCGAGGCGATCAGAAGAGTGGTTGTCTGAATCCGGCGCAGGTCAGCGCAGCCAAACGAATATACCAAGGCCCGGCGACCTCGTCCGGCATCGCCTTGTCCTCCGCCGGGCCTATGCCGGGCTCAGAGTCCAATCCGGCTCCGGGAGTGTCGGTGGGGACGGGCTGGCACGCAGTTTACATTGGTGATGCCGGCAAGCTGACTTTTTATACGGCGGTGAGCGAGGAGGCGCTGCGTTTTTTGATGTTCGATCGGCATCCGGGGCCATCATGGCACGTCAATGACTTCGACTTTGATCGTGACTACAAACGTTTCGGTATCACCTCGCCCTTATATGACGCCGCGAATCCCGACCTGGAGCGCTTCCGAGACGCAGGTGGCAAGTTGATCATGTACATCGGAACGAACGACACTGCCGTGCCGGTAAGAGGGGTGCTCGGCTATTACGATCGAGTGAGCGCTGTGATGGGTGGTCGCCAAAAGGCCCAACAGTTTGCGCGTCTGTTCGTGATGCCAGGTGTGGGCCACTGCCTCGGAGGTCCTGGTGCCGACACAGTGGACTACCTCAGCGCCCTGGAAAGCTGGGTCGAGCGAGGTCAGCCACCCGAGCGCCTGGTGGCCTATCACATGAAAGCCGCCCCGAGTGGCGAGGCCGACTCGGGTGGCAAACCAGAAGTCGGCTTCTCGCGTCCACTGTTTCCTTATCCGGCTGAAGCGCGCTACAGAGGTTCGGGCGATCCTGGTGATGAACGCAGTTTCATGGCGATCCATCCCAAAGAGCGATCCCGCCAGCCCTAATCCAACCTTAAGGTCCTTGATACACGAGCGCGGTGACACGCCGTGCACCAAACAAGCACGCCGTCATCGGTATGACGAAGCAGGTTGCGGCAGAGTTTGCAACCAAGAACATACGAGTAAATGCGGTCCTGCCCGGGATAAGCATCACGCCGCTCCAAGACAGCTTTCGTGACAATCCGGACAAGCTGAAAATGCTGGCGAGCCGAATTCCGATGCAGCGTATGGGAGCGTCGTCGGATGTTGCCGGGGCGGTACTCTGGCTTTGCGCAAACGAGAGCGGCTATGTCACAGGCATTTCTGTGCCCGTCGATGGCGGCGTGCTGATCTAGGAATGTCCGGCGCGGTCGGTGGACCGCCAAGTGGAGTGCGCCCCTTAGGGGGTGGAGCTGGTGATACTAATTCGACGGCAGCCGCGGCATGCCGCCGGGCGGACGCACGATCGGCTGCTATCCGCACTCACTGCGGCGGCCCACATGCCAGCGCCTCCTTCAGGGGACCGAGCCAGGGTTCAAAGTGACGCCACTTTGTCAACCCGGTGCGGAAAATGGGCTGCCGTACCTGCTGCGAGCTGGCTGTGTTGATTGACCGGCCGGTGTCGTAGAACCGCAGGCATCGGGGCTCCATCTGCAACCCGCAGAAGTCCAGCAGGCGCAGCACGTTGGTCTGCAGATCGTCGACCACGTCCTCGTAGGAGATGCGCAGAATTCGTGTTGGGAGTGCCTCGTCCCAATGATTCATCAGCCGCAGATAGCTGTTGTAGTAGCGGGCGATGGAGTCGATGCTGTAGGTGAATTCCTGGCCGCGCGCGTAGAGCTGCTGTAGGTTGCTGCAGCAGCAGGCCATGGGATCACGCCGCACATCGATGATCTTTGCCGTGGGCAGCATGAGGTGGATCAGGCCAATGTGCCGGAAGTTATTGGGCATTTTGTCGATGAACGAGGGTTTCCCTTGGATGTACGCGCGCGTTTCTCTCAGGTAGCGCTCGCCCAACCGGTGGAAATCCCTTCGGTCCAGGGTGGCCAACGCAGCTGGATACCGTTGGTTCCGGGAGTTTGATGCATGCCCATTCAACTCCTGGACGATCCTGCTCACGGTGGGCAGCTCCTGCGTACCTTCGATCTTGGAGTGGGAGGCGAGGATCTGCTCAATGAGCGTTGAGCCTGACCGCGGCAGGCCCACGATGAAGATGGGCGTGTGCTCGGGAGTGCCGTAGCCGAAGCCTGCCCGCGTCGCGAAGAAGTCGGCCGTGCATGCTTCGATCTGACTATCAATCTCGCTCTCGATCGAGTGTGGATCGTAAGGGCTGTGCGCGATTTTGAGCGCGTTGCCGCGTTCGTAATAACGCCACGACTCTTCATACTCGGCTCGGTCCTCCAACGCCTTGCCGAGAGCGAAACACAGATGGTATCGATCGACCACCTGCGTGGCGGGCGCTGCTTGCGCGCAGCGCATCTGCCCGATCTCATCTGCCGAAAAGCAGTAGGTTTTCAGGTTGGCCAGGCTCCAGTATGCGTCACCAAAACCAGGGCGGCTGATTGCGGCAGCCCGATAGGAGTCGATGGCCTCTGGTTGGCGACCGACGGCTTTGAGCGAGTTGCCCAGCAGAAGGTACAGATGAGCCCAGCCCGGCGCGGCAACGAGTACCTGCCGGTATATGGTTATGGCGCACTCGTGCTGTCCCAATCCTGCATAGATGGTTGCACTCAAGGACAGATAGTCGCAGTTGCCTGGCTCCAGCTTCAGAAGCGTATCGAGTTGCTGTTGTGCCTCTGTGTACCTGCGCTGCTCGATCAGTGTCCGGACGTAATCGGCTCGCGCCGCTCGATAGTCAGGCGCAACGGTCAGTACCTGTTCAAACAGGCTGCCAGCCTCTTCAAGGTGGTTGCTGTGGTGGGCGATCCTGCCGAGCAGCCGTAGCGCTTCCACGTGACCGCCATTATCGTCCAGGAAGTCCTTCAGGACGCGCTTCGCGGTGGCCATCTCGCCATCGCAGAACGAGCTGCCTGCTTCTACGAGTGGGGGAGGGAGCCGCTCGAGCACCCCCAAGTGTTGAGCCGCGCTCGCGGCCTTCTGCATGTCGCCATTGGCGCGGTGCAGACGCTCGAGCTCCCTCCAACTGGATAGGAGGGCCGCGTTGATGCTGACGGCGCGCTCAAATGACTCGATCGCCCGGGGTGTGTCGCACATCGCCAGGAAGCAGTACGCGCGTTCCTCGTGCAAACGGCTGTAGTCAGGGAATCGAAACTCGATTCGTTCCAATATTGCAAGAGCCGCACCGATCCGGCCCAGGCCACGCTGCCTCACCGCGGTGCGATACAGAGTCTCGCGATTGTCACTCAGCTCGTGATTTCCAACTAACTTCACAGAACCGTCATCGGGTTGCAATTCCTGGCTCCTTAGTCTGCCGGCTTCCTCCGGGGGCCTGCGCAGTCAGCTGCGTCATGGCCGCATATCTTGGTTGGCATCGATAGATGGAGTCATCAATATGAAGAATACCGATCGGCGCGAATTCCTGCAGTTGCTCGGCATGGGTGCTGTGGCCGGCTCTCTCAAGGCGAGCATTGCCCAGGCGCTTGCGATACCTGCGAACAACCGCACGCGGAGCATTCAGGACGTCGAGCACATCGTCATCCTGATGCAGGAGAATCGGCCGTTCGACCATCACTTCGGTACTCTTCACGGCGTGCGTGGTTTCAACGATCCGCGCGCTGTCAACATCCATCTGCCCTTACAGAGCGGGAACGGCACTACACCCGCTTCGGTCTTCCTGCAGCCCGCCGGCGCCGCGAACGTGGCCCTCGGCTACGGCGTACCGCCCGACCAGGGGACACTGGGTGGGCCATCGGATGGGGTATTTGTCATTCCGCCGTTCCGTGTCGATCCCAAGGCGATCCCCAAGAGCATCGGACTGACCTACTTTCCGGGAACGGACCATAGCTGGGGCCATACTCACCTCGCGTGGAATCAGGGGCAGTACGACAGCTGGGCTACCGTGAGTGGGCCCATTACGATGTCGTACATGACACGCTCGGATATCCCGTATCACTGTGCGCTGGCCGATGCCTTCACCGTCGGCGATGCCTATCACTGTTCCGTGATGGGGCCAACGAATCCCAATCGCACCTACCTGTGGACCGGGTGCATTGGTAATCTGGATAACCTGGGCGCGGGTGGCACGGACGGCCACGGCGCAGGGCCCATGACCTTCAACGGGTTGAGTCACAACGGTGCGTTCTGGACGTTTTCAACGTTTCCCGAAGTTCTCGAGACGGCCGGTGTGAGTTGGAAGATCTATCAGGATCTGGCCGGCCAGACCTTCGCGCCCGACTTCGGCGACGGAACCTCCAATGCATTCGCCGGCAACTTCGGCGACAACTCGGTCCTGTATTTCAATCAGTACGCGACCTCCGCTCCGGGCAACCCGCTATTCGACAATGGCTGCACGGGCACCGAAATCATCAAGACCATTCCCGCCGCGGGCTCACCCGCCAAGGACTGGCAAGCCTGGCAGGAGCATCTGTTCGATCAGCTTCGCAGTGACGTGCAGAACCACAAGCTGCCCCAGGTGTCCTGGATCGTCGCGCCCGCGGGATACACCGAGCACTCCGATTGGCCGGTCGACTATGGCGCCTGGTACATCTCACAGGTTGTCGACATTCTCATCTCCAATCCGGATGTCTTCAGCAAGACCGTCCTGATCGTCAATTATGACGAGGCGGATGGGAGCTTCGACCACGTGACTCCGCCGTTCCCGCCGCAATCCCCGGAAGCCGGCGCCTCGACTGTCGACGTTCACAACGAGATCGTCACGACAGATACACCCAGCGGGCCGATCGGTCTGGGCACACGCGTCCCGTTCCTGGTGATCTCTCCATGGAGCAAAGGCGGGTACGTCAACTCGCAGGTGTTCGATCATACCTCGGTGATCCAGTTCATTGAGAAGCGCTTCGGCGTCGTCGAGCACAACATTTCGCCGTGGCGCCGGGCAGTGGCGGGCGATCTGACTTCGGCTTTCAATTTCACCAACCCGAACGAAAGCCGCGTGCAACTTCCCTCCACCGACGGGTTCCTGCCGCCGGTGGATGAGCTGGCCGGTGGTAATGTTGCTACATTCATCCCGGCGCCGAACCAGCTGCTCATCGGACTGCCGAAGCAGGAGAGGGGAGTGCGCCCGGCGCGGGCGTTGCCTTACGAGCTCTCAGTCAACGGTCGGGTGAATGCTTCCAGCAGCAGCTTCGGGTTGCAGTTCATCAACAGCGGCAAAGCCGGCGCGGTGTTTCAGGTTCGCTCCGGCAATCCCGCCGATGCTGTCCGCGGGTACACGGTGGAGCACGGCAAACAGCTCGATGGCACGTGGAAATTCACATCCAAATACGATTTGAGCGTCTACGGTCCCAACGGATTCGCCCGTTACTTCAAGGGCAGTATCGGTCGATTCGCCGGCGTGCTCGACGTTCGCACTCGCTATGACAAGGACGATCACGGCGCGATCAGCCTGCGAATTACCAATGTCGGTGCCAGCAAAACGACCGTAGTCGCGCACGACGCCTACACGGGCGACCGTGACCTGCGGCTGCTGTGGCCTGGGCAGACATTCGAGGCCGAACAGCGTTGCGATCGATTCTTCGGCTGGTACGACCTCATCCTCCGGGTCGCCGAAGACCCCACGTTCGAGTGGCGCTTCGCCGGCCACGTGGAAACCGGCCGCGATAGCTTCTCCGATCCAGCCCTGGGCGGGTTGGTCACTCTCAAGACCTGATCCCATCCCGTTGCGCACCGCGCGGGTGGTCATCCGACCACCCGCCGCCTGCACAGTGTTTCCACATGTGGAGCCCGTGGCCCGTGACGACAGAAGACTATTTTTCCGGAGGCAGTAAAGGACGGATATCGACATCCAGCAAATTCTTTGCGAGAGCCGCAATACTCTGCGCGGTTCCACCGAATGCCCATAGCTGGTCCTCGTCGTGCAATGTTCGAGGACCCTTCGCGGTATTCAATACGGGGCTGTGGTATTCCATTTCGCCAAAGCCAAGACCATCCCATGCTTGAAAGACCTGATCGTCGCGGGGCACTCCTTCTGGATGGTCCCCGTAACGAGCCGACGTGTCGGCCGGAAATCGCCGCACGATCAAACACCACCGATCGCAGCCGAGCTCGCGCAAGATCGCCGAGCGGCCCGTAAGCGCTTCGGCCGCAATACCGAGTTTCGCATTAGCTTTGCCTTCAATCCGCCAAATGACGCTATCGGGTGTCTTCTGCCATCCCCCGGGAAGCCCATAAGACAGAAGGGCGGTCTTATGCCCGTGACGTAGCGGCACAATCAAAATCGAGCCGACTGGCGTCTGCAGTAGATGCCAGAGAGCTATTTCACCTGCTCCGTTGTTCCCCTCGACGGTCAGCTCGTGCACGGTCTGCACTCCCACGTAGTCGACGCCGTGCATGAGCGGATGATTCAGGCGAAGTGGAGGATTGGCCATGCGAATTTTGCGTTCAATCGCGAAGTCCAGATATTCATCACTTCTGCCTTGCGCCGGGAGCCGTCCCTTTGCGGCCAAAGCGATGATATCTGGCGCTGCATCGATAAAGGCGTACTGGCCTGGGTCGGTGACCGACGGGACGTGGTAGTTACTCAGGCCGCGCCAGTCCGGCTTGCCGGCCCAGTGATACCGCAATTCCGGCGAAAACCAGAGCCTGTCGCCACCTAGTCCGCCGGCCAGCTTGTCGGGCGCCGCTTTGACTTGCTCGGTGTTGGCAAGCTCGGGGTTGGTCCACAGCAGATTGGGCCCGTCTTGCGAAAACGCCAGCGCGACAATCCTGCCGGCCGCCAGAGTCACGGCCACAGCCCCTGCGCCATGGAGCTGCCTGATTGGGATCGAGGCTTCGGCCAGATCGTTTATCACCTGCGAATACATTCGATCATTCCCGGCGCTTGGCTACAAGGGGATCGTGTACGTTACCGGAATATATTAGATCGATTGCCGCTTTCACAGTCAAGCAACTGTCGGTTGCGGTTGGGGAACCGCTGCAAAAAAGCATTCGGGAGAAAAATGTTAGTATGAGAAAACGCGTTGCCCGAACCGCTGCAGATCAAAGGCGCATTGGCCCCATGAAGAACTCAAAACGAGACCGCGGCGCAACCGCCGCGCCCGCCCGGAGGCCTGCTCACCCCCGCACGGAGGCTGCGGAGTCGAAAACAGCCGGTATCAAAGAAATCGCAAAAGCCGCCGGCGTTTCCATTGGGACCGTGGACCGGGCGCTGCACAGCCGTGCGGGCATAAGCGCAGCTACACGCACCAAGATCGTAAAAATGGCCGAGCAGCTGGGCTATCGGCCGAACCTGGCAGCCCGGCATCTGAAACTCAGTCGTCAGCGCAAAATATCAGTACATCTGCCGCAGGAAATCGCGTCATTCTTCGATGAGTTGCGCGCAGGTATACGGCAGGCGGCGGTGTTGCTTCAACCACCATTGGAGGTAGAGTTTCACTCCTACCCGGCCATGGGACGCGGCGAGGTTGAGTCGATCAGCGCGGTGTTGGATGGACCCTGCGATGGGGTTATCCTCGCACCGAGCTCGCTGTCCAAAATCGGGCCGCTGATCCGCAGGGCAACGATGCGCAACATCCCCGTGGTGTGCGTGGCGACCGACGCTCCCGGTACCGAGCGGCTGACCACGATCTCGGCCGACCCATTCACCAGCGGCGCGATTGTGGCGGAGTTGCTTACTCGCGTACGCAAAGGAACTGGCGAGACTGCGATTCTCACAGGCGATCTTGCCACCTTCGATCACTCTGAGAAAGTCCGCGGATTCCGCTCCATGCTGGCCGATCTCGGCAGCACCATCTCGTTAATCGAGGTGGACGAGGCTCACGATGACTATGCTGAGGCGTACCGTCAAACCTGCCAGCTTCTGGAGCGACATCCCGCTGTGTCCGGCATCTACGTGAGCACTGCCAATTCCCTGCCCGTGATTAAGGCGCTGGAGGAGAACGGCCGGCTCGGAAACGTAGCAATAGTGGTTACGGACCTGTTTCCCGAGCTTCTGCCGCTCATTCGCAACGGTAATGTGCTTGCTACGCTCTATCAGCGGCCGCTGACTCAGGGGCGCATGGCGTTCGAGCTATTGCATCGGTTTATCGTAGAGGGCGTTCGACCGAAGTCTGTGTACAAGCTTCCCCCCTACATCGTTCTGCGCAGCAATATCGACCTGTTCATTGAAAACTCGACTGTCGAGCTCGACGATCAGCCGCCTTCCGCCGCGGCTGAGTAAGGCAAGCGCAAAGAAAAAGTTGACGGCGCTGCACCGACTATGGTCAATTTACCGCGAGTAGCGGTAACGTACACGGTCCGGGCGGAAACCACGCCCCGACGCACTCGAGCGGCAGAATATGACGGGTCGGTTGCAAGGCAAAGTAGCGATTGTCACGGGCTCGGCGCGCGGAATCGGTGCGGCGGTAGCCGCGCTATTTGCGCAGCACGGAGCCCACGTCATCGGCCTGGATCGTCAGCATGCTGAGGCCGGTGCAAGGGATATTGCGAACCTGACAGTGGATGTCACTTGCGCCGAAGAGGTGGTGGCGGCAGTGACCAGCACCTTGGACCGCTTCAATCGCATTGATGTCCTGATTAACAACGCCGGCGTCAACGTGTTTTCCGAGCCGCTGCAGTTGCCCGATTCAGAATGGGAGCGTTGCTTCGCAGTCGATCTGAAAGCAGCCTGGACTGTCGCCAAAGCGGTGTTACCAACGATGCTGCGCCAAGGTTCTGGCGCCATCGTGAACATCGCTTCGGTGCATGGTCATAAAATCACCCCCGGTTGCTTTCCCTATCCGGTCGCCAAGCATGGCCTGATCGGCCTCACGCGTGCGCTCGGGATCGAGTATGCGGCACGCGGAGTTCGCGTGAATTCGATTTCTCCCGGTCTGATCCTGACGCCTCAGGTTGAGGCCTGGTTCGCAGCACAACCGGATCCGCAAGCCGAGCGCAGGCGCCAAGCTGAGCTACTGCCCTGCAAGCGCCTCGGAACATCGGGCGAAGTGGCGCACACAGCGCTGTTCCTGGCGAGTGACGAGGCGCGGTTCATCAACGCCGCGGACATCCTGATTGATGGTGGACGTACGCAGCTCTATCACGAATGAATATCATGAATTCGTGCCCGTATTGGACGCCGGCCATGCCATCTGCGACACCATGATGGCGGCATTGCGCAATGGTAGCGACGCGGGTCGAGTCGTGACGGTTGAGCCCGTGCCGCTCGAACCTGCGCAGCAGGTGAATTACAACACGGCGTATGTCTGGATGATTGCGTCCGTTGCTGCCTTGGGTGGCCTGTTGTTTGGCTACGACTGGGTCGTGATCGGTGGCGCCAAGCCGTTTTACGAGCAGTACTTCCAACTGACCTCCGCGGAACTCATCGGATGGGCCAATAGCTGTGCGTTACTGGGGTGCCTGGTGGGCTCCGTGGTCTGCGGCGCTTTGAGCGACCGGTTTGGACGCAAGAAGCTCCTCATTCTGTCCGCGTTTCTGTTTGCGATCTCATCGATTTACACCGGCTGGGCGCAGGGGTTTTCTACATTCGTGGGGTGGCGCATCGTGGGAGGCGTTGCCATTGGCATCGCGTCAAATGTATCGCCGATCTACATAGCGGAAATCAGCCCCGCGCCGTGGCGAGGGCGACTCGTCGCTTTGAACCAGCTCACCGTGGTCGTCGGAATTCTAGCGGCGCAGATCGTGAATTGGCTGATTGCGGAACCGGTTCCCGACGGCATCACGGCCTTGGGTTTGCGGCAGTCCTGGAACGGCCAAACCGGCTGGCGCTGGATGTTTACAGCGGTCGCCGTGCCTTCGATCGTATTCCTGCTGAGCGCGCTGTTCATTCCAGAAAGTCCGCGGTGGCTTGCGAACCGTGGCAATGGCGAGAGGGCGCGTCGGATACTCGCGCGCATCGGCGGCGAAAGCTATGGCGCTCGAGCGCTGCACGAGATTCAAACGGCATTGCGCGCGGACTTGCCATCCACCGGGCGTTCCACCGGGCCCTGGATTCATTGGCGGGCGCCGGGGGTGCGCCGGGTGCTGCTCATCGGAGTTTGTCTGGCAGTCCTGCAGCAGTGGAGCGGCATCAATGTAATCTTCAACTATGCAGAAGAAATCTATCGGAGCGCCGGCTATGGCGTGAGCGGTGTTTTATTCAACATCGTCATCACGGGAACCATAAATCTCATCTGCACCCTCGTTGCTTTGGGTTGGGTGGACCGTTTCGGGAGGCGCACGTTGATGTTATACGGTTCGGCAGGCATCGCGCTGTCGCATGCGACACTCGGGATAGTCTACGCGGCCGGAGTCAAAGGCCTGCCCGTGCTGGTGCTCACGCTCTGCACAATCGGCTGCTATGCGATGTCGCTGGCGCCGGTCACGTGGGTGTTGATCTCGGAAATTTTCCCCAACCGGATCCGCGGACTTGCCGTGTCGGTCGCCGTGGCGAGCCTGTGGACAGCCTGTTTTGTTCTAACTTTCACGTTCCCCATGTTGCAGCATTGGCTGGGCGCCGCAGGAACTTTCTGGCTCTACGGCGTGATTTGCCTGGCTGGCTTCCTGTTCGTTCTTCTGCGCGTACCGGAAACCAAAGGCAAGACTCTGGAGGAGATTGAAGGTGAGATTATGGGGGCTACTGCAATGAGCATGTGACATGCGCAGCTACAGGGTCTCGCTGCGTTACCGGGAACTCCAGGGACTCCCGCTAATCGCCTCCGTGGTCGGGTAATTGTCGACGTTTCCGGGCGCTGCTGAGCCTCACAACCCAAGCTGTCCGAACCAACTGTTGATCTTTGCGAGGGACGACATAGTGCAATTTTGTTTTATATGATTTATATGATAGATATGCTCAAACATCGGCGGAAGCCTGCGGGTATCCGTCGTCACCGCTAGATGTCATAGGAGGGGGAACGTGAGAAGAGTGCAGCATTACCGCAAAAATATCGTGTGCAATCGAGGGGCAATGGCCCTCGCTTTGGGAGCCTTCGCGTCGATCGCGCACGGCCAGGTCCAGTCATCCCAGCCGGCAACACCGAGTGCCGGGGCGGACGGCCAGGGATCGCAGCTTCAGGAAGTCGTCGTCACCGGCATCCGCGCCAGTCTCCAGCGCGCCATGGACATCAAGCGCGATGCCGACGTCGTCGTCGATTCCATTTCCGCGGAGGACATCGGCAAATTCCCGGATGCCAACGTCGCCGAATCACTGCAGCGAATCACCGGCGTGTCCATCGACCGCAACCAGGTCGGCGAGGGTCAGACGGTCACCATCCGCGGCTTCGGGCCGACGTTCAATACCGTGCTCGTCGATGGTCGACAGTTGCCGACTCAGACTGGGCATCGCTCGTTCCAATTCGATACGTTGCCGGCGGACTTGATCAACGGTGCCGATGTGTACAAGACTTCCGCGGCCTCTCAGGACGACGGCGGCATCGGCGGCTTGATGAATCTTCATACTCCACGCCCGCTGGACCTGAAGCACTTCACGGCCATCGCGAGCGTCAAGGGCGAGAAAGACGACCTTTCCGGATCACATGTCGAGCCGCAAGGCTTTGTGCTGTTGAGTGACACGTTCGCGGACGGCACATTCGGCGCGCTCGGCTCACTTTCACTGCAGGAGCGCCGTGCACCCACGAACCGGGCCTTCACTGGAAACTGGTTCTCCACCGATTTTCCACAACTTCCCGGCGATCCTAGTGGCTTCATGCCACAGCAGATCGACGTCATAGCCCTGGACGCGTTCTACAGGCGCATCGGCGGTCACGGCGTACTGCAATGGAAACCGAATGACCAACTCCTCATGACCCTCGATGGCATGTACGACAAGTACTCGATCCATTCAGAGAGCAACGAGATCGGCTGGTACTTCGGCCCTACCACCCTCGCCAGCGGCACGTTCGACAAGAACGGTGTGCTCACCAACTTCACCACCAACGAGCAGTTGCACACGGATTACATCCGCGAGCATCAGAATACCGACTTGCTGTCACCCAGCCTCCTCAAGCAGGTGGGTTACAACGCAAAGTGGAACAGCGGCGACAATCAGTTTGTTGTTGCACTCGACCTCGATATCGCAAAGAACACGGTGGCAGGCGGTACCGAGCCGCGGTACTTCACCGTGGCCGGATTCCCATCCAGTGTGACCTACACCGGCAACGGCGGGGCCGGTATTCCGAGCCTCACTTCGTTGGGTGCTCCCAGCTTAGGCATCCCGGGCCAAACGTATACGGACCCGAATCTCCTGAACACACATTTTATCCAGCAGCAGGCTCGGGATAACTCGGACCAGATCAATGAGGGCCATCTGGATCTGCAGTGGAATATCCAGACGTCCGTTCTGCAGGGCTTACGCTCCGGGCTGTACTTTCAGAACCGGATCCTGAAAGCGGACACCCTGACTACCCAAGGCAGCGCCCAATGCGCCTACTGCGGCTATAACACCCCCGCCCCCGCGGGCCTGTTCAGTACGTTCAACGGCCCCAGCTCATTCGGCGGCTATGGCTCGAGCCTGCCGGGGCAATGGTTGACATACGATCCGGCCACATACATGAACTATCTGTTGACCCCGGCGGCAACGGCCGCGGAGGACGCAGCGAAGAACCTTGCGCCGGGTACCACGTCTAACAACCTCGGCGCAAACGGATTCGCGCCTACCGACAGCAGCTCGTCGTATGCCATCTCGGAAAAGGTGGAGGCGTTTTACGTGCAATTCGATTTGAGCGGCACGCTGGCCGGACTGCCGTGGTCGGGAAATATCGGTGGACGATATGTGCACACGAAGGAGACTTCGCACGGATACACGCGGGTGCTCGTGGATCTTCTGCCGATACAGGGTGATCCTTCGGAATACAATCCGGTCTTCGCAAACAGCGGGCAGCTTCTGTACGTCTCGGCCTCGCACAGCTACAATAATTTCCTGCCGAGCCTGAATTTCCGGCTCAATCTCACCGACCAGATCATTGCGCGCGCGGCCGTCTCGCGCTCGCTCACGCGCCCGGACATGTACGACCTGCGGCCGGTGATCAACTACAACGTACTGCGACCGGGAGAGATGCAGGCGAGCGGGGGTAATCCGGACCTGAAACCCTACCTTTCCGACAACTATGACCTGTCTCTGGAATGGTACTTCGCCCCGGCGAGTTACGCGTCGATCGGCGGCTTCCGCAAAAATATCAAGGACTTCGTGTCCAACGCGTACTCCAACTTGCCTCAGCATATTGTCAACTCCCAAAACCTGGCGTTGTACCCGGATGGCGTGGTCAACTTTCAGTTCAACGCTCCAACGAACTCGCAGTCGGCGTTTGCCGAAGGACTCGAGCTGGCGCTGCAGCACACCCTCAACTGGCTGCCGTCGCCGTTTGACGGGTTGGGCTTCAACGCGAACGCGACCTTCATGCATAGCAATGCCGTGCTGGATGCCGCGAACACGAGCAGCACATTCGCTCTCACGGGTCTGGGTAACTCGCAGAACTTCATCGTCTTCTACGAAAAGGGCCCGGTGGGCGTGCGCGTCGCGTACAACTACCGCGACACTTTCCTTTCCGGTACGGCGCCCATTACGCACACGAAGGGTTATGGACAACTCGATGCCCAAGCGAGCTACAAGATCACGGATAACGTGCTGGTAACGCTTGCAGCTGCCAACCTGACGAACGCTGTCCAGCAGACATATGACCGCTATGTGAACGAGTTCGATTCGCTCAACGAGTTCGGACGGCGTTATTCCGCCGGTGTACGTGTGAGCTTCTAGTCCACGGCCGCAGGAAAATGCTGCGGGCATTCACGGACGAATGCCCGCTCGAGGGCCGCACGGCTTGGGAGGTGTTCGCGAATGAACGATGACATTTCCAAGAAGAACGCTGCTTGAAAATTACGCAACTGACTACCTACCGCGTCGCGCCCCGGTGGATGTTCCTGAAAATCGAAACCGATCAGGGTCTGGCCGGCTGGGGCGAAGCTGTGGTCGAAGGCAGGGCCCGCACTGTGCAGATCGCCGTGGACGAGATCGGCGAGCTCCTGATGGGTAAGGATCCGGCGCGCATCAACGATCATTGGCAAACCATGTATCGAGGGGCGTTTTATCGGGGCGGAGCGGTCTTCATGAGCGCGATCGCCGGTATCGACCAGGCGTTGTGGGATATCAAGGGCAAGGCGTTGGGCGTGCCTGTTTATCAACTCCTGGGGGGGCTCGCGCGTGACCGCATGAAAACCTATTGTTGGGTGGGCGGCGACCGGCCTTCGGACATAGTCGAGCAGATCCGTCAGCGCATTGCGCTGGGTTACGACACGTTCAAGATGAACGCCTGCGAGGAACTGGGTTTGCTGGACAGTAGTCGCGCGATCGATTCGGCCGTGGCCAAGGTTGCCGAAATCCGCGCGGCCTTTGGCAATGCGATCGAGTTCGGTCTGGATTTCCACGGTCGCGTCGGTATGCCCATGGCAAAGACGCTGATCCGCGAATTCGAGCCATACCGTCCGCTATTTATCGAAGAACCGGTACTGGCCGAGCAGGCCGAGTGCTACCCGCGCCTCGCCGCGCAGACCGCTGTTCCGCTCGCCGCCGGCGAGCGCATGTATTCACGTTTCGAGTTCAAGCACGTCTTCGAGCAGGGCGGCCTGGCCATCGTGCAACCCGATCTGGCGCATGCCGGGGGCATCACGGAGTGTATGAAGATCGCCTCGATGGCCGAGGCTTATGACGTCGCGCTGGCGCCGCATTGTCCGCTGGGACCGGTGGCGCTTGCTGCCTGTCTGCATGTGGACTTCGCCAGTTGGAATGCAGTGTTACAGGAACAAAGTATCGGCATCCACTACAACGGCAGCGCCGAATTGCTCGACTACGTGGTCAACAAAGAAGCGTTCGACCTGGAGCGCGGTTGCATGCGGCCGTTTACCTTGCCCGGGTTGGGTGTGGTCATCGACGAGGCGCGCGTCATCGAGCGCAGCCGTGCCGTGACCGACTGGCGCAATCCGGTGTGGCGTCACAGCGATGGCAGCGTGGCGGAGTGGTGATTGCGGCGAGTCTGGTTGTACGTCTTTAGCCGGGCTTGCTAAAAGTAATATTTATATGAGAATTTGGAATCAGCGTAGGGTGCTTCATCAAAGGGAGGGGGACGACATGACAGCCGCAGCAGTTCGGTTCCGGGATCGGTGGATTAGCTTTACGAATGTGGTTCCGCGCATGCGGGCCTGGCCGGTTGGAATTGCGACACTGCTGGCAACGGCCGTGCTCGCATACTGCTTGCCGGCAGCAGCGCAGGTGAACGGGGTGGGGGCTCACCCGTACCTCGGCTGGAGCAGCTTCAGCCAGCAAACTATATCGAGCGACTTCCTGACACAGGCCAACATGGTGGCGCAGTCCGATGCGCTTGCGACCTCAGGGTTGCAGCAACACGGATTCAACTACATCAATATCGACTCGGGCTGGATGGGCAGCTTCGACGGCTACGGGCGGCCGATTCCCAATCCGGCGACCTTTCCCGACATCGCCGCGCTCGCGGCGCACGTGCATGCCAACGGGCAGAAGCTGGGAATCTACTGGATCCCCGGCCTACAACAGCCGGCCGTGGATGCCAACTCGCCGATCCTGGGCACGCCTTATCACACCCAGGACATCATGGTCGTACCCCATGTGCCGGGCAATTCTTTCAGCTCGGGCCAGTTTCCGCCCTATCACGAAAAGATCGACTTCACCAAGCCGGGTGCGCAGGCGTACGTCGACTCGGTGGTGGCGCTGTTCGCCTCCTGGGGTGTGGACTTCATCAAGCTGGACGGGGTCACGCCCGGCTCATATGACGATAGCCTCACCATCAACAATCTCGCTGAAGTGCAAGCCTGGTCGACAGCCATTGCGCACAGCGGACGTCCCATCTGGTTTACGGTTTCGTGGTCGCTCGACGCGGACTACTTGAGTACCTGGCAGCAGTTTGCCAACGCACGCAGAATCGATGAGGACGTCGAGTGCGAGGGCCGCTGCGGCACCCTGACCAATTGGCCGAGGATCACCGAGCGCTTCTACGACGAAGTCGCCTGGGAACACGCCGCGGGCCCGACCGTGGGTTGGAATGATCTGGACACACTGGACGTGGGAACAACTCTGAACACCGGGCTCAACGAGACCGAGCAGCATGCGGCGCTCACCTTTTGGGCGATGGCCAACGCTCCCCTTTATCTGGGCGGTGACCTCACTACACTCTCCGCCGCGGGTAAGCGGATGCTTTCCAACGACGAGGTGCTCGCGATCGACAGATCGGGACACCCTGCGATCCAGGTCAGGGGCGACGATACGCCAGTCTGGATGATGAAGTTGGACGATGGCACCGTGTACCTGGCTCTGTTCAACATGGATGCGATCCCGGTACCCGTCACCGTTCGCTGGCGGGACTTGGGCTTCACCGCCGCCCACCGGATTCACGATGTCTGGAACGGTAACGACCTGCTGCCAAATGGTCCGGGTCTGGAGGCGCTCGTACCGGGACACGGGACCCGGCTCTTCAGAATCAACGCCAGCGGAAAAGCTCCGGCAGGGCCTGCGACGAGTTACGAAGCTGCAAAAGCGATCCTCTCGGGGACGGCCGGTGTGTATAACTGCCCGCCGTGCTCGGGAGGCGTCAAGGTCGGCGGTCTCGGGTTGGGGCTGAACAACACAGTCACGTTCGACTCGGTCACCGTTCCGCGACCGGGCGTCTACGACATGACATTCGACTATATGACCGACGGGCTACGAGCGGCTATGTACAGCATCAACGGCGGCCCCTGGTTGACGCTCAATGTGGGCGGCGGCAGCGGCAGTTTCACCCTGCCGGTGAGCAGTACCGTCCCGGTTGCGTTGCACGCCGGTACCAACACCATCCGGTACGGCAATCCCACCAGCTATCCGCCCGATCTCGATCGCATCACGATCAGCGGGGACGGCTCGGCGACGCTCCCGGTTGCGAGCGCCTACGAGGCGGAAAACGCAGTCCTGGGAGGCTCCGCCGGCACGGGCTATTGCAAGTACTGCTCGGGAGCCTCGAAAGCCAACGGCCTCGGATTCAGCGGCACGGTGACCTTCACCGACATCACCGTGCCGAGGGCCGGAACGTATCAGATGGAAATCGACTATCTGGTGAGCGGGCAACGCTCGTTCTTCCTGAGTGTCAACGGGGCGGCGGCCACTGAACTGCCCCTCGACGGGAGTACCTGGGATGCATTCACCAGCACCGTGGTCTCCGTTCAACTGCATGCCGGAGAGAACACGATCGAGTTCAGCAACCCGTCGCAATATGCTCCGGACCTCGATCGGATCGTGATAGCGGCGCCGTGCCCGGACTTGGGATCGCATTGATCGCTCGCCACCTGCAGATGGCGCCCATTTCGATCACGTGCCGTTGCCTCTCCACGGCCGTGCAGATCTGGGCGCCATCTTCCCACTGCAGGACCTGGGTAGTCGTGAAAATCCGCGCGCTGATCGCCTTACTTGCGCTGAGCCCCACACTCAGCGTCGGCCAATCGGCCCTGACATTGCACTACCACAAGCCTGCCAGCGCCTGGACCGAGGCGCTGCCCATGGGCAACGGCAGGCTTGGCGCCATGGTGTTCGGCGGTATCAATGAGGAGCTGATTCAGCTCAACGAAGCAACCTTGTGGAGTGGCGGCCCGGTCGCTGACAGCGTCAATCCCAAAGCCTACGAGCTCCTTGCGCCTGCGCGTGCGGCTCTTAGGAGAGGCGAATACGGCCGGGCCGCCGATCTGATCAAACACACGCAGGGCCCCTACACCCAAAGCTATCTGCCCTTGGGTGACTTGGTGATCGAGCAGGAGACCGGCCAGGGCAAGGACAGGAGCAACAGCACCGACCATTACAGCCGCGAACTGGATATACGTAGTGGGCTTGCGAGCACTACCTTCAGCATCGACGGGGTCCGCTATAGGCGGGAGGTGTTTGCCTCGGCACCTGCAGATGTGATTGTCATGCGGCTGTCCGCGGATGCGCCTCGAAAGATTTCGCTTACGGTCGCTGTGCGCAGCCAATTGCACGCACGTACGGTAGCCACGAGCGGCATGCTGAGTCTGCAAGGCCGCGCGCCGACGCAGGTCGACCCGGATTATTTCAATGCGAATAACGAACCCGTCGTCTACGACCCGGATGACACCTGTAAGGGCATGCGCTTCGAGCTGAGCGTCAAGCCGTTGGTTAAGGGCGGTACGGTACGGACCACTGATACTCAGATCGTCATCAACAACGCCACTGAAGTGGTCCTCTTGCTCTCGGCCACCACCAGCTTCAACGGTTTCGACCGTTGTCCCTACAGTGAGGGCAAGGACGAGCATCAGGCCAGCCTCGAACACCTCGCCAAAGCCTCGCGGCAGACCTACGCGCAATTGCTCGAGGCGCACTTGGCCGACTTCCACCGTTATTTCGATCGCGTATCCCTGTCGCTCAACCCCGCGGAGCAGGACAAAAGCCGACTCGCGACGGATGAACGTCTGGACGCCTACGGCCACGGGGCTGCCGACTCAGGGCTCGAAGCGCTGTACTTCCAGTACGGTCGTTACCTGTTGATTTCCTCATCCCGCACGCCGGGTGCGCCCCCCAACCTGCAGGGCATCTGGAACAAGGACTTGCGTGCTCCCTGGAGCAGCAATTACACCACCAACATCAACGTGGAAATGAATTACTGGCCGGTGGAAACGGCCAATCTCTCCGAGCTGTTTGCACCGCTCAATGATCTGACTCACAACGTTGCCGTGACCGGCGCGAGAACCGCCGCCAGCCTCTACCATGCGCGCGGTTGGGTGTTGCACCATAATTCCGACATCTGGGCCCAGAGCACGCCCGTGGGCGACTTCGGCAAGGGAGATCCGAAGTGGGCCAATTGGTATTTGGGTGGTGACTGGCTCTGCCACAACCTTTGGGAGCACTACCTGTTTACCGGTGATCGCCGCTTTCTCGAGGATGCCTGGCCCCTCATGAAGGGCGCGGCTCAATTCACACTCGACTGGTTGCAGACGGATGCGCAGGGTCACCTGGTGACGGTGCCGTCGACCTCACCGGAAAACGATTACTATTATTATGATCAGGGTGGCCAGCAGGACGGCCAGAGAAAGCAGGGCTCGGTCACGGTAGCCTCCACGATGGACATGGAGATCATCAAGGACCTGTTCACCAACGTGATCGCCGCCAGTCGGGTGCTGAACACCGATGAGCGTTTTCGGCAAGAGCTGACCGACGCTGCCGCGAAGCTGCTGCCGTTGCAGATTGGCGCTAAGGGACAGCTTCAGGAGTGGTACCGGGATTTCGATGAAGTGGACCCCCATCATCGGCATACGTCGCACCTTTACGCGTTGTATCCGGCCAATGAGATATCCCCGCTCGCGACACCCGAGCTCGCGGCCGCGGCAAGAAAGTCACTGGAGCTGCGCGGCGACCATGCCACTGGGTGGAGTCTTGCCTGGAGAGTGAGCCTGTGGGCCCGGCTGTTGGATGGCAATCACGCTTATGCGCTGTTTCGCAATCTACTGCGCCTGACTCGGGAGGAGGGTATACGCTACGACGGAAATGGCGGTGGCGCCTACCCCAACCTGCTTGACGGTCATCCCCCGTTTCAGATTGACGGAAATTTTGCCAGCACGGCAGGCGTAGTCGAGATGCTGCTGCAGAGTCAGAATGAAGAGCTGCATCTGTTGCCCTCACTGCCGAATGCTTGGGCTGGGGGGTCGGTAAAAGGGTTGGTTGGCAGAGGCGGCTTCGTAATCGATATGGATTGGACCGACCACCGCCTCAAGTCGGCTGTCATCGTCGCGCGCAATGCCGGCGATTGCGTCGTCCGCACATCAGAGCCCGTAACCCTGCTGCCGTTGAAGGTGCGCAGTGTAAAAGCCTCTATTGGCTATACGCTACACTTCCATACCGTCCGCGACGGACGGTATGTCATACAGAGATAAACTTCGTGGCCACACCGCCTGGTCATACTTTTTCCGCGGACGCCGGTACGATCTCGATCCGTGTGTTCCGCTCGCCCAGCCGGGGATGAGTCGCCGTGATCCGGACCGTCCCCGAGCTTTGCGTGGAGCGGATCCATACGGCTGCGGCGCCGCCGACCAGGAGGCAGGGATTCTCGCCAATGAGCTCTGCGGGACCCTCGAGCTCCAGCCGGATCGCATCGGCCGCAAAGGGGCGAACGTTGCCGAACTCATCGGTGACCCGCAGCACGAGGCGAGTGCAATCCGCGCCGTCCGCCCGCAGTTGGGAATCATCCGGCGTGAGCACAAATTGTTGGTCGAGACCCTGACCCGACCAGTTACGGACGATCACCTGCTTGCCGCCGATGTATCCCTCGATGCGCAGGTCTGCCCAATTCTGGAGGAGGTCGAGTGCCAACTCCGTGAACACGAACGGCGGATGCGCGAGGTGTGGGAACTGCTTGCGGTCCGGACCGCCTTCCACGAG
>Ga0307511_10000874_pt1 | contig 32048 bp, 30 predicted proteins | sample 13_EM_MG_FD_200266 | JGI IMG/M metagenome (GOLD analysis project Ga0307511, IMG submission 200266) | Populus trichocarpa ectomycorrhiza microbial communities from riparian zone in the Pacific Northwest, United States - 13_EM | ecosystem: Host-associated > Plants > Roots > Unclassified | place... | reverse complement strand
TGGTCCGTCAGCAGACGTGTGGCGTCCTTGCGGGAGACCCCGCGCGGTACGTACACGTCGACAAATTCGTATTCCGGCATCGCATCTATTGTGCGGGCAGAGCCCCGGTACGGATAGCGTCTGCACTATGTCTGATGCTGCGCAGCCCACCGCTGCCGAGGTACGCGCCGCCGCCGAGGCGGTCAAGACCGCTCTCGACCGCCACCTGGCCGCGGTCGAAGGCCGGTCGGGGGAGGACGACCCGGCCGTCTACGAGGCGTTCAACCAGCTCGCCGCGGCGGCCGAGGTCTACGACGAGCTGCTCTACGACCGTTATGACGAGGTCACGCCTTTCGAGATCCCCGGTACCGACGACTCCCTGCCGCCGTACACCGGCCCCGAGGAGCCGAACGCGGTGAGCGTGCTGATCCGTCGCGACTACGCCGTGGCGGAGCCGCAGCGGCTGCTCGCCCAGGCGCAGCGGGTCGAGGCGGCGGTCGGCGACGGCACCGGCACGGAGGCCTCCGGCACGATCCATGGCGCGCTCGGCATCCTTTTCGACGAGTTCGAGGCCGACGAGATCGCCTCCCGGCCCAAGGAGTTCGGCCTCGAGGAGGGCGACTCCACGCTGTGGGTGACCGCGGCCGACGAAGCGGCCGAACCCGGTGCCTGGCTGGAGGCCCCCTTCGAGGGGGTCGACCCCCAGCGGGTGGTGTGCCGCTTCGACGTCAGCGCGGTCTTCGACGACGAGATCGACGACGAACTGGACGACCTCGACGAGGCGGACGAGCCCGGGGCGGAGATCGAGGACGGAATCGAGGACGAACTCGATCCCGACCTCGACGCGGATCTCGACGAGGACGAGGACCTGGAGGCGCTCGAAGCGGACCGCTGAGCCGCGCCTCGCCGACTGCGACGAACGACGACGACGGCGGCGGTCACGGAGGAAGCCTCTCCGTGACAGCCGCCGTCGTGGTTGTGCCGTCCGGTTCAGCCCCCTACCGGGACCTGCGGTCGCAGCAGCACCGGCAACCGGGTCGTGCGCGGCTTGGCCGGGATCTCGGCGACGGCGCGGGGCAGCGCCTGATCGACGCCGTGCACCACGGAGAGATGACGGTCGGCCCGGCTGAACGCCGTGTACACCCAGGGCCGGCTGAGAGCCTGTGCCGCGTCCCCGGGCAGCACCACGACCACCGCGGGCCACCGCGCCCCGACCGCCTGATGCGCGGTCAGCGCCCACCCGTGCCGCACGGACTGCTCCACCCGCTCCTTCGGTACGACGACCGGCTCGCCCGCGCACGACAGGTGCAGCCCCTCGGTGTCGGCCTTCACCACCTGGCCGACGACGGTACGGCCCGGGGTGGGGGAGTAGGCGACCCGGTCACCGGGGTCGAAGCCGCCGAAACGGCCGGGGCCGGGGTTGAGCCGTTCCTTCAGTGCCACGTTGAGGGCACGGGTGCCGGCCGCGCCGCCGTGGCCCGGTGTGATCACCGCGGTCTGCTCGGCGGGGACGCCGATCACGCGCGGCACCGAGTCGGCGACGAGCTGCACGGTCCGGTGCACGGCCTCGCCGGCGTCCCGCACCGGCACGATCACGACCTCCTTGCCGGGGGCCTCCACCTGGTTCAGCTCGCCGATTCCGATGCCGGAGACCAGCTCGCCCACGGGACCGAGGTCGGGGCGGCGCGAGACGACGTGGGGGCAGGCCCGCGCCGCGAGCAGATCGGCGAAGACCCGCCCGGGGCCCGCCGACCACAGCACCGCCGGGTCCCCGGCCAGCACCAGCCGGACGCCGTCCGGCAGCGACTCGGTGAGCAACGCCGCCGTCTCGACGTCCAGTTGAGGCGCGTCGAGCACGACGAGGAGATCCAGGTCCAGGGCACCGTCCGCGTCTCGCCCGGGGCCTTCGGCACCGGCCAACAGCCCGGCGACAGTTGCCACTTGGGGTCCTTCGCCGGGCCCAGCACCCTCTGCCTCCGCGGACCGGGTCAGCAGCGCGGCGAACCGGTCCCGGCCCACCGGGCTGTACGCGGCGGCCCAGGTGCGCAGGCCGAAGCCCGCCGCCGCGTGCAGCAGCGCGGCCGGTTCCTCGAGGGACGCCTCCCCGCCGGTGTGCAGCACCAGGCCGTGTCCCGCGACCGCGCGGATCAGCTCGCCGGTGGATCCCTTGGCGGCACCTGCCCGCTCCCACTCCGCCGCCGAACCGTCCTCCTTCGGCACCGAGTTGATCAGCCTGGCCAGTCCGTCGGCGAGGCTCTCCTCGGCGAGCGCGTACCGCTCCAGGCCGATCAGTACCCGGACCGGACGCTCCGCGACCTCTTCTGCTTCCGCTTCGTCGTCCGTGCGCTGCACCGGGACCGCGGGCTCGTCCAACGCGTCCTGGAACAACAGCACTTCGCCCTCCGCGATGGCGCTCTGCGTCGCCGCGTCGGGATCAGGCACGCCCTGCTTGGCCAGTGCGGCCGTCAACGCCGAGGCCTCCAGGGCCGTATGCCCGGCCAGGGCCGCCTGCTCCAGGAGCCAGCCGGTGACCGACCGGCCCCGCCGCTCGTCGTCCGGCGCGCACTCTGCGCCGAGCAGCGCCCGCGCGAACCCGTCGGCCTGCTCGGGCCGCACCCCCGGGACGCGCAGCAACTGCCAGGGGTCCTCGCGGAGTTGGTCGTCCGCACCTTCCCCGAGCACCGCCGCGACCTGTGCCGCGAGCGTCTCGGGCGCACCGCCCTCGACCAGTACCTGCCGTACGGACGCGACGGTCTCGCCGGCCGGGGCGCCGGGCTCGGCCGCGACGGGTTGTGGCCGCCGTACGGCTTCGGGTGCGGCGGCGCGGCGTGGGGCGGGCTCCGGCCCGGTGAACGCGGCGGCCACGGGCTTCTCGCCGCTCTCCACGGCCCGGACGGCCGCGAGCAGATCGGCGGCCGTGCCGCGCAGCTTGGTCCCGGCCGCGATGGGCCCGGCCTTCTCCGCCTTCCGCCGCTCGATCCGCTCCCGCTCCAGCCGCTGCGCGAGCAACTCGGCGGCGGCCTCGGAGAGTTCGGGAGCGGCGGCAGCTTCGGCGGTGGCCTCGCCGGGGGCTTCCGTGCCTTCGGCGCCCTCTACGGTCGCGGCCTGGTCGGCTCCCGCGCCCCCGGTGCCCTCTGCGATCGCGGCCTCGCCGGCGTCCGCGCTCTCGGAGCTCGCCGCGACAGCCGGCCCCTCTGCATCTGCATCCGCGCCGTCGGCGGCTGAACTCTCCCCGGCCGGGGCCCCGTCCGCGCCCCCGGCACCCTCGCCGGCGTCCGTGCCGGTGCCCGTGTCGTCGGCGGCGTCCGTCACGGCGTCCCGCGTCGCCTCCGCGCCCTCGGCCGGCGAGGTCTCCGTGGTCTCCGGGTCCGTGCTCACAGCGTGCTCCAGTCGTGATCGGGATAGCGGTGCAGAGGCGCCGACACATCGTCGAGCGCTCGGCAGATCTCGTCAGGAAGACTAAGCGCCTCCACTGACAATGCGGCCGTGAGCTGCTGCGCGTTGCGCGCGCCGACGATCGGGGCGGCCACCCCGGGCCGGTCGCGGACCCAGGCCAGGGCGACCTGGAGGGGGGTCACGGCGAGCCCGTCCGCGGCGATGGTCACGGCGTCCACGATGCGGGTCGCCGTGTCGTCGAGGTAGGGCGCGACGAAGAGCCCCATGTGCTCCGAGGCCCCGCGCGAGTCGGCCGGTGTGCCGTGCCGGTACTTCCCGGTGAGCACCCCGCGCCCGAGCGGCGAGGAGGGCAGCAGCCCGATGCCCAGGTCGAGCGCGGCCGGCAGCACCTCGCGCTCCACGCCCCGCTGCAGCAGCGAGTACTCCAGCTGTGTGCTCGCCAGCCGCGTGCGCGTGCCAGGCGCCGCGAGCTGCCAGGTCGCCGCCTTGGCGAGCTGCCAGCCGCAGTAGTTGGAGACGCCCGCGTAGCGCGCCCGGCCGCTGCTGACCGCCAGGTCGAGGGCCTGGAGGGTCTCCTCCAGCGGGGTGAACGGGTCGAAGGCGTGGATGTGCCACAGGTCGACGTAGTCCGTGCCGAGGCGGGCCAGCGAGGCGTCCAGCGCGGCGAGCAGATGGCCGCGCGAGCCGTCGAAGCGGCGGTCGGGGTCGGGCACGCTCCCCGCCTTCGTCGAGATGACCAGGTCCCGGCGCGGCACGAGCCCCTCTATGAGCTGTCCGAGCAGATACTCGGCCTCCCCGTCGCCGTACACGTCCGCCGTGTCGACGAGGGTGCCGCCGGCCTCCCAGAACGCCTTCAAGAGGTCCGCGGCGTCATGCTCGTCGGTGTCGCGCCCCCAGGTGAGGGTGCCGAGTCCGATCCGGGACACACGAAGGCCGGTACGGCCGAGATGCCTCTGCTCCATGAACGCCGAGATTACTGGCCTGAACCTGGCCTGTGGTTGCCTGTGGACAACCGATTTCCACGATGATCCACAGTCCCCCGCAGGGCACGCTCCGTGACCACTCACCGGCACCCGTCCTGTCCGCCCGGACCACCTCGCGCTAGGGTCGGCACAACAGCGACGTTACTGATCGGTAAGGGGTCTGCCATGCAGCTCGGGATCAACCTCGGCTACTGGGGTGCCGGAATGGACGGCGACAATCTGGCCGTGGCCCAGGAGGCCGACCGCCTCGGCTACGCCGTGTGCTGGGCCGCCGAGGCCTACGGCTCCGACGCGGCCACGGTCCTCACCTGGGTCGCCGCGCAGACCGAGCGCATCGACGTCGGCTCGGCCATCTTCCAGATCCCGGCCCGCCAGCCCGCGATGACCGCGATGACCGCCGCGACCCTCGACTCCCTCTCCGGGGGCCGCTTCCGCCTCGGCCTCGGCGTATCGGGCCCGCAGGTCTCCGAGGGCTGGTACGGCGTCAAGTTCGACAAGCCGCTGGCACGCACGCGTGAGTACGTCGAGATCGTACGGAAGGCGATGACGCGCGAGCGGCTGTCGTACGACGGCGAGCACTGGACGCTGCCGCTGCCCGGCGGCCCCGGCAAGCCCCTGAAGCTGACAGTGCACCCGGAGCGCGAGCACATCCCGCTGTACATCGCGGCGATCGGCCCGAAGAACCTGGAGCAGACCGGCGAGATCGCCGACGGCGCGCTGCTCATCTTCCCGTCCGCCGAGCACCTGGAGGACACCGCCGTCCGGCATCTGCGGGCCGGGCGCGAGAAGGCGGGCAAGACCCTCGAAGGCTTCGACATCGTCCCGACGGTCCCGCTCGCCCTCGGCGAGGACAAGGACGTCGAGAAGCTCGCCGACACCTTCAGGCCGTACACCGCGCTGTACGTCGGCGGCATGGGCAGCCGGCAGCAGAACTTCTACAACAAGCAGGCCCGGCGCATGGGCTTCGAGGAGGCGGCGACCGAGATCCAGGACAAGTACCTGGCCGGCGACAAGGACGGCGCCGCCGCCGCGATCCCGCACGACCTGATCGACAAGACGACGCTCCTGGGCTCCGTGGACCGCATCGCGGACCGGATGAAGGAGTACGCGGCGGCCGGTGTCACCACCCTGACGCTCGCCCCGGCGGGCTGGACCCTGGAGGAGCGGATCGCCGCGCTCCGCGCCGGAACCGAGGCGCTGGAGCGCGCGGGTCTCGCGTAGCGCGGCCCTGCCGTACGGAAGTTTTCTACGGCCGTGGTGGGGGCTCGGGGGGTCTTCCCCGCCACGGCCGTCACGGGGAACAACGCGCACGGGCTCTTGCGGTTACGCCCCCGTCGGGATATTGGCAGTCCTCCTTTTGGCGGAGTTGTCCGACACAGCTGTTGCAGCACCTCTGGCGCCGCATTTGACTCGTTCTTTGCGGATTGCTGCTGATTCTGCAGAGAGGTGCCTCAGATGCTGTCGGCCAAAAGTCTGTTCCAGGAGATCCTCGACGACGACGAGTCCTTCCGGCTGTTCTGCTCCATCGCGGCCGGCGGTGAGTCCCAGGGCGGCTGGGAGAACGGGCGCATCGCCGCCCTCGTCCCGCCGACAGAGCGCGACCTCGCCCCCAAGATCAGCCGGCACGGCGCCGACGAGGACAAGCACGGGCGCATTTTCAACGCCCTCATGAAGAAGCGCGGCCTCGAACCCGTCCCGGTGCCCCCGGACACCGACTACACGATGCTCCTGGAGCGGCACGGCATCGGTCTCGCGCACGAGAAGCTCAAGGGCGAGACGCCGCTCACCGTCCAGGACATCGTCACCTACCTCGCGCACAGCCGGGTCACCGAACAGCGCGCCTCCGAGCAGATGGAACTGCTGCGCAGGCACTTCGCCGACCACCCCGACCTCGGCCGCGCGGTACGGATGATCTCGAACGACGAGGACAACCATCTCGCCTACTGCCACGAGGAGTTGCTGCGCTTCGCGCGCGCGGGACACGGCCGATCCATCCAGAAGACGCTGCGCGAGTGCGCGCTCGCCGAGATCCGGATCTACCGGGACGTCAGCCTCGCCGTGATGGCCCACATGGGACGCGTCCTCGACTGGCCGCGCGCCAAGTCGGCAGCGCTCGCCACGGGCATCCACGCCGTGTACGCCTACGAACGGCTCGGCGGCTGGCGCCGGATGGTGTCCCTGAGGATGCCGGAACGGCGCGACGCGCTCGGCGGACCGGCGACCGCGGCCCCCGAGTTCGCATGAGGACTACAGCCAGCCGCGCCGCTTGAACGTCCGGTACAACAGCACCTCCAGGGCGACCATCAGCAGGATCACCGCCGGATATCCCCACAGCCAGTGCAGCTCCGGCATGTGGTCGAAGTTCATGCCGTAGATCCCCGCGATCATCGTGGGCACCGCGGCCATGGCCGCCCAGCCGGAGATCTTCCGCATGTCGTCGTTCTGCCGGACGCTGGTCTGCGCGAGGTGGGCCGACAGGACGTCCGAGACCAACCGGTCCAGGCCCTCGACGGACTCGTTGACCTTCATCAGGTGGTCGTTCACGTCACGGAAGAACGGCCGCGCCTTGTCGTGCACGAACCGCACCCGGTCACCGGCCAGACCGACCCCCGCGAGCCGGGCCAGCGGTTGCGCGAGCGGCCCGGTGGCCCGGCGGAACTCCAGGATCTGCCGCTTGAAGGCGTAGATGCGCGACGCCGTGGTCCGCGAGCCACCGCCGGCCGGCGAGAACACCGCCGCCTCCAGTTCCTCCAGGTCGGTCTGCAACTCGCCCGCCACGTCCACGTAGTGGTCGACGACGGCGTCCGCGATCGAGTACAGCACCGCCGTGGGACCGTGCCGCAGCATCTCCGGCTCCTCCTCGAGACGGTGCCGTACGGCCGCCAGGGGGGCCTCCTCGCCGTGGCGGACGGTCACCACGAAGGAGTCGCCCACGAAGACCATGACCTCGCCGGAGGTGACCACGTCGCTGTCCGCCTCGTAGCCCACCGGCTTGAGGACCACGAACAGCGAGTCGTCGTAGACCTCCAGCTTGGGCCGCTGATGCGCGGTCAGGGCGTCCTCGACGGCCAGCGGGTGCAGCCCGAACTCCTGGGTGACCTTGTCGAACTCGTCCTCCGTGGGCTCGTAGAGGCCGATCCAGACGAAGGCGTCGCCCACGCGGCGGCAGTGGTCCAGGCCGTCGGAGAAGTCGCCGGGCCCCTCCGTCCGGCGTCCGTCGCGGTAGATGGCGTAGTCGACGATCACGGTGCGTATTCTCCCGCCGTCCGGCCCAAGCCGCACCCGCGCGTACGCCTACCCTTGGCCCCATGCCCACGTTGATCCTTGTCCGGCACGGACGTTCGACCGCCAACACCGGGGGAGTGCTCGCCGGCTGGACGCCCGGTGTAGCCCTCGACGAGCGCGGCAACGCCCAGGCCGCCGCGCTCCCCGGACGGCTCGCCGCGCTGCCGATCGCCGAGGTCGTCACCAGCCCGCTGCAACGCTGCCAGGAGACCCTCCAGCCCCTCCTCGACGCCCGCCCCGAGCTGCGCGCGCACACCGACGAGCGGATCGGGGAGTGCCACTACGGCGACTGGTCCGGCCGCAAGCTCGCCGAGCTCAAGGACGAGCCCCTGATGGAGGTCGTCCAGGCGCACCCCTCGGCCGCCGCGTTCCCCGGCGGCGAGTCGATGCGGTCGATGCAGACCCGCGCGGCCGAGGCCGTACGCGAGTGGAACGCGCGCGTGGAGCGCGATCACGGAGCCGACGCCGTCTACCTCATGTGCTCGCACGGCGACATCATCAAGTCCCTCGTAGCGGACGCACTCGGACTTCATCTCGACCTCTTCCAGCGGATCTCCGTAGAACCGTGTTCCATCACCGCGATCCGTTACACCCGTCTCAGGCCTTTTCTCGTACGGCTCGGGGACACCGGCGATCTCGCCTCCCTGGCGCCGCGCGAGGAGCCCCCGGGCGACGAGGCCACGGTCGGGGGCGGCGCGGGCGCACCGTGATCGTCGGCCGCAGTAGGGTGAAGCGGTCGCAGTAGCGCCGCACTTGTCAGCAGTCGATTCCAATGGAGACAGGACGTGTCCCGTCAGGTGTTCCTCTACGACCCGCCGGAACGCTTCGTAGCCGGTACGGTCGGTCTGCCCGGGCGCCGTACGTTCTTCCTCCAGGCCGCCGCCGGCCCTCGGGTGACCAGCGTGGCCCTGGAGAAGACGCAGGTCGCCGCGCTCGCCGAGCGCATGGACGAGCTTCTGGACGAGGTCGTACGGCGCAGCGGCGGCAGCGCGGCCGTCCCCGCCGTCACCCCCACCGAGATCTCCGACACCCGCCCCCTGGAGACCCCCGTCGAGGAGGAGTTCCGCGTCGGGACCATGGCGCTCGCCTGGGACGGCGAGGAACAGCGCATGATCGTCGAGGCGCAGGCCCTCGTGGAGCTCGACGCGGAGTCCGAGGAGGACCTCGCCGAGGCCGAGGAGCGGCTCCTCCAGGACGAGGAGAACGGACCCCCGATGCTGCGGGTCCGGCTCACCGGAGCCCAGGCCCGCGCCTTCGCCAAGCGCGCCCTCGACGTCGTCAACGCCGGCCGGCCCCCGTGCCCGCTGTGCAGCCTCCCGCTCGACCCGGAAGGACACGTATGTCCGCGCCAGAACGGATACCGCCGCGGAGCGTGACCACGGCCGAGCTGCTCGCCAAGGGTGAGCTGAAAGTACGCGGACGCATCCGCGAGGCGTCGAACGCGGTGCTGTTCTGCTCCGTGACGTACGAGGGCCGTGAGGCGTCCTGCGTCTACAAGCCAGTTGCGGGGGAGCGGCCCCTGTGGGACTTCCCGGACGGCAATCTGGCCCAGCGTGAGGTCGCCGCGTACGAGGTGTCCGAGGCGACCGGCTGGGGGCTCGTGCCGACGACCGTGCTGCGCGACGGGCCGTACGGCGAGGGCATGTGCCAGCTGTGGATCGAGGCGGCGGCCGAGTCCGAACTGCTCGCCCTGGTCGACGCGGAGGAGCCCGAGGCGGGCTGGAAGGCCATCGGGTTCGCCGAGGTCGGCGAGGGGAAAACCGCCCTCCTGGTGCACGCCGACGACGAGCGGCTGCGCAGGCTCGCCGTCCTCGACGCCGTGATCAACAACGCCGACCGCAAGGGCGGCCATCTGCTGCCCGCCGACGAGGGGCGCCTCTACGGCATCGACCACGGTGTCACCTTCAACGCCGAGAACAAGCTCCGCACCCTCCTGTGGGGCTGGGCGGGCGACTCCCTCACTCCGGAGTCGATCGAGGTCCTCCAGGGGCTCAGAGAGGCGCTCAGGGACGGTGCCGGGCTCGCCGGGAAGCTCGCCGAGCTGATCACCGCCGTCGAACTCGACGCCACGCGCGCGCGGGTCGACGCGCTGCTGGCGGCCGGAAAGCATCCCGAGCCGAGCGGGGAGTGGCCGGCCATTCCGTGGCCGCCCGTGTAACAGCACGGCGATCAAGGTGGCGCAAGAGCGCCTTACCGGTCATCCGGCCTGGTCCGGTTCGTATGCGAAACATCTGTCCGGTTACGCTCATGACATGTATGCCTGGCCCGCTTCTGAGGTCCCCGCCCTGCCCGGCAAGGGCCGCGACCTCCGGATCCACGACACCGCGACCGGCGGTCTGGTAACCCCTGACACCGGTCCCGTCGCCCGTCTCTACGTGTGCGGCATCACGCCGTACGACGCCACCCACATGGGGCACGCGGCGACCTACAACGCGTTCGACCTCGTGCAGCGCGTGTGGCTCGACACCAAGCGCCAGGTTCACTACGTCCAGAACGTGACCGACGTCGACGACCCGCTCCTGGAGCGGGCCGTGCGCGACGGCGTCGACTGGGTGGCGCTCGCCGAGAAGGAAACGGCGCTCTTCCGCGAGGACATGACCGCCCTGCGCATGCTGCCCCCGAAGCACTACATCGGTGCGGTCGAGGCGATACCCGGCATCGTGCCGCTCGTCGAGCGCCTCAGGGAGGCCGGTGCCGCCTACGAACTCGAGGGCGACACCTACTTCTCCGTCGGGTCCGACCCCCACTTCGGCAAGGTCTCGAACCTCGACGCCGCCGCGATGCGCCTGCTGTCCGCCGAACGCGGCGGCGACCCGGACCGCCCGGGCAAGAAGAACCCGCTCGACCCGATCCTGTGGCTCGCGGCCCGGGAGGGCGAACCGAGCTGGGACGGCGGCTCGTTGGGCGCCGGCCGCCCAGGCTGGCACATCGAGTGCGTGGCCATCGCCCTGGACCACCTCGGCATGGGCTTCGACGTGCAGGGCGGCGGCTCCGACCTCGCCTTCCCGCACCACGAGATGGGCGCCTCGCACGCCCAGGTCCTGACCGGCGAGTTCCCCATGGCCAAGGCGTACGTCCACGCCGGCATGGTCGCCCTGGACGGCGAGAAGATGTCCAAGTCCAAGGGCAACCTGGTCTTCGTCTCGGCGCTGCGCCGCGAGGGCGTCGACCCGGCCGCGATCCGGCTGGCGCTGCTCGCCCACCACTACCGCTCCGACTGGGAGTGGACCGACGGGGTGCTCGCGGACGCGGTCGCCCGCCTCGGCCGCTGGCGTGCCGCCGTCTCCCGGCCCGACGGCCCGTCCGCCCTGAAGCTCGTCGAGGAGATGCGCGAAGCCCTCGCGAACGACCTCGACGCACCGGCCGCGCTCGCCGCGGTGGACCGCTGGGCCGCCGTCCAGCGCGACCGGGGCGGCAGCGACGAGGGCGCCCCCGGCGTCGTATCGCGTGCCGTGGACGCCCTGTTGGGCGTGGCGCTGTAGCAGTTCCAGTCCGTCGGCGTGTCATGTGCCGTGCCGGAACCGAGCATTCGGGGCACGGCACATGCACGCTGTCGGCAGGGTGCCGAGCCTTTATCACCAATCGGGTGCGAAGAAAAGCCGAATTCGGCAATGAGTGACAACCCCACTCACGCGAATTTCATGTCACCTCGGATAAAACCGCTGCTGACAATTTCTTTGCCGGTTGCCGACCCCTTTTTCCGGTCGTGCGCCGCCCCCCGGAAGGACGCTCCATGTCGCCCTCGCTCGACCGTCGAAGGTTCCTCGGCTCTGCTGCCGCACTGGGAGGTGCGGCCCTGCTGGGCGGCACGGTCCAGACGGCCACGGCCCATGCGGACGGACTCCGCACGGTGACCGGATTCCAACTGCCCGACGGCTTCATGCCGGAGGGCATCATCATCAGGTCGCGCCCGTATGCGTACGTCGGTTCCCTCGTCAACGGCGACATCTACCGGGCGAGCCTCCGCACCGGGCGCGGCTCCGTGATCAGCAAGGGCCTCGGCTCCGGCCACGCCGCCGCGGGTCTGCAACTCGACCGGTACGACCGGCTCTTCGTCTGCGGCGTCGACAGCGGTGAAGTCCGTACGGTCGACACCCGCACCGGTGAGATCGAGAAGGTGTACACCCCCGGCGGCTTCGTGAACGACGTGAGCCTCACCCCGGGAGCCGCCTGGTTCACCGACTCCCTCAACGCGCAGATCTTCCGGCTCTCCCTCGGCGAACACGGAAAGCCCGGAGAGATCACCGCCGTGCCGCTCACCGGCGACTGGGAGCAGGGGCCCTCCCGCACCGCCAACGGGATCTGCCACACCCCGGACGGCAGCGCGCTGCTCATGGCGAACAACTATGCGGACGGGGGCTGTTTGATGCGTGTCGATCCCCGTACCGGCGTGGCCACCCTCGTGGACCTTGGCGACGCCAAACTCCCCGGCGGGGACGGTGTGTTGCTCGTCGGCCGGATCGTGTACGTCACTCAGCCGCAGCAGAACCTGATCGATGTGTTCCGGTTGAACGGTTCCGGCACCAAGGGCAAGGCGATCGGGCGGATCACCGACTCCCGCTTCGACATCCCGACGACGGTCGCCGCATGGCAGGACAAGCTGTATCTGCCGAACAACCGGATCGGCAAGGAGCGGACACCGGCCACCTGGGACGACGTGGTGCAGGTGGACCAGCTCCGTCCGGTCTGAAGCCCGGCAGCGACACCGAGGGTCACACCCTCAGGGGCGGTACGCGGTTGCGTACCGCCCCGTCCGGTTCAGTCCTCCGACGGCTCGTCGCCTTCCGAACTGCCGTCGGAGGGCGGGGACTTGCCCTCCTCGCCCTCCGGCCGCTGTGCTTTCGGCGGCCAGGTACGACCGCCGGGGCTGTCCCGTCGGAACGGTCCGGGAGTCGTGCCGTCGCCGCCCTCCGTGGCGTGACCGCCGGAACCGGTCGGAGCGCCGCCGTCCCGCCTGCGCAGATAGCGCTCGAACTCGCGGGCGATCGCCTCGCCCGACGCCTCCGGCAGCTCCGCGGTGTCGCGGGCCTCCTCCAGCGTCTGGACGTACTCGGCGACCTCACTGTCCTCGGCGGCCAGCTGGTCCACGCCGACCTGCCAGGCGCGCGCGTCCTCGGGCAGCTCGCCCAGCGGGATACGCACGTCGATCAGGTCCTCCAGGCGGTTCAGCAGCGCCAGGGTGGCCTTCGGGTTGGGCGGCTGCGACACGTAGTGCGGCACCGCCGCCCACAGCGACACGGCCGGGACGCCCGCGTGCGTGCACGCCTCCTGGAGGATGCCGACGATCCCGGTGGGACCCTCGTACTTGGTCTCCTCCAGGTCCATCCGCTGCGCCAGGTCCGCGTCGGACGTGGTCCCGCTGATCGGTACCGGACGTGTGTGCGGGGTGTCACCGAGCAGCGCGCCCAGGATCACCACCAGCTCGACGCCCAGCTCGTGCGCGAAGCCCAGCAGCTCGTTGCAGAACGAGCGCCAGCGCATCGATGGTTCGATACCTCGGACGAGTACGAGATCGCGCGGCTTCTCACCGCCGACCCGGACCACCGAGAGACGGGTCGTGGGCCAGGTGATCTTCCGTACCCCGGCGTCCATCCACACCGTGGGCCGGTTCACCTGGAAGTCGTAGTAGTCCTCGGCGTCCAGGGCCGCGAACACCTCGCCCTTCCACTCCCTGTCCAGATGCGCGACCGCGGTGGAGGCGGCGTCGCCGGCGTCGTTCCAGCCCTCGAACGCGGCCACCATCACTGGGTCGATCAGCTCGGGAACCCCCTCCAGCTCGATCACCCAGCGCCTCCTTCCGATCTGCCCTCGCGTACGCCCCAACCTTACGGCGTCCGACGGGGGCGCCCGCAGCCCCCTTGCACGGGGGAGTGACCCCATGCCTGCCCCGTCCGAGCCGGTCGAACACACAAGATCGCCACCCGGTGCGGCCGGGGACCGGCCGGTCACTCCTCCGATGGGCCGGCGGGCCCGCCCACTCGTTCACAGGGTCGAACGCAGCCACTGCTCCACGCTCGCGATGTGCACCGTCGCCCACGACCGCGCCGCCTCCGCGTCCCGGTCGCGCAGTGCGCCCAGGATCGCCCGGTGCTCGTGCAGAGTGCGGCTGACCGCGTCCTCCTGGGTCAGCCCGCGCCAGATCCTGGCCCGCGTGGTGGGACCCGACAGACCGTCGAGGAGCGAGCAGAGCACCGAGTTGCCGGAACTCTGCACGATGCCCCGGTGGAACTCCAGGTCGCAGGCGACCAGTTCCTCCACCGAGGGGGCACCGCCCAGCGCGTCCAACTGGAGGGTGAGCGCGTCGAGTTGCTGCTCGCTGATCCGCAGGGCCGCCATCCCGGTGGCCGCGGGCTCCAGAATGCGCCGTACCGCCAGGAACTCCAGCACCGTGTCGTCGCGGTGGAAGTCCACGACGAAACTCAGCGCCTCCAGCAGGAGTTGGGGATCCAGACTCGTGACGTACGTGCCGTCGCCCTGCCGCACGTCCAGGATGCGGATCAGCGACAGCGCGCGCACGGCCTCCCGGAGGGAGTTGCGGGACAGGCCGAGTTCGGCGGCGAGTTCGCTCTCCTTGGGCAACCGGTCCCCGGGACGCAGCGCGCCGGAGACGATCATTCCCTTGATTTTCTCGATCGCCTCATCGGTGACTGCCATGACCGGCCTCCCTGTTGCTCAGACATCCGATGTATCAGGCATATTATGGGGGTTCAGTGGGCTGAACGGGACGGAAATCCACAGCTCAGGCAAGTGATTCGAGCTCCGCGATCACGGATTCCTCGTCCAGCGTGCCCAGTGTCCGGTTCCGCATCAGCACCCGGCCGTCCACCACCGTGTCCCGTACGTCCGCCGAGTGCGCCGCGTACGCGAGCGTCGACCACGGGTCGTGCAGAGGCCGCAGATGCGGAGCGCCCAGGTCCAGGACGATCAGGTCGGCCCGCTTGCCGACCTCCAGGGACCCCAGGTGCTCCCCGAGCCCCAGCGCCCGCGCGCCCTCGATCGTTGCCATCCGTACGGCCTGCTCGGCACCGACCGCCGTCGGATCGCCACCCGCCTTGTGCACGAGCGCGGCCTGCCGTACGGCGCCCAGCAGGTCCAGCGTGTTCGAGCTGACGGCCCCGTCCGTGCCCAGCCCGACGGTGACACCCGCGCTGAGCAGCCGCGGCACCGGCGCGATCCCGCAGCCCAACTTCAGGTTGGACACCGGACAGTGGGCGACGGACGTGCCCGTGCGGGCCAGCGCCGCGATCTCCGGGCCGGTCAGGTCCACGGCGTGCGCGAGCAGCAGATCGGGACCGAGCAACCCCAGCGAGTCGAGCAACTCCACAGGCCGCTTGCCGTACTTGACCTCCACGGTGGCGACCTCGGTCGCGTTCTCCGCCGCGTGGACGTGCAGCAACGCCCCGAACTCCCGTGCCAGGGCGGCGATTTCGACCAGCTGGTCGGGGGAGAGGGTGTAGGTCGAGTGCGCGAACAGGATCGGCCGCCGACCGGGGCGTGCCGCACCCCGCGCCGCCAAGTCCCCGCGCGCCCAGTCGAGTCGGTCCTCGTACGGCATACCGTCCGGCGGCTCCGGTACGTCCATGAAGGTCGGCCCGGAGTGCAGCCGCCAGCCTGCCTCACGGGCCGCCTGCTCCGCCGCCTCGTGGAACCAGTACATGTCGAGCGCCGAGGTCACCCCGGCCCGCACGCTCTCCGCGATCGCGAGCCGCACCGCCGCCGCCACGTTCTTCGGCGCCAGCAGCTCGGCCTCCCACTTCAACACCCGCTCCAGGAAGCCCTGGAGAGTCACGTCGTCGGCGCGACCGCGCAGCAGCGTCATCGCGAGGTGGGTGTGCGTGTTGATGAGCCCGGGCAGGACGAGACAGCCCTCGGCGTCGATCGACTCCGCAGCCGTGAAGCGTGCTGTCAGCTCCTCGGCAGGGCCTACGGCGACGATCTCGCCCTCGTGGACGGCAACTGCCCCGTCCTGTACGACGGTTCCGGCCTCGTCGACGGTCAGGACATCCCCGCCGTGGACCAACAGATCGATGCTCACGCCTCGTTCCCTTCCGCCAGCAGTCGAAGCGCCTCCAGCGAGACCACCGCACCGCGCTCGACACCGGCCGCGACGACGTCCCGGTGCGGGTCGTATCCACCGGTGGCGTCCTCGTCGACCAGTTCATCGGCGTTGGCACCGTCGATGACCAGCACCCCACCCGCGACCAACCCGCGCAGCGAGGCCGTCACCAGCAGCGCCGACAGCTCCATCTCGATCGCCGCGAGCCCGGCGCCGTCGTAGGAGAAGAGGGGGATGAGGCCGGGCTGGAAGGCCGCCCGGGTCCATACGATGCCCCGGTGGTGCGGGGCGCCGGCCTCGCGGGCCGCGCGCTGGAGGGCGAGGACCGCCTCGGGCGCGGCGACCGCCGGGTACTCCGGCGGGAGCAACTGCTGCGTGACACCGTCGTCCCGTACGGCCGCCTCCGCGATGACGAGGTCGCCGTCGCCGATGCCGGGCTTCATCGCGCCGGCCGTGCCGAAGCGCAGGAAGGTGCGGACCCCCGCGTCCGCCAGTTCCTGGAACAGCAGGATCGCGCCGGGCCCACCCACCCCGTGCGAGGCGACGGTGACCGGCAGGCCCTTCCAACTCCCGCTGAACACACGGTATTCGCGGTGGTACGACAGCTCCTCGGCACCGTCGAGCAGCGCGGCGACGGCGGCTGCGCGTGCCGGGTCGCCGACGACGACCGCGTGTACCGGCAGGCCGGTGCGCGGTATTCGGGTGATGGGCAGCAGGTCCTGCGTCATGTGGTGGCTCCGGAAGGGGAGTTGGCGGTACGGCGACGGCGACGGGCCGTCGAGAGGAAGAGGGCGACGAGCGTCACGACATACGGCGCGGCATCGGTGGCCTGTTGGGGCAGGCCGACGCCCTGGAGGCGGAAGCCGGCGGCCTCGGCAAGACCGAAGAGCAGCGCGGCGAGCAGCACGCCGACGGGTGCCGCGCGGCCGAGCATCACCGCGACGACGGCGATCCAGCCCCGGCCCGCCGTCATGTTCTCGGAGAACAACGTGACGTTGCCGAGCGCGAGTTGGGCCCCCGCGAGCCCGCACAGGACCCCGGAGATCAGCACGGCCGCGTACTTGTGCTTCGCCGGGCTCACCCCCAGCGTGGCCGCCGCGTCCGGTGCCTCACCGACCCCGCGCAGCCGCAGTCCCCACACATGCCGGGACAGCAGCACCGCGGCCACCGCGACCGCGACGAACGCCAGATACGCGAGCGGGGTGAAGCCACCGATCAACGGCAGCCCGGCGAGTGACGGATCGTCGAAAGTGCCCTGCACACCGAAGACCGTACGCAACAGGAAGCTGGTCAGGCCAACTGCCAGGAGATTCATGGCGATTCCGAGAACGACCGCGTCCCCGCGCAGAGTTACCGCACCCACGGCCAGGATCAGCGAGTACGCGGCTGCCGCGAGGGCGGCGGCGAGGACGCCCAGCCAGGCGCTGCCCGTGAACCAACTCGTGGCCACGGAAGTGAAACAGCCCATCAGCATCATGCCTTCGAGGCCGATGTTGAAGACCCCCGCCCGCTCGCACAGGGCACCGCCCAGCGCGGCCAGCAGGATCGGGGTCAGCGCGCGCAGCGCCGACATCAGCAGATCGGAGTCGAAGAACATCACACGGCCCCGCTTTCCTGGGTACGCCTGCTGAACCACTTGGTCGGGAAGCGGAGTCGGGCCGCGAGGAACACGATCACGATGGCCTGGAGCACCTGCGTCAGCTCGCGCGGCACCTCGGTCGTTCGCTCCATCGCCAGGCCGCCGACCGCGAGGACGGCGAAGAAGAAGGAGGCGACGACTGTGCCGAGCGGGGCTGCGGCTGCGAGCAGGGCCGCGGTAAGTCCCGTCCAGGTGTAGCCGGGTGCGGTGAGCGAGCCGTCGACGAAGCGGTACGGGAAGCTCAACACCCCTATGGCGCCAACGAGTCCGGCCAGCGCGCCGGACACGGACATCAACCTGAGGGTCAGGCCCCTGCGTTCGACGCCCGCGTAGGCGGCGAAACGGGGGTTGAGGCCCGTCATGCGGATCTCGTAGCCGAAGGCCGTGCGCTTGTCGGTGAACCAGTACGCGGCTGCCGCCAGCATCACCAGGATGAGTCCGATGGTGACCGTCGAGTCGCCGAACGCGGGCAGTGCGACACCGTCCGGCATCGCGCGGGTCTGGGGGAGGCTGGAGCCGGGTTCCTTGAGCGGGTAGCGCGCGAGGTAGGAGGCGAGCGAGACCGCCGGGTAGCTCAGCAGCAGGCTGCTGACCAGCAGCGGGACGCCGAGTTGGTTCTCGCACAGGGCGGCGAGGGCGGCGTACGCGGCGCCCACCGCCATGCCCGCGAGCAGCGCCAGTACGACGGTCAGGGGCGCCGGCAGCGGCGAGTAGAGGCCGGTCACGGCCGCCGTGATGCCGCCGAGGACCATCTGTCCGTCGCCGCCGAGGTTGATCAGCCCGGCCCGCAGCGGGATCGCCAGCGCGAGCGCCATGCCGAGCACGCTGGTGCCGGTGCTCAGCGTGGAGCCGATGCCGTCCGCGCCGAGCGAGCCGGTGAGGACCGCGCTGTAGGCGGTGAGCGGGTCCGCGCCCGTGCCGACGAGGAACAGTGCGCCGATGACGAGGCCCGCGAGTACGGAGAAGGTGATGGGGGAGCGCAGCGCTCCTGATATTCGAGGTGTGAGTGATGTTCGGTTGAGTGTCATGTCAGTCGACGGCCTCCGTCGGTACTGCGGCCCCGCCCGCCATGGCGAGCCCCAGCGCCCGTTCGTCGGCCTCGTCCTTCGCGTACGTCGCCGTGACCCGGCCCTCGTACATGACCAGGACCCGGTCCGCGAGGCCCCGGATCTCGCTCAGTTCGGCGGAGACGAGGAGGACGGCGTGACCGGCGTCGCGGTGGGCGACGATCTGGTCGTGGATGTTCTGGATGGCGCCGATGTCGACCCCGCGCGTGGGCTGCTCGACGAGCAACAGCGGTGCCTCATGGGCGAGTTCGCGGCCGATCAGCAGCTTCTGCAGATTGCCGCCGGACAGCGCGGAGGCGGGTACCTCGGGGGTGGCCGCCTTGATGCCGAAGCGCTCGATGAGCCGTCCGGCGTGGGCGCGTACGGACGCGGGTGGCAGAAGTCCCTTTACGGAGAGGGACGTTCGGTGGTGGCCCATCGCGAGGTTGTCCGCGACGGTCGCCGCCGGTGCCGTACCGACCGCGTGCCGGTCCTCCGGGACGTAGGCAAGGCCCTGGGTCCGGCGCTCGGTGGCCGAGGCGTGGGTGATGTCCCGCCCCTTGAGACTCACCTGTCCGGAGGCGACGGGCCGCAGCCCGGCCAGTGCCTCGATCAGCTCGCTCTGGCCGTTGCCCGCGACGCCCGCGATCCCGACGATCTCCCCTGCGTGGACGGTGAGTCCCACATCGTGGACGGCGTCCGTGGTGAGGTCTCTCACGTCCAGGACCACGTCACCGGGTGTTCCGGGCGCGTGCACGCGGTCCAGGTCGACCGCACGGCCGGTCATCGCGGCGGCGATCTCGTCGGCTGAGGTGTCGGCGGTGACCAGGCGGGCGACCACCCGGCCGTCCCGCAGCACGGTCACGTTGTCGCTGCCTTCGAGGACCTCGCGCAGCTTGTGCGTGACAAGGATTACCGTACGACCCTGCGTGGCCAGCGACTTGAGGACCGCGAACAGGGCGTCCGCCTCGGCCGGGGTGAGCACGGCGGTCGGCTCGTCGAGGATCAGCGTGCGTGCACCGCGGTGCAGCAGCTTCAGGATCTCGACGCGCTGGCGCAGCCCTACCGGCAGTTCGCCGACCCGGGCGTCCGGGTCGACGGCGAGCCCGTGTTCCTCGGCGAGTTCCCGCACCCGGCGGCGGGCGGCGGCCCGGTCCACCAGGCCGAAGCGGCGCGGCTCGGCGGCGAAGACGACGTTCTCGGCGACCGTCAGCGAGTCGAACAGCTTGAAGCTCTGGTGGACCATTCCGAGCCCGGCGGCCATCGCGGCGCTCGGGTCGCCGAAGGTCACCTCGCGGCCGTCGATCCGGATCGACCCGGCGTCGGCGCGCTCCATGCCGTAGAGGATCGACATGAGGGTGGACTTGCCGGCGCCGTTCTCGCCCATCAGGGCGTGGATCTCGCCGCGCCCGACGGTCAGGTCGACGGAGTCGTTGGCGAGCGTGCCGGGGAACCGCTTGGTGATTCCCCGGAGCTCGACCGCTGGGTCAACTGGCGGCGGGGTCATCGACCTTGAGCTCTCCGGAGACGATCTGGTCGCGCAGCGTCTTCACCTTCGCGAGGACGTCCTTGTGCTGGGCGATCACGCACTTCGACGAGTCGACGCCCGTCTCAAGACCGGTGAGGCTGATGCCGCCCTCCTTCAGGCCGTACGACACCGAAGTGCCCGTCTTGCCCGCGAGGACCTGCTCGACGCCCTTCTCCACGGCGACGTCCGTCTTCTTGATCACGTTGTCGACGACCGTGCCGGGGGAGGAGACGCACTGGTTGACGTCGACGCCGTACGCGAACGCGCCCTTGGACTTCGCGGCCTCGAAGACGCCGTAGTTGCCGGCCGCCGCTGCCGCCATGATCTGGTCGGTGCCCTTGGAGAGAAGGGAGTTGGCCTGCTCCTTGGCGCGCGCCGAGTCGTCGAACGGGGACTGGCCGCCGACGAAGCGCGTCGACGCGGACGTCTTGGCGGCGACCTTCTTGGCACCGGCCGCGAACGGGTCGCTGTAGCGGCGGAACTGGGGCGTGTCGAGCACGTCGACCGCGCCGACCTTGCCGCTCTTGCTGAGCAACCCGGCCTCGGCGCCCGCGAGATAGACACCCTCGTGCTCACGGAAGACCGCGCAGGTGACGTTCGCAAACGTCTTCGTCGTGCACGCGTCGATCATCAGGAACTGCTGCTTCGGGTGCGCCTTCGCCTGCTGCGCGACGATGTCGGCGAACTCGAAGCCGACCAGCACGATCACGTTCGGGCTCGCGTCCACGGCGGCCTGCACGTTCTGCTGCTGGGACGCGGTGTCCGTGGACTCGTAGACCTTCTCGGTCCCGTCGTGCGTCTTCGCGGCGGCCTTCACACCGGTGACGGCGAGCTTCAGGAACTCGTTCTGGCCTACCGCGTCCGGCGTGACCAGCGTGAACGACTTCCCGCTGCTGCCGCTCGCACTGTCCGAGGCGTCGGTCTTGGCGGCGGCGTTGCAGGCGGTGGCGGCGGTGACCATGAGCGTGGTGGCGGCGACGAGCTGCAGGGTGCGACGTGATCTGCGGACCATGGGGACCTTCCGGGGTACGGCAAGGCGCGCTCCGGCGGGAGCGCGTGCGACCAGATGGTGAGACAGGGGAGACGAGGGGTGGACGCGAGAGGGACAGGTCAGCGTCGACAGCAGTCGCTCGCGCAGCGGCCGTGATCGAGGAAACGGCGCATGGTGAGCAGCACACGTCCTCCTTCGTCTCGGCCTTCGGGCTGCGGGTGCTGGACTTTAACATTCGTTTTGAGACACCTGCCCGACTGTCTCGAACTGTGGTTCTTCGAGGTCATGTACGGTGTCCGACACCATCGGAACAGCAGGAGTGTCCCGTTATGCCCCAGGAATTGCGCGCGGTCGACTGGACCGGCAGCGGCCTCGCGCTCATCGACCAGACCCTGCTCCCGCACCGCCACGAGACGATGGCTGTCCACGATGTGGACACGCTCGTCGATGCGATCCAGCGTCTCGTCGTGCGCGGGGCGCCCGCGATCGGGGCGGCCGGCGCGTACGGCGTCGCGCTCGCGATCATCGAGGGCGAGCGGGAGGGCTGGACCGAGGCCGAGGTGCGTGCGGCGGTCGCCCGTGTCCGCGAGGCCCGGCCCACCGCGGTCAACCTCATGGCGGGCGTGGACCGGGTCATGACGCGTTTCGCCGAGGGCCTCGACGCGGTCCTCGAAGAGGCCGCCGCCGTCCAGCGCGAGGACGTCGCCGCCAACCGCGCGATGGGCGCGTTCGGCGCGGACTGGCTGCTCGCCAAGCTGCAACAGGCCGGTGTGGAACGGCCGTTGCGCATCCTCACGCACTGCAACACGGGCGCGCTGGCGACAGCCGGCTGGGGCACGGCACTCGGCGTCATCCGCGAACTCCACGCGCGTGGACGGCTGGAGGTCGTCTACGCCGACGAGACACGCCCCCTGCTCCAGGGATCGCGTCTGACCGCCTGGGAGTTGGTCCAGGAGGGCATCCCGCACTACGTCCAGGCCGACGGCGCCGCCGCAGGAACGATTCTGCGCGGCGAGGTCGACGCGGCGATAGTCGGCGCCGACCGCATCGCGGCCAACGGCGACACCGCGAACAAGGTCGGCACGGTCGGCGTCGCCCTGGCCTGCGCGGACGCCGGCATCCCGTTCCTGGTGGCGGCCCCGACCACCACGGTCGACCTCGCCACCGGGACCGGCGACGAGATCCACATCGAACTCCGGGGCGAGGCCGAGGTGTTGGAGTGGGCGGGGGTGCGGACGGCTCCCGCCGAGTCGCGCGGTCACAACCCCGCGTTCGACGTGACTCCGGGCCGGCTGGTGACCGGACTGGTCACGGAGCGGGGCGTGTTGGAGGTGTCGGCCGGTGAACTCCCCGGAGACCGGCTGAACATGGGACGTTCCGTGAGTTCCTCCGAGCTCCGCTGAGTCCCTGGGCCCGCGGCCAGGAGATTCTTCCTCGTCCCGTCCGGCCGGTTCTGTCATTCTGCGTGCCATGTCCGCACGCAATCGAAGACTGCCCAGGCACCGTGCCTGGCCACTGACCACCACCGACATCGACGAGTGTCTCGGCCCCTTCATGACCCGAGTCACGGACCTGCGGTTCCTCACCGGACAGGACCGCGGGACCATCGTTCTGGGCGCAGCGTGGATCCCTCCGATCGCCCGCAATTACGGCCGCGGCACGCACTCGGACATGGTCGGCTTCCGCCTGGACGTCCACCCGGTGGATGCCGCCGAACGTGCCGCCACCCGCGCCGTTCTACGGGCGCATGCCCTCCCGCAACTCCACGAATGGATCGCGCGGGCGATCGACGCCGACGAGACCTGGCGACTGACCCCCCATCAGCACTACTGGCGGCTCACCGACGGCCACCTCACCCACCGCGACGAAGCATGAACCCGGTCCGGACGACAGGGCACCCGACCCTCAGCCCGTGAGGGCGGTGAGCCAGCCGGTCAGCAGACGGTTGACCTCCTCGGGGCGTTCCTGCTGGATCCAGTGGCCGCAGCCGTCCACCAGATGGGAGGCGGTCAGGCCGGGGAGGGTGGTCGGGAAGGCGGCGATCGCGTCGGACATCCAGGTGGTGGAGGCGTCCAGGTTGCCGCCGATGAACAGAGACGGTTGCTTGATCGGGGCTCCGCGGTGCGGGGCGAGGTCCTCCCAGTCGCGGTCCATGTTCCGGTAGCGGTTGAGGGCGCCGGTCAGGCCGGTGCGCTCGAACTCCCCGGCGTAGAAGTCGAGTTCGTCCTCGGTCAGCCAGGCCGGGAGGACACCGGCGGGGAAGCGGTCGCGCAGCAGGCCGCCGCGGGCGACGAAGTGCGGGTCGGGCTCGCCCCGGGCGGGCATGGTGTCGGCGGACAGGGCCGCGTAGAAGCCGGCGAGCCAGCCCCGGACATCAGGTTCGATCTCCGCCTCGGCGCGGCCGGGCTCCTGGAAGTAGGAGACGTAGAACTCCTGCTCGGGGCCGCCGATCCGGCCGAAGACATCGGTGGGGCGGGGCCCGCCGGGCGGTGCGTAGGGGACGCTCAGCAGGCCGACCGCGCGGAAGACCCCGGGGCGGAGCAGGGCGGAGGCGGCGGCGATGCCGGAGCCCCAGTCGTGGCCGACGACCACCGCGTCCCTCTCTCCGAGGGCGCGCACGACGGCGACGTTGTCCTCCACCAGGTCGAGCATCCGGTACGCGTCGGTCGCCGCGGGCCTGGACGAACGGCCGTAGCCGCGCACGTCGATCGCCACCGCCCGGTAGCCGGCCGCGGCGAGGGCCGGGAGCTGCCGGCGCCAGGAGTACCAGGACTCGGGGAAGCCGTGCACGAGCAGGACCAGCGGGCCGGTGCCCTGCTCGACCAGGTGCACGCGCCCGGCCGGTCCCTCGACGGTGCGGTGGCGGAGCGCGGCGGACGGCTCGGACTGCATGGGGGCTCTCCTCGGTTCGCTGGTGGTCACGGGTACCCATCGATCATGCGGCGCGGCGACCGCCCGACGCGATGAGCGTTGCCAGCCTGGCAAACTTGCAGGACAGGGCGGTGGAGTACCGCGTTCGGGAGGTGCAGGGGCGGTGGCAGGCGACGGCGTGGGCGAGACACTGGCGGCGATGGGCCCCCGGTTGCGGGCCGCACGCGAGCAGCGCGGCGCCACGCTCACCGGCGTCAGCAGTGCGACCGGCATCTCGCCGAGCACGCTGTCGCGGATCGAGACAGGCCGGCGCAGGCCCACCCTGGAGGTGGTGCTGCAGTTGGCGAAGGAGTACGGCGTCTCCCTGGACGAGCTGGCCGGCACCGCGCCCGCCCCTGCGGCCGAGCGCCGCACCTCGGTGCCGCTGAGCTTCGGCGACGACAAGGCAGTCCTGCCGCTGACCCGCTACGTAGGCGGACTGCACGCCCACAAGCACGTCCTGCCCGCCGTCGAGGAACCGCCGCCGCGCCCGCGGCAGGTCTCGCACGACGGCCACGAGTGGCTGTGCGTCCTGTACGGGCGGCTGTGGCTCGCGCTCGGCGACCAGGACCTCGTCCTGACGGCCGGGGACGTGGCCGAGTTCGACACCCGCACCCCGCACGGCGTCGCGAACGCCGGCTCCGGCGGGCCGGTCGAGTACCTGATCATGTTCGGGCCGCAGGGAGAGCGCCTGAGACCGCGCATCCCGCCCGTCCCCGGCCGCTAGGGCGATGTCGGTGCTGCAGCCCTGCGGAACCAGCAAAGGGGCCCCGAAACCCGGGGCCCCTTTCGCATGGAATCGGCGTCACTCAGCGCTGGGTGAGCTCCAACTCCAGCAGCCACTCCACCACTTCGGTGTGATGCCGAGCCTGACGTGCGTCCGTACCCCACACATACAGCCCGTGCCCCGCCACGACCACCGCCGGCATCCGAGGATCCCGGGCCGCCTCCAGGCGGTCGCCCAGCACCTTCATGTCCTGGCTGTTGGCGATGACCGGCAGGGTCACCTCCACGTCATGCGCGGGCTGACCAACACCCTTGAGCATCTCGACGTCCTTGAAGACGATCCCGCCCGGCTCGCGCCGGCCCATCGCGACGGACGCCACGGTGTGCACGTGGACCACCGCACCGGCACCGGTCAACGCGGCGACGCGGGCGTGCAGTTCGGCCTCTGCGGACGGCTTGCCGCCCTGGACGGCGGCGCCGTTCGCGTCCACCAACACCACGTCCGCGGGCGTCAGTTCACCCTTGTCGTGCCCGCTCGCCGTCACGGCCAGCCGCAGTGGGTCCCGGGACAGCACCACGGACAGGTTCCCGGAAGTCCCCCGCATCCAGCCGAACGAGGCGAAACGGGCGGACTCGGCGGCGAGTTGGGCGCCCGCCTCCTCAAGGTCGAGTGCGGTGGGCTCGGTGGTCACGTGGTGCTCCTTGAACTGGTGATGCCGATCTCGTCGAACGCCCCCGCCTGCGCGTGGTCGCCGACGCCTTGCTCGAAGTACGGCTCTCCCGGCCGCCGTACACCCACGGCGTGCCAGCCCGCGGCCACGGCCGCGTCCAGCTCGCCGGGCCGGTCGGAGAGGAAGAGCAGCCGGGACGGCTCGGTGCCGGTCGCCGCCGCGATGCGGCGGTACGACTCCGGCTCCTGCTTGGGACCGGCGTTCTCCGTGTCGTAGAGACCGGAGACGAGGGGGAGGAGGTCGCCCTCCGGGCTCGATGTGAACCAGGCGCGCTGCGCGGCCACCGAGCCGGACGAGTAGACGTACAGCCGCAGTCCCGCCGTGTGCCAGGCGCGCAGGGCCGGTACGACGTCGTCGTAGAAGTGCGAGACGAGGTCGCCGCGGGCGAAGCCCTCGGACCAGATGATGCCCTGGAGGGTCTTCAGCGGGGTGGCCTTGCAGTCCTCGTCCAGCCAGGCGTTGAGCGACTTCTCGATCTGTACGGCGTCGGCGTCCGGGGTGTCCGTCAGCTCGCGGACCTGCGCGATCGCCCGGGACACGGCCGGGTCGTCGGCCCGCTCGGTGAGCAGGGCGGCGAAGCGCGAGCGCGAGTACGGGTAGAGGACGTCGACGACGAAACCCGTGGCGCTCGTGGTGCCCTCGATGTCGAGCACCACGGCGTCCACGTCGTACCGCAAGGTCACGCGGCGGCCTTGTCCTGCTGGTAGCCCGCGTCGATCGTGTCGTAGTCGGGGAAGCGCGAGGCGATGGTCGAGCCGGTGAAGTTGCCGACCCAGCCGTCCTCCTCGTGGAAGAAGCGGATCGCGGTGAAGGCGGGCTCGGTGCCCATGTCGAACCAGTGGGTGGTGCCGCGCGGCACGCCCAGCAGGTCGCCCTTCTCGCAGTAGACGGCGTGCACTTCGCCGTTCACGTGCAGGTAGAAGATGCCGGAGCCGGAGACGAAGAAGCGGACCTCGTCATCGTCGTCGTGCGTGTGCTCCTGGAGGAACTTCGCCCGGGCGCCGGCCGCCTTCGCCGGGTACTCCGGGTCGTCGCTGGGGTGCAGACCGAGGACGTCGACGGTGGTGAAGCCCTCCTCGGCGTTCAGCTTGTCGATCTCCGGGCCGTAGGCGGCGAAGACGGTGTCGCTGTCGGCGTCGGCCGGGACGTCCTCGCGAATCGGCCACTGCTCGTAGCGCACACCGAGGGGTGCGAGCGCGGCGGCGATCTCGACGGGGTCGGCGGTACGGCGCACGAGGTTCTCGGGACCGGACTCGGGCCAGGTGGTGAGCAGGGTCATGGGAGCAACTCCGGAAAGTGGGAGGGATGTCCGGATGCCGAGACGAACACCGGACCGGTGGGGGAGGCAGAGGGGGGTACGGCGAGGCCCGTCGTCCCGGGTCGGGGCCGGTTATGCGATGGTAACCGCCGTCAGTGAACAGGCCTGATGTGACCTAGTCGTTGTCTCACTAGCTGAGAAACCGCTTCCATCCCTTTGACCAATGGCTGAAAACATTCTCATGATCTCCCTATGAAGACGCTGCTGCTCGTGCGGCGGCTGTACGTGGACTTGCTCCGGTCGACCACAGCCAGCTGTCGCTGACCACATCCGGAGCCCCGCGAGCCTTTCGTGCCGCGGTCCACCACCCGTTCCGTGGTGGCTGATTCCTTTTCCCACGCTCCGGGTCACGCACGCCCGTTCTTCACCCCTTCTGCACCACCTTGCACCTGGAGCCCCTCATGTCCCGCACCCGTGTCCCCCTCGCCGCGCTCTCGCTGGCCTCCGCCTCGGCCCTCCTCCTCGCGGGCTGCTCCCAGTCGAGCGACGCGTCGAAGAACACCGCCGACACTGCTGCCTCGGCCTCGGCCGCCACGGGCAAGAAGCCGGCCCCCTTCGACAAGGGCACGGTCAAGGTCGCGCTCGTACGGCAGAGCGGCGCCGGCGACTACTTCGAGCAGTGGGGCAACGGCGCCAAGGCGCAGGCCAAGGCCCTCGGCGTCGACCTGACCGTGTACGACGCCCAGGCCGACAACGCCAAGCAGGCCACCGACCTGTCCTCGGCCATCAACTCCGGCGCGCAGGCGATCATCATCGACCACGGCTTCCCGTCCACGATCCAGCCCGAGATCGACCAGGCGGTGAAGAAGGGCATCAAGGTCGTCGTCTACGACGTCGACCAGACCAACAAGTCCGTGATCAGCACCGAGCAGGACGACGCCAGCATGGCGCAGGCCGTCCTCGACGTGATGGCCGAGACGGTCGGCAAGAACGCCAAGGTCGGCTACGTCAACGTCGCCGGCTACGCGGCCCTCGACAAGCGCAACACCGTCTGGGCGAAGGAGGTCGCCGCCCAGGGCTGGAAGCAGCAGTTCAAGGTCGGCAAGGTCACCGACTCCACGGCCACCGACAACGTTCCCCTGGTCTCCGCCGCGCTCACCCAGCACTCCGACGTGGTGGGCGTCTTCGCTCCCTACGACGAGCTCGCCAAGGGCACTGTGCTCGCCGTCCAGAACAAGAAGCTGCAGAGCAAGGTGAAGGTCTTCGGCGCGGACGTCTCCAACGCCGACATCCAGAACATGACCGCCGCGAACAGCCCGTGGGTCGCCACCGCCGGCACCGACCCGTCCGCCGTCGGCGCGGCCGTAGTCCGTACGGCAGCCCTGGAGTTGGCCGGTCAGCTGGGCAAGACCTCGGTCGACTTCCCGGCCGTCGCCATCACCCAGGACTTCCTGCGCAAGAACAAGATCGAGAACATGGACCAGCTCCGCGCGGCCCTGCCCGCCCTGAACCTCTCCAAGGTGAGCACCGCCGACTGGATCCCCAATGTCGCCCACTGACACGGCCGTTGACGCAGCAGTCTCGCTCCGCGACGTCAGCATGGCCTTCGGCGGCAAGACGGTGCTCGCCTCCGTCTCGCTCGACATCGCACCGGGCAGCGTGGTCGCGCTGCTCGGCGCGAACGGCGCCGGCAAGTCCACGCTGATCAAGATCCTGTCGGGCGTGCACACGGACCACGGCGGGGAGGTGCGGGTCGCAGGGGAACCCGCAGCTCTCCAATCCCCGTCCGCTGCCCGGCAGTTGGGCATCCAGACGGTCCACCAGCGGATCGGCGAGGGCATCGTGCCCGGCCTCTCCGTCGCCGAGAACCTGGTCTTCGAGGAACTGGCCCAGCGACGCGGCAACCCGTTCCTCAACGGCCGCCGCGTCCTGGCCCGCGCCCGCGAGATCCAGGCAGCGCTGGAACTCGACTGGAGCGACGCCGTGTTGCGCCGAGACGTCACCGAACTCGGCATCTCCGACCGTCAGTTGCTCATCCTGGCCCGCGCCCTCGCCACCCGCCCCCGGCTGCTCGTCCTCGACGAACCGACCTCCGCGCTCTCCGCCGCCGAGGCGGAGCGGCTCTTCGCCCTCGTCGAGAAGATGCGCGACGACGGCATCGCGGTCCTCTACGTCTCCCACCGCCTCGGTGAGATCGACGCGCTCGCCGACCGGCTGGTCGTCCTGCGGGACGGCGGTCTCACCGACGACCAGGTCAAGCCCTTCGACTGGGACAGCGCCCTGCGCGCGATGCTCGCCCAGGCCCACGAGGTGACGACGGCCCGCTCGCAGCACTCGGGCGAGCACGGGGACGCCGTCCTCGCCCTGCACGGCGTCCACCTCTTCGAGGGACGGGCACCCCTGGACCTCGACCTCCGCGCCGGTGAAGTCACCGGTGTCGTAGGCCTGTTGGGCGCGGGCAAGACGGAACTCGCCCGCGGCCTGTTCGGCGCCGAGCCCTTCACCACCGGCACGGTCACGCTCGACGAGCTGCCCTACGCGCCCCGCCGCCCGGCCGACGCGATCCGCGCCGGCGTTCACCTCGTCCCCGAGGACCGGCACGCCGACGCGCTCGTCCCCGGCTGGTCGGTGGCGCAGAACATCTCGCTGCCGTTCCTCAAGTCCCTGTCCCGGGGCGGACTCGTGAACACGGGCAGGGAGGACGCCCTCGGCCGCGAGACCATCGACGCCCTCGGGGTCGTCGCCCGCGACGAGCACAGCACGGTGGAGGAACTCTCCGGCGGCAACCAGCAGAAGGTCGTCGTGGGCCGCTGGCTCGCGCACACCCCTCGTGTCCTCATCCTGGACGAGCCGTTCCGAGGCGTGGACATCGGCGCCCGGCGCGACATCGGCCGCCGCGCCCGCGCGCTGGCCGCCGAGGGAGCGGCCGTCCTCGTCCTCTCCGCCGACGTGGACGAGGTACTGGAGATCGCCGACCGGGTCGTCGTCCTCGCGGCCGGCGAGGTCCACCTCGACGCCTACGGCGAAGACGCGGAACGCGACCGCGTGATCCAGACCATCTCGGCGTCCGTGTGACCCCGGCCCACTCAGGAAGTACGCCATGACCACCACCCAGAGCTCCGAGGCCGCGCCGAAGGCGACGGAGGCGCCCGCCGTCTCCGCCGCCGTGCTGGTGCAGAACGCCGTCATCAAGTACGGCTTCATCTTCGTCACCGTCGCGCTCTTCCTGTACTTCGCGCTGAGCGAGGGCTCCTTCCGCGAGTCGGCGACCCTCCTCGACACCCTCCGGTACGTCTCCGTCGCCGCGATCCTCGGCCTCGGCGTCACCCTCACCATGGCCGTCGGCGGAATGGACATGTCCGTCGGCGCGGTCGCCGGGCTCGGTGTCACCGTCGCCGCGAAGACGATGGTGACGTACAACCAGGTCGGCACGGTCGCGATCCTCGCCGTCATCGCGGCGGGCGCACTCGCCGGACTCCTCAACGCCCTGCTGATCGTCGTCATGAAGATCCCGGACATGCTGGCCACACTGGGCACCATGTTCGTCATCCAGGGCACCAAACTCATCCTGGTCGACGGCCAGTCCATCTCCGCCGGCATGACCCAGTCCGACGGCACCACCGCCCCCGGCAAGTTCACCGCCGGCTTCCTCCGCATCGACCGCGGCACGCTGCTCGGCATCCCCATCTCGGTGGTGATCTTCGGCGCGCTGACGGTCGTCGCCTGGGTGTTCCTGGCCCGCACCCGCTGGGGCCGCGTCCTCTACGCCATCGGCGCCAACCCGGAGGCCTCCCGCCTGGCGGGCATCCGCGTCGGCGCGTACCGGGCCCTGGCCTACGTCCTTTCCGGCGTCCTCGCCTCCATCGGCGGCCTGATCCTGGCGTCCCGCATCGGCCAGGGAGACGTGAGCGCCGGCACTTCGCAGCTGCTGGAGGCAGTAGCCGTAGCCCTGGTCGGCACCTCGGTGCTGGGCCGGGGCCGCCCGAACGTCTGGGGCACTGCCCTGGGAGCCGTCCTCATCGGCATCATCACCACCGGTCTGACGATCAAGGGCCTGCCCTACTACACCCAGGACGTCGTCGAGGGCGCGGTCCTCATCCTCGCCCTGGTCTTCAGCTTCACCCTGTCCAAGCGCCGCACCGCATAAGGAAGTTCGAGGAGTTCGTACGATGGGCTACCGCATCCTGGAGACCGACGACATCCCGGCCTACCTGCACGAGCGCGGCCACTGGGCGGACGTGACCGACATCCAGGTCCGTGAGGTGTCGGACGGCAACATGAACCGGGTGTTCCTCGCGTCGAACGCCGACGGCAGCCACAGTCTCGCCGTCAAGCAGGCGCTGCCCTGGGTGCGGGTGGCCGGGCCTTCCTGGCCGATGAGCCCCGAGCGCGCCGACGCCGAGGCAAGGGCATACGAGCAGGTCGCGCGCGTGGCCCCCGACAAGATCCCGGCGATCCACGGCTACGACGCCGACAACTACGCCCTCGTCATGGAGGACATGTCCGACCTGGAGGTCCTGCGCACGGTCCTCAACGAGGGCGCGTCCTACGGTCCGGACACCTCGGCGCGGATCGGCGAGTTCGTCGCCCAACTCGCCTTCGCGACCAGCGACTTCGGCATGTCCTCCGCCGACCGCAAGGCGCTGATCGCGACGTCGGTGAGCCCGGAACTCTGCAAGATCACCGAGGACGTGGTGCTGTCCGAGCCGTACATCGAGCACGAACACAACCACTGGCTCCCGGAGTTGACGGACCTGGCGGCCGAGTTCCGCGCGGACGCCCGCCTGCGCACGGAGGTCGCCGAGCTGAGGCATGTGTTCATGACGAGCGCACAGGCCCTCCTCCACGGCGACCTGCACACCGGCAGCGTGATGGTCGGCGAGCGCGAAGGCGCTCCGGTGGTACGGGTCTTCGACCCCGAGTTCTCCTTCGTCGGCCCGATCGGCTACGACCTCGGCCTGTACTGGGCCAACGTGCTGGTGTCGGAGGAACGGGCGCGTGAGTTGGGCACGTTGTCCGACCACGGCGACCAACTCCGGCTGTCCTGGGCGGCGTTCGAGACCGAATTCCGCCGCCTGTGGCCGACCCGCGTCGACACCTTCTTCGACGACGCCTACCTCGACCGCTTCCTCGCCCGCGTCTGGACCGACTCGGTCGGCTACGCCGGCACGGAGATCGTCCGCCGCATCATCGGCTTCGCCCACCTGACCGACCTGACGACCCTGCCGGATCCGGTACCCGCGTCCCGGCGGGCATTGCTGCTGGGCCGCGAACTCATCGTGCGGCGCGAGGAGTTGACGTCACCGGAGGCTGTCCGGGCGCTGGTCTGAGTCCGGGGAGCTGAGGTGGCGGGCGAGGGCCCGGCCGGGTGGGAGCGCGTCCCTCATCGGGCCGTCGGTTCATGGGGCCGCTGCCTCAATGGGCCGTCGGCTCGATTGGGTCGCAGGCTCCCGATGAGCTGCCGCCTTCGGCGGGTTTCCGCGTCTGGCCGGCGTCTGCGTTCGTCGGGTCTCTGCGTCC
>Ga0307511_10000873_pt1 | contig 32069 bp, 28 predicted proteins | sample 13_EM_MG_FD_200266 | JGI IMG/M metagenome (GOLD analysis project Ga0307511, IMG submission 200266) | Populus trichocarpa ectomycorrhiza microbial communities from riparian zone in the Pacific Northwest, United States - 13_EM | ecosystem: Host-associated > Plants > Roots > Unclassified | place... | reverse complement strand
CCGGGGGTGTAGTCGGCATTGCTGAAAATCGTCTGATAAGTTGGCGAAATATCGACACTGCCGTTCTTTGTCAGCCATTTCTTGCCATTCCTGACGCAAAGCGTCGGTGCCGTGTCCCACCAATCGATTGTTTGCCCAACAAGGGAATCGACTCCGCATAGGACAGGTCTGGGCGTGAGCAGTTCCGGGGAAAAGGGCCGTTCCGGAGAGGTGCCAAAGCCGCGATTTGGGCCGGAAAGCTTCCCTTGATTGCGATATCGACATGCCCCCGGACGCGGAGAATCGAAGTCTAGGCAATTCCCCCAGTCGATGTCGGGAGAGCCGCCGGAAAACAGATTGGTCAGCCCCTGGGTTTGCACCGGTCCACGGCCGCGCCCGCGCCGCTGCGCAAGCTTTGCAGTCAATTTTGTAGTGCATCTATTCGAGACACCGATATGGACAGTCTGAAACGGCCCGCGTGGCCTCTCGTTTACCCGGCCGGCCTGGGCGTGGCCGGCGCCGGCTGCGCGCTGGCACTGGGGGGGCTCTCCGCCGGCGGCGTGCTGTGCGCCGGGGTGCTGGCGGTGGCGGGCGCGCTGGCCGCGCTGCACGCGGCGGCGGCCTCGCGCAAGTTGACCGAGCAGGCCGGCGAGGCGGGCGAACGCGCCGGCCGCGACCGGTTCGCGCAATCCCTCACCGCCTATCTCGACGACCGCGCCGAGATGGGCAGCCAGGTCGCGCCCGTGTGGGCCGGCCACATCGAAAATTCGCGCGCCCAGATGGAGCAGGCGATCGCCGCCCTGGCGCAGCGCTTCTCCGGCATCGTGCAAAAGCTTGACCAGACCGTGGCTGCTTCCAGCGGCGCGGCCGACAACGGCGATGGCGGTGTGGTCGCCGTGTTCGCGCGCGGCGAGCGGCAATTGGGCTCGGTGGTCGATTCGCTCAAGCTGGCGATGACCAGCAAGGCTGCCATGCTCGGCAAGGTGCAGGGCCTGGACCAGTTCATCGCCGAATTGCAGCGCATGGCGGCCGACGTCGCCTCCATCGCCAAACAGACCAACCTGCTCGCGCTCAACGCGGCCATCGAGGCGGCGCGCGCGGGCGAGGCCGGTCGCGGTTTTGCCGTGGTGGCCGACGAGGTACGCAAGCTTTCCACCCGTTCCGGCGAAACCGGCCAGAGCATCGCCGAGAAGGTCGGGGTGATCAGCGCGGCGATCGTCTCCACCTGCGCCACCGCCGGCGAATCGACCCGCCAGGAAGAACAGTCCATGCAGGACGCGCAGGCCGCCATCAGCGCGGTGCTGGCCGATTTCCGTGCCGTCACCGAAGCGCTGGCCGCGGCCTCGGCGCGCATGCAGGAAGAAAGCCTGGGCATCAAGTCCGAAGTCGCCGAGGCCCTGGTGCAGATGCAGTTCCAGGACCGCGTCAGCCAGATCCTCACCCACGTCGAACGCAACATCGCCAGCCTGCCGGCCCTGCTCGAAGCGAACAGCCGCGAGGCCGAGGGCAGCGGCGCACCGGTGCTCCTGCGCCCGGCCACCCTGCTCACCGAGCTGCGCAAGACCTACGCGATGGCCGAGGAACACAACGTACACCAGGGCGGCGGCACCGTCGCGCCCCAGGAACAGGAAATCACTTTCTTTTAGGAGTACAGAAAAATGGCCAAAACAATCATGGTGGTGGACGATTCCGCGTCCCTGCGTCAGGTAGTGGGCATCGCCCTCAAGGGCGCCGGATATGAAGTGATCGAAGGCTGCGACGGCAAGGACGCGCTCGCCAAGATGACCGGGCAGAAGATCCACCTGATCATCAGCGACGTGAACATGCCCAACATGGACGGCATCACCTTCGTGAAGGCGGTCAAGCAGCTGCCCAACTACAAGTTCACCCCGGTGATCATGCTGACCACCGAGTCGCAGGAAAGCAAGAAGGCCGAAGGCCAGGCCGCCGGCGCCAAGGCCTGGGTGGTCAAGCCCTTCAAGCCCGAGCAGATGCTCGGCGCCGTGCAAAAGCTGGTCCTCCCGTAAACCGCGAAGGCAATCCACCATGGCCAAGACCACCAAGGCGCTGCGCATCGAGGGCGAGATGACCATCTACCGCGCCGCCGAGTTGAAGGAACTGATGGCGCCGCTGTTCGACCCCAGCGCCAAGGCGCCGCGCGCCCTCGACCTCTCGGAGGTCAGCGAAATCGACTGCAGCGGCGTGCAGCTGCTGGCCCTGGCCAAACGCGAAGCCGCCGAAGCCGGCCGCGAGCTGGGCCTGGAGCAGCCCAGCGACGCCGTGACCGAAGTCTTCACCCTGCTGGGCCTGGCCCCGATGCTGCAAGCCGCCTGAACGCGGCTTTTTCCACTTCCTACCGAACACAGCCGCCATGAATCTCGATCAAGCCCTGCAAACCTTCATCGCCGAAAGCCGCGAACTGCTCGAGGACGTCGAGACCGCGCTGCTCTCGATCGAGCAGGCCGAAGACCGCGGCGAGTCGATCGCCGCCATCTTCCGCGCCGCCCACACCATCAAGGGCTCGGCCGGCCTGTTCGGGCTGGACCATGTGGTCGCCTTCACCCACGTGGTCGAAAGCGTGCTCGACGAAGTGCGCGACGGCCGCATCGAGCTGGGCGGCGAACTGATCACCCTGCTGCTGGGCTGCGGCGACCACATCGGCGGCATGATCGACGCGATCGCCGCCGGCAAGCTGGAAGCCGATGCCGGGATGATCGCCAATGGCGAGCCCCTGACCGCCGCCCTGCGCGTCTACCTGGATCCGAACGCGCATGCCGCGCCGGCTGCCGCCGTCGCCGCCGTTGCCGTCAGCGCGCCTGTCGCCGGCGCCTCCCAGGTCGCCACCGATGGCGCGGCTTCCGCCCACTGGCACATCTCCCTGCGCTTCGGCCCCGAGGTGATGCGCAACGGCATGGACCCGCTGTCCTTCATCCGCTACCTCGCCACCCTGGGTGAAGTGGCCGGCATCGCCACCCTGACCGACGCGCTGCCCGAAGTGTTCGAATTCGATGCCGAGGTCTGCTACCTGGGCTTCGAGATCGCCTTCGCCAGCAATGCCGAACAGGCGGCGATCGAAAATGTATTCGAGTTCGTGCGCGAGGACAGCCAGATCCGCATCCTGCCGCCCCACAGCCCGCTCTCCGAATTCGCCAGGCTGATCGACGCGCTGCCCGAAGGGCGCGAGCGCGCCGGCGCCTGCGTGGTGCAATCCGGCAGCCTCACCGCCGCCGAACTCGAACTGGCCTTCAATCCGCCGGCCGCGCAGGCGCAAGCCGCCGCCGCCACCGCCGCCGTGATCGCCGCCGCTGCCGCTCCGGCTGCCGCACCGGCCGCACCGGCCGAGAAAAAGCCCGCCGCCAAGGAGGGCAAGGCGCAGGAATCGCGCGCCTCGATCCGCGTCGATGCCGACAAGCTCGACCACCTGATCAACCTGATCGGCGAACTGGTGATCGCCGGCGCTTCCACCGACCTCCTGGCGCGCCGCTCACGCAACCCAGAACTGCAGGAATGCACCTCGACCCTGGCCAACCTGGTCGAGGAAGTGCGCGACTCCGCCCTGCAGTTGCGCATGGTCAAGATCGGCGCCACCTTCAGCCGCTTCCAGCGCGTGGTGCACGACGTGTCGCGCGAACTGGGCAAGGACATCGTGCTGGCCGTCTCCGGCGAGGAAACCGAACTGGACAAGACGGTGGTCGAAAAGATCACCGACCCGCTCACCCACCTGGTGCGCAACTCGATGGACCACGGCATCGAGCCGGCGGGGGTGCGCGCCGCGCGCGGCAAGCCGGTGCAGGGCACCGTCAAGCTCAATGCCTATCACGACTCCGGCACCATCGTCATCGAGGTATCCGACGACGGCGGCGGGCTGAAGCGTGAACGCATCGTCGCCAAGGCCATCGAGCGCGGCCTGGTCCAACCGGGGCAGGTGCTTTCCGACACCGAAGTCTTCAACCTGATCTTCGAAGCCGGCTTCTCCACCGCCGAGCAGGTCACCAACCTGTCCGGCCGCGGCGTCGGCATGGACGTGGTCAAGCGCAACATCACCGCGCTGCGCGGCACCGTCTCGATTTCCAGCGTCGAAGGCCAGGGCACCACCGTTACCGTGCGCCTGCCGCTGACCCTTGCCATCATCGACGGCTTCCTGGTCAGCGTGGGCGATTCGGTGTTCGTGGTGCCGCTCGACATGATCGAGGAGTGCGTCGAGTTCTCCGCCGAGCCCGGCCATGAATACACCAACCTGCGCGGCCAGGTGCTGCCCTTCGTGCGCCTGCGCGAATTTTTCGAGATCGATACCGCGGCCGTCGCGACCGCCGGCGAAGGCCGGCAGCGCGAGAGCATCGTGGTGATCCGCTATGCCGGCCGCAAGGCGGGCCTGGTGGTCGACTCCCTGCTGGGCGAATTCCAGACCGTGATCAAGCCCCTGGGCAAGATGTTCAACCAGGTCAGCTGCATCAGCGGCTCGACCATCCTGGGCAGCGGCGAAGTCGCGCTGATCCTCGACGTCCCCGCGCTGGTCGGCGCGGTGGAAACGAAACAATCCGAGCGCCAGACGGCGTAAACAAACTAGCCGCACTCAACAGTAAATAGGTAGGAACCAACATGAGCAAGCTGAAGGATTTGAGAGTGGGCACTCGTCTTGGCCTGGGCACCACGGTGCTGCTGGCCCTGCTGGTGGCGCTTGGCGTCACGGCGCTCTGGCAGATGTCCCGTATCAACGAACTGACCGCCGACGTGCTGGGCGACCGCTGGCTCAAGGTCAAGCTCGCCAACCAGGTGATCGACAGCGTCAACGCCAACAGCCGCCAGGTGGTTGTCCTGATCGAATCGCGCGACCGCGCGAAAATGGACAAGGTCGTCGCCGGCATGGGCGAGGAATCCAGGCGCCTCTCCAAGGTCTATGAGGACCTGGAGAAGCTGGTGCGCTCCGGCGAGGGCAGGGCCCTGTTCGCCGCGGTGATCGAGGCGCGCAAGCCCTATACCGAAAGCCGCCGCGCCGTCATCGACGTGGCGCTGGCGGGCAAGTCCGCCGATGCGATGTCCAGGTTCGTCGGCGAGACCATGGTCCTGCAGCAGAAATACGTGGGCGCCATCGACAAGCTGGTGCTGCATCAGAGCGCCTCGATGGACAAGGCGCAGGGCCTGGTGGCCGACATTTATGGCGAGTCGCGCACGGTCATTGCGGTGCTGTGCCTGGCCGCGGTGGCGCTGGCCGCCATCGGCGCCTTCTTCCTGGCGCGCGGCATCACCCGTCCGCTGGGCAAGGCGGTCGAAGTCGCCGAGACCCTGGCCGCCGGCCGCCTGGACATGCAGATCGAAGTGCAATCGAAGGACGAGACCGGCCAACTGCTCGCCGCCATGCAGCACATGGTCGCCAAGCTGACGCAGGTGATCGACGGCCAGCACGAAGTGGTGGCCGCCGCCAACCGCGGCAACTTTACCGCGCGCGTCGAACTGGACGGCCTGCAGGGTTTCCAGAAGGACATGGGCGAGGCCCTCAACACCCTGGTGACCACCACCGGCGCCTCGATCGACGACGTGATGCGCGTAATGGGCGCCGTCGCCAGGGGCGACCTGACCCAGACGATCGACCAGCATTACGAAGGCTCGTTCGGCCAGCTCAAGGAATACACCAACAACACCGTCGCCAAGCTGTCGTCGATCATCGGCGACGTGCGCGGCGCGGCCAACGAACTGTCTTCCGCCTCCGACCAGGTCAGCGCCACCGCGCAGTCCCTGTCGCAGGCCGCCAGCGAGCAGGCCGCGGGCGTCGAGGAAACCTCCGCCTCGGTCGAGCAGATGACCGCCTCGATCGCGCAGAACACCGAGAACGCCAAGGTCACCGACGGCATGGCGGGCCAGGCTTCCAAGGAAGCGACCGAGGGCGGCGAGGCCGTCAAGGCCACCGTCTCGGCGATGAAGTCGATCGCCACCAAGATCGGCATCATCGACGATATCGCCTACCAGACCAACCTCCTGGCCCTGAACGCCGCGATCGAAGCGGCGCGCGCCGGCGAGCACGGCAAGGGCTTCGCGGTGGTTGCCGCCGAAGTGCGCAAGCTGGCCGAACGCAGCCAGGTGGCCGCGCAGGAGATCAGCGAAGTCGCCGGTTCCAGCGTCGAGCTGGCCGAACAGGCCGGCCGCCTGCTCGACAACATGGTGCCGAACATCCGCAAGACTTCCGACCTGGTGCAGGAGATCACCGCCGCCTCCGAGGAGCAGTCCTCCGGCGTGGGGCAGATCAATGCCGCCATCGGCCAGCTCGCCCAGACCACCCAGCAGAACGCCTCGGCTTCCGAGGAACTGGCCGCCACCGCCGAGGAAATGAACGGCCAGGCCGGGCAACTGCAGCACCTGATGGCGTTTTTCAACCTGGGGCAGCAGGAAGCCGCGACTGCCACACCGGCGGCGTCCCGGGGGCGCGCCAGCGCGCCGAAAAAGCAGGGATACAAGGCCGCGCCAACGGCGGTGGCCGGGATCGATGAACAGGATTTCGTTAAATATTGAACGCTGGTACTACCTCGGAGATTGAAATGACTGTAAGCAAAAAAATAGGTCTGCTGATCGGCTCCGCCCTGCTGGGCATCCTCATCCTGGCCGGCTTGAGCTACAAGGAAATGGGCCGCGTGTTTGAGTCGGCCAACTACGCCAACATCAACACCGTGCCCAGCATCCTGGCGCTGGATAGCGCGATGTCGCCGCTGGCGAGCCTGCGAGTGCAGCTCTGGCAATACCTGGCGACGACTGACGACGGCGCGCGTGGCGGCATCGAGAAAAAGATGCAGGAAAGCCGCGCCAAGGTCGAGGCGGAACTGAAGAAATACGAAGCGCTGGTCAGCGACGACAAGGACAAGGCCCTGCTGCAGGCCGACCACGCCGCGCTGGCCGACTACGACAAGCTGCGCGAGCAGACCATCGGCCTGACGCAGCAGAAGAAGGCCGCCGAAGCGCGCGAACTGGTGCTTGCCAACCAGGCCACGATGCTCGGTATGTGGGAAACTTTCGACAACCATCGCCTTTACAACGAAGGCCTGGGCAAGAAGGCCGCCGAGGAAGCACGGACGGTCAAGGAATCGGCAACCCTGCTTTCCTTCGGCATCGCGCTTGCCACCTTGCTGACGGTGGCGGCGATCGGCTTCTTCATCGCCCGCAGCCTGCTGAGGCAACTCGGCGGCGAGCCCGCCTACGCGGTCGAGATCGTCGGCAAGGTGGCCGCGGGCGACCTGACCGTGCAGGTATCGACCAAGCCGGGTGACGAGTCGAGCATGCTGGCCTCGATCAAGGGCATGGTGACCAAGCTCGGCCAGGTGGTACAGGAAGTCGGCGGCGCCACTGAGGCGCTGGCCAGCGCCTCCGAGCAGGTCAGCGTGACCGCGCAGTCGCTCTCGCAGGCCTCCAGCGAGCAGGCCGCCGGCATTGAAGAGACCAGCGCCTCGATCGAAGAGATGACCGCTTCGATCGCGCAGAACACCGAGAACGCCAAGATCACCGACGGCATGGCCTCGCAGGCCGCCAAGGAAGCCACCGAGGGCGGCGAGGCGGTCAAGGCCACCGTGGCCGCGATGAAGTCGATCGCCGCCAAGATCGGCATCATCGACGACATCGCCTACCAGACCAACCTGCTGGCCCTGAACGCCGCGATCGAAGCGGCGCGCGCCGGCGAACACGGCAAGGGCTTCGCGGTGGTCGCCGCCGAAGTGCGCAAGCTGGCCGAGCGCAGCCAGGTGGCGGCGCAGGAGATCGGGCAAGTGGCCGGTTCCAGCGTCGAGCTGGCCGAGCGCGCCGGCCTGCTGCTGGACCAGATGGTGCCGAACATCCGCAAGACCTCCGACCTGGTGCAGGAAATCACCGCCGGCTCGCAGGAACAATCTTCCGGCGTCGGCCAGATCAACGCCGCGGTGGGCCAGCTTTCGCAGACCACCCAGCAGAACGCCTCCAGCTCCGAGGAACTGGCCGCCACCGCCGAGGAAATGAGCGGCCAGGCCGAGCAGCTGCAGCAGCTGATCGCCTTCTTCAAGGTCGACATGTCCGGCGTGTCCATCGGCAATGCCCGGCCCGCCAAGCGCGGCAATGCCGGGCCTGCCCCGGCCGCGCGCAAGCTGCCCGCCGCCGCCTCCAAGGCCATGGCCGCCGGCGCGCCCGACGAAACCGAATTCACTTCCTTCTAAAGGAGATATTTCATGAACGCTCCGATCGAAAAAGCCCTGCTGGCGATTGCCGCCGCGCAGAACGCCGAACAGTCGCAATACCTGACCTTCATGCTGGGCGGCGAGACCTTCGCCATCGGCATCCTGGCGATCAAGGAAATCATCGAGTTCGACAAGCTGACCACGGTGCCGATGATGCCGCGTTTCGTGCGCGGCGTGATCAACCTGCGCGGCGCCGTCGTGCCGGTGATCGACCTGTCGGCCCGCTTCGGCCGCGCCGCCACCACCGCCTCCAAGCGCACCTGCATCGTGATCGTCGAAGTCGAATCCGGCGAAGGCTCGCACGACGTCGGCGTGCTGGTCGACGCGGTCAACGAGGTGCTGGAGATTCCGGGCGGCGACATCGCGCCGGCCCCGGCGTTCGGCGCGCGCGTGCGCAGCGAGTTCATCGCCGGCATGGGCAAGGTGGACGGCAAGTTCGTGATCATCCTGAACGTCGCCCACGTGCTCTCCGCCGAGGAGATGGGCGCGCTGGCCGACAACACCGCCGAGACGCTCTAAACCGGCGGTTCGTGGCGGCGCCGCAAGGCGCCGGCCGCCGCAATCCCCGCGGGCTCTCGCGGGCGCAATCCGTTCCCATGATTCCCAAGGCGGGCTCCTCGCGGAGCCGGCCGCGCCGTTCACCATGACCACACTGACCATCTCCGACCAGGAATTCCGCCAGTTCCAGACCTTCATCCACCAGGTGGCGGGGATTTCCCTGTCGCCGGCGAAAAAGGCGCTGATCTGCGGCCGCCTGGGCAACCGTATCCAGAAGCAGGGCATGGACAGCTATGCCGACTACTTCCGCCTGATCACCAGCGGCGCGGCGCAGTCCGAAATGCAGGTGGCCGTCGACCTGCTGACCACCAACGAGACCTACTTCTTCCGCGAGCCCAAGCACTTCGACCTGCTGCGCCAGCATGCCGAAGCCGCGCGCGGGCGCGGCGAGCCGTTCCGCGTCTGGAGCGCCGCCAGTTCCTCCGGCGAAGAGGCCTACAGCATCGCCATGGTGCTGGCCGACGTGCTGGACGATCGGCCCTGGGAGATCGTCGGCTCCGACATCAGCACCCGCGTGCTGGAGCGCGCCCGCACCGGCCACTACGTCGACATGCGCGCGCGCAATATTCCGGTCGAATACCTGAAGCGCTTCTGCCTGAAGGGCACCGGCGCGCAGGCCGGCACCGTGCTCGTGTCCAAGGCCTTGCGCAGCCGCGTTTCCTTCACCCAGGTGAACCTGAACGAAGCGCTGCCGGCGCTGGGAAAATTCGACATCGTATTCCTGCGCAACGTGATGATCTATTTCAACAACGAGACCAAGCGCCACGTCGTGGCGCGCGTGCTGGAGACGCTCAAGCCGGGCGGCTATTTCCTGATCGGCCACTCCGAGAGCCTGAACGACATCACCACCAGGGTCGAGCAGGTCGCGCCCTCCAGCTACCGGAAGCCCTAACACCCAATGGCCGATGAAGGCAACCCCAGCGAAGTGTTTCTCATGCCCGGCGAATATTTCGTCGGCGGGGCGCGCCTGCGCGCGCGCACCCTGCTGGGATCGTGTGTCTCCATCACCCTGTGGCATCCGCAAAGGCGGGTCGGCGCGATGTCGCACTTCCTGCTCGCCACCCGCCCGCACCAGGCCGACGACCTCGATGGCCGCTATGGCGACGAGGCGGTGCTGTTGATGCTGCGCGAACTGATGCGCCGCGCCGTCGCGCCTTCCGAATGCGAGGCGAAGATCTTCGGCGGTGCGCGCATGCTGGGCGAAGCCGAGGCCGGCCAGGTGGGGCGCAACAACGGCGAAATGGCGCGGCGCCTGCTGCGCGAACTGAACATACACGTGGTCTCCGAAAGCCTGTACGGCGTCGGGCACCGCAATATCGTTTTCGATGTCGCCACCGGCAATGTGTGGTCGCGGCAGGTCAGCCCGATGCTGGCGCAGGCAATGGCATTGCCCGACGCGCCATTGCCGGCGAGGAGAGTGGCATGAACCAGATCAAGGTGATGGTGGTCGACGATTCGGCCGTGGTGCGTCAGGTGATGACGGCGATGCTGACGGCGGCACCGGGCATTCAGCTGGTGGCGGCCTGCGCCGACCCGCTGCTGGCGATCGAGCGGATGAAGATCCAGTGGCCCGACGTGATCGTGCTCGACGTCGAAATGCCGCGCATGGACGGCATCACTTTCCTCAAGAAGATCATGAGCGAGCGGCCCACGCCGGTGGTGATCTGCTCGACCCTGACCGAGAAGGGCGCGCAGACCACGATCGCCGCGATGGCGGCCGGCGCGGTCAACATCATCGCCAAGCCCAAGCTGGGCCTGAAGCAATTCCTTACCGATTCATCCGACGACCTGATCGCCGCGGTGCGCGCCGCCGCCGGCGCCAACGTCAGGCGCCTGGCGGCGCGCGCCGCCGAATTGCCCGCCGTCGCCGCCAAGAATACGGCGGATGTGATCCTCGCCCCGGCCGCCGCCAGGGCGATGATCCAGACCACCGACCGCGTGGTGGCGATCGGCACCTCCACCGGCGGCACCCAGGCGCTGGAAGAGGTGCTCACCGCCCTGCCGCGCGTCGCGCCCGGCATCGTGATCGTGCAGCACATGCCGGAGAAATTCACCGCTGCCTTCGCCGCGCGACTCGACAGCCTGTGCCAGATCACGGTGAAGGAAGCGCAGAACAACGACCGCGTGGTGCAGGGCCGCGCCCTGATCGCCCCGGGCGGCAAGCACATGATGCTCAAGCGCAGCGGCGCGCAGTATTTCGTCGAGGTGATCGACGGCCCGCTGGTGAACCGCCATCGTCCCTCGGTGGACGTGCTGTTCCGCTCGGTCGCCAAGTGCGCCGGCGCCAATGCGCTGGGCGTGATCATGACCGGCATGGGCGACGACGGCGCGGCCGGCCTGCTGGAGATGCGCAAGGCGGGGGCTTCCACCCTGGCGCAGGACGAAGCCACCTGCGTGGTCTACGGCATGCCCAAGGAAGCGGTCAAACGCGGCGGGGTGGAGCGCAGCGTGCCCCTGCAGGGTATCGGGCGCGAGATCCAGCAGCAGCTGGCGTACGCCTAAGCGGCGCCCCCGCCATGAAAAAGCCCGGCCGCGCGCCGGGCTTTTTCCTTGGGCGGCCGGCTACTCGGCCAGCACCGTTTCGACTTCGGTGGTGGTCTGGGTCATCAGCTTGTGCACCGGGCACTTGTGCGCCACGCTGAGCAGTTCGTGGCGCTGCGCCTCGGTGAGATCACCGGTGACGCGCAGCTCGGCGCGCAGGCGGTAGATGCCGGGATGGTCGGCGCCGGTATCGCGCTCGATGGCGACGCTGATGTCCTCGACCGGGATGCCCTTGCGTTTCGCGTACCACAGCACGGTCAGCGCCTTGCAGGCGCCCAGGGCCGAGTCGTAGAAGTCGTGCGGGTTGGGGCCGGCATCCTCGCCGCCTTCCTCGACGGAGACGTCGGTGGGGATCAGGTGTTCGCGCACATGCACCACGTGCTTCATCTTGGCGCCGCGATCGCGGACGACGGTAACGGTCATGGAGTTCCTCTCCGGTGAGTCGGCGGCCGGGCGCTCAGCCCGGCGCGTTGAATCCGGCCTTTTTATGCGAGCCGTCGCAGAACGGCTTGTCGGCCGAGTGGCCACAGCGGCACAGCCAGGCCTCGGTGCAGCGGCTGATGGTGTGGCCGGTGCCGCTCACCACTTCGAGCGCGCCCTGCAGGTGCAACGGGCCGTTCGGGGTCGGGGTCACCTTGAGCGGGCCGTCGCGCCTGGCCAGGGGTTCGGATGGCTTGACCGGCGGCTCGCCGGTGGCGGCGAAGCCCCAGTCGGCGTGGCTGCCGTCGCAAAACGGCTTGCTGGATGAAGCGCCGCAGCGGCACAGGGTGACGCGGTATTCAGGGTCTTCGCCGCGTATCTCCATCTCGGCGGAAAAGGCCAGCGGCCCGTTCTCGCGCACCCGCACCACGTTGACCTTGGGCGGCTCTTCTTCCTTCGCGCCCGGCCCGAGCATTTCGTAGCGGATCGCGCCCGAGGGGCAGTTGTGCGCCAGCTCGGCGACTTCGGCGGCGGTGGCGCGCTCGGGATGGATCCACGCGCCCTTGACGTTGGGCACGAACACGTCGGGCCGGCTCAGCACGCAATGGCGCGAGTGGATGCAGCGCGAGGCGTCGAACAGGATGCGTACGGTTTTGCTCTCTGCCGCTTCGATGCCCATTCATCCCTCCCTTGCCGGTACCGGACCGTGTATGCGATCTAGTGTAGTGCAATTGCTGCAATAATGCGGCCCACGCAAGCGCTAGGAGCCACGATTGCTTTTGAGGACCATCAAACACGCCGCCGCGCCGGCCTGTCTCGCCGTGCTGCTGGCGCTGTGCGCCGCACCGGCCGGCGCGCAGAACCGCCGCGATATTTTGTGGCACATCGTCAGCCAGTGCCTGGGCAGCGAGGCCGCCGCCGGTTGCCGCGCGCCGCGCAAGGCGCCGCTGGCCGGCCTGACGTTCAAGACGCCCGCCGAGGCCACCGCGTATTGCCGCGGCGGCTCGGACGTGTGGGGGCAGAAGCCCGACCGGTTCGTGGCTTTCCGCGACATCAAGATGTGTGCCTGCCCGGACGACAAGAGCTTCGTGCACGGCCTGGCGGTGCCTTACACGCGCGTTCCCGGCGTGGAAGCATCGAACCGGCCGGACGGCATCTGGCAGTTCGCCTGGGATGTGGGCACCGAAAAACTCGGCGCCGATCAGGGGCAACTGGCCCTGGCGGTCAACCCGGTGAGCCTGCGCAGCCAGGACCAGCTGCATGTGCACATCGTGCGCCTGCGGTCCGACTATCTGAAGCGCATCGAAGAGCATCCGCGCCAGGTCCTGCGCACCGTGCGCATCAAGGACTTGTCGCGCATCTGGCATGAGGCGCCGCTGCCGGCCGAGTCGGTATACTTTTTCCGCGACTTCGGCGTGCTGGTCACCGGCGACGGCGCCGGCGGCTGGATCGTACGCCTGACTTCGCCCGCGATCAGTCCGGAAGACGAGTACACCGCCTGGGAATGCCCGAAGAAGTAGCCTTGGCCCGAACGTAGGAGTCTGCGCGGCAGAAGGTCGTCGGTCCAAAGCAGCGAGAAATCGGTATCGTGAGCCGAGACTTTCGGCGGCAATAGAACGACTATTGCCTTGAAAGCCCCGTCCCACGCTCCGCGTTTTCGTCACCTTTTCGCCACTTTTGCCTCGGCTTCTTCTGCCGCGCAGACTCCTAGAGGGCCGGCACTTCGCCATCCACGGCCAGCGGATGGTCGGGCATCGGAAACGCCGAGAGGTCGCTGGCGAACGCGGCCTTCATGAAGCCGTTGACCCACTCGTAGATGTCGTTGCGGCGGATCGAATGGCGCATGCGGCGCATGCGCGCGCGCCGCTCGGCGGGGTCCATCGCGTAAGCCTGCTTGATGGCGTCGGCCACGCCCTCGATGTCGAAGGGGTTGACCAGCAGCGAGCCTTCACCCAGCTGCGCCGCCGCGCCGGCGAACTTGGACAGGATCAGCGAGCAGTCCGACTCGATGCTGCACGCGCAGTACTCCTTCGCCACCAGGTTCATGCCGTCCTTGAGCGGGGTGATCAGCGCGATGTCGGCCGCGCGGTAGTAGGCCAGCAGTTCCAGCGAAGTCAGGCTGCCGTACACGTACCACACCGGCACCCAGCCGCCGGGGCGCTGGAACTCGCCGTTGATGCGCGCCACCAGCTGCTCGATCTGGGTCTTGAGGTCGTGGTACGAGGGGATGTCGACCCGGCTGGGCACCACCACCTGGATCAGCGAGATGCGCTCGCGCAGTTCCGGATGGCGCTGCATCAGGGAGTAGAACGCGCGCAGGCGGTTCGGGATGCCCTTGGTGTAGTCGAGCCGGTCAATGCCCAGCACCAGGCGGCGCTTGGGCAGCAGGCGGCGCAACTCGGCCACCTTGTCGGCCACCTCCGGCGCGGAGGCGCGCTTCGAGTAGCCCGCGAAGTCGATGCTGATCGGAAACGCGCCCACCCGCACCACGCGGCGCCCCACGCGCGCCGTCACCATCTGCCCGCGGCCCTCGATCTCCACCGCGCTGTCGAGCGCGCGCACGCAGCCGATGAAGTTGCGCCGGTCGCGCAGGGTCTGGAAGCCCACCAGGTCGAACGAGAGCAGGGCGGCGATCACCTGCGCGCACCAGGGCATTTTCAGGAACAGGTCGGGCGGCGGGAAAGGGATGTGCAGGAAAAAGCCGGTGCGCGCGTGGCAGCCCTTGGCGCGCAACTCGAGCGCCACGTTCATCAGGTGATAGTCGTGCACCCAGACGAAGTCGGCGTCGCTCACGCCGTTGTTCACGATCGCCTGCGCGTACTTGCGGTTCACCGACTGGTAGGAATGCCAGTAGGCCGGCTCGAAATTGCACAGCGAAGGCAGGTCGTGGAACAGCGGCCAGATTACCTCGTTGGAAAAGCCGAGGTAGAAGTCGCGCACGTCTTCCGCCGTCAGGGACACCGGCTTGAGGGAATAGCCCGCTTCGGTGCTGGCCTCGGCCAGCGCCTCGTCCAGCTCGCCACGCTTTTCACCCTCGGGCTCGGCGGTGCCGGGCCAGCCGATCCAGGTACCGCCCCGGTTGCGCAATACCGGCACCAGGGCGCTGACCAGGCCGCCCGAGCCGCTTTCCGCATGCCACTTGCCCTCCGCCGTCTTCTTGAAGACCAGCGGCAGGCGGTTCGATACCACGATCAGGCGATGGCGTTTCGTGTCCAAGATGTGTCCCCTGTCTGTTGTTGTTTCGCCGGCGCGTGTCGCGCGTCCTTCTGGCCGGCGGCGGCTGCGCCATCCGTCCCTTCCTCGATTACCTGCGCATGCGTTTCGAACGGCAGCGCCCCGCCGGCCACGCGCAGCACGCGCGCCGGCTGGGCAAAGGCGATGTCGCGCGCGGCGAATTGGCGGTACACGGCCAGGTTGATCTGCTGCTGGATGTCCATGTACAAGGTGTTGTCCGGGTTGAGCACGTAGTAGGCGACCTCGAACACCAACGCCGACTCGCCGAACTCCTTGAAATGGGCGCGCTCGAAACGCACCTGGTCGTTGGCCAGCACCGCTTCGCGCAGCAGGGAGGGAATGGCGCGCAGGTTCTCCTCGCTGGTACCGTAGGCGACGTTGATCAGAAAGCTGGCGCGCCTCTCCACCATGCGCTTGTAGTTGCGCACCCGGCTTTTCAGCAGGTCGGTGTTCGAGAAGATGATCAGCTCGCCCGACAGGCTGCGTACCCGCGTGGTCTTCAGCCCCACGTTCTCCACCGCGCCCATGTAGCCGTCGACGATGATGAAGTCGCCCACCACGAAGGGCTTGTCGAGCACGATCGACAGCGAAGCGAACAGGTCGCCGAGAATGTTCTGCACGGCGAGCGCGACCGCCACGCCGCCCACGCCGAGTCCGGTGACCAGGGCGCTGATGTTGAAGTTCAGGTGATTCAGGATCACCAGCAGGATCAGGGTCCACACCAGCACGCGCGCGGAGAACTGCATCAGCGCCAGCGCGGTGACCGCCTCGCCGTCGGTGGCGCGGCGTTTTTCGATCTCGCCCGTGAGCCACAGGTTGACCAGCGCATTGATCCAGAAGGCGATCTGCACCAGGCTGCCGATCACCAGCAGGTTGATGACCCCGCTATCGAGCCTGGCAGGCAACTCCACCGCGGTGGCGCCGATGTACAGCGACAGCGGCAGCAGCAGCCACTGGCGCGTCGAGGCGATCAGCGCCGCCGGCACCTTGGCGAGAAAGGCCATGCGCTCGCGCTTGGCCAGCGCCGCCACCACCTTCTCGGCGATATTGCGCGCCACGATCAGCACCAGCAGGCTGCCCAGGAACAGCGCCGCCGCCATGCTCCATTCGGAGGGGCCGTTGGCATGCCATGCCTGCAATATCAGCTTCATGAGGGCACCTTGCACCAGTGCGATATGAAACTGCGCAATTCATGCGGCGGGCGTATCCACAGGTTCGCATGCGTATCGCGCAGGCGCTCGCGCACCAGCACCGCCAGTCCGTGCGGGCGCACCTCGACAAACGCTTCCTCGTCGGTGATGTCGTCGCCCAGGTAGGCGATCGCCGCGTGCGGGTCGTGGTCCAGCACATCCTGCAGCACCTGGCGCACCGCGTATCCCTTGCGATGCCCTCGCACCAGGATTTCGAGGCCGCCGTTGAACGATTGCAGTTCCAGCCCGCCTTCATCGGCCAGGGGCTGCCACACCGCGGCGATCCACGCCTGCGTTTTCAACCGCTTGATCAGCGCCAGGCCGCGCCAGTGCAGCGCGATGCTGGCCGGCTTGCGCTCGATGCGCGCGCCGAATTCGATCGAGCCTTGCGCCGCTTCATAGGCGCGCTCCAGCAGCGCGGCTTCCTCGCTGCTCACTTCACGGACCGAAAAGTCGCCCTCGGGCGACAGGCGCTCCCAGCCGTGCGCGCCCCAGATTTCCGGCTGGCGCTCCAGGCGCAGCAGGGGCATGATCTCCTCGGCCCGGCGCCCGCTGATGATCACCACGCGGGTGCGCCCGCCGCGCATCAGCTGGTCCAGGCTGCGCGTAACCTCCGGGTAGGGGTAGGCCATATGCGGGCGCGGATGAAACGGCGCCAGCGTGCCGTCGTAGTCGAGCATGAGAATGCGCTCGCGCGCGGCCGGCATGCGTTCGAAAAAGCCGGTGACATCCGTATGCTCATTGAGGACTCGCATGCGCGGTTTGGCAAGCCGCGCGCCCGATTGGTTCCCTCTGAAATGGAGCGTGCGAGGGGCGCGCGCAACGTTGCGCGGAACGTAGGAATCCTCCTACTTGCATGAGTCCGATCCACCGGCGGACATGGCAGCGCGGCGGACGCAAAATGACAAGGCGGATGCCTCCGCATCCGCCCCGGGTTCGTGTTGCCTAAAAGTGACTACCGCGCCAGGCCGACGCCCACGGACAGCATGCTGATCGAACCCCAGTCGATGCCCTCGGTGGGAAAGCTCACCGTTTCGCCATCGCCTTGTTGCGCGATCACGTAGAGCAGGGGCAGATAATGCTCGGGCGTCGGGATCGACAGCCGCGCCGCCTGCCCCGCGCTTTCGTAGTCGATCAGCGCCGCGTGCTCATGCCGGCTCGCGTGTTCGCGTACGCTTTTCTCGAAGGCCGTCGCCCAGTCGTAAGCCGCCGCGCCGTCGCTGCGCCGCGCGGTGCGCAGGTTGTGCACCACGTTGCCGCTGGCGGCGATCAGCACGCCCTCGTCGCGCAGCGGCGCCAGGCGGCGGGCCAGGTCGTAGTGCCATTGCGGCGATTGCGTGCCGTCGATCGACAGTTGCACCACCGGGATGTCGGCATCCGGATAGGCGTGCACCAGCACGCCCCAGGTGCCGTGGTCCAGGCCCCAGGAGCGGTCCAGATGCACTTCGGTGACGGGCGCGAGCAACTCGGCGACACGCGCCGCCAGCGCGGGGCTGCCCGGTGCCGGGTATTGCACGTCGAACAGCGCCTGCGGAAAGCCGCCGAAGTCGTGGATGGTGCGCGGCGCATCCATCGCGGTCACCGCGGTGCCGCGCGTGTACCAGTGCGCCGAGATCATCAGGATCGCCTTGGGTTTCGCGATGTGCCTGCCCAGTTCGCCCCAGGCGATGCTGTAGGAACTGACTTCGATCGCATTCATCGGCGAGCCGTGGCCGAAGAACACGGCGGGCATGCGGGTTTGAAGGTTGGTGTTCATGTTCTGTCTCCTGCATGGGAAACGCGCGGGGAGAAAATCCTCCCCGGCGCCTGTTGCATGGTTGCCGCGTTGAAGCCTATTTGTCTTCGCCATCCACGCTGAGCGGGCCGCTGCCGTACACCACCACATAGAGCAGGCCGCCGATCATCGAGATGTTCTTCAGGAAGTGGATCATCTGGTTTTGCGCTTCAGCCGCCGGCACGCCCCAGAAGTTGTGGAAGATCAGCGCCGCGGCCAGGGTGAATAGCGCGATGATGGCCGCCACGATGCGGGTCTTGAAGCCGACCGCCAGCAGGATGCCGCCGCCCAGCTCGACGATCGCCGCGCCGATCGCCAGCAGGTAGGCCGCGGGCAGGCCCTTGCTGGCGATGTAGCCGGCCGTGCCTTCAAGGCCGGTGACCTTGCCGAAGCCGGCGAAAATGAAAATGACGGCGATCAGGATGCGTCCGGCTACCGGACCGTATTGTTTCAGTGCGTTCATGATGGGTTCCTCGCAAAAGTTTGGATGATTCGATTCGTTCGGTTGAGATGCCGTACAACGTGGAACGAAGTCTGATCCTTGCGGGAATGGAGATAAAGGGGATAATTGGCAAAACATTGTTGCAATAATGGGGATAATCATGGACCGTTTTGCCGCCATGCAGGTGTTCACCAAGGTGGTGGAGGCGGGCAGCTTCGCGCGCGCCGCCGAGCGCCTGGACATCTCCACCTCGGTGGCCTCGCGCCACATCGCCGACCTCGAAGCCCACCTGCAATCGCGCCTGCTCAACCGCACCACCCGCAAGCTTTCCCTCACCGAAGCCGGCCAGGCCTTCTACGAAGGCGCCCTGCAGGTGCTCGCCGATCTTGAGGAGGCCGAGCAGGCCGCCGCGCAAAACGTCGCCGAGCCGCGCGGCACCATCAAGCTGAACGCCGCGCTGGCCTTCGGCATCCTGCACCTGGCCCCGGTGATCGACGACTACCTGGCGCGCTACCCCGAGGTGAGCATCGACGTCACCCTGTCGGACCGCGTCGTCGATCTCGTGGAGGAAGGCTACGACCTGGCGCTGCGCATCGCCGAGCTGCGCAACCCCGCCCTGGTGGCGCGCAAGATCGGCAGCACGCGCGGCGTGGTGTGCGCCGCGCCTTCGTATCTGAAACGCCGCGGCACGCCGCGCCACCCGCGCGATCTGGAAGGCCACAACTGCCTGCTCTACAGCTACGCCCGGGTGATGAACGACTGGGTGTTCCGCGAACCCGGCGGGGAGGAGATCAGCGTGCGCGTGGCGGGAAACTTCCGCGCCAACAACGGCAACCTGCTGCGCGAAGCCGCCGCGCGCGGGGTCGGCATCATCCGCGAGCCGAGCTTCCAGGTCGATGAAGACTTGCGTACCGGGCGCCTGGTGCGCCTGCTCGACGACTACTCGTGCTGGGAAGTGCCGATGTACGCGGTGTACGCCAGCCGCAAGCACGTCAGCGCCAAGGTGCGCTCCTTTGTCGATTTCCTCGCCGGGCATTTCGCGCAGCGCCGCGACTGGTCGCGTGCCGACCTTCCACCTTCCGCCGTGCGGCCCGCCGCCGCGCGTGCCGGTGTATCCTCGGCCCAAGCCGCGCGCGGGAAAAAAGCTGGCGCCAGCCCGACCGAGCCGAAGGCCGGTCCCGGAGCCGTTCGCGGACCCGTTCGTGGACCAAAGCGCAAGCCATGAAATTGCACATCCTCTCCGACCTGCACGTCGAATTCGCTCCCTTCACCCCGCCCGCCACCGATGCGGACGTGGTGATCCTGGCCGGCGACATCCACAAGCATTGCGACGGCATGGCCTGGGCGCGCGCCAGCTTCCCGCGCCAGCGCCTCATCTACGTGCCCGGCAATCACGAGTACTACGGCGAGGACTGGGACAGTTTTCTCCCCGCCCTGCGCGCCCAGGCGCGCGAACACGACATCGCCTTCCTGGAGAACGACGCCCTGGTGCTGGACGGCGTGCGCTTTCTCGGCGCCACGCTATGGACCGACTTCGACTACTTCGGCGAAGTCAACCGCGCGCGCGCCATGAAGGTGTGCCTGCGCTACATCACCGACTTCCGGCGCATCCGCGCCGCCGGCATGCCGGCCGAAGCCAATGTGGTCGAGACCAGTCCCGGCATGCTCACCCCGGCGCACGTGCGCGAACGCCATTTCGACAGCCGCGCCTGGCTGCAGGCGCGCCTGGAAGAACCGCACAATGGCCCGACGGTGGTGATCACCCATCACATGCCCGGCGCCGGCTCGGTAGCCCCGCGCTACGCGCAGGACCTGGGCAATGCCGGCTTCGCCTCGCACCTGGACCACATGATGGGCCGCGCCGCGCTCTGGGTGCATGGCCACACGCATGACTCGTTTGATTACGAAGTGGCCGGCACGCGCGTGCTGTGCAACCCGCGCGGCTATCCGGTCGGCGGGGGTTTCGAGAACCCGCTGTTCATGCCTGAACTGGTGGTCGAAGTCTAGTTGCCCTCGCGGCGGTTTACTTCGCCGCCACGCCAGCCGCCTCGATGTTCTGCTTCATCGCCGTGAGCTGGCAGGTGTCGCGCTGCGCCAGCAGGCCCTTCCAGTCGAAGCTGCCCGGGCTGCCCTGCGCAGCCTCCAGCTTGCTGCCCTTGGGCTTTTGCGCGGCGGCCTGCCACTCCTTGTCCCTGGACAGCACCTGCTGCAGCTTCGGCCAGGGCATGCCGGCGAGCGACTCCGCCACCGACTGCGCGCGCGCCTCGCGGATCAGGCCCTCGACCCGGTCCATGGTGGCCTGGTCGCGGTTGCCCGAGACGCGCTCCCAGGGAAAGGCCTTGGGGTCTGCCTGCACCTGCGCCTGGTACACCGGCGGAATCTTGTCCCAGATTTTTTTCATGCCCGGCTCGTTCTGGATCACGTAGTCGGTCTCCTTCCAGTTGAGCAGCTTCATGTGCTCGGCCAGCATCGCCGAGGTCACCGGCTTGGCGCAAGCGCCTTCCTGTGCCCGCGCGCCCAGCGCGAAGGCGCCGAGCAGCAAGGCGGTAGCAAGCCGGCGACCCGGCGTTTGCGTGATGATTCGTGCGTTCATGTGCAACTCTCCCATCGGACCTAGCGGGTATTTTAATCAGAGGCGGGGTGCGCGATATAGTTCCGGTCCGTGTATTGCAAAGCGTAAACGAGACCATCTCATGGACATGCAGGATTTGATCGAGGGGGACCTGCGCGTCGGCCCGTTTCGTCCCGGCGACGTGCCGGCCTTCGCGCAGGCGGCGCGCGAGTCGGCGCGGAGCCTGGGCCCGTGGATGCCCTGGTGCCACGCCGGTTACAGCGAGGCCGAGGCTGCCGAGTGGATCGTCTTGTGCGCGGCGCACGTGCACGGCGATGAATCCTTCAACCTGGGCATCTACAGCGCCGATCGTGCGCTGCTGCTGGGCGGCATGGCGATCAACCAGATCAGCCGCCTCAACCTGCTGGGCAACATCGGCTACTGGGTGCGTAGCAGTCATCAGCGGCGCGGCATCGCCACCCGCGCGGCGCGCCTGATCGCGCGTTTCGGGTTCGATACGCTGGGGTTGATTCGCCTGGAAATCCGCGCCGCGGTGGGCAATCAGCCGAGCTGCGCGGTGGCGCGCAAGCTGGGCGCGAAGTTCGAAGGCATCGCGCGCAAGCGCCTGCTGCTGCATGGCGTGGCGCATGACGCGGCGAGCTTCGGATTGCTGGCGGAAGACCTGGACGCTTAGCCGGGGAATGATGCGTGAAAACGAAAAAGCCGGCGTGAGCCGGCTTTTTCATTGTTGTTATTGTCGGGGCCGGCTCGCACCGGTTCCCTCACGAGGCGCCGGCTTGCGCCGGCTGGGGTTCCCCCGAACCCGGCAACATCAACCCGCCTTCGGCGCCGGCCAGCCTCCGCCGAGCGCCTTGACCAGATCCGCCACCGCATTGCGCTGCGCCGCCAGCGCATCGATGCGCGACAGCTCGGCGTTGAGCAGGTTGCGCTCGGAATCGAGCACGTCGAGCAGGCTGGAGACGCCGTTGTCGTAACGCAGGCGCGCCAGTTTCAGGGCGGCGCCCAGGCTTTCGCTGCGGCGCGTCTGGGTCTCGGCGGTTTCACGCGCGGCGGCGTAGGCAGCCAGCGCGGCACGCACGTCGGCAAACGCGTTCTGCACCGACTTCTCGTAGTTGGCCAGGGCCTCCTTCTGCTTGGCGGTGGCCTGCTTGACTTGCGCGTCCAGCCGCCCCGCGTTCCAGATCGGCTGGGTCAGGCCGGCGGCCAGTTGCCAGATGCGCGCCGGGCCGGTGAACAGGTTGGACAAGGCCACGCTTTCGCTGCCGGCATAGCCCGTGAGGGTGATGTCGGGGAAATAGTTGGCCTTGGCCGCGCCGATGCGGGCGTTGGCGGCGATCAGCTGCTGCTCGGCCTGGCGCAGGTCGGGGCGGCGCTCCAGCAGGTCCGAGGGCAGGCCCTCGGGTACCGCCACCGGGCCATTGCCCTGCAGCGCGGCCGCGCTGGTGTCGACGCGCTTTTCCCACACGTCGCGCGGGCTGCGGCCGAGCAGCACCGCCAGGCGTGCGTCCTCGGATTCGCGGTCGCGCCTGAGCGAAGTGAGCTGCACCAGGGCGCTGTCGCGTTCCGCTTCGGTCTGGCGCACTTCCAGTTCGGAAGCGACGCCGGCGGAGAAGCGCTTGCTTTGCAGCGTGACCAGTTGCTCGCGGGTTTCCAGGGTGCGCTGCGCCGCCTGTTCCTGGCCGCGCAGCGACAGCAGGCTGTAATACGCCTTCACCACGTCGGAAGTTAAGCCCAGCTGCACCGCGTCGCGCCCGGCTTCGGTCGCCACCAGGTCGGCGCGCGCCGCCTCGGAGGCACGCCGGTAGCGGCCCCAGAAATCGGTTTCATACGAGGCGTTCAGGGTGACGCGGGTGTCGTTGTTTTCCAGATAGGCGGCCGGGATCGGCGTCGCGCCGACGCTGGACAGGCGCGTGCGGCTGCGCGTGCCGCCCGCCGAGATCACCGGGTAGCGGTCCGCATCGACGATGGTCAGGCCGGCGCGTGCTTGCTCGATGCGGGCGGCGGCGGCGACCAGGTCGCGGTTGTGTTCCAGCGCTTCGGCGACCAGGCCGTCGAGCTGGGTGTCGCCGTAGACGCCCCACCACTTCTCCGGGGTCTTTGCGGCTGCCGGGGTCGCGGCGGCGGGCGCCTCCTTGGTCCAGAGCGAGGGCAGTTCGAAGGCGGGCCGCTTGTAGTCCGGCCCGACGGCGCAGGCCGACAGGGCGGCGGCGACCGCCAGCATCAATGATGCGTTGGCCAGTTTGCGATTGCGATCGGGTTCGTGACCGGGTTTGCGATTACTCATCGCTGTCTCCCTTCTTCTGCGGTACATGGTGGGGATGATGGATTTCGCCGTGGCTGATCGCGGCGCGGCGGGCGCGGTCGGCCTCTTCCTTGATCTCGCGGGCGGAACGCTTCTCGGTCAGGTGGCCGTCGACGATCAGCTTGAAGAACAGCGGAATGAAAAAGATCGCCAGGAAAGTGGCGGCGAGCATGCCGCCCATCACCCCGGTGCCCACCGAGTGGCGCGCCCCGGCGCCGGCGCCGTGCGAGATCGCCAGCGGCAGCACGCCGAGAATGAAGGCCAGCGAAGTCATCAGGATGGGGCGGAAGCGCAGGCGTGCCGCCTCCGCCGCCGCCGCCGCCGGCGACAATCCCTCGTGATGCTTCAGTACCGCGTACTCGACGATCAGGATGGCGTTTTTCGCCGCCAGGCCCAGCAAGGTCACCAGGCCGATCTGGAAGTACACATCGTTGGTCATGCCGCGCAAATGCACCGCCGCCAGCGCCCCAAAAATCCCGAACGGCAGGGCCAGCATCACCGAGAACGGCAGGGACCACTTCTCGTACTGCGCCGCGAGGATCAGGAACACCATCACCACCGCCATGCCGATCGCCAGGCCCGCCGTGCCGGTGGCGCGCTTTTCCTGGAATGAGGCGCCGCCCCAGTCAAAGCTGAAGTCCGAAGGCAGGGTGGCCTTGGCGACGCGCTCGACCGCGGCGATCGCCTGGCCGGAAGAGACGCCCTGGGCGCCCGAACCGAACAGTTTCACCGCCGGCAGGTTGTTGAAGCGGTCCATGGTTTCCGGGCCGGAGGAGAACTTCACCGTGGCTAGCGAAGCGAGCGGAATCATCTCGCCCTTGTCGGAGCGCACCCAGGCCGCGCCCACGTCGTTCGGCTGCTTGCGATACTGCGGCTCGGCCGACATCAAGACCTGCCAGGTACGGCCGAACTTGTTGAAGTCGTTCACGTAGTAGCTGCCCAGCGACGCGGAGAGGGTGTCGAACACGGAGTCGATCGGCACGCCGAGCGACTTGGCCTTTTCGCGGTCCACGTCCACGTACAGCTGTGGGGTGGCCGCGCGCCAGAAGGTGTTGATCATGCCCAGTTCCTTGTCCTGCCGCGCGGCGGCCAGGAACTGCTCCTTCACCTGGTTCAGGCGCTTGGCGCCGCCTTCGCCGCGGTTCTGGATGTAGAACTCGAAGCCGCCGGCGTTGCCCAGGCCGAAGATCGGCGGCGGCGCGAAGGCGAGGAGAAAGCCTTCCTTGATGCCGCCGGTCTTCATGAAGAATTCGCCCACCAGTTGCTGCGTATTCACATTGGGCCGATCGTCCCAGTGGGTCTGGGTGACGAACAGGGTAGCGGCGTTGTTGCGGTAGCCGCCGCCCAGGAAGTCGAAGCCGGTGAAGGCGATCACGTCCTGGTTGGCGGGGTTCGACTTGATGATCTCGGTGACTTGACGAACAATGGCGTCGGTACGTTCCAGCGAAGAGCCGTCCGGCAGGATCACCGCGGCGATGTAGTAGCCCTGGTCTTCGTCCGGGACGAGTGAGCCCGGCGTGGTCTTCCACAGGAAGCCGGTGATCGCCCACATGCCCACCACCAGGAACACGCCGACAAAGGCGCGCCGGATCATCCAGATCACGCTGTCGGCGTAGTGGTTGGTGACGCGCCCGAACCAGTTGTTGAACCAGGTGAAAAAGCGCCCGGGCTTGTGCTCGCCGCGCTTGAGGATCAGCACGCACAGCGAAGGCGTCAGGGTCAGCGCCACGATGCCGGAGATCACCACCGCGATCGAGATGGTCACCGCGAACTGGCGGAACAGCTCGCCCGTCAGCCCGCCCAGGAAGGCGATCGGCACGAACACCGCGCAGAGCGTCAGCACGATGGCGATCACCGGGCCGGTAACTTCCGTCATCGCCTTGATGGCCGCCTCGCGCGCGCTCTTCTTCTCCTCGTGCATGATGCGCTCGACGTTTTCCAATACCACGATGGCGTCGTCCACCACGATACCGATCGCCAGCACCATGCCGAACAGGGTGAGCGTGTTGATCGAGTAGCCGAGCAGCAGCAAGCCGGCGAAGGTGCCGATTAGCGACACAGGCACCGCGATGATCGGGATCAGGGTGGCGCGCCAGTTCTGCAGGAACAGGTAGACCACCAGGATCACCAGCACCATCGCCTCGGCCAGGGTCTTGACCACTTCGCGGATCGAGACTTCAACAAAGCGCGTGGTGTCGTAGGGGGTGGCGTAGGTCAGGCCCTGCGGAAACTTTTCGGCCAGGCCGGAGACCGTCTTGTTCACGTCCTTGGCGACGTCCAGCGCGTTGGCGCCCGGCTGCAGGAACACGCCGACCAGGGTGGAGGGCTTGTTGTTGGTGCGGCCGATGAAGTCATAGTCCTTGCTGCCCAGCTCGACCCGTGCCACGTCTTTCAGGCGCAATACCGAACCATCCGGATTGGCGCGCACGATGATCTCCTCGAACTCCTTGGGATCGGCCATGCGGCCCCGGGTGGTGACGGTGTAGACCAGCTCCTGCGGCGTGCCGGTGGGGGTCTGGCCGATCTTGCCGGCGGCGAACTGCGCGTTCTGCTCGTTGATCGCGCGCGAGATGTCGGCGGTGGTGAGCTTCAATTGCGCCAGGCGGTCGGGACGGATCCAGATGCGCATGGCGTAATCCTTCGCGCCGAAAATCTGCACATTGGTGGTACCCGGCACGCGCTTGATCGCGTCCAGCACGTTCAGGGTCACGTAGTTGCTGGTGTACAGGTCGTCGAAACGGCCGTCCGGCGAGTAGAACGACAGCACCTGCAGGAAGGAGGAGGAACCCTTCACCACGGTGACACCCTGACGGCGCACTTCAGCCGGCAGGCGCGCCTCGATCTGCTTGACGCGGTTGTTCACGTTCAGCGCGGCCTGGTCGACGTCGGTACCGATGTCGAAGGTGACCTGGATCTGCACCGTGCCGTTGGAGGCCGAGGTGGAGCCCATGAAGATCATCTTTTCCACGCCGGTGATCGAATTTTCCAGCGGCGCGGCGACGGTCTGTTCGATCACGTCGGCGGAGGCGCCGGGGTAGACGGCCGTGACCGTCACCACCGGCGGGGCGATCTCAGGGTACTGGGCGATGGGCAGGGCGCGTACCGCCGCCAGGCCCGCCAGCACGATGAAGATCGACAGCACCGCCGCGAAGATCGGGCGGTCGATAAAGAATCTTGAGAACATTGCGGCCTCTGTTTATTGTTTCGCGGGCGCGGCGGCGTCTTTGCCGTCGGCCTTCGCCTGCTCTTTGTTCGGTTCCTTGGGGGCATCGCCCTTGGCATCACCCTTGCCGGGTTCACCGGCAGGGCCGCCCTTGGCGCCGGCGGCGCCGCCTTTCGGGTCCGCTCCCGGAGGCGGGCCCATCACCACCGGCGCGCCGGGGAAGAAGATCTTCGCCGTGCCTTCGGTAATCACCTTGTCGCCGGCCTTCAGGCCCGAGCGCACGATCCACGAGTCGCCCAGCCATTCGCCCACTTCCACCGGGCGCATCTCGGCGATGTTGCCGCCCTTGCCGTCGCTGCCGAACAGGTAGACGATCTTGCCGTTGCCGGTGGGGGACTCGAGCACCGCGCGCTGCGGCACCTTCACCGCGCCCACCCGCACCGCGCCCTGCAGGCGCACGCGCACGAACTGGCCGGGGCGCAGCGCGATGTCCGGATTGGCGATCTCGGCGCGCGAATCACTGGTGCCGGTGGCGGTGTTGATGCGCACATCCGAGAAGCCCATCTTGCCGGTCTTCGCATACGTGCTGCCGTCGGCGAGCTTGACCTGCACGTCGAACTTGCCGTCGGCCGGCAGCTTGATCGCGCCGGCGTCGATGTCCTTGCGCAGTTTCAGCTGGTCGGCGTCGGGGATGCCGAAGTTGACGTAGATCGGATCGACCTGCGACACCGTGGTCAGCAGCACGTCCGGCCCGGAGACCAGCGCACCCTCGGACTTGAGCGCGCGGCTGGCGATGCCGGTGATCGGCGACTCGACGCGCGAGTAGGTCAGGTTCAGCTTGGCTTCGTTCAGTTGCGCGCGCGCTGTTTTCATGTCGGCGTTCGCCACCTGTTCGGAGGAGCGCGCGTCGTCGTAATCCTTCTGGCTGACGGCGTTCGCCTCGATCAGGGGCTTCAGGCGCACCGACTGGCGCTGCGACTGCGCCAGGCGCGCTTCGGCGGAAGCCAGCGCGGCCTCGGCCTTGGCGGCGGCGATCTGGTAAGGCGCGAGATCCAGGATGAACATCGACTGGCCGACTTTCACCAGGCTGCCTTCGACGTAGTTGCGCTTCATGATGATGCCGGTGACGCGGGCGCGGATTTCGACTTCGCGGTAGCCGGCGGTCTGGCCGACGTACTCGAACTCGACCGGCGCGTCGGCCGGGACCACGGTCGTCACCGAGACCGGCGCCGGCGGCATGCCGTGCTGCTGCTGGCCGGACGGGCCGCAGGCGGCGAGCAGCACGGCGGCCGATAGGGCCAGCACCGCGGAGGGCGCGGACGTGGAAAGCAAAGCGGACATGGAATGCAAAGAGGAAGCGGAAAAACGGCGCTGCGTATTGCGCCGCAACATCGTGGAGCGAAACATGGGCGTGTCCTTAGGCAGGATTCTTGAAAAGCAGGGGAGGGTGAAAAAAATCGAGCCGGGCGGGCGGGCCGGCGATAATGAGCGGTATAATACATACATTCACGGATGTATGTAAAGATATCGTTAATTGTTGTTACGCATCAACAACAGGCCGGCGCGTCCCTTATATATCCCTTATATATAGAGCGGGCGCATTGCGGCCATATGCGGTCTTTGCAAAGTTTTATGAAGCGCAATTTTTGTTCCCGAGCCGGGCCAGCCCCGGCCTCCCAAGCTTTCGATCGCGAGAACTGAACCCATGGCCAGGCGTACCAAGGAAGAAGCCCGGGAGACGCGCAACCGCATCCTGGATTTCGCCGAGCACGTGTTCAGCGAAAAAGGCGTCTCGCGCACCTCGCTGGACGATCTTGCCCGCGCCGCCGGCGTCACGCGCGGGGCGATCTACTGGCACTTCCGCAACAAGGCCGAGCTGTTCGACGCCATGATGGCGCGCATCACCTTGCCGATGGAAGAAGTCTCGCAGCGCGCCGGCACCGGAGAATGCGACGACCCGCTGGCCTACGTGCGCGGCTGCGCCCTGAACGTTTTGCAGCGCACCGCCACCGACCCGCAAACCCAGCGCGTGTTCGACATCGTTTGCCACAAGTGCGAGTACGTCGACGAGATGGCCGAGCTGAAGGCGCGCCATCTCGAGTGCCGCGCCGAGTGCCTGGATGAGATGCAGCGCGCCTTCGCCCAGGCGATCGCCCGCGGCCAGCTGCCCGCCACGGTGGATGCGCGCCGCGCCGCCGTCGTGCTGCACGCCCTGATCGACGGGCTGATCGCCAACTGGGTGCTCGACACCAGTTACCACCCGCTCGCGCAGGATGCCGAGAACATCGTCGACGGCTATCTCGCCGGCCTGATGGTGCTGCCCGCGGCCGTAGTGAAACCCGCCGCCGCGGCCCTCGACCCGGTCGCCCTGCGCAATGCGCCGCTCGGCTTCGGCTGCGGTCAAAGTCGTGCCGGCGCCGAGCAGGCGCGGGCCGCGGTGGCCGGTGCCGAGGCGGATGCATGCCCTGCGGCAGCCAAAGCCGCCTCCGTACAGGCCGATGCGGGCAAAGCGCCCGCGCGCAAGAGCGGTACGCGCAAGGTAGCCGAAGTGATCGGCAAACCGGCGCCGGCCCCGGTCGACCTCTAGAAGGCCGCGGCCATGTCCACGGGCGGCGTGATCCGCGTCGGCCTGATCTCCGACACCCACGGCCTGCTGCGTCCGCAGGCCCTCGAAGCCCTGGCCGGCAGCGACTTCATCGTGCACGCCGGCGACATCGGCGACGCCTCCATTCTCGAAGTGCTCGGCCGCATCGCGCCGGTGACGGCGGTGCGCGGCAACAACGATAGGGAGTCCTGGGCCGCGGGCGTGCGCGACACCGAAGTGCTGCGCGCCGGGGAGATGGACATTTTCGTGATTCATGATCTGGCCGAACTCGACCTCGACCCGGCCGGCGGCTTCCAGGTGATCGTTGCCGGCCATTCGCACAAGCCGGGCAAGTCGACCCGCGACGGCGTGCTGTTCGTCAATCCCGGCAGCGCCGGGCCGCGGCGCTTCTCGCTGCCCGTCTCCGTAGGCCGCCTGCGCATCCAGAATGGCCGGGTCGATGCCGACCTGCTGACCCTGCAGGTCTAGTGGCGAGACACGGGGTGCGGTGCCGGGCATCGGGGCAGGTGCGTGCTGCCCATCCCCTGCCTATCCCCTGCTAGGGCAAGCGCAGCGCCGTCAGGTTGCGGTCCTCGCCCACCTCCCCTTTCAGGAAGGTATTGAACGCCAGGCTGGTACGCATCGCCGCGCCCGGATTGACCGGCACGAAGTGCTCCAGGATCGAGGGAAACAGCACGACTACGCTGGCGCGCGGCCGGAACGAAAACGAATCGGCGGTGAATATGTTCTGCTGCTTGTAATTGGCCTGCACCGCCGTCTTGCGGTCCGACTTGAACACGATGGGCGGCACGTCCTGCGCGATGTCGCCGCCGTCCGCGCCGAAATACAGGGTGCCCGAGAGCACGCTGTTGGCGTGATAGTGCGACTGGTGCTGGGTACCCGGGCCGTTCTTGTTGGTCCACGACTGCGTCAGGTACAGGCGGTTGTCGGTGCACAGCACGTTCTCGCAATACGCATCCAGGTGGCTGAGCACCAGCGCCTTGAGTTGGGCCAGGCGCGGGTGGTCGAGGATGCGCCGGTCGTGCGACACGCGGTTGCCGTCGGTGGTGGCCGCCTCGTACTCGGACTGATCGATGAAGCGCGCTTCCTCCGCGCCGATGCCGTGTTCCAGGCGCCCCACGTAAAGCGGCACGGGAAACATCGACAGCACTTCGAATTGCGTCTGCATGAAGGAGGAGTGTTGGGGTCGTGGCAAACGTTGGAGGTCCGCCGGTTGTTATTGTTCGCTTCGTGCGCGAAAAGCAGCGGCCTTGCTTGAGTTGAAATCTTAGCCGCCGCGTCCATTCACCGGTGCCGTGAAACATTAAGCCTGAATTAACATGTGTTTAGCCGACCCTTGGCCGAAAGTGCCTCCACCATTGCAAGGATGGCCGAAAACCGGCTATAATTGCGGTTTGCCCGAATCGGGGGCGAAAAGAGTAAAAAGCGCAGTAAAAGCAGCACCGCGATGGGTCGTTAGCTCAGTTGGTAGAGCAGCGGACTCTTAATCCGTAGGTCGAGTGTTCGAATCACTCACGGCCCACCATCGAATCCAAAAATGCCGGCATCGCCGGCATTTTTCGTTTCAGGATGCCGGCATCGCCGGCGTTGTCGTTTCAGGATGCCGGCATCGCCGGCGTTGTCGTTTCAGGATGCCGGCATCGCCGGCGTTGTCGTTTCAGGATGCCGGCATCGCCGGCGTTGTCGTTTCAGGATGCCGGCATCGCCGGCATCCTCAGCTTTCGGGCGCTGGTGCCACACCGGCATGAAAAGAACCCCGGGTGCCATGCGGCGGCCGGGGAACCCGGGAGGAATATGCCGCCGCGATGCCCGGCCCTAGCGCACGTTCATCCGGTCATTCACCACCCGTGGCGTGATGAACACCAGCAGCTCGGTCTTGTTGTTGCTCCGCGAGGATGTCTTGAACAGGTTGCCGAACACCGGCAGATCTCCGAAGAAGGGCACCTTGGTCAGCGAGTCCTGCTCGGTCTGGGTATAGATGCCGCCGATCACCACGGTGCCGCCGTTGTCCACCAGCACCTGCGTCTTCACCGCCTTGGTGTCGATCGCGTAGCCGGCCGTGGTCACCTGGCCCACCGAGTCCTTGTTCACCGTCACGTCCATGATGATCGCGCCCTCCGGGGTGATCTGCGGCTTGACCTTCAGGCTCAGGTTCGCCTTGCGGAACGATACCGAGGTCGCGCCGCTGGAGGTCGCCTGCTGGTACGGCAGTTCGGTACCTTGCTCGATGGTCGCCTCCACCTGGTCGGCGGTCAGTACGCGCGGGCTGGAGATGATCTTGCCCTTGCCGTCGGCTTCCAGCGCCGACACTTCCAGGTTGATGAATTTGGTCAGCGAGTTGTTGCCCAGGGTCAGCGCGAACTGACCGGCGTTGATGCCGTTGATCCCCGAGGCGGCGCCATTGAAGCTCAGGGAATCGCTGCTGAAGGTCGGCGTGGTGGTGCTCTGGCCGCTGGAATAGCTGGTCTGGTTCAGGCTGCCGCCGACGTAGGACTTGACCGCGCTGCCGCCCACCGTCGTGGTGCCCGAGCCATTCAGGCCGATCTTCGCGCCCAGGTTCTTGCTGAAGGTGTCGCTCGCCTCGACGATGCGCGCCTCGATCAGTACCTGGCGCACCGGGATGTCCACCTTCGAAATCAGGCGCCGCACCTCGTCCAGCCGCGAGCCCGTATCCTGCACGAACACCTGGTTGGTGCGTGCGTCGATCGCCACGCTGCCGCGCTTGGAGAGCAGCGACTGGCGCGGATCGCGCAGCATCCCCTGGATATCGCTCGCCTTGTTGTAGTTGAGCTGGAAGCTCTCGGTGCGCGTGGGTTCCAGATCGGCGATCTGCGAGCGCTGCTCCAGTTCCAGTTTCTCCTTGGTGGCCAGTTCGTCCCGGGGCGCGATCCACAGCACATTGTTGTTCTTGCGCATGTCCAGGCCACGGGTCTGCAGGATGATGTCCAGCGCCTGGTCCCAGGGCACGTCCTTCAGGCGCAGGGTCAGGTTGCCGGACACCGTGTCGCTGGTGATGATGTTCAGGCTGGTGAAGTCGGCGATCACCTGCAATACCGAGCGCACTTCGATGTTCTGGAAGTTCAGGGACAGCTTCTCGCCGGAA
>Ga0307511_10000872_pt1 | contig 32101 bp, 32 predicted proteins | sample 13_EM_MG_FD_200266 | JGI IMG/M metagenome (GOLD analysis project Ga0307511, IMG submission 200266) | Populus trichocarpa ectomycorrhiza microbial communities from riparian zone in the Pacific Northwest, United States - 13_EM | ecosystem: Host-associated > Plants > Roots > Unclassified | place... | reverse complement strand
ATCCGCATGGCCGAGCGCGCCGGCTGGGGCAATGCGCAGCGTTACCTGCTCACCGGCGACGAGTTCGACGCCGCCACCGCGCTGCGGTTCGGCTTTGTGCAGGAGGTGGTGCCGGCGGGCACGCAATTCGATGCCGCGCTGGCCATCGCCGAGCGCATTGCCGCGCAAGCGCCGCTGGCGGTGCGCGCCACCCTGGCTTCCACGCGCAGGTATGTGGAACAGGGGCAGATTGCGGCGGTGGCGGCGTTCCGCGGCGTTCAGCAAGGGCTCTCCTCGAGCGAAGATGCGAAAGAGGGCGTGGCCTCGTTTGTTGAAAAGCGCGCCGGCCGCTACAGTGGACGCTAGAGCGGCCACATCAAGCAATTCAACGATGGGCGCCATCCCGGCTGCCGCCGCAACGCCCGCGCGCGTCCCCCTGCGCGCCTATGCGGTGCTGGGCCTGGGCGTGCTGATCGTCTCGACCGCCGCGATCATGATCCGCTATGCGCATGCCGACGGCGTCTCCTCGCTGGCCATTGCCGCCTGGCGCCTGACCCTCGCCGCCCTGGTGCTCGTGCCGATGGCGCTGCTGCGTTCGGGCGCCGAGTTGCGCGGGCTGACGCGCGTGCAGTGGGGCCTGGCGCTGGCCTCCGGCGCCTTTCTGGGCGCGCATTTCGCCAGCTGGATCATTTCCCTCGAATACACCAGCGTCGCTTCCAGCGTGGCCCTGGTCACCACCAACCCGATCTGGATCGCGCTGTTCTCCTGGCTGGTCCTGCGCGAGCGCCTGTCCTTGCGCTTGAGCCTGGCGATTGCCCTGGCGCTGGCCGGCAGCGCGGCGATCTTCCTGGCCGACGAGGTAGGCAGCGCGGCGCCGCGGCCCTTGCTGGGCAATACCCTGGCGATCATCGGCTCGCTCACGGTCTGCGGCTATCTGCTGATCGGGCGCAAGCTGCGCGGCGCGATGAACCTGCTGCCCTACATCAGCATCGTGTACGGCTGCGCGGCGGTGTGCCTGCTGGCGGCGGCGCTGGTAGCCGGGGTAAGGCTCACCGGTTACAGCAATTACTCCTGGGCACTGCTCGCCTGCCTGGCCCTGGGGCCGCAGCTTCTCGGGCATAGCGCGGTCAACTACGCGCTCAGGCACCTGTCGGCAACGGTGATCGCGGTGGCGGTGCTGGGCGAGCCGATCGGCTCGACGCTGTTCGCCTGGCTGCTGTTCGGCGAAGCTGTGGGACCGGCCAAGCTGGTGGGCATGGGGCTGCTGCTGGCGGGGATCTTCCTCGCTGCCACGGCAAGGACGCGCTAGGCGCCCTTGCCGCGGCGGGAAGCATTGTTGCCGGCTTGCTGTCGGGTTATTGTTTATACGCCTCGGTCTGGATCATCAGCTTGATATCGTCACCGATGATCGGCAGGAAAGCCTTCATGCCGTAGTCCGAGCGCTTGAGCTGGCCCATCGCGTTGGCGCCGCATTGCTCCTTCTTGCTGCGCGGATGCTGGCCGCAGATGAAGTTGGTCACTGTCAAGGTCAGCGGGCGGGTCACGCCCAGCAGGGTCAGCTCGCCTTCCACCGCTACCAGCTTGTCGCCTTCGAAACGGAAGCGCGTGCCCTTGTAGGTCATGGTCGGGAACTGTTCGGTGTTGAAGAACTCCTTCGACTTGAGCGCGGCTTCCATCACGCCCACGCCGGTGGACAGCGCGCTGGTATCGATCGTCACGTCCATGGTGCCGGTCTTGGCTTCCAGGTCCATCACGATCTTGCCGCCGGTCTTGGTGAAGGTGCCGGTGTGGAAGGAAAAGCCGTTGTGGCTGACCTCGAATTTCGGGAAGGTGTGGTTGTTCTCGATTTCGTAGGTGAAAGGCGCGGCCTGCGCCGCTCCAGCGAAAGCGATGGCCAGCGCGAACGCCGCCCCCTTCAGGCTCTTGTGCATCGTTGTCTCCGGTTTTATGGTTGGGTGGAACGGTTGCTGCTGTCTGCTCACTTCTTCAAATACACCTTGAAGCGCACGGCCACTTCATTGGCCACCACGCTGACATCGGACCACGGGCCTTCGCCCATCTTGTAATCGTTCCGCTTCACCGGCACCGTGCCTTCGAGCAGAGTGCCGCCCGCGTCCGGCTTGGCGGTGAAGCTCGCGGTCACGTCGCGGGTCACGCCCTTGAGGGTGAACTTGGCCGGCGCCTCGAACTTGCCGCCGCCCAGCGCCTTGGCGCCGCCGGTGATCACAAAGGTGGATTTGGGAAACTGCTTGGTGTTGAACCAGGAGGCGGACTGGATATCGCTGTTCCAGCCGGCATCGCCCAGGTCCACGCTGGTCACGTCCACTTCTACGTTCGCCTTGGTCGCTTCCGGTTTGGCGGCATCAAAGGTCACCTGGGCGGTGAATTTTCTGAACTTGCCTTCGCCGGGCACGTTTTCCTGCTTGAAGCCGAAGGTGATCTGGCTTTTGACGGGATCCACCGTCTGTGCTCCGGCGGTGGTGGCCTGGATGAAGGCAAGAGCGAAAAGGGCGCTGATAAGCGGTTTCATGGGATCGGTTCAGAAAGGGTTCATGCGGTTGAGCAGGCCGTCGCGGTCGACGAACTGGTGCTTGAGCGCCGCCGCGACATGCAGGGTGACCAGCGCCGCCAGCGAATAATTCAGGGTCATGTGCAGAAAGCGCAAGCTGCCCGCCAGTTCCTTGTTACGTTCCAGAAGGTCCGGCAGTTGCAGGGCGGAGATGCCGAAAGGTACGGTCGGCACCCCGGCGGCGGACGAATACAGCCATCCCGTCAGGGGGATGACCAGGATGAACAGGTAGAGCAGCAGGTGCAGCGCTCCGGCGGCGGAACGTTGCCAGGCGGGAACGGACTCGGGCAGGGGCGGCGGCGTATGCGCGAAGCGCCAGAGCACCCGCAACGCGGCCAGAGTGAATACGGTCACGCCGATCCACTTGTGGTACGAGTAGAGAGAGAGCTTGGCCGGGCTGAATTTCAATCCGGTCATGGTGAGGCCGATGCAGAAGCCGCAGACGACGAGCAATGCGATCAGCCAGTGCAACACGATGGCGGTACGGGTATAGCGTGGCGGCATGGACCTGTGGCGCAAGCGGTACGGACAAATGAGGAAAGGCGATTGTACCGGCGACCGTGTGTTGCGCCGCCGCATCACTTTGCGGAAGGCCCGCGCGCGAGTACTGAGAATCATCCGCGCGTGCACGGCGCTTTTCTTCATGCCTTGCAGAGCGGGGGCCGTGCGAATGCGATGCGTTCGCAGAAACCCGCATGAATTTTTATTTATTCACGACCCGCGGCACTGCGATTAGGATCGCGCCATTCCTCAATTTGCCTCTGTATCGCCGTGAATAAAATGCATTCTCGTTTTGCCTTGTTGCCCGCGGTCGCGCTGGCCTGCTTTGCATTCAATGCAAAGGCCGCGCTGCCCGACGAAATCCAGGTCTACACCGACGACATCAACGCGCCCGGCGAATACGGGCTCGAACTGCATGTCAACACCACGCCGCGCGGCAACGCCACACCGGCTTATCCGGGCGAGGTGACCACGCGCCACGGCCTGCGCATCACGCCGGAATTCTCTTATGGCCTGTCGCGCGACTTCGAGGCCGGGCTCTACCTGCCGATGTCGATCAACAACGGCAACTGGACCCTGGCGGGCTACAAGCTGCGCCTGAAGTGGCTACCCATCAAGGGCGGCGAGATCAACGGGGGATGGTTCGCCGGCGCCAACGGCGAGCTCTCCAACATCGCCTCCAGGTTCGAGCCCTCGCGCCACAACTTCGAGCTGCGCATGATGGGCGGCTACCGCAACAAGGACTGGCTGGTGGCGGTCAACCCGGTGTTCGGCTGGGCCCTGTCGTCCAGCCAGGAGGTGCCGAAGGCGCGCAACCCGGGCTTTGACCTGGGCTACAAGGTTTCGCGCACGGTGGCCGAGGGCATCGGCCTGGGGATCGAGTACTACAACGAGAAGGGTGCCTGGCGCGGCTTTGACTCCTCCAATCAGCAGGGCAAGACTCTGTACTACGTGCTGGACTTCGGGCGCAAGCCGCTGCCCTTCAACCTGGGCATCGGCCACGGCCTGAACGGCGCCACCGACAAGTGGACCGTGAAGATGATTTTTGAAATACCGCTGTAGCGCGTCCGCCGTGGCGTTTCGCTCGCGGCGCGGCGCCTCCGGCCCGGGCCACGAGGCCGCCGATCCGGCGCATCAGGCTCCCGCTCTCGCGGGGCGCGCCCTTTTGCCTTAAAATAATGGTTACTCACCTGTCCGGACAAATCACCGATTTGCGCCGGCGCGGGTTCTGCCAGGTCCGCGCGGCCGGAAGGCGCCCTCGTCTGACCGTAGCAGCAGGATCCACAGCAAAACCATTCCGCGGCCCAGCCGTGGTCACGAACCTTAAGCCCATTCCCGATTCCGGAGACGCAGATGAACCAACCCGTCGACAAAGCCTTGTCCTCCATCACCCAGGTGCCGTACTGGATCAACGGCGCGAAAGTGAATGGCACCACCACCCGCTCGGGTGAAGTGACCAACCCCGCCACCGGCGCCGTCACCAAGCAGGTGGCCTTCGCCAACGCGAAAGACATCGACACTGCCGTGCAGGCCGCCAAGGCCGCCTTCCCGGCCTGGCGCGCCACCCCGCCGCTGCGCCGCGCGCGCGTGATGCAGAAATTCCTGACCCTGATGCAGGAGAACGTCAATGAGCTGGCGCGCCTGGCCTCGGAAGAGCATGGCAAGACCTTGCCCGACGCGGTCGGCTCGGTCACCCGCGGCATCGAGGTGATCGAATTCGCCTGCGGCATTCCGCACCTGCAAAAGGGCGAGCATTCGGAAAACGTCGGCACCGACGTCGATTGCCATACCCTGCGCCAGCCACTGGGTGTGTGCGCCGGCATCACCCCGTTCAATTTCCCGGCGATGGTGCCGCTGTGGATGTTCCCGGTGGCGATCGCCACCGGCAATACCTTCGTGCTCAAGCCCTCCGAGAAGGTGCCTTCCTGCTCGATGAAAATGGCCGAACTGTTCAAGCAGGCCGGCCTGCCCGATGGCGTATTCAACATCGTGCATGGCGACAAGGAAGCGGTCGACGGCCTGCTGAACCATCCGGACGTCAAGGCGATCTCTTTCGTGGGCTCGACCCCGATCGCCCAGTACATCTACGAGACTTGCGCGAAGAACGGCAAGCGCGTGCAGGCCCTGGGCGGCGCCAAGAACCACGCCATCATCATGCCGGACGCGGACCTGGACTTCGCCGCCGATGCCCTGGTGGGTGCGGGCTACGGCTCGGCCGGCGAGCGCTGCATGGCGATCTCGGTGGTGGTCGCGGTCGGCGGCATCGGCGATGCGCTGGTGGCCAAGGTGAAGGACAAGGCTTCGAAGATCGAAGTCGGCCCCGGCGACAAGAAGGGCGTGGAGATGGGGCCGCTGGTCACCCGCGCCCATCGCGACAAGGTCAAGGGCTACATCGACCAGGGCGAGAAAGAGGGCGCCAAGCTGGTGATGGACGGCCGCGGCAAGGTGGTGCCGGGCTACGAAAATGGTTTCTATCTCGGTACCACCCTGTTCGACCATGTCAAGCCGAACATGACCATCTACAAGGATGAGATCTTCGGGCCGGTGCTCTCGGTGCTGCGTGTCGACACACTGGAAGACGCGATCAAGCTGGTCAACGATTGCCCTTACGCCAACGGCACCGCCTGCTTTACCGCTTCGGGCGGCGCGGCGCGCAAGTTCGAGACCGAGATCGAGGTAGGCATGGTAGGCATCAACGTGCCGATCCCGGTGCCGATGGCCTTCTTCTCGTTCGGCGGCTGGAAGCAGTCCCTGTTCGGCGACTACAGCGTGCATGGCATGGACGGCGTGCGTTTCTACACCCGCCCCAAGGTCGTGACCACGCGCTGGACCACCACCGATGTCGGTGGCCCCAAGCTCAACATGCCTACCCTGGGCTGATGCGATGCGGCGCGGCCGGCGCGCGGCCGGGCGCTGTGTCGTGTGCTGCGCCATTTGCGGCGTCGCGCGCCTCGCCGCGTGCTCTGGCGCCTTGTCCCTGCTGCTGTGGGGTACGGGCGCGCAGGCGCTTGAAGCGCTGCGCCTGACCCGTGCCGATGCCGAGCAGGCGGCCGGCGTCATCAAGGCCAGCGGCGAGGTGCGCCGCTACTGCGCCGATTGCGGCGAAAAGCCGGGCGCGCCGGAGAAGGTCGGCAAGGTCGAACTGAAGGCCGCCGGTGCGCACTGGGTGATCCTGCTCAACGGCAAGCCCGCGGACCCGGCGGCGCTCTATTTCCGCGAAGGCAAATCCTGGCGCAATCTGGCGATCCGCCAGAGCCTGCTGCAGGCCGGCGTGCCGGAGACGCTCGATGCCGCCGATGCAGGGCCCGATTGCGCGCAACTGGCCGACGGCGCCCGCAAGCGCGAGGTGCGTCTCAATCCGCCCTCTGCCTATGTCGTTGCCGGCACCGGCCGCCTGCCGTTTCACATCGCGCCCGATGCCGCCTGCCGCGACAAGAACATTTTCGTCATCCCCGGCGACAGGCTGACCGCCTATTCCGAATACCAGGGCTACACCAGCGTGATGTACCTGAACCCAAAGACCGGCCAGGACTTCAGCGGCTGGGTTGAGAGCAAGCGACTACAGTTCGCCGGCACGGTGGCGCCGGCGCAGTAGGCTGCCACGGCGAGTTCGCCGCGGGTCTGCCATGGGTCCGCAGTCAGTCCGCCGTGATCCTCAGGGCCGGGCCGGAACGTTCTTGCGGATCCAGTCCAGCAGCAGATCGGCGATCTGCAGGCTGTTCTTGTCCTGCATCAGCATGTGCGAATTGCCCTTGATGCCGATCTCCGGTAGCACCAGCACCTGGGTCTTGCCGCCGGCCTGGTTGACCGCGGCGGCGAACTCGCGGCAGCCTTTCAGGCGCGGCGCCCAGCGCGGCGCCCCATCCACATAGTCGCCCCACAGCACCATGATCGGCAGGTGCAGGTAGGGCTTGAGGTCGCCGTTCGCCGCCGGGCAGGCGCCCGGCTCGATCGAGATGATGGCGGCAATCCCCGCGGTGTTCAGCGCGGCCGTCTGGAACGGGTAGATGCCGGACTGCGAATGGCTCATCAGGATGGTGCCGTTCAGGCGCTGCGCCAGCGACGAGAGCGCGGGCACGGTCGGGTTGGGGGTAGGTAGGGTGGCGATCCAGTCCGGCACCATCTGCTTCCAGAATTCACCCTGCGCCTCGAGCGGAAACAGCATGCCGGGGTGCACCTTTGGATACTCGCTGCCGAAGCGGAAGATCGCCCAGGCGCCTTCCTGCCCGGCGGCGAACACCGGCGGCAGCTGGTCCACCGGCGCCTTACCGGTTTTCACCGCGTTGATGATGCCCACGTTGGCCGCCGAGCGGCCGCGCGAGGACTGGTCGATCACGTAGACCGGATGGCCCATGCGTACAAAGTATTCATCCCAGCCCATGCGCCCGTCCGGCGTGGTTTCCCAGGTCTTGCCGGTCAGGCAGCAGCCGTGGATCATGGTCACCGGCCAGCCCTTGACCGAAGCCGGCACCTGGTAGCGCACGTACATCTGCTCGACCGTTACCGTGCCGCTGGCGGAGTAGGCGGGCAGGGTGGAAAGGGTGTCGGACTTGACGTCGCGCCCGCCGATGAAAAAGCTGCCCTGCTGGGCAATCACCAGTGGGCCGCCGGTGCCGCCGCCCGGCGCGGTGCAGCCGGCGAGGGTGCAAATGGCGAGAACAAGAATAAGAACGTGGCGCAGGCGCGCCGCCGAGTTCCGGGGCATGGATCTATCTCCTTCGCGTCCGGTCGATTGGGGCGCGCGATTGTAGTTGGTTGTCGTTGGGTTTCCGCGGGCGCCACCTTACGCCCAATAGGCTCCACGGCGCAACTTATAGACCGGAATTCGCGCCCGCGCCGGGACCATCGGCCACTGTAGGATAGTTCCTAGCCGGCCCCGGACGGATCAAGCGCTCCTCGCGCCACCCGCCAGCCCCAGCGCCCGTACTACCTGCGCGCGCAGCCAGACTTGCGCCGGGTCCGCATGCACGCGCTCGTGCCACAGCATCGCCATGTCGTAGCCGGGCGGCTGCACCGGCGCGTCGACCATTTGCAGGCCGTGCATGCGCCCCTCCAGCAGGCGTGCCGGCAGGAAGGCGACCATGTCGGAATGGCGCAGCAGTTCGGGCACCATCAGGAAACTCGGCACCGACAGCGCCACCTTGCGCTTGCGCCCGCGCGCTTCCAGTAACACGTCGGTCGCCCCCTTGAAGCCGCCGCCCTCCGGCGAGACCAGCACGTGGTCGAGGGCGCAGAACTGCGCCAGGGTCGGCGGCCCATCGAGCAGCGGGTGGCGCTTGCGCGCGACGAACCGGTAGCGCTCGGCGAACAGGGTTGCGCCGCGGAGGCTGTCCGGCGCCTCCTCGGTGGTGGTGAACGCCAGGTCGGTTTCGCCGCGCTCGGCCTGGCGCGCGACTTCGCCGGGCACCATCGCGCGCACGGCCACCCGCACTCCCGGCGCCAGGGTGCGCAGGCGCGCCAGCAGCGGAGTCAGGATGGCGTATTGCGCGTAGTCGGAAGCGGCGACGCGCCAGGTCATGTCGGTGCTGGATGGATCGAAGGGCGCCTGCGCGCTGAGCATGCGCTCGACGCCGCTCAATGCCTCGCGCAGCGGCGCCAGCAGCGCCAGGCCGCGCGCGGTCGGGCGCATGCCACGCGGGCCGGGCACCAGCAAGGGGTCGGCGAACAGGCGGCGCAACTTGGCCAGGCGCACGCTCACGGTGGGCTGGCTCAGGTGCAGGCGCTGCGCCACCCGTGTGGCGTTGCCCTCGGCGAGCAGGGCCTCGAGGGTGACCAGCAGGTCCAGGTCGATATTGCGGATATTACGCATGGCTATACCTGAAATAGAGAGCATTCATTTTCATTATGGTACTCCGGGCCCTATCTTCAATCCGTTCCCAACGAATTGCGAGGCATGCCATGAATGTTTTGCTGATTTACGCCCATCCCGAGCCGCAGTCCCTGAACGGGTCGCTGCGCGATTTCATTGTCGCGCATCTGCGCGGCGCCGGTCACTCCGTGCAGGTGAGCGACCTGTACGCGATGCGCTGGAAGAGCGCCCTGGATGCCGACGATTTTCCACAGCGCGACACCGGCCGCCGTTTCAGCCCGAGCGCGGACTCGAAACAGGCCTTCACCACCGGCACGCAGACGCCGGACGTCGCCGCCGAGCAGGACAAGCTGCGCTGGGCCGACCTGGTGATTTTCCAGTTTCCGCTGTGGTGGTTCACCATGCCCGCCATTCTCAAGGGCTGGTTCGACCGCGTCTATGCCTACGGTTTTGCCTACGGGCGAGGTGAACATTCGGAGGCGCGCTGGGGCGAGCGCTACGGCGAAGGCGCGTTCCAGGGCAAGCGCGCCATGCTGGTGGTGAGCACCGGCGGCTGGGCCGACCATTACGCCGAGCGCGGCATCAACGGGCCGATCGACGACCTGCTGTTTCCGATCCAGCACGGCGTGCTGTTCTACCCGGGTTTCGAGGTGCTGCCCCCGGTGGTGAGTTTCAAGAGCGGCTCGATGACGCCGCAGCGCCATGCCGAACTCCTGGAAAGGCTGGGCGCTCGGCTGGATGGAGCGATGACCGATGCGCCGATACCCTATCGCCGGCAGAACTACGGCGACTACGAGATACCCGCCCTGACCCTCAAGCCGGAATTGGGCGCGCAACGCCGTGGGTTTGCGCTGCATCTCGAGGAGGCTCAGGCGGCCGGAGCGCAAGCGCAGTCCTGACGCGCGGGTTGCCGGCCTGCGTCAGGCCGGCGGTTCGTGGTCTATTCACGCCGGCTTGCCGCCGGCGTGGCCAGCCTATGGTGCTGGCTGTCCTTCGGGCGCGCCGCGTCCGAGCAGGTCGGGCAGGGCCTTGCCCTTTTCGGTGAAGCCCAGCGACACCGAGTTCAGGCAATGGCGCTCGCCGGTCGGCGGCGGGCCGTCGGGGAAGACGTGGCCCAGGTGGCTGTCGCAGCGCGCGCAGACGATCTCGGTGCGCACCATGCCGTAGCTCTTGTCGGTGATGGTCTTCACGTGCGACTCGTCGAAAGGGGCGAAAAAGCTCGGCCAGCCGGTGCCGGAGTCGAACTTGGTGGACGAGGCGAACAGCGGCAGGCCGCACAGGCGGCAGGTGTAGACGCCGGTCAGCTTGTTGTCGAGGAACACGCCGCAAAAGGGCGCTTCGGTGCCGTGCTCCAGCAGCACATTCTTCTCTTCATCGGAGAGCTGGGCGATCAGCGCGGTGCGCTGGGCGGAAGAGGGTGGGGCGAGGTCGAATTTGCTCATGGGGCGATGATACTCCGCGGGAAGGATGACCGATGCAGATGATGGCGCAAGTACAGACAAACAAGGCCGCTTGCGCGGCCTTGTCGGGGGACTGCGGGTGCCGCTTTCGGGCCGACACGGCCTTTTTCCGTCAGGCCGGCACGGCTTCCTTCACCGAACTGCGGATCAGGTAGTCGAACGCGCCCAGCGCCGCCTTCGAGCCTTCGCCCATTGCCACCACGATCTGCTTGAACGGCACCGTGGTCACGTCGCCGGCAGCGTACACGCCGGAGATCGAGGTCTGGCCCTTGGCATCGACGACGATCTCGCCGTGCTTTGACAGTTCGAGCGAACCCTTGAGCCAGTCGGTATTGGGCAACAGGCCGATCTGCACGAACACGCCTTCCAGGGCCACCGTGTGGACTTCGCCGGTGACGCGGTCTTCATAGCGCAGGCCGTTGACCTTGCCTTCCGCGCCAGTGACTTCGCTGGTCTTGGCGTTGGTGAGGATAGTGACGTTGGGCAGGCTCCTGAGCTTGGTCTGCAGCACCGCGTCGGCGCGCAGCTGCTTGTCGAACTCGATCAGCGTGACGTGGGCCACGATGTTCGCCAGGTCGATCGCCGCTTCCACGCCGGAGTTGCCGCCGCCGACCACCGCGACGCGCTTGCCCTTGAACAGCGGACCGTCGCAGTGCGGGCAGTAGGCCACGCCGCGGCCGCGATGCTCGCGCTCACCCGGCACGTTCAGCTCGCGCCAGCGCGCGCCGGTGGCCAGCACCACGGCCTTGGACTTGACCACCGCGCCGCCGGCCAGCTTGATCTCGACCAGTTCGCCTGGTTCGGCTTCGATGGCTTCGGCGCGCAGGCCGTTCATCACGTCGACGTCGTAGCTGCGCACGTGGTCTTCCAGTTCGCGCGCCAGGCGCGGGCCTTCGGTCTCTTTGACCGAGATGAAGTTCTCGATACCCATGGTGTCGAGCAACTGGCCGCCGAAGCGTTCGGCCAGCACGCCGGTACGGATACCCTTGCGCGCCGCGTAGATCGCCGCCGCCGCGCCGGCCGGGCCGCCGCCGATCACCAGCATGTCGAAGGGCGCCTTTTCACCGGCCTTCTTGGCCGCGCGCGCTTGCGCGCCGGTGTCGAGCTTGGCGAGGATCTGCGCCACTTCCATGCGGCCCTGGCCGAACTCGGCGCCGTTCAGCATCACGGTGGGCACGGCCATGATTTGCTTCGCGTTGACCTCGTCCTGGAACAGCGCGCCGTCGATCATGACGTGGCGGATCTTCGGGTTGAGCATCGCCATCAGGTTGAGTGACTGCACGACCTCGGGGCAGTTCTGGCAGGTCAGCGAGATGTAGGTCTGGAACTCGTAGTCGCCGTCCAGCGCCTGGATCTGCTCGATCACGTCCTGCTCGACCTTGGGCGGGTGGCCGCCGACCTGCAGCAGCGCCAGCACCAGCGAGGTGAACTCATGGCCCATCGGGATGCCGGCGAAGCGGATGCCCATGCCCGCGCCCACGCGGTTCAGGGCGAAGGAGGGCACGCGCTCGTTTGCAGCGGGGGCATTTTCGGCGAGGGTGATCTGGTCGGAAAGTAGGGCGATCTCGCGCAGCAACTCGCGCATTTCGCGCGACTTGTCGTCCTCGCCCAGCCAGGCGGCGATCTCTATCGGCTGGGTGACCTTGGTGAGGTAGGTCTTGAGCTGGTTCTTCAGGTTGGCGTCCAACATGGTCGTACCCTTTCTAGTGGCGCGTGAAGTCTGTGCTGTTCGCGGCAGCCTGCCCATGGCAGGACCACGGATCGTGGGGCTGAGTTCAGCCCCGGCGGCCTGCAACCAGGCTTCCGTGAACAGCAGAGTCAAAGTTTGTCGGTTTGCTCCCGATGCGGCTTGCGCCTGCCCGGGGAGCGCGGGAAGTACGCGACGCGCGTCCTTCCCGCTTGCGGCATGCGGGTTGCCCCGCATTGGATCACTTGCGCCTAGATCTTGCCGACCAGGTCCAGCGACGGGGTCAGGGTCTCGGCGCCGGGTTGCCAGGATGCCGGGCAGACTTCGCCGTCGTGGGTGGCAACGTACTGGGCGGCTTGCACCTTGCGCAGCAGTTCGGAAGCCGAGCGGCCGATGCCCAGGTCATGAATCTCGGCGATCTTGATGACGCCTTCGGGGTTGATGACGAAGGTGCCGCGCAGGGCCAGGCCGTCTTCCTCGATCATCACATCGAAGTTGCGGGTGATCGCGCCAGTCGGGTCGCCGATCATCGGATACTCGATCTTCTTGATCGTGTCCGAGGTGTCGTGCCAGGCCTTGTGGGTGAAGTGGGTGTCGGTGGAGACGGAGTAGACCTCGACGCCCAGCTTCTTGAACTGCGCGTAGTGGTCGGCCAGGTCGCCCAGCTCGGTCGGGCACACAAAAGTGAAGTCGGCGGGATAGAAGCAGACCACGGCCCACTTGCCCTTGAGGGTGGCTTCGGTCACTTCGACGAACTTGCCGCCATGAAAGGCGGTGGCTTTGAAGGGCTTGACTGCGGTGTTAATGATGCTCATTTCGATTTCCTTTTCTGTTGCGTAGGTCCGGAGGGTCACTCGTAAGGACGCTGGCTATGCCTGAAAGGCTGCTGGGGTGAGACAGCGTGTTCGCTAGACAGCCATCACATTCTAAGAAAACCTGATCCATGCGGCAAATTGAAATAACTAGTCGGCAGCATAGGAGGAAGCTATGACGGCAAAACGTATGCGCGGGTCCCGCCAAAACGATCATCTGGACATATGTATTGCTGATGAAAATGGGGCTGAAAACGTAAAAGTCCAGCGCACATTCAGAAACGCAATGCAGCAATGCCCTTTTCTGGCGCAGGTACGGGAGAGGCGATCCCGGAATGGGGCGTTCTAAGTGCAAGTTAGCGGAGCTTCTTGCAGTGCATTCCAGCTATTGCGGCCAAATGTCTGAAAAGCCTGGACATTTGTCACATAGTGTGGGTAATCTGATAGTCTGCTTATTTATTTGTCATAATATCTAATGGGCAGGAAGCAGCGGTACGTGCGGCACAACTAATTCTGACGCGGCCCGACCAGGCGCCGCGCATCCAAGAGTCGGGGTGGGGTCATGGCAGTTATCGCGGTCGTCAATCGCAAGGGCGGGTCGGGCAAGTCGACCTTGTCCACGCACATCGCTTCCTATCTAGCGATGCAGGGCCTGGACGTGATGCTCGGCGATGTCGATCGCCAGCAGTCCTCGCGCCTGTGGCTGTCGCTGCGCCCCGAGACCGCGCCGAAAATCCTCGGCTGGACCATCGACGACCGCAACTTTGCCCGTCCGCCGGCCGGGGTCAAGCACGTGGTGCTCGACACTCCGGGAGGCTTCCAGGGCATCGGCCTGATGAAGGTGGCGATGTATGCCGACGCCATCCTGATGCCGGCCACCCCCTCGCTGTTCGACCGCCAGGCGGCGGCCGACTGCCTGAAAGAGCTGCGCACCCAGCCGCGGGTGCAGACCGGCAAGTGCCGCGTCGCCTCGATCGGCATGCGCATCGACGGTCGCACCAAGAACGCGGCCCTGCTGACCGAATGGGCCGCCGGCCTGAACCTGCATCACTTGGGCACGATCCGCGAGGCGCAGGCCTACGCGCGCTGCCTGGAGCAGGGCATGACCCTGTTCGACCTGCCGCCGGCCAAGGTCGCGAACTACCTGCCGGAGTGGGCGCCGATCACCGGCTGGCTCGACGAGATCCTGGCCGGGCCGCAGCCGGTACCGGAAGCCAGGATGGATGCGACCAGGGCGGAGACGGAGAAACTGCGCGCCGCGGCGAGCCCGCTGCGCGCGATGGCCGCGGCCGCGCCGATTCAGGCGCCGGCCTTCCTGCGCGTCTAAGGACCCGGTCTTTCCTCAGGGGCGACTGGGGCGCGGATTTGCGCCCTGGATCTGCGCCCCCGGGTTTGCGTCTTGGACTCGCAGCCCGATTCGCAGCGCCGATTGCCATTGCGCCGGCACTAGCTGCCGAAATGCCCTACACCGCTTCCGCTCCCGGCGCCTTGAAGCCGATTGCCGCGTGGGTGCCGTCGCAGAACGGCTTGTTCTTCGAGCCGCCGCAGCGGCACAGGATGGCGCCGGCAACCCGCGCGATGGTCGAGCCGGTGCCGGTGCACACTTCCAGGTTGCCCGCCACCGCGTAGGGCCCGTCGGTGGTCGGAATCACCGTCAGCGGGCCGTCGCGCGCGGCCAGCGCCTGGGTCTGCGTACCCGGCACGGCTTCGCCGCTGGCGGCAAAGCCGGTGCTCTTGTGGGTGTTGTCGCAGAACGGTTTGTTCTTCGAGGCGCCGCAGCGGCACAGGGTGGCGCGCAGGTAGTTGCCCGAGCCTTTCAGGCGCAGGTCGGCGTGGATCGCCAGCGGCCCGTTCTCGCGCATGCGCGCCAGGTTCACCGGCGGCGGGGTTTCCTCGGCGCCGCCGTCATGGCGCTTGTAGGTAAGGGCGCCGGACGGGCACTGGCGGATGGTGTGGCTGAGGTTTTCGGCCGATTCGGCGTCCGGCTTGATCCACGCGCCCTCGACGTTGGCCAGGAACACCGCCGGTGAGCCGAGCACGCAAAAGCGCGCATGGATGCAGCGTTTGCCGTCGAAGTAGACGGTCATGGCGCGGCCCGGGGTGGCGGTGGTGCCCGGGCCGTCGGTACGTGGCACATCGCGCTCGGCGGCGGGCGCGTCCGCCGCGCGGGCGACCGCCGGAACAAAGGCAACACTGGCCAGGACGGCCCAGCCGCCCTTGAGCGCGCGGCGCCGCGCCGGCTCTTGCGTTTGTTCCGCTGTGTTGGCTTCGGATTGAGTAGGGTCCATGCTGTGCGTTCGTTGCGCCCGGCTTTTGTGAGATTCCCTTATTTTAGACCCATGGCGGCGTGCGGGGCGGGCGCCCGGTTCAGGGCTGTGGACGGGAGCCGCGTGATGCGCCTTGCGTGCGGTGCTCTGGATCTCGGTTTGAAACCGTTGGCGCTTCTGCCTGACGGTGCCTGACGGTGCCTGACGGTGCCTGACGGTGCCCGGCGGTGCCCGGCGGCGCCGGTGAGGGGTGTTACATTGCCGGCGCCCCGTCTGCTCCGGATTCCCCTCATGCTGACCACCCTCGCCGTCGCCAACTACCGCTCCCTGCGCAATCTCCTGCTTCCCTTGCGCGAGCTCAACGTGATCACCGGCGCCAACGGCAGCGGCAAGTCGAGCGTGTATCGCTCGCTGCGCCTGCTGGCCGACAGCGCGCGCGGTGCCCTGGTGCCTTCGCTGGCGCGCGAAGGCGGCCTGCAATCGACACTGTGGGCGGGACCGGAAAATATCTCGGGCGCGATGCGCCGTGGCGAAGTGCCGGTGCAAGGCACCGTGCGCAGCGAGCCGGTGAACCTGAAGCTGGGCTTCGCCGGGGAGGAGTATGGCTATTCGATCGAATTGGGCTTGCCGACGCCGCGCATCACCGCCTTCGGCAATGATCCGGAAATCAAGCGCGAATGCATCTGGCACGGCACGGGGTTCCGGCCGGCGGGCCTGCTGGTGGATCGCCGCAACAGCGCCGTGACCATCAAGGGAGGCAAGGGCGAGGAGTCGCGCCTGGTGACCACCCGCTTGTCGCCCTTCGACAGCATGTTGTCGCAACTGGCCGACCCACGCAGCGCGCCCGAGGCCCTGCTGCTGCGCGAGCAGATCCGCTCCTGGCGTTTCTACGACCACTTCCGCACCGATGCCGAAGCACCGGCGCGCCTGCCGCAGGTGGGTACCTACACGCCGGTGCTGTCCAACGACGGCGCCGACCTCGCCGCCGCCCTGCAGACCATCGTCGAGACAGGCGACCCGGAGGCGCTGGCCGAGGCGGTGGCGGACGCTTTTCCAGGCTCCAGCATCGAAGTGGAGACCGGCGGCGGGCGCTTTGAAGTGGCGATGCGCCAGCATGGCCTGCTGCGCGCGCTGTCGGCGGCCGAACTGTCGGACGGCACCTTGCGTTATCTGCTTTGGGTCGCCGCGCTGCTTACGCCAAGGCCGCCCGGCCTGCTGGTGCTCAACGAACCGGAGACCAGCCTGCATCCGGACCTGCTGCCGGCGCTGGGCCGGCTGATCGCGCAGGCGGCGCGGCACAGCCAGGTGATCGTGGTCTCGCACGCGCGGCGCCTGATCGCCAGCCTGGAGGAAGCGCCGGATTGCAATTCGCTGATGCTGGAAAAGGAGCTGGGCGAAACCGCGATCGCGCAGGCCGATGCGCTGGACCGGCCTTCCTGGCACTGGCCGCCCCGCTGAGAGATTCTGCAAAAGGGCTCTCGGCTCATCAAGGCAGCTTTTGCGGAGTTTCTCCAGGCGACCCCGTAAAATAGGCCTTTGATGCCTGACTGGACGATTGCTTGAACCCCGCTCCCGGCCCCCTGCCTCCCGACCCGCCGCAAGGCCCCCAGCCTGCCGCCGTGCCCCCCGACCTGGGCGACGATCTGGAACGCCCCAGCCTGAAGGCGGCGCTGCTGTTGCTGGTGCCGGCGGCGCTGTGCTCGGGCCTGTTCTATCTATGGCTGCGCAGGCCGGGCGAGGCGATCGCGTATGGCTGCCTGCTGGGCGGCGGCGCGGCGGCGATCGCCGCGGAGTTCATCAAGTACGCGCGCTCGCTGCGCGAACACCCGGAGGAGGGCGGAGGCGCGGGAAAACGCGTGCTCTACCTGGCGCTGCACGCGTTTCGCTTGGGGTTTTTCAAGACTTTCTGGGAGCTGGCCCGCGAGCTGTTCAAGCTGGCCGGGTTCAAGGTGGTGATCTCGCTGGTGTTCGCGCTGGCGGCCTACCTGATCGCCCGCGCCGGACACTGGTTCTAGGGAAACACTGATTAAGTGGGCTACGCCCCCTTAACAACCCCCGACTCCAGAGCGAAGGTAATGTCACCTCGCACGTATTTCGGGACTTATTCAGCGCTTCCTTAGGTAAACCAATGGCGATCCTGCTTGTCCAACCTTCAAGACGTGCAACGTTTGAGGAGTTCGGACATGAGCAAGCAAACGAAGTGCCGGGCCGCCATTCTGGGCATGGTCCTGTCCCTGGCTGGCGCCACGCTGGCGCAGGCGGCGACCATCTACAAATATCGCGGGGCCGACGGGCAGATCGAGTACTCGACCACCAGGCCGAAAGACCGGCCCATCATCGCCGAGATGGATTCAAAGGCGATGGCGCAGGATCAGCGCAACATCGTGCCAAGCACCACATCGGCGGTCACTGCCGCGCTGGAGCGCGACGCCGATGCGCGCCTGCGCCAGCAGAACCTGGCCAACGACAATGTGGCGCGCGCCGAGCAGAACCTGCGCGAGGCGCAACTGGCGCTGGAGCAGGGCAAGGAACCGCTGCCGGGCGAGCGTACCGGTACGGTGTCCGGCTTTGCACGGTTGAACGAGAGTTACACGGCGCGCGTGGCCGGCCTGGAGCGCGCGGTGCAATTGGCGCAGGCGCAGGTCGAAGAGGCTTACCGGGCGCGCAATGCGAGGTAGGTGCGCTGGCGGAACTGCGGGTGGCTGCATGCGCACATTGATGCGTGTCCGCGCGCGGCTTCGGTGCGATTGACGCTATGGCCGACCGCGTCATCGCCAGCTACGAGAATCGCGAGAGGGATCATTGCGTGGATGTGTTCGTGCGCGATGACGGCAGCTTCGGCTTCGAGGAATGGCGCCGCGAACCCGAAGACCCGGGCAAGTGGTACCGGGCACGCTATTATTCCGCGGCCGTATTTGCCAGTGTCGCGCTGGCGGTGGAGGAGGCCAGGCGCAAGGTCGCCTGGTTCGCCGAACTGCCGCCGCCCGACACCAGTGCGTTCTAGCCATCCAAAACAATCATCGAGACAATGTCCGCGCCTGCCTCCGCCGCCGTCCTGCAGTTCTATGAGAGTCACCCCATCAACGAAGATCAGATCGTCGCCGCGCTTGAGGCGCGCGGGCTCGACCTAGCCGCGGTGACCGAAGAGCACCTCAAGGAGCACGACCAGGACCACTATGGCGGCACCGATGCGGTCGATCGCCTGATGGCGGCGGCGGGTATCCGCGCCGGCCAGCGGGTGCTCGATGTCTGCAGCGGCATGGGAGGGCCGGCGCGATACATCGCCTGGCGCTCTGACGCGAAAGTGACCGGGCTGGATTTCACCCTGAGCCGGCACGAGGGGGCGCAGCGCCTGACCCGCCTGGCGAGGCTCGAGCACCTGGTCGATTGTCGCCATGGCAATGCGCTGGAGATGCCGTTCGATGACGCTTCGTTCGACGTAGTGATCGGCCAGGAGGCCTGGGCGCACGTGCCGGACAAGCCGCGCCTGGTCGGGGAAGTGGTGCGGGTCGCCAGACCGGGAGGCACCATCGCTTTTACCGACATCCTGCAACGCAAGCCGCTACCGGCCGGCGTGCTGGCGCGCTTGCGGGAAGGCATGACCTTCAACGAGATCATCACCGCCGACGAGTATTGCCGCCTGCTTGTTGAGCGCGGCTGTGCCATCGTTGAAGTGCGCGACCTTGCCGATGAATGGACTGCCGTGCTGCAACAGCGCCATGCCATGTACCGCAGCCTGCAGGACTCCACCGTCGCCAGATTCGGCGAGGCGCATTACCGCAAGTACGACGAGGCCTACGGATTCTTCGTCTCCCTGTATGCGCAGGGCCTGCTGGGCGGCAGCCTGATCGTGGCTCGCCGTGGCAATTGAGGCGGTAATTGAGGTGGCAATGATAAGTATTGCTACGGACTAGTCAGGGTCCGCCGATCGGCGCATGCTGCACTCCATGGGCATTGCTGCCCGAGTGAAGGAGACTGTCATGGCACAGACCGGTTCGAAATGGGTGGGCGTGCATCCCGTGATCGTGCGCATCTGCCATTGGCTCAATGTGATCGCGATCGTCCTGATGGTGATGAGCGGCTGGCGCATCTACAACGCCTCGCCGATCTGGCAATTCCGCTTTCCGGCCGATGCCACCATCGGCGGCTGGCTGGGCGGCGCGATCCAGTGGCACTTCGCGGGCATGTGGCTGCTGGTGGCCAACGGGCTGCTTTACCTGCTGTACAACATATTCAGCGGGCGCCTGCGCCGCAAGTTCTTTCCGATCCGGCCGCGCGAGGTCGTGCATGACATGAGCGAGGCCTTGCACGGCAAACTCTCGCATGCCGACCCCACGCACTACAACGCGGTGCAAAAGCTTGCCTACGTGGGCGTGATGCTGCTGATCGCCGGTGTCATCGTCAGCGGGCTGGCGATCTGGAAGCCGGTGCAACTGCAATTCATCACCGAGCTGCTGGGCGGCTACGAAGCTTCGCGGCGCGTGCATTTTGTCTGCATGGCGCTGATCGTCGCCTTCGTGGCCCTGCACGTGGTGATGGTGGCGCTGGTGCCCAAGACCTTGATCGCCATCATCACCGGGCGCGCCCGGGTGGCGCAGACAGTGGCACAGACGGTGGCAAAGGCGGAGGCCGCATGAAATCCCTGTTCGCAAAAAAAGTCACCGCCCAGGCCGACGCCCGCCTGATCGGGGAAGTCGCCAAGCGCCTGGACGCGCCGGCGCGCCGCCAGTTCCTGCGCCACTCGATCAGCCTGGGGTCGCTCGCCATGTTGACCGGCTGCGGCACGGAGAGCGACGAGGCGCTCGACAAGATGCTTACCGGCATCTCGCGCTTCAACGACCGCGTGCAGTGGGCCCTGTTCAATCCGGACAAGCTGGCGCAGACCTACCCCGACAGCATGATCCAGCAGCCCTTTCCCTTCAATGCCTACTACGAGAAGGAGGAGGTGCGCCACGTCGATGGCGCCAAGTGGAAGCTGGAGATTTCCGGCCTGGTCGCCGACAAGCACGCCTGGACCCTGCCTGAACTGGCGGCGCTGCCGCAAGTGGCGCACACCACCCGGCACATCTGTGTCGAGGGCTGGAGCGCGATCGGGCGCTGGGGCGGCGTGCCGTTCAAGACCTTCCTTGAGCGCATCGGCGCGGATATGACGGCCAAGTACATCGGCTTCAAATGCGCCGACGATTACTTCACCAGCATCGACATGCCCACGGCGCTGCATCCGCAGACCCTGATCGCGCTCTCTTTTGCCGACCAGACCTTGCCGGCGGAGTTCGGCTACCCGATGAAAATCCGCATGCCCACCAAGCTGGGCTACAAGAACCCCAAGCACGTGATGGCCATGTGGGTGACCAACACCAACCCCGGCGGCTACTGGGAAGACCAGGGCTACAACTGGTTCGGTGGGTCCTGAGCCGGCGGACGGGCTACACCCTGGGGAATCAAGCGGAAGCAGTAGCGGGCCGCCTGTCGCAAGATGGGCGGCCTGAGTCATTTTGGGGCGCCGTGTTTTGGGCCGCCGCGCCGCGAAACACAAATTAACAAGACAAATCCCCCTTTATTTCCGGATTGGGATTTGTCTTGGGGCACTAATCTTGTCGAGGGAGAAAAGCCGGGACGCCCCGCATCTGCAATTCCTCAGCCCCTTTGTCATGGCCGTCCCTACCATTTGAGGACCTCAATCGTGAACAAGTTTCGCCGCATGCCGATCGGACGGCAGATCTTCATCGTCACCCTTGCCTTGTGCTCGCTGGTGTTTACCGCACTGATCGCGGTGGTCAGCAGCAACATGGAGAAGGCTGCCGCCAACGTCGCAGAACAGGACCTGAGAAGCCAGCTCAAGGTGGTGGTCGAGCTGATGGACTATGCCTATCGCCAGGGCATCAACCGCGTACGCCGCAATTCCGTGCAGTTCATCAAAGGACTGCCGGACAAGATCACCGTCGACCCCAAGCTGGTCCAGACCGGCCCGACCGAATTGCCTACCTTCAAGGTCGGCAACGAGGTGATGAACGGCAACACGCGCCTGCTCGATGATTTCAAGGGACGCGCCAATGTCGAAACCGCTTTCCTGATGCGATACAACGGCGAGCTCTATCGCGTCGCCTCGCTGCTCAAGACCGCCGACGGCAAGCCGACCCACGGCACCATCATCCCCAAGGGCGACGCACAGGAAAAAGCCTATGCCGCGGGTGTGGAGACCAGCACGATGGTGGTGCGCGACGGCCGCTATTACGCTTCCAACCTGGTGCCGGTGAAGGACGACAAGGGCAACATGATCGGCGCGATTACCGTGCGCGCCGAACTGACCAGCGACATGGCCGATTTCAAGAAGATCCTCAACGGCGTCAAGATCGCCCAGTCAGGCTATCTCTACGCCTTCATGCCGAAGGCGGGTGAGGACGCCGGCGTGTTCACCGTGCACCCGAAGTTCGAGGGCAAGACCATCAAGGAGGCGTTCGGCGCCAATTCCGAGGTCTACGGCGCGATCAAGTCGATCGCCGTGGCCAAGAACGGCACCCTGCATTTCGACATGCCCGACATGGCCGACGGCGGCAAGGTGAAGGACCGCCTCTCCGTGTTTGTAGAAATTCCTTCCTGGGGCTGGGTGGTCGGCGGCGGCAGTTTCATGGACGAATTCCTGGTCGAATCGCGCGCCCTGCGCCGCGAGCTGATCATCGAAGCCGGCCTGGCCGCGCTGCTGCTGGTCGGCCTGATCTATGGCCTGATCATGCTCAGCCTTACGCGCATCAAGCCGATGGTCGAGGCGATGCAGCGCCAGGGCGCCGGCGACCTCACCGCCCGCGTCGAAGGCGTGGCCGAGCATTCCACCAACGAACTCGACGTGCTGGCGCGCCGCTTCAACCAGACCGGTGTCGAGATCCAGACCCTGATGGGCAATGTTGCCGGCGCGGTCAAGCGCATCGGTGGCTCCTCCGACGAACTGGAGCGCGCCGCCGGCGAGATCGCCCGCTCCACCAGCCAGCAAAGCGAAGCCGCCGCCTCGATGGCCGCCTCGGTCGAAGAACTGACCGTGTCGATCAGCCATGTGGCCGACAGCGCTGCCGAAGCTTCCGCTTCGACTCACGCGGCCAAGGAAGCGTCCACACAGGGCAGCGAAGTGATCGGCCATTCGATCACCGAGATGCGCCGCATCGCCGAAGGCATCAACGGCACCGCCGAGCAGATCAACCAGCTGGGCGAGCGTTCGCGCCAGATCTCCGGCATCATCGCCGTGATCCAGGAAATCGCTGGCCAGACCAATTTGCTGGCGCTGAACGCCGCGATCGAAGCGGCACGCGCCGGCGAGCAGGGGCGCGGCTTCGCGGTGGTGGCCGACGAAGTGCGCAAGCTCTCCGAGCGCACCGGCGCCTCGGCGCAGGAAATCTCGCAGATGATTGGTTCGATCCAGGGTGAGACCGAGAGCGCGGTCGCGCGCATGAACTCGGTTGCCCACGAGATGACCGGTGGCGTCGAACTGGTGCAGAACGTCGGCACCTCGCTGGAGAAGATCGACGCCAGGACCCACGACACCACCACCCTGGCGGGCCAGATCGCCACCGCGGTGAACGAGCAAAAGGTCGCCAGCGAGGACATCGCGCGGCGCCTGGAGTCGATCGCCCAGTCCGCCGAGGAGAACTCGGCCCTGACCGGCAACAACCGCGAGGTTGCGCAGACCCTGCGCAAATGCGCGGAAGAGCTGCAGGGGCAGATCGGTCGATTCACGATATAAATCGAAAAAAGGTCACACCTACTTTTTTCGAGGCGGATCAGGGAAAAATCGCCGGCAAAGCCGGTCGATTTTTACAACTGACAAGCTACGAACGAAAGGGCACCTTGCGGTGCCCTTTCGTTTTGCAAGCGCGTGCGCGAGTTCAGGCGGCTGCGTTCACCAGGCGTAGCGCGGGGTCGCTGTGCGACTCGAGTTCGGCGCGTACCAGGTCGGCATTGGCGTCGTGCTCGAGGATCAGCCCCACCAGGCGCTGGCGCAGCATCAGGCCGGCGCGGTCCATCGCCATCTGCGCTTCGGCGTGCGGGCTCAGGGGAAAGTCGGCTTCCAGGGTTTCGAGCAGGCGCTTGTCTTCGCTTTGCACGCGGCGGTCGAACGCGGCAACCTGCTCGGCGGGTGCTTGCGCCTCGGTGTCGTTGCGGAAGGCGAACTGGATGCGCTGGATCCGGTTGTCGGCTATCGGCGTGGCGAAGCCGCAGATTGAATGGATCAGGCCGTTCGGGTAGGTGATGTGGATATTGAAGGTGCCGGGCATCCAGGCGAGGATGCGCTGGCGGCGCACCGTCTCGCCGGCGGCGATGCCCAGGTTCTTCTGCTGCTCGGGCGGGTTGACCACGCCGAAGTTGCAGCGAAAGCCCAGGTGCTCGGGCTCGTCGATCATCTCCAGGCGGGTGTAGACAGGTTTCGCCTCGCTGCCGAAGGTGCCGGCGTGCACATAGCTGACGTGCGCGATGTCCAGCGCGTTTTCCATGATGCGGAACATGTTGACGTCCCACGGCTCGTCGAACTCGAATACCTGGCGGAACGCGGCGTCGTCGGCATGCGGCAATTCCGGAATCCCGGCCATCGGTTCGTCCAGGCACACCCAGGCATAGCCGTAGCGCCCCTGCGCGTTCACCTTGGTGGCGCAGCGGCGGTGGCCGGCCGTGCTTTGGCCCGGCTGCTGCGGAATCTCGACCACCGCGCCGGTCGGACCGAAGCGCCAGCCGTGATAGCCGCAGCGTAATGCACCATCGATGATCTTGCTGTCCATCGACAATGCCACGCCGCGGTGCGGGCACTTGTCGTGGAAGGCCACCGGCTGGCCCGCGTTGTCGAGCCAGAGCACCAGCTTCTGGCCCAGCAGCGTGAAGGGCTTGGGGCCATCCGCCAGAGCGGAGAGGGCGATGGTGGGGTACCAGAAGCGGCGGAATACCGGATGTTGCATCACCAGCATGGCGGTTCTCCTGGGCGAAATGCGATGCCAGGGTGCTGCAAATTCGATGCCACCAAAAAAAAAGCCCCGGGGAGGGAGCCCCGGGGCCAAAAGTGCAGCCGGGAAGGTGGCTGCTTCAGGGAGACGATTGACGGGTCAGGCGGCTTTTTTCAGCTTGATGCCGAGATTCTTGGCGATGCCTTCGCCGTAAGCCGGGTCGCATTTATAAAAGTGGTTCAGCGCGCGCTGCACGATCTCGTCCTGCACGCCCGCCATCGAACCGGCGATGTTGGCGACCAGGCGCTGCTTCTCGTCGGCCGGCAGCAGGCGGAACAGGTCGCCGGGCTGGGTGTAGTAGTCGTCGCCGATACGATGATCGTAGCGGTCCGCATCGCCCTGGATGCGCAGGGGCGGCTCGCGATAGGCCGGCGCCTGCTTCGGCGCGGTGGTCACGCTGTTCGGTTCGTAGTTCGGCTGGCGGCCGCGATTGCCATCGAAACGCATGTGGCCGTCGCGCTGGTAGTTGTTCGCCGGGTTGCGTGTCTTGTTCACCGGCAACTGCTGGTAGTTGGTGCCGATGCGGTAGAGGTGCGCGTCGTGATAGGCGAAGATGCGCCCCTGCAGCATCTTGTCCGGCGAGAACGAGAGGCCGGGCACCACGTTGGCGGGCGAGAAGGCAGCCTGTTCAACGTCGGCGAAATAATTCTCCGGGTTGCGGTTCAGTTCCATCTCGCCGACCTCGATCAGCGGGTAGTCCTTGTAGTGCCACACCTTGGTCAGGTCGAAGGCGTTGATGTGATAGGTGTCGGCATCGAGTTCCGGCATGATCTGCACGCACACGCGCCACTTCGGGAAGTCGCCCTTCTCGATCGCGTTGAACAGGTCGCGCTGCGCGTAGTCCGGGTCTTCACCGGCCAGGCGCCCGGCGTCCTGCGGCGACAGGTTCTTGATGCCCTGCCTGGTCTTGAAGTGCCACTTGACCCAGAAACGCTCGCCCTTGGCGTTCAGCATGGAGAACGTATGGCTGCCGAAGCCGTGCATATGGCGATAGCCGTCCGGCGTGCCGCGGTCGGAGAACAGCGTGGTGACCTGGTGCAGGGCTTCCGGCGAATGCGACCAGAAATCCCACTTCATCGTGTTGGACTTCAGGTTCGTTTCCGGGTCGCGCTTTTGCGTGTGGATGAAGTCAGGGAACTTGCTCGGGTCCTTGATGAAAAACACCGGGGTGTTGTTGCCGGCCAGGTCCCAGATGCCTTCTTCGGTGTAGAACTTCACCGCGAAGCCGCGCGGGTCGCGGTCGGTATCGGCCGAGCCCTTTTCGCCGCCCACGGTGGAAAAGCGGACGAACACTTCCGTCTTCTTGCCGACTGCACCAAATAGGTTGGCGCTGGTGTACTGGGTGATGTCGCGGGTGACCGTGAAGGCGCCGTAGGCGCCGGAGCCCTTGGCATGCACCACACGCTCAGGCACGCGCTCGCGGTTGAAATGTTGCAGCTTTTCCAGCAGGTGATGGTCCTGCAGGAGCACCGGGCCGCGCGGGCCGGCGGTGATGGAATTCTGGTTGTCCGGCACGGGGACGCCGGAGGCGGTGGTCAGGGTGCTGGTCGGTTCGGTGCTTTTGCTCATCGAGTCTCTCCTTGATTTGATGTCGTGCTGCGTTGCTGTGGTACGGTTTTGGTCAGACGGCTTGCGCGTAGGAGGCAAGTACTTCGGTGAGGGCGGCCGCGCCGGCGACCAGGACCAGGCTGGCGGCGAGAGCAGGTTTGAACATGGCGATCTCCTTGGCGTATCGGCGCGTGTGTGAGAAACCGCGCATGAAGTGAAGATTAGGCGGATTGCATAGAAACCGCCAATTGATTATCAATAATCGATTGATATAAATAATTTATGGGGCGGGTGGCAGACTTGCGTGGAACCTGGCACGGGACTTGGCGTCCAACGCTGCGCTCAGGGTGCCAAGATAGGCGGCGGTTGTGCCGATTGCATGACAAACCATGCGCCCGATGCTGCAAAAGAAACAATCCGGTGGCGCTTGCGACGGCTTCACATGGATAAGAGGAAGCAATCAATGCGGGTGTTGCTGGTGGAAGACGATGCGATGGTGGGCGAAAGTGTGCGCAAGGGTTTGCGCCAGGAAGGCTTCGCCGTTGACTGGGTGGAGGACGGGCGCGCCGCGGAACTGGCACTGGATACCGGCGTCTATGACCTGATGTTGCTGGACCTGGGCCTGCCCAAGAAAAGCGGCATGGAGGTATTGACCACCCTGCGCCAGAAAAAATCCGCGTTGCCGGTGCTGCTGATCACCGCGCGCGACGCGGTGGCCGACCGGGTCAAGGGCCTGGATGCCGGGGCCGACGACTACCTGGTCAAGCCCTTCGACCTGGAAGAGCTGGCGGCGCGCGTACGGGCGCTGGCGCGGCGCCGCGCCGGCAATGCACAAAGCGTCATCGTCCAGGGACCGCTGAGCCTGAACCCGGCCACCCACGAGGCGGCGCTGGACGGCCGCGCGCTGGCGCTGTCGGCGCGGGAATTCGCCTTGCTGCAGGCTCTCATCGAGCGGCCCGGAGCAGTGCTGTCGCGGGCGCAACTGGAAGAAAAGCTGTACGGCTGGTCCGAGGAGGTGGGCAGCAATACCGTGGAAGTCTATATCCACGGCTTGCGCAAGAAGCTCGGCGCCGATTTCATCAAGACGGTGCGCGGGGTCGGCTACACGGTGCCCAAGCTGGCGGCGGGCGCATGAATTCGATTCGGCGCCACCTGCTGGTCCTGCTGATCGCGGCACTTACCCTGGGTGTGCTGGTGGCCAGCGCCGCTGTCTACGTGCTGGCGCGCCAGGAAGCCAACGACCTGTTCGACTACCACCTGGAGCAAGTGGCGCGCTCCCTGCCGGGACGCTCGTTCTCCGCGATTGATCCGGAAGTACAGAGCATCGAGCGCGCCGATGACGGCAGCGTGGTGATCCAGATCTGGGATCGCGCCGGCGTGCAACTGTACTTTTCGCGCCCCTCTTCGCTGCTGCCGGATCGCGCCGAGCTGGGCTTTTCCACCGTGCAAACGCCGTCCGGCGCCTGGCGCGTTTTCGGCTCGCTGGTCGGCAACAACGTGGTCCAGGTGGCGCAGCCGATCCAGGCGCGCCGGCAGCTCGCGCAGGACATCGCGCTGCGCACCATCATGCCACTGCTGCTCCTGTTGCCGGTGCTGGGCGTGGCGATCCTGTGGATCGTCGGGCGCGGCTTGAAGCCGCTCAAACGCATCGCCGCCGAAGTCGATGCGCGCAGCGCCGCCGCGCTCGACCCGATGACCGACGCTGCCGTACCCGACGAAGTGCAGCCGCTGGTGCAGGCCCTCAACAGCCTGCTCTCGCGCCTGCAGCAGGCCTTGTCGGCGCAGCGCGCCTTTCTTGCCGATGCCGCGCATGAACTGCGCACACCGCTCACCGCGATCCAACTGCAGACCCAGTTGCTGGGCCGCGCGCATAGCGAGGCCGAGCGCGCCGAGGCACTGCGCGCCCTGGTGGCGGGGGTGGAGCGTGGCAGCCACCTGGTGCAGCAGCTGCTCACCCTGGCGCGCCAGGAGCCGACCGCCGCCGCGCGCGCGTTCGCCCCGCTGGAGCTGGACGAACTGGCGCGCAGCGTGATCGCCGCGCGCACCGCCCTGGCCCTGGAACGCGGCATCGACCTAGGCTTGGCGCGCGCCGAGCCCGGCCTGCTGCCCGGCGATGCCGAGGCCTTGCAGGCCCTGCTGGGCAACCTGATCGACAATGCCCTGCGCTACACGCCGCCTGGCGGCAAGGTCGATGTCGAGACTTACCAGGATGGTGGCGCCCGCGTGCTGGCGGTGAGCGACACCGGCCCCGGTATCCCGGCAGCCGAGCGCGCCCGGGTGTTTGACCGATTTTACCGGGTGCCGGGCAATCGCGTGCCGGGTACCGGCCTGGGGCTGGCGATTGTGAAAAATATCGCGGACATCCACGGCGCGCGGGTCGAATTGGGAGACGCACCGGGCGGAGGGCTGCGCGTGGTGGTGACATTCCCGCCTGCCCCGGAGCAACAATTGCTTACAAATGCCTGAAAATTGCCGTGTCGCGGCCCGGCGAACTTTAAGCTGGGCTTAAGACAGGGCCACTAGCATCTGTTCCATCGCGTCAGGGTTCATCCCTGGCCCCTGACCTTCAGGAGAACAAGATGCCCAGCATGACCCTCCCCCGCAGCATATTGGCTGCCGCCGTGATCGCCACCACCGGCTATGTCTATGTCGAAGCCGGCCTGCCCGGGCTGAACCGCGCTGAAGCCGTGGTGCCCACCGCGTCCGCCGCGCCCCTGATGGTGCCCGGCGCCCAGGCGATGGATTTTTCCAGCATCGTCAAAACCTACGGCCCGGCGGTGGTCAACATCACCGTTACCGGCATGCGCGACGAGGGCGAGAAAGACAGTGCGAGCGCGCGCCGCGGCGCCCCGCAGCTCGACCCGGACGATCCTTTTTTTGAATTCTTCCGCCGCTTCGGTCCCGGCGGCCCGCAAATGCCCAAGAACCCGCAACTGCAGCGCGGGCTGGGTTCCGGCTTCATCGTCTCGGCCGACGGCGTGATCCTCACCAACGCGCACGTTGTCGATGGCGCGCAGGAAGTCGATGTCAAGCTCACCGACAAGCGCGAGTTCCGCGCCAAGGTGGTCGGCGTGGACAAGCGTTCGGACGTGGCGGTGATCAAGATCGACGCCAAGAACCTGCCCACCGTGCGCCTGGGCAACCCCAACAACATGCAGGTCGGCGAGTGGGTGCTGGCGATCGGCTCGCCCTTCGGTTTCGAGAACACCGCCACCGCCGGCATCGTCAGCGCCAAGTCGCGCAACCTGCCGGGTGAATCCTACGTGCCCTTCATCCAGACCGACGTGGCCGTGAACCCCGGCAACTCCGGCGGCCCGCTGTTCAACGCGCATGGTGAAGTGATCGGCATCAATTCGCAAATCTACTCCGGCAGCGGCGGCTATCAAGGCCTGTCCTTCGCCATCCCGATCGACGTGGCCGGCAAGGTGAAAGACCAGCTGGTGGCGCACGGCAAGGTGACGCGCGGCCGTATCGGTGTCGCGGTGCAGGAAGTCAACCAGGCCCTGGCCGATTCCTTTGGCCTGAAGGACATGCACGGCGCGCTGGTCAGTTCGGTCGAGAAGGGCAGCCCGGCCGAGAAGGCGGGTGTCGAGATCGGTGACGTGATCGTATCGATCGACGGCAACAGCGTCGACGGTTCCGGCGACCTGTCCTCGCGCATCGCCGACATCAGGCCCGGCAGCAGCGCGAAGATCGATGTGGTGCGCAAGGGCGCGCGCAAGCAGCTCACCGCGCAAATCGGCGAACTGACCGACACCAAGGTCGCCAAGGCCGACGCGGCGGAAGCTTCGCGCGGCAAGCTCGGCGTGGGCGTGCGCCCCCTGGACCGCGACGAGCGCCGTGAAGCCGGCACCGAAGGCCTGGTGGTCGAACAGGTCGCCGGCCCCGCCGCGCGCGCCGGGATCCAGCCCGGCGACATCATTCTCTCCCTCAATGGCAACAAGGTCAGCTCCGTCGAAGAGCTGCGCTCGCTGGTCGACAAGGCCGGCAAGCGGGTTGCCCTCCTGGTGCAGCGCGAAGACGCCAAGATCTTCGTGCCCGTCGATTTGGGTTAGACGGTAGGCCCAAGCCGCGCACCTGCTCGCGCGGCCGGCCGACTTATCCCCCTGTCCGCGAGGGCAGGGGGATTTTTTTTGCACACGCCCGGAGCAGGCCGAAGGCGCGGATTAATCCGCGCTATGCGAAAAATTCGCACATCTGTCCGGACAATTCCCGCCAGAATATGCGCCGCCGGACCAGCCGCCGCGCTTGGGTCACGCCGATCGGGCTCTTCCGGCTTACCGGCGCGCATCAACGCGGATGACTGAAAGCCGAGAAAATTCGAAGGGGACGCAACATGCAGACAGTCGCAGTCATCGGCCTGGGCCTGATGGGCGCAGCCATCGCGGGCCGCCTGAAGGCCGCCGGGTTTGCCCCGCTGGGCTTCGATGTCGATCCCGCCAAGCGCGCCGCTTACGCCGCCGGCACGAGCGTCGTCAGCCTGACGCAAGCGGTACAGCAATGCGAAGTCCTGGTCCTGGCCGTGTTCGATACCGCCCAGGTCGAGGCCGTCACCGAAGGCGAGGGCGGCATCGCGCGGGCGGCGCGCGCGGCCGGCAAGCAGGTCAGCGTGATCTGCACCAGCACCTGCGACCCTGACCGCATCGCGGCGCTGGCGGCGCGCTGTGCCGGCGTTGATTTCATCGAACTGCCGGTCTCCGGCACCAGCGCGCAAGTGGCGCGCGGCGAAGCGGTGGGCCTGTCGGCCGGCGAACCGGATGCCGTGCAAAAGGTCGATGCGGTGATCGCCGCGATCTGCCCGAAGCGCCACTATCTGGGTGCCTGTGGCAACGGCGGGCGCGCCAAGCTGGCTGTCAACCTGGTGCTCGGCCTGAACCGCGCGGCGATCGCCGAGGGATTGGCATTCGCCGAGCAGGCGGGCCTGGGTGTGGAAAAATTCTTCGGTGTGTTGCGCGAGTCGGCGGCCTATTCGGCGGTGATGGACACCAAGGGCAAGTTGATGGTCGCTGGCAAGTTTGATGCGCCGCAAAGCCGCGTTGACCAGAGCCTGAAGGATTTCAAGCTGATGCTGGACTATGGCGCGCGCAAGGGGCAGCGCCTGCCCTTCGCCGCTACCTACGTGGACATGCTGGACGATTGCGTTACCCATGGCGAGGCGCAATGGGATAATGCGGCCATCATCCAGGCGATCCGGCGGCGGCGCCAGGAATAAGCGCCGCAAGCCGGCCTGCGCACCCGGAAAGACATGCGCCCCATTTTCGTTCTAGAATTTGCTCCGGGGGCCATTTGCGTGCCCCCGCCGCGCGGCCCGGCATTCCCGGAAGGCGCGGCCGTTCGCCAAGGAGCCTGGAAATGCGCAAATGGTACTGGTCCTGCCTGCTCCTGTTGACCGGTCTTTTGTTGGCAGCCCAGGCGCCGGCGCAGAATGCCGCGCCCGAAACCACGGTCAGCCGCGAAGAGAGCGCCGCCATCCAATTGGTGATCCGCGCGCAGCTCGATGCCTTCGCCGCCGACGATGCCGCCAAGGCCTATTCCCTTGCCAGCCCGGGCATCCGCGGCATGTTCCGCACCCCGGAGATATTCATTGGTATGGTGCGCCAGGGTTACCCGGTGGTGTACCGGCCGGCCGGTGTGGTGTTCCTCAAGCCCGAAAAGGATGGCGAGGAAATCCTCCAGCCGGTACAGATGACCGATGCCGACGGCCAGTTGTGGATCGCGCTTTACACCATGCAGCGCCAGAGCGGCGGCAACTGGCTCACCAACGGCTGCCGCCTCGCGCGCAGCCAGGGCCGGGTCACTTGAGCCCTGCGGAGCGCAGCCCCGCGCGGCCACGGCCGGGCCGCCCGGGGCACAGCGCATGAAGACGCAAATGCGGCCCATCGACTGGTTCGTGCCGCCGCAGTACGCGGACGATCCGCCGCGCGCGGCGCGCTATCGCGGCATCGCCAAGTCGCTGCTGGCGATCTCCTGCGCGGTGCTGGTGCTGTTCGCCGCCTTCCTGGTGGTGCGCAAGCAGCCCAGCGCTGCCGAGCTGGGCCTGTTTCTCGTCGCCATCACCACCCCGGCGATCGGCGCCGCGCTGATCCGCCTGACCGGCAACATCACCCTGGGCCTCCTGGCGACCAACTTCGCCGGCATCGCCATCGTCGCCGGCTGGGCGGCGATGACCGGCGGCATCATCTCCTTCGCCACGCCGTGGTTCATGCCCAACCTGGTGCTGCTCTCCACCTTCGGCAGCGTCTCCATGGTGGTGCTGACCGCCTGCGTACTGGCGCTGACCATCTGCGGCCTGTACTTTGCTACGGCAATGCACTTGCTGCCCGAAAGCGTGGTGCCGCCGGACGCCATGCCCGACATGATGCTGCTGGCCATGCTCTCCGCGGTCGGCGCGGTCGTTCTGGGCGCGGTCTCGGTGCACCGCGAGCGCGCGCGTGCCAAGGCGCACCTGCGCGAGGCACGCGACGCGGCGCTCACCGCCAGCCGTGCCA
>Ga0307511_10000871_pt1 | contig 32159 bp, 34 predicted proteins | sample 13_EM_MG_FD_200266 | JGI IMG/M metagenome (GOLD analysis project Ga0307511, IMG submission 200266) | Populus trichocarpa ectomycorrhiza microbial communities from riparian zone in the Pacific Northwest, United States - 13_EM | ecosystem: Host-associated > Plants > Roots > Unclassified | place... | reverse complement strand
TATTGAGGGTTATAACAGGCCTCCCTGTTAGGTTCGTATGGGGACACAGACATCTTTCCAACACCCTCATACACATTCGTATCCTTCGGCAGCGACTCAAGCTCCTTTATCGTAAGCTGGTTTAACCTGATATCCCTCTGCTTCGTCGCAACTTGCCCTCGCACAACCTGGAGTTGCTGCTGTGATAGAGTTGCCCGAGCTTCGATTTCTTGCAGGAGCTATAACACCGTCAACATCTGGGCCGAGTCGTTCACTGCAAGTAATCGGGTAGCATACCTTTTGGAGGGCTTCGTTCGGTATCGACATCTTGTTTGATGAGCTAGGGTTCTTTGCTGTCTGGCGAGGTGTGACGTTGAATTGGCGGCCGTTACCTCCTTAGCGAGTCGGGTGGCGGTGCCAACCTAAACGTGATACTCTAGATCCAAACACAGGGTAACTGCATTTGTAGATGTCCATAATAAATGAAATAGGAATTATATCTAAGCATGCCACGAGAACACTAAGCAGTGCACTATGCATTTGAAACTCCCCAAAACAAATTCATATTAATGCTAATTTACAAAGACCGGTGAAAAATTCATCCGGAGTGTTCCCTCCTAGCGGCCCCCTGCACCCCCTTCAATACAGGCAGTCAAACTTTAGTACTTCCTCTGCCGTAAGGAGGGTTTCCAATCTAATGGATGTGTCTCCTCTGTTGCACCATCGTCCTGTTTCCACACCTTGATTGTTTTATCCGCTTCTCCCGTAATCAACCGCAGCCCAGTCTTGTCGAATGTGCTGCAGAACACACCCTGTTCCGCGTCCAGTGAACCAGGCTGAGCCGTTGTCTCCATAGTCTGTTTGCAGTAGGTAATTAGCGAATAGCCCAGTCAAGCAGTGCTCTGGGGAGCATATACCTGGAACTTATATCCTGACTTCCAGTCGAAGAAACACATTTCTCCATTATCCGACCCCGAAAACAGAATATCATCCTCGTTCACGGAGAGTGTATTCACAATTCCATTCACACCTTCAAAGTTCTGCATAAATGCACCTTCCGGGCATTTCCACTGCTTGATGCTCTGAGCAGACCCGGACGCAAACGTGAATTCTTTGGGATGGATTGTTAAGCTGCGAACACTCTTCTTGTGATGGGTAAGGACAGCCATAGACTTTCCGGCGGTAAGATCCCATAATCGCACAGTAGAATCCATAGACCCAGTAATGACTTGTGGATCTACATCTTGACACTTCACATCCGAAACGGTACCTTGATGTCCTGATAGAACCATGACATTGGTACGCGTCCTCATATCCCAAACCTAAGCAGTGTATCAGTATCTTCCCTATTATATTACAGCCGAGGAAACGTACCCTCGCAACACCATCTCGCCCCGAAGTAACCAGAACATCAAGTATAGGATGCAACGTCAATGAGTACACCCCCGACAAGTGCCCATGGTAATGCCTTATTACCCTATTCGACTCCAAGTCCCAACACTTGACCATCTTATCCTCCCCACAACTAAATAGATATGGATGTCTCGGGCTAACCGCTAGCCCCCTCACCGTAGAAATATGCCCCGTCAACGTCAGCCTCAGATTCCCACTTGCTAAATCCCAAATCTTGATCGTCCTATCCCCGGCACCAGTACAGAACCACTGATTCCCGGGTTCCACTGCAACCGATCTCACCCACCCCAAATGCCCAGATATGACCCTCATGAGCTTCCACGGAGCATGCCATTGAGGTTTTATGGGTTGTACATTTTGCCTCCTAACTAAACTCGAGCTCGGCGTTCCTTTTTGAACACCAGCACCAGTACTACCAGCACTACCAGCACCTGGTAGCCCACCCATACCTGGTTTCGATCGTAGTGTAAGAGCCATAGATTCATTCGCCCCTGTTGCACCTCGCGAGTTTGTAGCGGGTACATCCTCGATCATCTTCATCGTCGCAGGGCTAACACCGTCCTCCTCTGTCGCTACAGGCTTATTCGCTTTCCTTCGCTTCGATGCTGCGGTGGCGGTCGCGCCTGATTGTTTTGCTGCTAATGCTGGAGGAAGTTGGCGGGCATCTTCGTATTCAAGTCGTATCTTTGTTGTTAGGTGTGATTTCTGGCTGAAGTTCAATGTTAGGGGTTAGCTGCGATTTTGGTGCGATGCCTGGATGGTAGTGTTTACCTTGCTGTATCGTCCAGAGCCAAAGCGCTGCCATAGTCGGAGGTGAATATTTCACGTGTCCGCTTTGCTGATTCTCTGACGAGATTCTAGAGCATTGGAGAGGTATTAGCCTGGTCTCCAGGAGGTTCATGAATTAAGGACACTGCTGAACAAACCTCCGCCGAAGGCAATAGATCTGATTGAGCTTCTGTCACTATCGGGGAAGCCATTTGAGCTTCAATGTAGTGGGCTGTTATAACCGTCAACTCGCCAGTATTCTCCCACTTTGCGTATATCAGCTTCAAAAGTCGAAGTGCGTTGAGCGTACTGCGATGATGTTGCCGTATGTTACAAGCTCGACCCAATATCTTTAATTTGACACGCGCCAAGACTTCGTGATGCTTGCCCAGCCGCAGCTCTTCCAGGGCCACTGTGAACCCCACCATATATGCCCGTTCGAGCTCAACAACCAACCACCAACCATGTCTTCATCCAAAGACGCTGGAAAACAGCAGTTAGGCATGTGTAACGCTTCAATACCTATTTATACTGTAAAGCTAACAAATATATAGTTGACCTCTCTAGTCTTTCTGCGCAGAACCTTAGCAGTAGGATCTACTTAACCTGCCCCCCACCGAAATACGGCATCGATGGCAACTGATCCCCGAGGTGAACAGGCGTAAAGCAGCAGCTCGATGAAGAACTACAGCATCTGACAGACTCCTTCTCGAAACTGCGCACTGCGCAGTCCAAGTTCCAGGAATGTATAAAGACGATACAGACTGGCGTGAGTCCTGATATGGAGAGTAAGGAATATCAAAAAGCCCCTCTACTATGTCTAAGGGGGGTTTCACATAACTGACTTTACCTTCCCTTGGCTGACATAGGCAAAACAATCCTCATACCACTCACTGCATCTCTCTATGTCCCTGGCACCCTCACCTCCGTGGACACCGTTATAGTCGACGTCGGCACAGGGTACTACGTCGAGAAGAGTACAACGGATGCACAGGCATTCTACAAGAACAAAGTGGATAGCATACAGCAGAATATAATAGATTTAGAGAAGATCATTACCCAAAAATCACAGAATGTGAGGATTGTGGAAGAAGGTTTGTTCATCACCGATTCCTGAGGGAACTATGCGTTGGTACTGACATTTTTGGGGTAGTCTTACGTCAAAAGATGTTGGGCGGAGTGGGTGGAAGTGGGGCAACAGCAGGATCTTCTGCGTGATGAAAATAGTTAAACCCATACAGTACATATTATGTCCTGTGCAAACCTAGTCTGGCGGTATAAACCACCAAAGATGCAAATCGCCTATGGTGTAGGGTAATTTGACGCTTTCCCCCTAGGTAATACCAAAAGCCCCATATACTCCGGATAATACCGGAATTGAATCCCTTCCTTATGTCAGAGAATTCGGACGTCTATTCGGCTACTACCGTTCCTGATGTTCCTTACTATCTCCTTCCTCGCATCCCCCTTCATCCCATCCACCTACCCAAACCCCTACCCCCTTCTCCTTATCCATAGCCATAGTCCCTCGAGCCCCTGCAGGTATACAAGCCAACGTCTTATTGAAGTACCTGTCCTCCACCCTCAACACTGGCCTAATCCAGGCGTTTCTGACGAATGGCCATATGTGATACCTGATATCGACCTTACTCAGAGGTGCCAGCTGCAATGCGCTCTGCTTCGGGCCCGAGAATGCAAACGCTTCATTTGCTTCCATAACGAGGTTGAAAGTGAGGAAGTAATTGGTTGGGTTCTCAACCGAGTACTTAAGGTGAATATGGAACGGTGGTATAGGTGCCTTCTTTGCTACTGCCAGAACACGGGGTTCACTACCATATATCGGAAGTCGGGGTATGGCTATTTTTGCCGTATTAGGGGTACCTTGGTCCGGGGACGTTTTCCGACGCCATTTGATGTAGAGGATTGTCTCCAGGAATGAAGGCCGGCGATCTTCAAATGACATGCGTTGGATGTCCAAGGGGAAACTTAGTTCGGCTGCTTTGAAAGTATCCATTACTAAATATCTCAATTAGCTTAAATTCCACAGGAGAAATACCCTAAGGCAAAAGTATACCTATCCCCAAGGTTTCTGATACTGGTTGTAACGGTGTACACTGTAATCCGTCCCCAATCTTGGCCACCTGCAGCTCCCACCCATGTACCACAATTGCCGTTCCGTCCCGCCGCTCTATACCTTCAACGGTCTCCCGTTCAGCTTCTAGATTCGTCAGCAGTGCTGTCAAACACCATCTCTGTGTGAGCCCCATCGGTTTTGGTTCCCCTTCTTCATCCGGCGTGAACAGGTCCTCATTTGTATCAAAATAACTAGGCCACTTATCCGGATGTACTCGTGGGGCCCACTCATGCCCTAAGGAGAACGGTGAAACAATGGGTATATTCACAGAGAGGGACTTTGCGATGGGTGTTTCGGGGTCTGAGAGGAGGTTATAATGCACGGTGATCTCAACCACCGTATCAATGGGCTGGGAGTGGGTTGGGAATGTAAATCGTGAGGGCACACGAGCTGCGGCAGGTATTCGTCCAAGCGGGTGCAGAGAGGGAGTAGCAGGTAACATCTGGTCATCAGGAGATAGCCATGTGATGACAGGTTCTGAAAGCTTAGCCTAGTTTCAACACTGGGGAGTGCAGGAGCACAATTACCTTGGTTTTCAGGGTAACCACTAATCTTCACATCGAGTGACGCCTCTGCCTCCTCTTCCTCATCGTTACAAATCTCAAATCTAACATCAATAGTCTCATCTATGAATGCTGGTGTGTTCAAGTTGTCGAATTTCACCTCCATCTTTGGTGGTTTAGGTAGAATCCTTCTCCATGTTAATGATAGTGAGAGGAAAGGTGATTACGTGATGCCTACTTTAGAGCAGTGGGTTCCTCACTTCTCACTGGCTTCTTCCTAAAGCCTCCAGCTCTATCCTGTATCCACCACGCAGCGTTCCCACCGCTTGGTGTCACTTCTCCTTGACCTCTTTTTCTGCTTCCCGACCCAAGGTTACCTCCGATTCCTAACTCGTCTGTCCATCCCTCATTATCTTGTTGTAAAACTACCAGATATTCGAGCTCGTACTCGTCAATATTTATTTCAAATGTCGCAGCCATGGCTTTCGCCTCTCCTGCTTCTCGTAATATAGTAGAAAGCTCGATAATTTTGGTTTCCTCAGGGTACAGCGATAAATTTGTAGAGGCTATGAGAAACGATTTTGGCGAAGTAGGCGATGGCTGGAGGTCATCATGGTTGACGAATTGATCCTGAAGTTTGCCTTTCAGATCTACATATCGTATATCTGATGAGTCCGGTACAGGCGGCACCGCGGAGGTGTCGTGGGTGAGTATTATAGTTTTTAGACTCCCTTCAAACGTGATCTTGATTGAAGACCACACTACAGGAGCCGAGCCCTTGTGGGCGCTCGAACTCATAACCAGCTGTGAAACAATAGCGTCGCCGACACATGCATTGGGAGTTTTGAATGTGTATGAAGCAGATACTTCATTCCAATGTTTGTCATCAGCGAGGTACATCTGTAACACTCTCTGGGGGCGCTAACTTACAGAATGGTACCACATCCTCCTCTCTCAGAGCAACCACTGGCCTTGCTCCGCCGCTTCGTCTAGCCCCGAGGCAATTCATCAGATCGTATGTCCATCCTGGCTTTTTCAAGAACTTTGATGACAGCAATTCCAATTCTGCGGCAACCTGTTGGCCCCCGTCTCCACTCTTCGTGCACTCGACAGTCCTCCACAGTACTTCCTCCAATAGTGGAATCCAGCTCTCTTGTCTGTAGCTTTGGGCTAACATCTTTAGTTGTCCCGAAGCCTCAGCCCAGTCACTATCGCTACTTCTTTCCATTTTTAATCTCACAATGTTATGGGACATCATATCTCCCATCCTCTTTTGTCCCTTTGCAAGAAATTCTTTCTTTGCTAGCTCAAACAAATCAATCTGAACCCCATAATGATCTACTTTTGTTAGCTCGTCACCTGGAGAAGAACATAAGTACTCATCGAACGGCTCAGACTCCGTGTACTTCAAGACCCGAGCATGTCTATCCGCTGCGTAATTTGCTGCTGACAGATAGTAAAATCCCGGGTGATGTAAATGCTCTCGTGGACTGATCTTCTCAGGATACTGTACATTCTTCTCAGGCAGTATATATATTTGCATATTTGAGTTCGGAGCTACTGATGGAATTAAGGTATTGGGAGAGCCGGGGGCGGCGGGTGCAAAGACATGCAGGTTTGCAGACTGAAGTAGCTCCGCAAACACTCGATTCCAGGTGCTCATCCACGCTGCAAAGCCATAGCTGTATTTACACTGTCAGAAAGTCTCAGAACAGGGCGACTCGATATATTGGGCTCACTCACGTCTGTGTCCCCTTGCCCTTGGCATCGATGAGATCCCGCATTTTTATGATGTGATACTCCCATCTCCGCACGGCAGCAGTCCAGGATTCTAACCACAATAGACACCTCAAGATCCTGATTGATAGAATATCTGCTAAGAGCCTCGCCTCTGACCAACGCCCACTCCAGGAATTTGTTGTCGACATTATATCCTGTATTAGACTTTCATATGCTATCTCATAACTGCGTGCTGCCGTATCCATTTCTTGCCTAAACTCTGCAAATATACCAAGCTTAATTTCATAGCGAATTCCCCATCCTGCGTCTGAGAGCGTTGTAGAGGCAGAGGTTGGGGGCACCGTCGGAAGTGGAATTGGGTTCTTCCTTTTTCGACGAGAGTGCTTGGAGAGATCCCTATAATACTCCAAAGCCGACCCAAACAGTCTAAGCTGTATGCTCCTCACAAATGACTGTATTTCGATTGGAGTAGAAGGTGACGGAAGAAAGAAGAGCGTTGAATTGTTTTCTAGGTTAGTAGATCGTCTTATTACGCCCAGCCTCTCATCAATTTCTGGAGAATGGAGGACGGATTTCTCAGCTAGAATGATGACCGTAAACTTTGTGCGGCGAGCGTTCGTTTCAGTAGGAGAGCCTGACCCTACAACATTCGTGGAGATTGATGTCCCAAACTGCTTTTTGAGGTCATTGATCGCTTTGATAAGCTCATTGTCCTTCTGCATTTGCATATTGGTGTCCGGTGTCTCTGTGTATAGCTCGAAACATGGGATGAAGACCGACGGTATCAGATCCTGATGCTTTCGCATCCAGAGATGTGACATGACTCCATCAGGAAAGATGGGTGATTGCAGTGTTAGAGGCGAGAGTGGGGAGTGAAGTGTGCGGACTGCTGGGCCTTCTAATGTCGGGGATGTTGGAATTACTGGTTCTGGCGGATTTGCTTTGCGTGGTGGCAGAACGAAGTCCTAATAATAACCTGTTAGCATGAGCCCTCTGTTATAGAATGAGAAGCTCACCCTCCCTACAGCCTTCACTCGGAAGACAGGATTTGACCCTCTGGAGTTGGCGAGATTGCGCCCAGACTTGCCAGACCATATTCCGGATGCATTCGTCGCCAGGAAGCATCTCAACAGAGTGTTGGCTAGAGGGGTGTCCACTGGAGATACTGGGCAGCTGATGCGAGTAGAACCGGGGCCGGCAGCTTGAGAGAAGTCTAAGGTGGAGTTCCGCAGGCCAGAGAGCACCAGAAGAGGCGTATTGTGCTCGACATAATGGTTGGGATATGCATCCATGAGATGTGAACAATTGGCGCCGGCACGAGCAGCGGGGTGGTGTATAGTGAGATGAGCGCTCCGCAGGTGGGATATTCGATGCGGTATGCTCTGGATGGAAGCCGACCTGGGCCTCTAATGCAGCATAGGGATCGAACCTCCAAGGTTAAATCCCCCACTTACATAAATCTTCGTCTAATGTCGATCATGAGCATGCAGCCCCACTAGCCCTGATTATGCAGTAGAGTGATGCATATGCACGGAGCCGCCTTGGCATAATATGCAGTATGCGACCCTCGCCCTTGGTGTCTGGAGTCTTTGTTTTCCCGGCGAAGGCCCAAGCACGTTTCCAGTACCGTGGCCAAGCACCTCGCACATGTTCCCTCTGAACTCTCCGAGCCACACACTACTTGCGCCGTCCTTTTCCTATCCTCAGTGCCCGCTCCCAGTGTCCGCTCCACCTTCACTCGCTCTAGAGCTCCCCAGTACTCGAGCTCAGAATGGCTGAGCGAGCGGCCCTCCTGGAACTTGTCACGTAAGTTTCCCCTAACCACAACTGCTCGTCACCTTGGCTTACCGCACTTTGCGGAGACCCTGCGGCCTGGGTGAAGCTCAATTCATGAGCTCTGTTGCTGACCTTTCGCCTCTGGGGTTTAGGAACTTCAAAGCTGCCCTCAAGAGGAAGGGAGATGGTACGAGCTTCCTCTAGTGAATCCGGAACTGAAGTCAACCAACTAACTGACACCAAACACAATAGAATCTGAATCCGATGACTCAATAGCATATCCTAGCAACCGTGGCCGGAAACTCAAACGTCGAGCTCGCTACGTACGTGAAGGGCAGTTGGATGCACCAACGGGACCAAAAGTGTACAAAGAGGTGATTTAATCGCAGGAACGTTCCCCTACTGGCACCACTAACGGATTCTATAGAAAGTAGAGTATGGAGGCGCCCAGCGATACATCATTCACCGTTACAAGAGGAGAAGACAAGAGGAGGATGAGGAGGATGAGAGCAACGAAGACAGCGAAGAGACAATCGAAGAGGATGACCCATTCGACCAAGTTGACATCGAAAGTAACGACTCCCCAGGCTTTTTCAACTTTTCTATCTAATAACATGCTGGATAACCTGACAAAATTCACTAGAAATCCTTGCACCAATAAATCATCCCGCCGACTTACCCTCACATCCAACTCTCTCACGACCCTACACCTCTCGCATCATCGACCAACTCTGCCAGCAAGCCCTCGAAATAATGCAACCCGAGCATGAACATACCATAGCAATAAAAAACCTCCTCACTACTTTCCTTGGGGACGACGAATTTGCAAGCCTTGGAAAACTTGAGCAGCCAGAGATACCGGAATTCATACGACAAGCACAAGAAGCCGCCAAACAACAGAAATCTATGACGAACGGGACCTCAAAAGGGAAAGAAGTCAACGGTGTCGGGAGTAATACAACGGAACCAGAACAAGGCGTCTTAAGAGCATCGGAGGATGGGAAATCGAAAGACGCAATGGAGCTAGACACAGAAGAGGAACAAGAAGTTAATACTAATCTCCCAGCACCAACTCGCATGACTACGCGTTCCCTCCAGCAACAGCAGCAGCAAGAAGCCGCCTCCCCACCTCCACCAGAACCCACCTCCCCTCGGCTCGGCATTGACCCATTCTTCTTCCCACCTGCCTACGCCGTCGATCGAGACTTCGGCATCCCAGCAAACGAAGCCGAAGAGACACGGCGACTATTATTAGCTGCTGTCCAGCGCCAGGAAGAGTTCATGCGTGGGCTAAATAAAGTGTACTCTGGGCTATTACAAGCTAAACACAAAAAGCAGGATGTATGGAGATGGTGCAGAGCGATGGAAGGAGTGAGACAGTACCATGCGTCAAAGACCGAGAGGGATATCTCGGAGATTACCGAGGAGGAGATGACAGTAGGTCTACCAGATAATGAAGATTGGTATGACAAAGAAGAGTGGAAGTTGGATGCGCCATTAGTAAAAGGGAAGGAGGAGGAAGAGGAGGAAGAGAAGACAAAGAAAACAAGGGGCAGAAGGGCATAGTTTGGTAAGGCAGAAGTTAGCCACATCACATAAGGTATCTGTTTCTTGATTATACTCTATTATTCTGTTTTGGGGGAGTATTTGGTTTTTTTGTTTGGGAGTGACGGTTTGTTTTGCTGTTTGTTGCATTATGTGGTAAGTGTAGGCTACCCGCCCAAACCCAAGAGGCGGATGGGTACAGACAGCTAACATATGTGTGTGCAAACAGAAGTTTTATTTATTTGATCTGTCATTAGGAGTTTCATATTGTTAGGCTAGTAGGCATCGGAGCAGCTGCTCGAAATCTAACCGTCTCTAATGGGAGTACCATGTGTGCTCTCGAATATTAATAAACGTGGTTAGATCAGTTTCCCATGAGTGAGTCAAATAAGTGTGTCAAATAAGTGCATTAATTAATTGCGTGCATGTAAATATCTATCAGCATGGGAAACTGAGGGTAACGTTCTTGTATTTGGTGGCAGTCTTGCAAACTGAAGCTATACCCCTCTACACCTGCACTGTGACACGATGTAGTAGCAAGACTCGGAGTGTATTTTGTATTCCCTTGAGGTATTTAATATCATCTTATCATCAACGAAATCAAGTAATTTCTCAGATAAAGTACAAACACCCTTCACTAGTCTATGGTAAGCAGGTAGTCATTAGGTACAGTCGTCCGCTATATAGGTAAGTTATGCACACATACACACCAAACTCCTTAAAAAATTGAGCCGTATAAAATATCCGGGGTAAAACTCTTGAAACCCAATTAGACCATATATTCCGACCTAGACAATGCCCGGCCTGGTATTGGCATCCCCGCATTGCGATTCCAAGTCCCAGTCCGCTGCGTTCTCTCCTTTTCGGCTGGGGCAGGCGCACCAGGCGCTAGAACTACCACAACTTCCTTCTCCTCGCTTTCCTTCAGGACTCTAGGTCTAAATACCACTTGCTTTTCCTCACTTTCCTTTAGTGCTGCCGCCGGCATCGTCGGGTGCCAAATGGCTTGTTTTTCTGCTATTGCTGTTCTACTCAAGCTGTACTCTGGCTGTGGTGGCCTTGTAGCCCTGACTGTGCCCGATGTCCTGCTGGTGGTACCAGCCACGTTGGGTCTTCCCAGGCTCCTCCTCGCTGACCCAACTGTGCTTCGCCTCATCGCCCCTACATTGACATTCCGCACTGTCCCAGAAACACTTGGCGCTACCGTACCCACTTTCGGTGGTGCCATTGTCCTCGTTACTATGCCCCTACTAGGGTTTGCTGTAACCATTGGCCTTAAACTCGTCATATTCTTGACCGGCCCGGTCGCCTTTGCGACCACTGCAGCCTTCCCATTCCTCGCTGCCACCTCTTCCAACCACCTCCGCTTGTTCCTCCGCGCAATATAAAACACAACAAAAAGACCCATGATTATCACCAGGGAACTGCACACAACAATGGCAACAATTAGGGTATAGCGAGGGGTCCAGCCTTCGGGCTTAGAAGGGTTTGTCGCCGTGGGAACTGAAGTATCCTGAGGACCATCATCTAGATGTATGAAAGGCGTACTTGTTGGTGCAAGTATTGCTGATGTATCAACCATGAGGGGGATGGAATCCAGATCTGGTAGGTTCGAAGCCCGAGGGAAGAGTGTTACTGGGGATGGTAATGCGAGACTGGCCCTCAGAATGAATAGAATTGTGCCGAGTAGGAAATTCGACATGGTAGATACCTTTGAATACACCTTGGAGGGCCCTGGTTTCATGGAATAATCCCCACAATGGCAGTTGCTTTCTGGATATTGCAAAAATGTAATATAGACAGCTACTAGAGCGTGAAGGACAAAATATTGAACAATGCAAAAAAGATAATGCAATTAAAAATCAGCTGTGGAGGGGAGATATGTACCAGTACTCCCAAAGAGAATGCGAGTGCAGACCGGTGCGCAAGAAAGGGAAACCTATGCGGAAAAAAGGCTATAACAAAGGAAAAAAGGTGAAAGCACAAATGTCAATTCACCAGGGCAAAGTGCAATTGAGTCTTAGGTATTTGTAGTACATATATACTTAGGGCGTATGGACAAAAACAGGCGCAGAGCCTTCCCCGCCTACTATGCCCGTAGGATCAATCCATTTGAATTGCTAGTCTGTAGCAGATGGGGTAAGGATCATGTTTGGAATTCTTTTTGTGGGAGATTTTACTCATGAACCGACGTCGTTGAAGGTCAGCGCGGTTAAGAATAGCAGCATTTAAGAATTCTAGAAGGGAAGTTAGAAGGACCCTGGTAACAGTACAGAGCGTCGCCGCACCGCCGCGGCGATTATGTGGACACTAGGAAAAGAAATATATAAGAGCTTAAGGCGGCGCAGGAACAAACGACTGCGGCACATGATAGAGAGCAGCAGTAAGCTGTAAGCCAGGGTATGAAGAGAGCGGCTCCAGATGCCTGCTGCAATTAGCCCATGGGCTGTGGAATCGGTTCGGTAGCTCCCGAATCCATGAACAACCTGGTTTGAGCGGAAGCTGTTAATTTAGGTATTCATTATGCCTGTCGTTCAGATGCTGTGCTGGCACCCCCGTACTGTCCCTGCCGGCATGGTGGACCGACTGCAATCGATCCCAGAAGTGTGTCCTTTGATATAAACAGGGCTTCAACCGCTATGGTGTTCCACCCGTTACCTAAGCTGGAGAGACAAGAGCTACATGTACCTCACTAGTAGTCTGGGTCCGCAATAGCTGACAACAATTAAACCTCCACCTCCGGCTGATTGTAGATTTATTACGCTACGATAACTTTGTGGTATGCTACACAGAGTCCTATCCGCAGCCTGGAGCGTGGCCAGTGGCTGTGTGGCAACTGGGATATGCAATATTGGTTAAAAAGACACATCCGCTGGGGTAGGGACTACCTGTATTCCCGATGCTCCCACTGCCATATACTGTACAGGACGTGCAAGCCAGGGACGCCCAACCAGTCTAACGAGACGCCCCACCCGAGACATGCTGCTACCAATTGCCAGTTGCCAATTGTATTTTGTATTTTTTTTTTTATTAATCGATTTCTGTTGCCCGTTCACCTACTTAAGCAGCGGCAAAAGCTAGGGCCTCCACTTGGCCTGGCTTGGCACAACACCTGGTGGCTCTAGCGCCCCTTAAGTCCTGCCAATTTTCACAACAACTGGCCCCCCCGTCTCGTTCTCCTTTTCTTCTGCATCGTCTCCACATCTCCATATCACCAGCAAAAACATACGGCTTCTCTCTTACGAAAGTACACGCTTCCTTACTACGTACTTTTAATACTATTCACACATACTAATTCAGAATGAGAGAAATCGTGAGTGCGATACGCTACCCCTAATAGCCCTTTGCCCCGCATTGTGATGCTAACAACCCCGTTATATAGGTTCACCTCCAGTATACTCCTCCACGCCTCCTATATTTAAGCAGAAGGGATACTCATTCTTCATTGTAGGACCGGGCAATGCGGTAACCAAATTGGTGCTGCTTTCTGGTAAGCTTATATTCTATATGAACGCGGGGTAGTAGAGCATCAGACTGACATGTGTATTCTTTAGGCAAACCATCTCTGGTGAGCACGGTCTTGATGGATCTGGAGTGTAAGTTTCATTCCATCAACCCCGGTCTCTATCGCAACAAAAAATGCTAGATCTTAAGGGGCTGACAAATTGGGGTTTAGCTACAATGGGACTTCTGATCTCCAATTGGAGAGGATGAATGTCTACTTCAACGAGGTAGCGCACACTCACTCCCTTAGCTATGGTCATGGTTTGGAGTTGAATCCATCAGCTGACATTCAACAGGCCTCCGGAAATAAATATGTTCCTCGTGCCGTCCTTGTAGATCTTGAGCCCGGTACCATGGATGCCGTCCGCGCCGGTCCCTTCGGTCAACTCTTCCGCCCAGACAACTTCGTTTTCGGTCAATCTGGTGCTGGTAACAACTGGGCTAAGGGACATTACACTGAGGGTGCTGAGCTCGTCGACCAAGTCCTCGATGTCGTCCGTCGTGAGGCCGAAGGATGTGACTGCCTCCAAGGTTTCCAGATCACCCACTCCCTTGGTGGTGGTACTGGTGCTGGTATGGGTACCTTATTGATCTCTAAGATCCGCGAAGAGTTTCCCGACAGGATGATGGCCACATTCTCCGTCGTTCCTTCCCCTAAGGTTTCCGACACCGTCGTTGAACCATACAACGCCACCTTGTCCGTTCACCAGCTTGGTACGTAGCCCCGACCATCTCAATTCCCACTGTTTACTAACTAGTTCTACAGTTGAGAACTCTGACGAGACCTTTTGTATCGACAATGAGGCCCTGTACGACATCTGCATGAGGACTCTTAAGCTCTCCTCCCCATCCTACGGTGACTTGAACCACCTTGTTTCCGCTGTCATGTCCGGTGTCACCACCTGCCTTCGTTTCCCTGGTCAATTGAACTCTGACTTGAGGAAGTTGGCCGTGAATATGGTTCCTTTCCCACGTCTTCACTTCTTTATGGTCGGATTCGCTCCTCTCACCTCCCGTGGAGCACACTCCTTCCGCGCGGTCACCGTCCCAGAATTGACCCAACAGATGTACGACCCTAAGAACATGATGGCTGCAAGCGACTTCAGGAACGGGCGATACCTCACCTGCGCTGCTTTCTTGTACATATCCTCCTTCTCCAAAGCCCTTCATACGAGTTGAAAACTAATTTTTGCATAGCCGTGGTAAGGTCTCCATGAAGGAGGTTGAGGACCAGATGCGCAATGTCCAGAACAAGAACTCCTCTTACTTCGTTGAGTGGATTCCAAACAACGTTCAGACTGCCCTTTGCTCCATTCCACCAAGGGGTCTCAAGATGTCTGCTACCTTTATTGGAAACTCTACCTCCATCCAGGAGCTCTTCAAGCGTGTTGGCGATCAATTCACTGCTATGTTCAGGAGGAAGGCTTTCCTGCATTGGTATACTGGTGAGGGTATGGACGAGATGGAGTTCACTGAGGCTGAGTCCAACATGAACGATTTGGTTTCCGAATACCAACAGTACCAGGATGCTTCCGTTGATGTAAGTTCACACCCTTTGAAAGTTAGTGTCGTGATAGTTGCTAAATTTACTTAATAGGATGATGAGGGTGCATACGACGAAGAGGAGGTCCATGAGCAGGAGGAATAGACGATAGCTTGGTTGGGTTTGTAATGGTGGAATTAACCTTAGCTTGTTGTCCCCTATCCTTTTGATCTTCTTGAATGTAGCAACAGCCTGTCTTATTTAGCTGTTTGCGTTTTTACTATTATGGTACTGTCGTTCTTAAGTAAACCGAAAGGGCCGTTTACTGTACTGTGGCCATGCTGTCTGTTTTTTAATTACCCTTTCACTTCCATTTCTCATGAATGTTTTCTTCATTTATGTGAATATAGAAGAATGTATGGATATCCCTTGTAATCAAAAAAGAAAAATAATGCAATGGGCATCATGAGGCATCGTTGAAAACAATCCCATCTGTATTAATCGTTGACGTCGTGAACATTATATTCTACACTCTCTGGGGGGCGGGAGGAGAAGCAAACCGTGGCAAACAAAGATTGCATAAGAAAGCAAAAGATTGTGAGTGCCACCAATCAACTCCATATGCACAGAAATTACAGCAAATATTATATCCAATCCTGCCCTTTCACTCTCCTTCCTTCAACTCCTCAAACATAGCATTCATTATTTCGTCTAGAATAGTAAACATAATGGAAGTACTATTTATTCACTACCCAGTCAGTATCAAAATATACCCCCAGAAGAATTAGCGAAGGTACTTACTTCAATCTCTCATTATTAAATGCTGCAAACAACCTCCTTCCCGCTGCAACAGCATTGGCTCTCCCTACCACGCTCGCCGCCATATCTGGCACCAATGTCGCCAGTACCTCCCCCGCCTCATTTTTACTCTTCATCTTCTCCTTCGCCGTCCTCGGAGCCTTCGGAGGCCCACCTGACTGCTCTAGGGTGCCCTTCACAAGTCCTAAATACTTCAGCACCGAATCCTCCTGGCACAGAACTTTCACCTGCTCTCGAACTTTCTTCTCAATAGTCCCTCCTAAAAGCTGATGAAGCACCACTACCACCGCTCTCCCTCTTAACCAACTACTACCCCGGTTCAACTCAAACGCTTCCAGAAACAGGTCACAGATAGGCTTCACAAACGGCATTTGCTCACCACCAGCTTTAGCATTATCAAACGCCGCCAGTTCCGCCTCCGCTTCAGCTGCATCACTAAGCGGGCCACCTGTGACAGGTGCTCCCCCATTGGCAGCTTGATGCTGCTGTAGTGCTGTCGTGATCAAACTCGTGCTCGCTGTTGATAATTGATCTAGCATTGGCATCGGCAAAGGTAAATTTCCAAGTACATCTTCCATTCCATCCGAGATAGAATTATACAGTCTCGTGATGAAATCCTGACCCTTCTCACCTGCGCTCGCTGGGCCCAGTGCAGGGGCAATACTTCGCACAGACAAGAACGCACGAAAGTCCCGTGACCGGCAGACATCTGGGATGAGAAGAAGGGATTTGAGGTATTTCTCCAACGCTATCCTGCGTTTTTCCAAAAAATCTCGTTGAAGGTGCATCACTACCCGCCGTCTTGGGAAATCAAGATCTCGCACTGGGGGGAAGTTGGCCCGGAGTTGTTGGTGGAGATTGAAGAATTCACTGTATCGGCGGGCAACTACCCATTGGGCGGCAGGCATATGCTCTCCGCCTTCTCGATGAACTTCAATAAGGTCTGTGCCTAAAGTCAGCATCTTTGATCGACACACGTGATGTAGAATATAAACTTACAAAGAGCGTACTCCTTCCCATTCTCTTTCCCGACAATTGAGTTCTTTATCCGTATACTGGACCGTCCAAATAAACTGTTATCACTTTCCTGCATAATATACTGCTGCCTCTGCAGCTCCTTACGACGAATCTCTCTTTGCAAACTTGCTTTCGACTTCCTCAAAATTCTCAGCTCGCTAGTATTATTGGTCAATTCAGCTTTCCTGGTTAAGGAATCCACGACAACTTCTTGCGCCAGTAACTTTTTGATGTCATAAGTCAACGTGGCGATTGCCTCTGCTAGACCCAGATCACCAGGAGCAGCTTCGTGGATTTCATCCTCGTGATCATCCTTGTTGCCGTTGTTTAGAGCATCATCGTGGTCAGTCTCCGACTCTGGAATGGGATTCTCATCAGGGAAAAGTTCATCATCTGAGAAGACTTCCCCGCGGGCGTAAGGGTTCACTAAGCCCAAAGATGCAATACTTGGGGGAGTTTCTTTCCCTTTCTTTCCCGGACTAAAACCAAATAGTGCATCTCTTGATACACTGACACTTTTCGCTGGGCCCTTCGCTAAGGCAATAGACCCATTGTCGAGTATTGACGCAGACCCATCAAAGGAGCTTCTGGGGCTGTCAGGGGATAGAAACCCTGGCGATGATGTTTGGAGGAGGCTTCTATCGTCACCAGGCTTTTCCTCAATAATATCATTGAGGACCGCTTCCATTGCTTCGACAATCCCCCTATCTGGTGCGCCATTGCGGTCAAGTGACCCAGAAAACCGTGGATAGGCTTCGTCCAAGTTTTGTATTGATGAAGACATTGGGCCGTCATCCCATCCATCAAACAATTCCTTCTGTCCTCTCCCATCAAAAGAGTGCCTGGAGGACATCATAGCATCCATAGACTCACCGTGGTGTATCGGGCTTTCAACCCAAGAGGCATTTCGAGTTAATTCCGGACCTGCCGGGCCTGGCGGGGGATTGATCGCTGAAGTCATCGAAGCTGCCAAATCATCAGATGCTAGATATTTGTAGTAGATGTCTGAGTTCCGAAATGAGAGCATATCTTTATTCTGCATCTCTTCCAGCACTGCTGTCTGGGTTCTAAGAATGGCTGCTCGTGCTCTGTGGTATTGCTTAGGCGTGGCTTTCGAGCCGGCCTTCAGGAATACACGAACTTCATTCTTAGTCTTTTCATGTATATTCAATTCTGGCTTTGAAAAATATGCTTCGTAGACTTGAGCTATGTCGTTTCTATCAGAGTCTGTCCATTTCATTAGAGAGGTGGATTGTTCATCGTCGTCGTCGATATCGTCTTCCAATGGATTGCGCAATCCATCGACAACAAGCCAAAATTGAACAAGTGATAGGCGATTCAGTCGATCCATGTGCTCCTAGACACCAAGCATTAGCGCTTGGGTTTATCGACAGTGGGGTGGAAGAGTACCATGAAATATGACAGCCCCGAGGGATCTCGTAGGATATCTGCAAGCTTTGCAGTTTCAATATGGGTTGATACTCGACGAGGTTGCGACTGTAAAAGCTCAGGCTGTTCTAAGATTATTATGGAGTTCATTTGTACCGGCGAGGCCCGATACTAACCTGTCGTGATGATACCCCGCCACTGGACCCAGCAGAGAGATATGCAACTCTCTGATCGAGCAGTCGCTTCCCAGTTTCCAGTCGTTTAATATATACGTTATCCTGACCTTTGCTTCTGGCATCCTTCTTTAATTGACTGGAGATCTCATTCCTCATCCGTCTTGCATCAGAAAGATTATTGCAGTGTCGAATCGATCGGATGAATTTTTCAAACGTCCTTTCATCATCTGTTGGTGACAACCTTATGAGCGGTGCTGCCCTGCCATTGCTATCCGTATCCAAATTTACTCCAGTACGCCTTGAGCGTGGCGTAGCATGCTGGTCCAGAGCAGCCCTGAGTTTCTTGACATTCTTTCGATCCTGCAATGTAGATTTCCCCACTGCTTCAATTAACTGATTCCAAGTGTCAGGGTCCGAGACCATGACCAGTATCGGGAAGAGGACAGCACAGGCGACTATCTCTCTGACCAAAATGCCAACAGCACTGCTCTTAAGCTCATTCTCTGGTATCACCAGAGGAAGGATCTTCTTCACCAGAGCCCTGAGATGGTCCTGCTGCGCAAGCTTCGGATCTGAGAACGCTAGGCTAGCAGCTGGGTGTAGCTTTCCGTCCCTATATTTTCCGGCAATTGCAAGATCCAATTCCTCCGACTCCGTGAGGCTTTTGTTGAGATGTTTTCCACGGACGGCCTTTTCTGCAGCCGAGAAGTCGGATAAATGGTTCGTCAGGAGTGGCACAATCTTCGCAACCACAAGCTCCACACTGTCCACATTCAGTACTCTGTCCCTGATATTTTCCAGAACACAGCGTATAGTTTTGTTGACATGGTTGATGAACGCAGGATCCACGCTGACACTTTTGTACCAAGTAGCCACAAAGTTGTCGATGATTAGATCTACCAGTGAGCCGAAGCTGTCGGAGATGAGGAATGACTGAGGGTAAAGTGGGCTTGTAACTATGGCATCGAGCTTCTCTAGTGCCTTGATCTCTTTCTCCCAAACCCTCGGATGTGTAAACGGCAACGGCTTAATATCTTGCAGGGCGCTGATCTCTTCCTCTCTTGGGATCCTTCGTACAGTCAGGATAAGCAGAGCAATGTAGCCCAAGACCGTTACCAAAATACCAGCGTAGAAGGTGTATACAAAGTACCGGAGTAGAGGAAGCCATCTTACGACAACGTGGAGCGAGAAGAAGGCACTGATTGATATCGCAACAACGAGGAGTTTTAGAACCATGGCCCTTGCGCAATCAGCCGCTCTCCACCAAAGCTGTCGTGTCGAGGTTCAAAGGTTGGCCAACCTATAGGCATTCATCCGGAAGAAATATGAGGGAAAGGAAGGAAGGAGGTACAGGCACAGAGAAGCACAGTAACTTTAGATGTGCTCAATTGATCTCCTGTTGTAATAGACTGGAAAGAAACCGCAGGGGTACGTATACAGAAATGAATGCTGTATCCGATGAGCCTTTTCTTTTCTTTTTTTTTTTCGTGTGGGGACGGCCTGAGCTGTTGGAGCTGCTGCTTGACGTAATAAAGGGAGATACTCTACTTTGTTCTCGATCAAACCTCAGGGTGCCTGTAACCATCAGATCACCAGACTAACATGGTTGGGGTTGTAAGTCTTGGCATGTGGGGGAACATAGGAAAATATGGAAAGGTATGGGCATCTAGAAATATGATATAACAAATAGTGGTTAAGTTTACAAACATGTATGTATAAATAAAGGTTGGTACAGATAAAAGACACTTGGGTATTTATAATAGCAAAAGCTATAGAAACATGTAATTAATCAACTTAGTTTTTATATTTCTAAAGCTTTTTCATGAAAATTTAAAGTCTTTGAAAGATAGGTCAAGCCATATATAAAAACTTATTCTAAAATCCAATAGAAACAGGTCTTGAAACTAGCTTAATTACTTCAAAGATAAATTGTAGCTCCTTTTACTACTGCTCAAAAGACAAGAAACAACTACAAGAATCTCAACATGATTAAAGTACAAGGGAGGTCAAACAATAGAAAACCACGCCCGCTATATAGATACAAAACTAAACCTCCTTAGCCAAACCACTCACCAAAGATAGCCCTTACAGTGAGAACTACCACAGAAACAGTCATACTTTTTGGCTTCTGTATCTGGCTCACCCTGATCACCTCCTACATATGAGAACGTAAGTTCTTCATATGCTGGGATGTCTGCGTTGGCAAACATCGCCAGGTCGTATAGTCGGTAGTCAGTTCGTTCTCTGGTGACAGCATATATCAGAAGGTTTGGATCACAGGAGTGGTTTATGAACCTATTTATCGATTAGTCACTATATCATGTGAGGGCAACCCCAAGACAAACCTAGTGACCCCCCCGTAATTCTTGCCATCAATAACAAAAATTTTGTCTGCATCCAGCGTATCAACCATAGGCCCACCCTGGCTCCCCACGAGCTCTTCATCATCTTTGCCCCGGCGGACCTTAGTGAACTTGTCAAGGTCGAAGAGGTAGGAGGACCCTCTGTCGATCTTGTCAGCTCGCTCATAAGCCTCCGCCAATGTAATCAGCTCTCCTGGGTATATATCGATAAATGTCCCCTTGGGGATTTTTTGGGGACAGCGTAGACCTGTATCACGTTAGAACATATCCACGCTGGAGACAGTACGAGTCCTTACCCCATCCTTTCTTTTCCGTTTTATATATCTCTAGCGGAATCTTCCTGCCCCGTTGGACGACACGGTTTGGGCAATTAATGCCACAGCTACAACGACCGTTACACTCGTTGATAGCAGGGTCGTTATCCACCCATATGAGTCGTCCGTTTTTATCATAGGACATCCCATTCTCTTCTACGCACAAACAACCCTCCTCGCACACCACGCCAGTGCACGAACAACCAGCCCAGAACTCATCATTAACACTCATGTATTCCAAAATGCTTGGGGCAAAAACCCTGTAACGTGGAACAAACTCGAAGCTAACAGGGGGGCTTGGGTCATCGTCTACATCATTGTACAAGACGACAGGCGGCCCTGGAAGCTTCTGAAGTTTCTTTCTGAACAACTTGCGATCTGGATGCATCGTTTCTAGATCCTCTTCGAGAGGGTTGTTTTTACGCCATCTGGCATACGCCACAGTCCCTGGTTCAAGCTTGGCACGTGTCTTTTAATACTGTTAGCCCGGCTCAATGAGGAAGGGGCACAGGTGACCTACTCGGGACACCTTCGATGGCTTTTCGGAAGTTGAGCTTCCTGGAGACCCACTGTCGATATCCATAGCATTCGTCTTGCGTTTGCCCTTTTTAATTTGTGATGGGTCTCGGCTAGAACAAAGATTAGTTAGAATTAAGATATTATGGAGACAGGAGGCAACAAACAGCGGATTAGCGGCCCTCCATTCTTTCAGCAAGTGCTTACAGCCCATCAAGTGACCTTCTGGCTCCCAGGTATCATGTTCCTTGCCATAACCCTTCCATCTGACTTTAAATATACTCAGCCCAGCCTGAAAAGAAGGAGAGGTCAGTTTATTGAAGCATAAAGATACAGGAGGGAAAACCTCAGGATGGGGAAAACCTACACAAGCAGGCTTTTTAGGATAATCTAACACCTTTTCTGCAATGATAGCCTCAACCTAGATTTATAAGTTGATGAGAATAGTCTGTCTAAATGGTTGGGTTATAGACTGCTCACCTCATACAGATTATCTTCTGTTGTTTTCCTCTCCATATTCGGGCTGGCGCGGTAGCTTCCGAGTGTACTGACTTCTGGCTTCGACCGCCGAGTGTGTGTACTACAGTACCCATGGTTAGCGGTTTCAAGCCGAAGGTCTGAGACTATTGGGCGACGTGATTGAGGAAATCTGGTGATGATTAAAGCTGATGTTGTGAAAAGAGCTGAAGGCAGTTTGTCACAACAACATAAGGCACCACGGCTAGAATGATTGGATCTAGGAATAAAGAAATAACTTACAGTGATATGAAAAGACAAAAAGTTATTCAAGCTTAATGATAAGTATTGTATGTAAAGCTGGAATAGTATGAAAGAGAATGAATATAAAAAGCTAGTAGTTATAAATGGCTCAACTAAAAAGGGGCTACTTTTAGTAGCTTAGTCATAGTGAACTACTATATATAATTGCTTATTAAAAAATTTATTATATTTCAATTTTATAATAAAAATATTTAGATTTTTAGTTTTATAAGTATTTACTACCTTTATACTTAAGTATTTAATTTACTTATTTTTACTAGTAAATATATTTAAAAATATATAGCTTTTATTTTTTTTAAAAATTTTTTATTTATATATTATACTATTATTTATTAATAAAGCCTTTTTACTAAGTATTTAGCTAAAAACTATAATATTTATTATAATATTTTAAAGAACTAAAAGGTTTTAATTTTTATATATATATAAGAAAATTTAATTAGAAGCTTACTATTTGGAACTTATATTTAAAAGATTTGTTTTTACTTTATCTAAATTTTATATATTTCAATACTAGTACTCTATTTTCAAATTGTATTAAACTATTAAATTCTGTTAAACTTAAATTTAAAATACATATAATAGCTAGAAGTAGTATTATAGACTAATATAAATAATATTATAGTAGTATATAATAGGATTGGTAGTATAAACTATTTGACTTATACTAACTAGACTAAACTATTTGTAGTATAAAAGACATCTATTTTAGTTCAATATATCAATTGACATTATGCTATATATAATAGATTCTGAATTTAATTATTAGTTTAGCATTATTCTACTCTATATTTGTCTATACTAGTAATAATGCTTCTAGTAGTTATATATGTTTTGAAATTGAGGCTCTATAGCTCAATGTAGTACTCTGGTGCTGGCCAGTGGCGGAAAGTTTGAAGAGCCGCCTAATCTCAAGGCCCGAATTCTCTAACGTTTCCTTGTTCTTGTACAAGTAGAAAATCACTTTCATATCAAACAGCCGAAAACGTTTTTTTCAGAGTCTTTTTCAGACGGTACAATGTCAGTCGATACATTGAACCCAGGGCAGACACCTTTCATAAAACAGCTTGCTGCAAATGGTTTGCCCCTTCAATCCTGTTGTAACACTACCAATTGTATATAGCATCAGCTAACATGATCCCATGCAGACCGACGAACCCGTGACCAAGCAGTTGATTCTCTCCGAACATACCTCAGCGGTAAACGCGCCTTCACCAAGCTCGACCTTCTCAAGCTCTGGAAAGGTCTATTCTACTGTTTGTCTTCCATCCCCCGTCATCAGTCGCAGACGCAACCCAAAACACTATCTATGCACACAAGATCAAACCTTCAGGTACTAATACTATTAGCAGGCATATGGATGTCCGACCGCCCCCGAACACAACAGCGCCTCGCCGTCGATCTCGCCCACCTAGTCGACACTATGCAAGAAGAAGCCGCATTTTTATTCTTCGAATGTTTCTGGGAGACTATGATTAGGGAATGGGATGGGATTGATGTACTAAGGATGGATAAGTTCTTGATGCTGGTCCGCCAGTACTTGGCCAGTTCGTTTAGATATTTGAAGGCGAGGGAGTGGGAGGAGGGGAAGGTAGGGAGGTATATGGATATCCTGCAGGAGGGGCCATTACAGTGAGTTTCAGCTATGGATTACATACCATTGGAGTTGGGGTGGTGCTAATGCGAGAGTCACTCAGTCCAAGGAATATCAAAGTCCCCAATGGTCTCAGGTATCACTTAATAGATATCTATCTTGATGAACTTGAGAAGCTTGAACCTGTTGATTCAGAAGAGAGTGCCGATATACCGATTGATTTACTTATCCAGCCATATGAACAGCTGGTTGGGAAAAGCCCTACAAAGGTAGTACGAATAAGATCACGAGGCATCCTACAGGATGAGAGACTTGGGAAGTGGGGTTACACAAAGGCCAACAAAGGCGAAGGCGGGGCAGCTAATGGGGAAGGGGAGGAAGAATGGGCGGGATTCGATTAAAGTTGTGGAGGAATGATTGCTGTTAGCTCAGCATTATGCCAAAACATAATTTACGCCCCCATGTATTGTTAGATCACAAAAATTGCCAGACATGAGTATCTAAGGTATCTAAACATAACCCGCTATATATATGTTGCAAGCTAGGGCTTAGGCCAAAATGAAAGGCATTATTTCTTTGGATTTGGCTTGAGGTATTCTCCTCCAGTATACTTCCCATCCCGGGTGAAGGTCCTTCCTAGGCCCCGATGTGACTCTGCTTGAAAAGGTTCATAATTGATTGGCTCGCCGTCGATACTGATATATCCTATCTTCCCATGGGGTACCAGTCTATATCCCAAAACCTTTTGGTATTTCACACAATCCATGTCATAGTGCGACCCATACTGTGCGGCAGTCATCATCTTTAAAGAAATGACTCTGCCAATCTTGGCGTCTATACTGATCACATCAATCATACCCTCAGATGGTAACGCTGCGGGAAAGAAAGCTGCATCGGCAGAAACTCGGGACATCTAAGATTTGAATCAGTAGTTGTAGAGAGAGTGTATATTAGAGATCTGCTTACATTCCCCGCATAAAAGTTGCCCATTGTAGGTTGAGGATTTAATACCCAGCCCTCCGGTAGCGGATCATTGATAGTCCCAAACTTCAATGGTGGCAATCCCTCTTCTGAACCTTCCTCATCCTGAGGAGGGTCCCCACCCCGCCGGTAGTAGTCCCTTATGGCATTCTTATCGTCCATCACAACCTTATACGCCACGTCACAAGGATACGCATCTCTTCCCCAAATTCTCGTCAAGAGCCCCCATGTAAACCGTGCTCCACCCATCCATCTTAAATGATCCGTCCCCAAATCCGACTCAGCAACAATACCAAACGACTGTGAAAGTAAAGATAATATCCGCTTATCACCCTGAGTTACAGAAACAAGGTCTATCGGTGTCAAAACTCCCTTGATGTAAATCAACGACGCTATACTCCCAGTCCCTGCACCAGTTGCAGTCCAGCACATGCCATTTCCTGATCCTGCCGGGAGGGGGCACACGGCAATTTTATGCAGTGCTCTTCGAGCATCTTTCCGTCTTCCGAATCCGTTTAAAACTTCATGGGGCACCCCATCTCCGGACACACATGCCACGGCGTCGTAGGAGTCGATGTCCAGTTCTTCTGCTATTTTCAGGGCATGCTCATGGTGGGTGGTAAGCTCGACATCAAATCTGGAGCGAGCAGCACGGAAAATGGGCTCGCATTCATTCGCCCATAGTTCTTGGGCATTTCCCCAGCCACCGTGTGGGTTTATCAGGACCCTGACCCGTCTCTCTCGTTGTGCTCCTGTTTTTTTGTCAGAGGCAAGCTTCTAACCACTGGAGTTCGGCAGGGACGAACCCTCATATGCTTTCTGGAGCAGCTGTTCTACCCACTGCGCTGTAACTTCTATATCGGCCAAGTCAAGTGGATAGTCCAGCTTCTCCGGCCTGACCGCCGTCTTCGAGGTATGCTCAGCGAAAGTAACCGAGAGCAACTTGAATTCACTGGATAGCTCAGCCCAAAGGATATCGAACAGGGGAATCTTCCGAGTTGCCGGGCCCGTCGGACCTAAGATGCCATATTAAATTATATTCTCAAATAGATTCTCAGAAACAGAGACTCACCAACCATTCCCGCAGTACAGCTCGCCCTGTTCTTCTTACTGAGGCGATTATCTGAGAGCCAATGTACCCACAACATTAGCTACCACGCGCACATCCAATGGCTTGGAAATCCATTTAGTTGTGTGTGCGTACCTATAATTTCCAAAGCCTCAGCGGCAATCTTCAACGAGAGTGTTGAGCTGAGGGTAAGTACTTCCGCCATTGCTGTGCTAGAGAGCTGTTGGTCAGAAGAGTGAATGTTTACTTATAGATCGGGGTGCGAATCGACAGTAAACGAGCCGGGAGCAGGATAAGCTCTCAGCCGGCACCCTGCCAAGCTTCTGATGGCTACGAGCGACCAGTCAAAAAGTGCACTCGGATTTATTTTATTCCTGTAGAATAGAGAATTTATCTAGAAACAGAAGAAACAACAAAGAAAAGTACATGTAATGGGAGCTCAAACCGGGGGTGTAGGCAGCACCATCTCATAATAAGTAATTTTCATTTCGACATATCAACGCATTACCATGATATATGAACATGTGAAACAATCCCAAGACTTCAAGCCTATGTATCCTATGACTCCCCAGCTTTACTTAAACCCTTCAATGAACCAAGGCTCAGTGCGAGGCCTTGGGACCTGCTTCGAATGCGGACAAAACCTGTAACTGGCCCATCCCCACCCTCTTTCTCAATACTTAGATTTGCAAGAGCATCCTCGCCTATGTCAAATTATTTAGCAACAAATCCAACTTCCAGAATTAGCCATGAACTTACCGAAGACACTTCTAGCATAGAGATTCGCGCTCAAGAACTGACAGTCACCCTTCAATGAAGCCTCAGGGGTTAAGCAGGCCATATTCGTGCACTTCATGAGGTTGTCTAAGAATTCCCGCAATGTCTTCGCCTTAGCACTGATATTGACCTTGTTCTCCCATTCAAATTCTGTCCACATCGTGCGGAACTGGGTTTCGCTGCAGTAGGCTGGTTGTATGTAGTCCATGATGTCAACGTGCACATCATTCAGAATAACCACATTGGTTTCAGTGGAGCTTGCACCATCATAGACTACATTTCCAAATATCACACCTGTATCAGTAGAGGATACCTTAATGGTTGATTGAACGCTCTGGAAGCCATGTGGTGGGATATTCTGAGTCGTAGGTCTCTCGACAACCTTCAAGTCTCCAAGCGTGGCAAACTCTACTGAGAGGTTTTGAAGAGTTTCGGTGGTTTGGTTGACCAGTAATACATCCAAGATGATATCAAATTGATGAACCTTCACATATGCTTCCGCGTACACTGGATCCGAGAAACCGGTGAGCTGAACAACACGGCTGAGCTTAGATGATAAGTCTCCCTCGTTCACATCGCCACCAGTGGCCTTCTCAAGGTCAAGCTCAGCGACGTCCAAAGAGTCAGTAGCATTCTTCTTTGCTAGTTGCCTGATAGGAACGACGTCATCAACTTGGACAGCATTCTTAACCCTTTCCAAATCGTCCTTCTCTTTCCTCTTCTTTTCCTCAGCAACCACCATTGCACGGAATGCTTTCCTAGTATCCTCAAGGAAGACAGTCTCAATTTCCTTCCTCTGTTCAAACTCTGCTAGTGATCGCGCACAAGACAAGATCCGGTCCACGGAGTCTTCATCGATTGGCGCCTTGACGAACTGCGACTGGCCCACACGGATAATAGAAATCATGATAAGCATTGCTTCTGCCTTCAATGCATTCGTCCTGGATTTATCCGTTGAAATCTCTGAATGCCTCATGACCAACTTAGTAAGAGTGGCAGCAAGAACTGATGCAAGGTAAAAATCCCCATCCAGGATTAGTTGCCTAAGAGGTGGCTTCGACGCCGCCTTTACGGCTTCCAATTTTGCAGCATTTGCTGACTCACTGGTAAGGGCACTCTCGGTAGCGTAGGTACCATCGGCAAGGACTTTCCGAGAAGTAGATTGTGGAGCTTTGGCAGCAGCTTGCTGTTCCGTGGTCTCATCCGGAACCTCATCCAATAGGCGCTGTTCGGTTGCCAGTATTGGGATCTCCCCCAAGCTGGCACGTATTCTTTTCCATGCCTCCCTGATATCTGCATCTTGGTGAGTAAATCGCATTCAGATATGAAACCCAGGAGAAACAAACCGGACTGCTCGAGGCAATACTCTCCAATAATCCACAAAACCCCCCTCGACACTTTCCCTGAACGCACGTCGCCCAGAGTCGACATTAGCCGTTGCAGGATGTCCCCTCGGAGATTTGGGAACTTCTCCACGACTTCCTTGACAAATGCTATGACATCAACTGCGGATGTATTGTTGAAATCGCCGATGAAATCCATCAAAAGACCAACCACGTTGGCAGCAACCTCGGAAAACCTGATTGCGCAGGAATGTATGGAATGGATCAACATCTGGCGGTATTCGTTGTTCTGCGGAACCGTGAGCTACGGTAGCATTAGAGGTAGAGGAATGGTTGGGAGGTACCTTCTCATATTCTTGGTCGACGGTCTTGGTAAGCTCCTTCTTTAGTAACAAAACTACCTCCTCCACGTTCTTACTAGAGACCATTTCCATAGCAATTTCAAGTGCTTTCTTTCGGACATCCAGGTCAGGACTGATGCTGTTAGCTACCTGGTATTGACAGTAGTATAATCTTTCCACCATACCTTGAGAGCACTCGGAGGATCTCCATCGTTAAATCGTCAAGAACCCCAGCATTCTTCTTCCTCAGCTGATCTACACGCTCCAAAACAATCAATTTGACGTTGTTGTCAGAAACCTTGATGCAAAGCTCAATGAACTTCGCAGCCGCCGCTAAATTTTCTAAGTCAGCTTGATTCTATGACCCTACGGTTCAACACTAACCTTTGACTGCTACGGGATTGCTAGTGAGTGCTGTAAGAGAAGTAGCCGCCTCATATATGACAGTGTTGGAGGAAACCTCTAGCAGGTCAAAAATCAGGCGTAAGTATCTTGCCTATATGAAATTAATATGAGCAAACATTTCCAACACCATAGGCTCAAGGCTCTAACCTTGTTAGCAGAGTTCTGAATAGCATCCTTCCGGATAAACTCCAGTAGAACAAGTTGTGTCAATTCGTCCGCGGACACTACTTCGTCGAACACTGAATTCAAATACTCGAGAGCCTTTTCGGGACTGACACCGCTCAGAGCAGCGAATCCGTTCCTCTTGCAGGTAGTATCGTTTTCTGCGCTAAGGAATGTGTGGATAAGTTCTGGAGCGTCGGGTATTAGATGCTCAGCGGTGTGGTATACTGATTGAACGGCAAGAACAGCATTCTTGCGGACATATGCATGTCTATGCTCCAAACACCCTCTGAGAGATGAGAGCAGAGGCTCAAGGAGCTCAGGTTCCTTGAGCTTACACAAAAACCGCAGGGTGTTCCCTCGGATATACTCATTGGGGTGTTGAAGGTCATTTCGGATACCATTACTATACTATAGTTGTTAGCAGCTATCCCGAACCTCAAATGACCCAGTGTAAAGCTTAGCTCACCAAACAAGGATAAATTCCTGCTTCAACTTCCCATTCGCATCTAGCTTCGGGCATATTTCATAGTAGAAGTACAGCAGCTTCTTCAGGGGCTTATATTTCGACGGCATGACGAAGCGTATTATGTGCATGAGAAGCTGTGACAGAGGCTCTCCATTCAGCATGATGGTTAGAATCCGTCGCATAGTATCGCATTTGCTCTCATCGGTTCCCTTCTCTAGCTGCTGTTGGAGCTGTTGAATTGACGGTTGGTCCGCCGCATTGTCAATCTGGACGAAAGAATACGAATTCTCCAGGAAAGTCGTCATTTTGAGTCTGCTATATGGATGCTGATACTTGAATGGAGTATCTGGCGAAGTGAGTAGGGTGCTTGGTTTGAGACAGTTTTGCAATTGACCGATGACACCAATATGAGGACGTCGATGGCTTTAATTCCTAGCCCGAAATTTTAGTATATGAAGCTCCATATTCTCTAAGGGATAGCTACCCGAAGCTTGTTGCTCCACAAGCACTCCAATTCAGGAAACAGTGTAGGGTTTGGTTGTAGAGGGGTTCCAACCGGTGCAACTATCGGGGATCTGATTGACCTGTCCTTCTAATACTTTTAGTGCTCTAAATCACCCCCCAGTATATTTCAGCATGCGGCTCCTTCCAACGCTAAATTACTCAAGCTTACCTTTAGAACACCAACAACACCCAACTATGGCGTCGAACAACGAACCATTCTACCTGCGATACTACTCTGGGCACTCTGGCAGATTCGGGCATGAGTTTCTAGGTTGGTTGGAATCACTTCCCGCACACGACAGACACTTTGTGCTAACACTTGGCACAGAATTCGACTTCAGGGTTGTAGGGGACGGCAAGAGCGCGATTGCACGATACGCAAACAACTCAAATTACAGAAATGACTCCCTGATTCGCAAGGAAAGTAAGTTACGCAACACATGTGCTTTTTCAGTGGTGTATGATGTTTACGCTATGGACCTATACAGTGTGTGTGAGTGCATTGCTCATCAAGGAAATCAAGCGAATCATCAAAGAGAGCGAGATCATGAAGTGTGTGACCCATATGCCCTCGAGATTGTGCCTCTACTAAACTCTAGCCAGGGAAGACGATACTAAATGGCCACCAAAAAACAAAGACGGACGGCAAGAGCTTGAGATCCGGCTAGGAAACGAGCACATTTCATTCGAGGTCTTCAGCCCCCGTGCTGTCTGTGAGATTTGTGGATGAGTCTAATAGTGCCTTATATAGACTGCGAAAATTGGGTCTTTGGTCGACGTTCAAGGCTCTGATGACCCAGAGGGGCTTCGCGTATTTTACTACTTGGTTCAGGACCTAAAGGCTCTTGTATTCACTCTCATAGGATTTCACTTCAAGGTGAGTACCTCTCCTCAATTTAATGCTTACCATGCGGGCACTGACATGAAGGTTATAGATCAAACCAATTTAGGCCATCTTCCACTATTATCCTCGCAATTTTTCCTTTGCCCACATGTACAACTAGCACTCAGAATGCGAATTTAAATGGAGACGGTGCGATAGCGGTGGTATATATGTAGTGGAAATCCAAGCGTATCGATATCAGGTGGAGGTCACATCAGGTGACGTTAGTGGTGGGCGGGTTTGTAAAACAGCGTCAAGGATTCAGTTCCATGTGGTTATTCGCGGGTGCAATTCATGTACTGGACACACATTGATTTAGGACCCGTATAGCTGGGGCAATTTACCTAGCTCTTGCGTCAGAAGCAGTCGCCTTGGTTTATAGCATTCAATCCTGCCGCTCCCCTGTAGGCATACAGTCCCAATACTGGGCTTTAACATAGGACTTCATTGCTGTGACAAGATAAATCGAACCCAGCCTTGCAGCGGGTAACCTCACTAGGTTGAATGAAGGCGCCAGTACGACTCCACAGACCACATTGCAATTGTAGTGCCGGTATCCCCCACACGAAATCTGACAGGGGAGCTCTTTAGATTGCCATCGTTATTTCTTTTGCTGTATGTTTGCTTCGCATTTTACATCAATTGCAATGCTACACCGAATTAGTTATCTGCGGGCCCTGAGACTATATCTAGTCTGGTTAGCGCTGTTTGTGTGTAGATTTCAGAGCAAGAGCAGCAGCGACTTTGATGGGGCTTCCGTCTCTTCGGCCAGGACAAGTACTTACTCCAGACTATATGCCCCAACCGGTGTATATAGCCCCTCCAGCTTCTATACCCGTCTCTAGGACACAAATGGTACCTTTTGGACCTAGAGAAACGGTGGTCACTGCAGTGCAGCATAATGGAGTCCTGCCCGGTTTTTCATTAGATGGGTCCACCCATCTGCATCGAACGCCGAGAAGCCTGGAACCGCTTCCGCAGCAGACTATTTCCCTCGCACCTCTATTTAGATCATGATCACGAGACAAGACTGGAGAGTAACGTTCTGGGAGCTAGCGTGGTATTATGGGGTTTCGAAGTGATGCCATCGCCATAGTACGGCAGCATAGGTTTTAAAGTTATAGAGTGACTGCGTGACTGCATCGAATAGCCGTCAACGTTCTTGGAATTTCAATTTGAAGATAAATGTCAAGTTACAGCACCGACATCGCCCATCGAGACTACATCTCAGGCATACCTCAAGGTTCAGAGTAACTGCCACCAGGTAAAGTGCCGTACAAGTCTTAGCATATGCCATGCCAGTCTGGGTGTGCCCACCTTCAGTGTAGACACTCGAGCATGATCCCACCCTCCCCCGAGATCTTGCCCCCTCCTCCTCAATTATCCTAAGCCAGAGCACTAGCAAGTGCTAC
>Ga0307511_10000870_pt1 | contig 32197 bp, 28 predicted proteins | sample 13_EM_MG_FD_200266 | JGI IMG/M metagenome (GOLD analysis project Ga0307511, IMG submission 200266) | Populus trichocarpa ectomycorrhiza microbial communities from riparian zone in the Pacific Northwest, United States - 13_EM | ecosystem: Host-associated > Plants > Roots > Unclassified | place... | reverse complement strand
GTTCTCGCGATCGTGTACCTTTTCCATGATCTGCCCACGAGCCACACCCAAGCCCGCCTCAGGGTTAAGACAGGCAGAGTACCTGCCTTCCCCATCCAGACCGACACCATCAAAATCAATAAGCAACACACGACCCCCTTCCTCCGGCATATACAACACGTTCGGCTCCCGAAGGTCACCAAAAACTAGATCATTTTCGTGAAGCAAGTTGAGGGCTCGGTCAAGGTCCTTTCGGATGCCTTCAAGCGCCGATTGTGGTGGTGAGGTGACGAACAGAGACTGGCCCTTCGAGTTTGGTACATACTCCATGACAACCATGTACATGTCACCGACGACGCGCATACAGAAGTGGAGAGCAGGGGCAAGAGGAGGGTCGGCACTGGCGAGCAGGCGGTGAGCGTTCTCGTGATACTTGGCAGAGAACTTGACAAGAACGACCTCGTTCGAAGTCTCAGTGGGCATCCGCGCAAGGTACAATGCATGGCGCTCGTTGTCTTCGTCGACGACAAAGAGCTCGGTTCCGTCGGCACAATCCATTTTATAAAGGAAGTTGAGTTTTGGGAATCTGGTGGTGGTATCTGGTGGGTACGCTGTAGGGTTTGGCCACATATCCTTGACCGGTGTGAGAGTTGAGCGAGTCCGATGGGTATCCAGGAGATTTCTATACAGTTCGGAGAGTAGGTCCATGGATTCGTTTATTACCATAAACACCCGTGCGATGTGGTTGACGTTGTCTGAACCATGGGGCCCGAGAAGGAGTTTAACCGAGAGCAACTCGTCCGCATATACCGCATCGGTGAAGACAGCAGTCGATATGGTGAGACGATTCCCTGCTATGGACAGAAGAATTGCAGGTACGCTCGACCATCTGACATATGGGACATACTACAAGATGAGTCAGCGGAGGGAAGTTGTTAGGTGGGATCCAAAAGAGTACCTTTGGTTGGGTGATGAGTTTGGCGTATGTAATTAAACCTTGCAAGGATGGATCTCCCGAGAGTCCTGGCTCGTTCTTCAACTCTACAATAACGTAGGCGGAAAAGTCCTCGAGCTCAACGGCATGGGGCTTATCCGTTTTATCCGAGGTCAACCCTTGCCGCTTGCTCCAGCCCGGAAGAAGTTTTTTCAAAGTGAGTCTCAAGGCACTTTCCCTCGTACATTCGTCGGCGAAGAAGTCGGTAGCTTGGACGATAAGTTCGTAGGCGCGGTCCAACATTGAGGTATCTGGTGAATATGATTCGAGATGCTCGAGGTTGTACTTCAAAAGCGCCAGTGGTTTACTGAAGAGTGCTGTCGGTGGCCCAAAGCGGTGGGAGGGTCTTCCATATCGCGGTCCAGCGGGGTCAATTGTGGCATCCTTGACAGCGGAAGCGCTCTTGACACTGTTGGACGGCGAAGCAGTTTGTTTGATGGCCTTCGATAACTCTCGTCGCGCTGCACGATGTGAGTGCACATCCGGAAAGCGTAATGACAAAACACCCACCATCCGTGTACATTAACTCGCCTAGAGTGGCACCTCCCAGGCTTTCAATAACTGTGGAACGATAGGTTAGAGAGCGAGACGGGTTTGTGCGTCGGGACGTACCGTCTGATGAAACAACTACAATGTCGACCAGGTCACTCGACGCATGATTCGGACCGTCAGGGAAGAATTTCACGATACGGCCACCCCGGGAAAGCTCGGCGTCTTCGTTTTTATCACGGAACCAGTCACGGACCCCTTGCATGGACTGGGTTCCTAATTCGTCCAACTCGAGATCGACAGCCTGTGATAGTGGTTGAAGGCAGGTATCAGCCCGTCAACAGACAATGACTTACCTTGTAGAGGGTGGCATGCTCCAAATCTTCTGTCAGATCCGGAAATTGCCGGCACAGGTGGGAGATTATATTGTCCGTACTGGTCTGTGAATCCACCTTAACCAGACAGGAGCGCATTACCGGGCGAATTGAGGAGTTCGGGTAGGCGATGACATATTGCTTAGTGGTCATGGTTCAAGCTCAAGCGTGACCGGAAAACTCCGTCGCCGTTGTTTGGGCCCGCCCCCGGCGTAGCCGGACGTACCATCTGGTGTAAGAACCACAATATCGACCAGATCACGTGACGAATCTTGTGGACCGTTGGGGAAGGCCCTCTCGAAACGGTGACCCCAGGGAATATTGTCGTCGTCGTCTTTTCTCTTACGGAACCAGTTACAGACCCCTTGCATGGACTCGGTGGTTACATCGTCCAACTTGAGATCAGTGGCCTGTGATAGTGATTGAAGGATATTGATCACCCGCGAGCAACTAACCTCTGGAACTGCAGCGGGCAAGACTCGACGTAGACCAAACCGGTAGGATCCCCCGAATATGCTTGCTTCCAAATTTCCTCGATCCGCATCTTCCATCTTCCTCGCTTGACGTGAACCGGGGCCCGTGTAGAGGAGCGGGACCGTTACCGTTGGGATACTCCGATAGCTCCGCTGAATTCAGCCAGCCCCTACACATATACGCGGCCACGGAAGATCCACCGTTGGAAATGGCGAGAAAGAAATGGGTTTGAAAAAGAGAGTTGGCGCGGTACACGGATCGTCCGCTCAGTATAAACGTATTCCAAATCGATTCTGGAGGCGGTCAGGTCGGGATTTCCGACGACGAATCGAATCTTACCTTCTACTCCCTCTCTGTGGTCCTTCAAGTTCGAGATATCCATGCTCTCGGCTGGGGAACTTGACCCGTCGTGAGTGTGAGGCGCCGGTAGCATTAGTGAAGGACCCAAAAAGGAAGTAGCCAATCAACCAAATCGCTCATCCTGACCTAACACTTCCTCTTCGTCTATTTCCCAACTACGCACTCATCCCCGCTACAGATGGAGTAGTCATGGTCTGTTCCTCCACCACTCTCACTCTCTCGCTTCACCGACTCTCTGACAGGTTCATATCAACGACAAGAAGTTCGCATGGTACCCCGCTCATCCCTCTCCCACACCCTACCGTCCACCCCGCTAAAAAAACAACCCTCACCAGCGAATCCTGCATCAAAGGACACCGAACTTCCTCCTGCAACCACACCGAACGACCACTGTTCGAGATCAAGCGCAAAGGCCGCCCCGTATCCCAATGTGAGAAGTGTCGAGAGCTTAGGAAGACTCGAAGGGTCCATTCGAAGTGTTTGTGTAGTGAAGCGAAGGCAGAGGATCGCAACAGACAAGATTCTGCTTCAGGTTCTGGCTCTGGGTCCAGGCGTAAGCTATCCTCGGTCTTATATGAGCGCTTGCGATGAACATCAAATAGCTCGGCGATTCGTACCCATCGCACCGGCGCTACCGAACGGAACTGAGGATGTCTTCGTGGCTTCAAAGGAAGATCGTGTCTCTGACCCTCGGTACCAAGGTCAGTTCGCTTCACCACGTGCGCAACAACGAATTCAATTTTTTTCCAGTGGATCGTCTATTGAATCCGTGCCAGTGCAAGAGCATCTGGGAATGTCAATGCAAGCGTACACCGGGCTCTTCTAATCAAGGGAGGCTCGAGACCCTCGTTCAAGTCGCCACTTCCACAGGCTCCAATCGTGGTTCCCTCGTCCCTTCAAAATCCGATATTCTTCCTCGTCCGGGACCTCCAGCCGTCAGAAAAAGCTGCTGCGCTTCCAAAAACAAACCTACCGTGGTCAATGACAGAGGAGATAGTGGCCCCGTGAGGGGACCCGACCTCCCTCCTTTGCTCTTGAACTCTGGACAGATGAATCTCCAACCCCCACGCTTCACAACCCCAACTTCGATTCCCTCAATCAAATCCGTCGTGTTACTGGCAGGTACCGGATGTTCCTGCGGTTTCGAATGTGCTTGTCCGGGATGTATTGAGCACCGCGTCCCTTCTCCGTCCACCACAACCCCAGGACCCTCCAACCTCAGACCTTGCTCAGACGGTTGCGCTCACTGCGTCGACCGTTTGGGAGGCGTCGCTCTACCTGAACCGGAATCAGCCTCACAACGACCACCATTCGGGGGAGTCATCGAAACGTTCCTCAGTCGCGCAGCAAATTTACCTCCACCTCCCAAGAACCGTTCGGCGGGCATAGATCCGACGAACATCAGGGTTTTCCCCAGCGAATTATTCTCTGTCGATTTCGGCGGCGGACGACAGGAGAACCCTCGATCGGCTTGGGGTTTGGTGGACGTTCCGAGACTTGAATGTTGCGGAGGTGCGTGTGGGTGCCCGGATGGGCGATGCCGGTGTGGAACTTCCTGTGCTGGATGTTGTGTGGAAAGCGATGCCTCTCCCGATTCCTCTGGCCCTAGCGCATTAGCTGAGCCCACGAATCGTCATACTTATACGCATACGTGACCAGTCCTTCGTCTTGGTGTAAACTAGTTTATGATTTCCCCTCCTCAATCTTTCGGGCCTTAGTAGTGACAGTGTTTTCGGGCTCTTTGTGGTGTACGTGTCTCATGGTAACAAGGATAGAATTTACAAGGCCGCTCATCTACGTTTCCGTGATTTATCTGTCCGAGCGGTGGAAGTGAGTGCTCTCATCAAAGCCGCTTTCTTCCTGTTTTTGTTTTTCACGTTGGCGTTCGAGTAAAAGTTCGTGGCTTTTCGCTAAGGAATAGGAACATCAGTCGTCGGAATATTTACGTTGCGCTGGTACAGGGTAGACTCACTTTGTTTGTCGTCATACGAGCCTCCTTTTGGACCGGAGTCTCTTCGTCCTCGTCGGTGTGGACGCTATCCACATCTGGCAGGGAGGATCAGTCGTACGCTTCCAACGAAGAATCCAGAGCCTGACCTGAAACCTGAACTTCCTCCTCGGCCGACTCATCCTCGGATGCATCGTTATCCGACTTCTCAGGCGGAGGAGCATCCTCAGGGAAGACGTCGTTCCACCCAAGTTCACCTCCACCCTCGCTCTCATCGTCCTCTCCGTCCACGTCTCCTTCACCTTCCTCCTCAGGACCCTCGCCAGCCTCTTCCTCGATAGGCCTGACGTCCTCGCCAGTAAACGTGTTCTTCTGCATGATCGAACCCAAGTTCTGCCTGACCCCAATGGCACGAAGACGTTCTTCCTGTTCATCGACTGCCTGACTCTTCCTCTTCCCCTTCGCTTCCTCCTTCTTCCGCTTCGCCTCTTCCACCTTGTTCAACTCTTCCGGCCGTTCAGGCGGGGGGATGAAATACGGTATCTTCCCTCTCACCCAATCGCTGAGCAATATCTTCGCGACTCCGTCCAAATCCGGCTCACCGCCCTTCAACAACCTTCCTTTCATCCTAGCCAATTTATCCAGCACCTCGTCCGGGCCGAACGGTTCTCCTGATTCGGGAACTTCGAGGCCATACGTTCGAGCGAGGTAAACAGGCTTCACGCGGGATATCAGCGTGGGGATGTGTTCGGATGGGGTTGATAAGGCTTCGACCCTGACTACTCCCTTGAGAACCTTGGCGGTCTGAGTGTCCTGGGCCGAGGCGGGGACGATTCCCGGGCAGTCGATCAAGTAGATCTTTCGGGTGAGAGTAATGTATTGCCAGACCTTGGAACAAAGTTGGAGCGAATGCAGTCCCATCGTGAAGCAAAGAAACGAACCTTGGTCTCTCCGGGAATGGGAGCTACCCTACACACCTTCCCGCTCTTGAGTGTATTAATGACGCTGCTCTTCCCGACATTAGGGTATCCCATAAATCCGACGGATATTTGCTTCTTATCAGAGTGCAGCTGGGAAAATTGCCGTAAGAGTTGGATCAAGGTCCCCTTGCCGAAGCTGTGGTTCGGTGAGGCGTGGAAAGCGATTGTAGGGTATCGAGGTGTGAGATGTTGGATATAACGGGCCTAAGAGTTGGTTGAGCGACGGGAGATTCGGGCAAGGGCGGATAACTTACGGTGACCCAGTTTGGAACGAGGTCACACTTGTTGATGACCAGAACGACTTGTTTATGAGCTTTCTCCTTCTTGATATACTCCAAAACGGATTCGCACATCGTTCCGATCGGATCCCGTGCGTCTAGTATGTGGAGGATGACGTCCGAAGAATCGATGACTTTATAGAGCTCGCCATAGATACGTCGCGACGTTCCTTTCGCATAGATGGGTTCGATGTAGTCGGCGTGAGTTTGTTCTTCGGCAGGGACGGTTACTTGCGGAGCCTTAGCATCAGGCAATGTTATCAGTTCGAGCAACGTACTCACCTGGAGTTGATGTTTCACCCTCGGCCATATCCTCCGCTTCTCGTGAGGCAGCTCCCACTTTACTCAGCTCTTCGAAGTCTCCAACGTCCAACCGAGGGCGTTTGCGCTGAGCTTTCGGACCAAATGTATCTTTGAATGGTTCCGTTTCGACTATGTGTGTCCGCTGATCGTGTCGGCATCAGTCCTCATAACCACAAGTACAAGGACATCGACCACACGCACTTTCCGCAGGTTAGAGTTTGAAGCATCGTCGAGTAAAGCCATCGGAAGTTTGTTACGTCGAAGGAGGACGGAGTACGGGTCATTTTGTTTCGCCGAAAGGTTCGTTCGGAAGTGATCCAGAGCGGATTGAGAAATAACCCTAGTGTTTCCTGGCAGTAGATCAGTCGCGTCACCAATGGGATCGACCCAAGTTCCAAGTTCCACGACCTACCAAACCACCTTCTATCAGGCTGGACCCTCCCAGGTGTCGTCTCATCTTCTCCCTTTTGAAAAGCGGCGGCCTGCACCATCTTGCCCTTACGGTCGTAGACGGGCTTGCCGCCCTTCATCATCTTCAACCTGCCAGCGGTTTTGGCATTGTGGTAAAAGTTCTCGCCCTTGACTTTCTTCGATGCGGTGTCGGATACTTTCGCCTTCTTGGACGAGCTGGGCTTCGAGGAGACCATGATGATGATCGACCTCAAACGATCGTGGAAATTTTTTTAGCTCGATGCCGTGATCGGTTGGGCCCGAACCATATCTCGACCTTACGCTCCAAGTTTGGCGAAGGGCCACGATTACAACGAAATTGTTGGCGAGGGTTTAGGTTTATCTATCGATAGCATTAGTTTTACGCGAAAGGAGGCGATCGCGTCTCGTCACGGTGGGCGATACGAAGTTCTTATTAGGAGGGGTTTCGAATGGTCCTGGGGAACAAGCCATGGTATTGGGTGCGTGGGTAGGACGTGGACGGAGAGTTTCGAAGCGGAGCACGTGAACATGACCCGACGGACCTGGGATGAGCCGTTGACGGAACTTATTTCCAAGTGGTTGCGGCGATTGCCTAGCATGCTTGAGGAGACCATTTATCGCAACGACAATGTGGTGACATGAGATTCTTTACGCAGTCAAAACGGAATGAGAAAAAACAAAAACACGGGCTCTTAACGTGATTGCAATCCACAAAATACAACGGTCATATAATAGAATGCTACATCGCGAATATATGTTACGAACATCTACGCCGACCACCTATATAAACACATTGATGTGGATGGGATTTGGAAATAACGCCTGAGGAAGGGGAAGGTGATAAAAGGGGAGTGGTCGCTTAAGCTGCGCCGGCCGAAGTTGATGGTCCAGGGGCCGATGAACTCTTGGGGTAGCGGATGGTGAGCCCTTTCAGCTCCCCTTCCAGGAGGGGAATTGCTTCCAGGAGGTCGGCATACTCGACCCATCCTCCCAAGGTCTCGTCATCGAACTGCACGGTGACTTTTTTGGCCTGTTTCCGCGCTGGCAGCGGCATGTCCGTAGGTTGGAGCTTGAACCCTTCTCTGAAGTTAGCCCGAAGTTCATCTAGCCATGGACGAAAAGCTTCAAAGTCTGGGGACAGCTCAATGGGGCACTTATCAGTAAGGAAACCGGATTTCATATAACCGAGTACGTGATAGCGTCGTTCGTTAAACCAGTCTTCATATGGGAGCTCGGTTGTGCCTCGCATGATCACCCGCAGCTGCTTCCGCTGCTTGGGAATTCCAATCGAATAGCGCGCCGACACCAACAGCATGATGTAGAAAAGAGACTCGACATCGTGTCTGTATAGGTGGAGGGGGCTTAATCCCCTGAGCAACTCCTGGGCCATGAATGGCGGAGTCCCGGTCCGTTGTTGCGAGGTTTTGGTGTAGTCTGGATTGAGGGAGTCCATCCACGACGAGAGATCATAATCGGTCAGGACCCCGTAGACTTCCTTTGGTTTCCCTTTGGCACCTTTGTCGAAGCGGTACATGATGTTGTTCAAGCTGAGGTCACGATGGAGGATGCCAGGTTTATCGTAGAGCCAACGATGAACTGAACCGGGGTAAGCGGGCGGTAATCGAGAAGCGAAAGTGGATAACTACACGTACCGCATAGAACATCGACGAAGACTTGACCGATGTCTTTCACATTTGTCAGTGACTTGAAGGGATACAAACGTTCCTGGATAATAATCCGGAGGGTACGCCGTTCGTACACGTAATTTCCATTGACGAACTCGGCATTCTCAAACAGCCCAGCAACCAACCCGAGAGTCGATTTTGCGTCGAAAACGACGTCTTCTGCGTAGTGTAATTTGGGGAGGTGTTTGGCGGCCCACTCGTGTTCACCCTGTGCCATGGTGTTCGCTTTCTCGAGGAAATCGGTTTCTGGGACCCGGCCAGATGTCGGCCAACTAATCTTGATAACTAGGGGACCCCCCCACTCCGCAGACTTGGCGTTGAGTACCAGGGTCGACCTTCCGACCATCGCCGGGTCACAGGAGATGACGTCGGTCAGTTCAACCGTGAACGCCTCACGCCCCGGCTTCCCCGAGAAATGGAGCTTGTTTCCTCTCTGCACCACGCGGGCCTCCCCCGAAAGGTTGGCATTCGAAAGGAGATCGACGTTCTTCGGGATGACGGAGAGGATGCCATTCTGCGCTCGGGTGAGGCGATGGAAAGCGATTATGGTCGCGATAAGCTTGTCTTTCCCGTCGTCGGTCGAAAAGTTGATCGCGGAGGATACAAGGATCACCGAACGATTGGCGTGGTAGAGCTGGAGGCGATCACGATCTACCAAGCTAGCGGTGGCGTGTGAACGGAGTAGAGGAACGGAGAACATTTCCAAGAGATAACGGCAGACTTGAACCGACGGTTCAACCTGCTTTTGGGGTTCGAGTTGGGGTGGAGAGGGTTCTTTATCCCCTCCATCTTTTTGAGCGCTCGCACCCTCATCGGGCACTTGAGGTGAAACTGAGCTCGCCTTTGACTTCTTTGCGGCTCGTGGGTCGGCGGCGGATGAATCATCTGCAGGGCGCTTTTTTGATGTGGACGCGGCGGTTGATTTGGAGGCAGATTGGGACGTGGTAAGGAGAAGCGAGGGAGTGGGCGTGGCGAGAGGATCTGGCTGCTTTGGTCGATGTCGCAATTTCGTGGGGGGACGTGCGTGGTTGTTGATTGGATCGATTCCTTTTCCTCGTGTCAGCCAGAGTCACACGAAAAGGATCTGCAGCACACTTACCATCCACAACCAACCTAGGTATACACGTTCCATCACATATCGCATTATCGTCTGGTTTGACTTCGAGGACGTGAAGAGGGTTTGCCCAGTGAATAGATCCCGTTTTTCCCGGGTCAGGATGGTCCTTGTCGAGGACGACCAGGTCGGGAGAGAGGCCCCGTTTGTTCATCACCCCACCCTTGACGTGCTTGGGTTCGTTGACGTGGTAGTACTGGCGCTTTTCCGAGGGGATACCGTCGAATTCTGATCCAGACACAACGTCGAGGACAGCGTTCGCTGTCTTCTTCAGGGAGGAGTAGAACAACCTTTCCCTGACAGCTCCGTTTATATTGCACAGCCTGCAGTACTCCTCGTGGTGCTTCTTGAAGTTCGCGTCGGCTTTGATCTTGTCGAGAGCTGGTTTCCATTCGATCTTCCAGTCCTTGGGGACGTGAAGGACATACCGCATGAAAACCTCGTAGTCAACGAAAACTCGGCAGCTAAGATCTTCGCGGATGTATTCTTCGTAATCCTCGCGATCGCGTTTGATGACTAAGTCCGTATCGCCATCCTGCCTCTGTTTGATAGACGACCCACGAGAGATTGGAGTCAAACCTGGTAGGGTGGTGGTGCCGGGCCTCTTTGGAGTCTTGGGTAATATGGGTGGTGCGGGAGAAGGGAGAGACGAATGATCTCTGGTTTTGGTCGGCGACGGGCGTGATGGTGTGGTACCAGACATTGGTGGGGGATGAGAGTGGTTGGGGGAGAAACCTGCATCGAAACGACGCAGGTTATATAACACCGCCAGCTGATAGAGATCGAAGAGGGCCATGGTTAAGGCCTGAACAAGGTCTCAAGGCCACGCAGATTAACGAGGTGGTGAAACGAGCGTGAGGACCGAGGGCCACAGGACGGTCAACCGTGGGACGGTGGGACGCGTCGCGTGGACGCGATCGGCGAGTCAAATAAACTCAACATTCATTGTCCAAACACGTCCAAACAGTGGCAGCGAGCGGAAAATGGCCTAGGCAATGGTTGCGATTACGGTGTTTCGGGGGTGCGGTGGACTATCTCGCCTTAGCTTTGAATGGTACAGCGTCACGCGGGTTGTCTTTTTCATCATGAATTTTACCATATTTTGCCCGGAAATCATGGACGCCGTTCAAGTTCCATTTGAGAGTGATAAGCCGAGAACGGTTGACCCATGGTCTGGGTATTATTCGAACCCAGCTGGCCCGGAACCAACTGTACGGCGCAGGCCGGGGTGCACCGAAACCATTCTGACCCCTGCCTTACGCGGCCCCACGGTGTTTAACCCGCTCCGTTGTTCGCGTCGTATGGCCACCTTTCATTATGTAACAAATCTCACACGCATCCACCTTCGGGACAAGCGGGGAACGCAGGTGTAATGGCCTGACCCCGAAGAACTCACACCGAGGTCCGCGTTTTATTCACGCCGTGATCTTGCCAGAGCACCGCTATGGCCACGGAATGGGCCCCCCGGCGGGCCTCACCGTTCAACTTGAACATTCAACCTCCAGCGGTCAGATTACGAGTCCATTGCATTTAAATTAAAACGAACGGCCCAACGAAAATAACGCTCGAGAGTACGAGAGCGGCAAAATTAAACTGAGCGTGACGAACCATATCGTGAGCCTCCTGTTTCAACGCTTCAGTCTCAGCCGCGCGGGCCGCCAAGCGAGGTTTCCCCGGGCGAGTGGCGTGTCCTGCCATGATCAAGGAGGGCCCTGGTAACGTTTCCCGGCCACGCATGGATAGAGAGGGGACGCGTGGAAGTTGTGGATACCACCGACCAACAGGGATGGGTAGTTGTAGTTATGGAGGAGACGAGGGGAAGAAAGCCATTCTGAAGAGCGCACCTTGCTTGCGTCTTCCAACCCAACCATCGGTTCTCGGGTGGGACCCCGCACTTGACGTTCACTTCTGTTTACCGGGTCTGCGAATATCACGGGCATGAGTAAGAGTAAGATCGATTGGTTTGTCTATCTCAATTCATTCAGGTGCGATGGTCAAACCTATGTAGACGGTGGCCCATTCAACCAGTTGTCTTGGTTCACGAAGAGAACCAAGGGAATCGGTCGGAGCGCTTCGAAAGTGACTGGAGATATTTGTCGCACACGACACACGATCCACATAAACAAAGTGATGGTACAGAAGGAGCGTCGACGAACTTGTAATTTAAACCACGGACGTGTAAATCCGGGTATTTAAATATATGCTGCGAATACGAGAGGAAAGGCGCTGAGTGGAAAGTTGTACATAGTGTTACACAAGACGGAAATTGTCCAAGATAAACCAACCACCTGTGCAACGTTCTCCCGGCAGATGCGCCGTCTATTGAGGAGGTCAGGGTAGCGCATTTCTTACGGATATAAGGGCCCTCCGCAGATAACGAGGGACGCGCAAGTGAAGGGTTGGGTGATGAAGCTTGAAGGGATGCTGGGGAGACGAGACCATGCGATGAGAATAAATTATAGAGTCCGGGAAACAAGCACGAGCGTCGAACACGCGCATCTATGGGCACGGAAGAGGGAGTGCACACCCGAATATGGAGTGAGATTCTAGTCGTGCCCACTAGGGTAAGCAAAATCGAGAAGGTTGATCAATCTGGAGAACGTACGGGTTAAGATCTCGATTGGACTCTCCGCCTCTATTACCTCTCGCAACATATCCCTGAGCCTTGCGTATTGCGTTTCTGCGCGCCGGGTGAGCGGGTGCCAACGAGGTAGGGCGTTCTGCCCGACTCTGTGGTCCGCTAACAGATGATTAAGGTGTTTGAGGAGATCTTCCCGGTGTAATATCCCAAGCCCTGTAAAGTCCTCCCTAACCGAGTTGATCATTTCCGTGAGATCCTTGGGGTGAATGTAATCGCCCTCCGACCAGACAAGGAGCAGGTATGACTTGAGGGTTTCGACGTCTTGAAGTGCTCGAACCGCGTGAACAACATCTACCGTGATCCCCCTTGATCGTCCGCGGCATACAGATGGGAGAGATGGTCGTCTTTTCAACCAGGTCCAAGCGTCGACAGGAATGTGTTGTCGTAGGTAGTGAATGGATGCGATTTGCAAGAGCGCGTCAACCACACTCTGACAAATCTCTTCCGTATACGGGACTGCCGAGGCCGCCTCTGCCCACCGGATGACCATGTTTTTGTTAGCGCCGCATGAACTCCAATGTAGGTAGGGCGACATAAGTACTATAACGCGGTTAAAGGAGCCAGGTCTTGTTTCATCGGGTCTTGTTTCGTCAAATAGCGTGACGAGGAATGGTTGCACTTTCCTCCACACGAAATCCCCCGACTTCGAGGCCTTGGCAACACCTAAAAACGCGTCAATCATCGTGTGATTCCCGTCTCGTTCTTGCCAGACCGCGTATGGGAAGAACGCAGTGGCAGCCTTGCGTTTAGACGAGATTTGTTCCTTGGTCTCAACCTGAGCCATGTTTCCAAGTTTATCAGTTATCAGGTTTGCAATATCCTCGGGTAGTGCACTGATTCCTGGTCAGAAAGGTACACATCCGTCAGATATGTGCGCACCTCTTTGTGGTGTCCGAAACAGTACAGCCCAGGTCGATCGCAATAATCGACAAGCAGTTAGCGACGATTGAGGGAGGAGGCAGAGGGTCTTGGGATAGATGGTGGAGGGCAAAGCGAAGGATCCAACGGGGTACGCTAGGTGCACGACTATGGGCAAGTTTGGCAAGACTGTGCGCGGCAAATTTAGCGAGCCTATCCGAGAGGATGACCTGATCGTCGGTGGACAATTGATAGTCCTCCCATCGAATTTTCTGCTGGGAAGAATGGAATAAGTTGTGGATTGCGCCGAAAGTGTGACTAGCCGGGAGGCCCTCAAAGCTGGTCTCGGATGGGAAAGCCCCAATGTAACGCTGGCGCACGTCTTTGAGACCACTTAGTGTGGGGTCCTCGGCCGCGAGGCGGGATAACGTGCGGAAGCAAAGCGGGGCGGATACCTCCGCGAGCTCTTCCGACCCCTGAGTAATTACCGCTTTGCCACCAACGATGGACACGCAGCTCGCGAGAATATCGAAGCAAGCCGAAAGAAGTGCAGGGTTGAGGTGGGTTGGTGTCGTCATTATCGTGAGTAATTTCAAGGCCAAGAGGTGGATAGCCTTGTCCAAGGATGTTTGGAGCATCCATGTGATGCATTGCAAGTCCAATGCGACCGTTTGCTGGTCTGACCCACGTACCTGTGCGGAACGTGCACCGCGAAACCAGCCACGCACCCTACGAGCGAGGGCAACAAATAGATTGATCGTTCCTCGCGCGAGGAGGTAGGCGTCGCAGCCCAGCCAAACTGGCAACAGGAGGGTGACCAGGAGCGACTCGGTGATACTTCTTGTTGAGCGCCATGGTCGTGTTAAATTGTTCCGCCACTCGGCAACCAGTTCAACGCACACGGAGCCGTTGACGATGGAAGAGGAAGCCGAACGAAGCGCCTTTAGAACGAGAGGGATGATATAATGGAGGATATGTGCACCTGGGGTTTGGTACGGGCAGCTCACGGAAACTGTTCCCGCGACAACGATGAAAGCATAGAAGACGACACCAAACAAGGTGACGCCAAGGACGACAGACCCGATGTCCTTGTCAATATCCCAAAGGTAGCGGGAGAGCGCACAGCCGAGCAGCAAGAGGGCAAACTGCAGCATCAGAGGTGAGGATTCCATCACATGGTCGAAGTGCCACGTGACGATGCCGTCGAGCTTCCGCTGGCGGTTCTGGCTGCGCTCGATCTCTGACCCCCGCATGTCGATGGTGGAGTATCGGTTCAACCATTGCTTCCCGAGCATCGCGAGGAAGGCGGAGAAGAGGGAGGTTGCGAGACTCGCGTAGAGGATTGTTTGGACTTGGATGATTGTGCGTGGGGGTCCGGACCAAGGCTGTGGGACTGGAGGAACGACACCACCAAAGGTAGTGTTGTCGATCTTGTGGATGAGGACGCGGAGAAGAGCGGCGGTCTCTGTGTTTGAGTCCGGCTGGAGCTGAGAGTGGACCTGGATGACGAATGCGGAAGTTACGGCGGAGAACAGACCAGCCTTAAACAGAGTCAGCACATCCACATTGGAGGAGCGGGGAAACCTACAAAGATCAGCGTGGTGTTCAGGTCCTCGTCATTATTCTTGATAAATTCTCTGTCGTATTCTTCCGCCTCACGGCGGTACATCCCGTAGAACTTGGTCCGGTAATACTCCAGGATCGATGGTGAGACACGCTTCTGACTGGATGAGGGTTAACGTTTGACGACGCTTCGAAAACGCGAGGTTAAACTGACCCGTCCACCGGATACATATCCGGTTCTCCATTTCTGTTCTCCGGTTTCCCTCCAGGATCCTGGCTACGGTTGCATATTAGAGCGGTTTAGCATCGGCAGACCAATGGTAGCGCGGTGGTACGACATACGTACCTGATTCTCCTGTCCTTTCCGGTACTTGTGGACGGCTCTTCTCCGGCCAAATACACGGGCTCCTCACCGTCGCCTTCTCGGCTGCGGGCGCGAATCAGAGGAGGCGAAATCGTAAAGTGACCGGACGCCTCACCCTTCCACCCTGATCGAAATCTCCCCCAGACCGGCCATGGTGCTTGAGGCTTGAGGGTATCGACTTGATTCACTGGAGGGATGGGAGGTGAAAACAAGAACGATAGGAGGTGAAGACAAGTGGGGGAAAACGGGACAAACGCCAGACGTTGACGATAATATTTTTCCAACTATCCCGCGCTGGGCGTTGATGTTGGCGGTGCATTTCCGTTCGGGGTAAATTCAGGCACCGGAGACCTGTTTTCGAGCTGGTACTTATTTGGTGAATCTGACGGTTGGCGCGGAGGCAGGCGTATTCGTGAACATGAAACTCGAAGGAATGCGTGTAATGGCCGGACACAAATGACGAAGTCGACAAGTTGGCGATCGAAGTCCGCTGAGCCTTCCATTCCAACCTCCGCCAACTGTTCTCCTCCTCCGACCGTCTTGTTGGGGGAAATCCTCGTCTCCACAACTTCTGTGGAATACCCCACACACCCTCGCATCCGGTATTTTCGATATGGTTACGAATGGGCGTCAAGGACATACCCCTCCCACATGAGTCCTGATTCACTTGGACGACATCTCCCTTCTCATCGATTCCCTCCTCCACCTGGAATTGCCCGGCCTCAGCTTCCTGCGCGGCTTCAGCGCCCGCCAGGCCACACCTACTACTTGGCCCCACCGCGTCTACGACATGCCCGCGTTTGTTTCAACACCCCACTGCCACTACCTAGGGCATCTTACTCGAGCAGGAACCTCAGTCAGAGACCGACAGACCGAAACCAAGGTGGAACCTTGGGGGGAAGAGGGTCGTCCATTGGAACTTCCCTTTACCCGCTGCTCGCTAACCGAGTCGAACGTGGATATCAATGGCATGGAACCTTGTCTGGAACTTTCGTGGCGAACGATGGCATTTCCGCCTCGGGCTCAATATGCGAGTCCCGAACCACAGTCCCCCACGGGGCAGAAACCCTCTGGATTGAGGGTCCGGTCGTCTCACCTTTGACCACGACACCAAGTCTGGTTTTTACAACCCTATTCGTACTTCAGATACACCGACAGCATTCCACCTTCACATCCACGCCGACCTTCAGCCCTGGACCTCCCCCCCTTCCTGCACCGCTGAGGCCTCTAGGTTTTGTGTTCGTGCAGGATTTCGTCATATGGATGGGCGAAGGAGACGGAGGATAGCCGACCACAACGCGGGGATAGATATCCTCACTGTACCCATACCATAAAATCAGGGACGTGTAGAAACTACGGACGTGGGCTTGATAAAGGACTTGGGGTTGCCGAGGATGAATGGACAAGCTCATGTCAGTCTTGTCGGCCCGTTTCCCAAAGACGTCAGTCGGAGTGGCTAGAAACAGTAAATTGGCGAAACGGGATGACGGGGTCTGGTACTATGGCGAAGTTGGTGATTGGGCTGAGGTCGGGTGGTGTGGGAGCGTGGTGCGAGCACGATACCCACACTCAAGAGACTGCGGTTTCAACCATCCTACAACGTTGAAGGTGGAGGGATGACCGGACCATGGTAAACCCGGTTGCCCTCATCCCGGTCTCTTGGGCTTCTGCCTACCCCGCCCGAGGCCCGAACCAAGTCCATTTACTTCCCTGCCCCACGGAGTTCTAATGGTTTGGCCGGCGGGTGTACGGGGGCCCAGAATCGCCCATCGTGTCCCTTGTTAACACACAAACTGACCTAACTCACCGTCGAATTCTTCACCTTCTCTGCCACCGCTGCTAGCTCTCCTGATCACTCTCGGTCTCTACTTATCCTGTACCCGCTCTGTGTTTTCGGATCCGTCACCTTGCTTCCCCCCCTTCAGTCCCATCGTCGATATCCCGGTGAGCTGCAACTGGATTCCCGGGCATAACGGGTCGGGAAGAGATCACGGTGGGGGTGAGGTCCCTCGAGATCCCACGATTTCGTTTTTCCGACTGACACCCGTCCCCAATCAAGTGTGGAACCGACAACCGATCTAAAAGGAAGGACTGGCCTTCAATCGGTAGAAGAGCACGGAATGGGGGTGGGCTCACGTAAACCCCTACGCATGGATTGGTTGATTAATTATTTGGACATTAGATCCAAGGAGCCCTGTAGTCCAAACAGTTCGAGTGGTCCTGGTGAGTACTGCTATTCGGGTGCCTTCGTAGTCACGTCATTAGCGCCCTTCGTAGTCTGAGCCATTTGAGAGCACCAAACGAGGAGGAAAGCGCAAAGTGCATCGACGGGAACAAGACTCTCACAAGCGCAGGTTCTATGGCCTATCGGGCGTGCGCCAGCCCGGGCTGGCTAGTCCATTCTCTGCCGGACTTCCACACCTATGCCTACATCTGCTCCAGCTCTAAAACCAGACAAAATTGTCGCGTGTCCTTTGTATCCACTACAAGATGAACAACACCTTCAAAGGTCACATTTCCACATCCCCATGGTGAGCTAACTTCTCAGGTATGATCTCCATCAACCAGGTCGGATAAACTGCCTGATGATTCACCCCTTTAGTCTATTAAATCTGTGATAATCATACAATTACATGCTGCCATCAGTATCCCATGTCTAGGTTTGAGGATTAGTAGTGAGGAAATTGGTGGTGTGTGCTACAGAAGTGGATGTGGGCCCAGAATGGTGGGAGTGTGATATTTCCATAGTGATTAGAGCCATTGAGATGGTAATGGTGTTGAGACACCTTGGACTTAGCTTGAAGCATGGATATGAGTCTTTCAGGCACAGGAACAAAGGTGTAAAAATTGTATTCCACAAGGCAGTACAATTATAAGATGATGTCCAAACTAGATAATGTCCAAGACTAGGGGATACCTCTCCCACTGAGAGAAATGGTGGGGGAACAATGAATACAAGTTGTAGGTATGTAACTACACACTTGGGAGAGGGAATGTGCAAACATGTGTTGAGTGAGATTCTGTAGAAATCTACTAAGGTGAGTCAATCAAACAGGTTAATCGGTCTGGAAGGCATACCAGTTAGAATTTCAGTGCTTTCTTTTCCAGCCCCAATAACAGCTTCCTGAATTCTCCATATCTTTCCTTTGTGACCTGGATGTCAGGTCCACTGATATCTGGGCTATACTTTTGGAGGTATTCCAAACCCTGATCCAACTCTTCTAGAACAAGATCCAGCTGTTCAATGAGGACCCTTCTGTGGTGCTCCATCCCAATTCCACTGAAGTCCTCACTGATTGCAGTGCACATTGCAGCAAAACCCCAAGGGGGATACCAGTCTGACCAGACAAACAGAAAGTATGACTTGAGAATTTCAATATCCCCAACCACTTGAACCCTGCGAACAACAGGTCCAGAGGTTTCTAGTGTTCGTCCCTGGCGCCTATGTGGGAGGGATAGTCGTTTCTCCAAGAATGCCCAAATGGCAATGGGGATGTATGGTTGCACAGAGTCAATGGATGCAAGCTGCAATAGCACAGCAACCACACTCTGGCCAACCTCCTCTGAATATGGAACTGCCAAGGCTGCTGCTGACCACTGGGTAACCATGTGTTTGTTGAGGCTCCATGTCTCCAAAAGCACATAGGGTGACACAAGTGTGATAACCCAGTTCAGGGAATCAGGGCTTGCTTCATCAAACAGTGTGTCGATGAATGGTCTGATTGCCTTCCACATGAATTTATCCCAGTCAATCAGTTTCCACATGGGGTTGAAGGCCCTGGCAGCACCCAAGAAGGCATCAAGCATCCTGTGATTCCCATGTTGCTCCTGCCAGACTGCATATGGGAAGAATGCAGTGATAGCCTTGTGCTTGGATCTGATTTGCTCTGTATCTCCAGCCTGGCTCATGTCCCTGAGTTGTTGAGTTATCAGGAAAGCAACTTTGTCCTGTTGTGCACTAGTTCTTGGTCAGAAAGGCTAAAATTATCAGATGTAGACATACCTATCCTCTGGTGTTGCAGTGGTTGGGACATTACAGCCAAGGTCAATTGCAATGATTGACAGGCAGCTGGTAACAATTGAGGTAGGAGGTAGGGGTGTGTGGGATAGATGATGGAGTGCAAAGTGAAGGATCCAGCAAGGTACATCATGCTGTTTCCTTTGGTATTCAAACTGGGCAAGCTGGGCAAGGACAACATGCTCATTGCTGGGCAGTTCATAGTCCTTCCACTGGAGTGTCTGCCATTGAGGCAATTTGTGGGATGGGTAGAATATGCGATGGATTATGATGAAACAGTGGTAAGATGGGAGATCCTCAAAGTTGGCCTCAGATGGGAAAATCCTGGTGTACTGCTGGAATACATCTTTAAGAATGCTTGATGCTGGATCCATGGTTGCAAGGTGGGATAATGTGTGGAGGCAACACAGGGCAGAAGCTGCTACAAGCTCCTCTGAATCTTGAGCAACTACCACTTTGTCACCAATGACCACCACACTGCCCATGAGAATATCAAAGCAAGTTGAAACAAGAGTAGGATTGAAGCTGCCCAGTGTTGTAATTGTTGCAAGTAGCTTCAGGGCCAACAAGTGGATATATTTGTCCAGTGATTCCTGGAGTACCCATGTGACACAATGTACATCCAATATAACAACCTGTGGGTTCCACCTGCGTGCACCATGAAACCAACCATGCACTTTGTGAGGAATGGCAACACATGCCATGGCCATTGCTTTCATGAGGAGGTAGATGTCAAGGGCCAGATAAACTGGCAGCAGGAGGGTGTCCATGAGGAATAAAGACCACTTGAGTCCCATCAAATCACCCCACCAAACAACAAGCAGATCAGCAAACTTGGAGCTGGGGATGAAAGGAGAGGAAGCTGAGCAAAGGTAACGAAGGACATGTGCACCAGGGGTTTGATATGGACAGCTCGCTGAGGCTGCCCCCACAATGACGATGAAGAGGTAGAAGAGAACACCAAACAAGGTGACACCAAGAACAACCGATGCGACAGTCGTGTTGATCTCCCAATGGTAGCGGGAGAGGGCGCAACCGAGGAGCAAGAGTGCGGCCTGCAACATCATTGGGAGTGACTCCATCACATGGTCGAAGTACCAGGTGATGATGCCGTCAAGTTTCCGCTGCCGGTTCTGGCTGCGCTCTATGACTGACCCTTGCATGCCAGTGGAAGCGTATCGGTTCAACCATTGCTTCCCGAGCATCGCGAGGAAGGCGGAGAAGAGCGAGGCGGCGAGACTTGCGTAGAGGATGGTTTGGACTTGAACGATCGCACGTGGGGGACCGGTCCATTGCGGAACTGTCGGACCGTCATTGCCAAAGGTAGTGTTATCGATCTTGTGGATGAGAACACGGAGGAGAGCGGCGGTCTCATCGTTCGGGTCGGGCTGGAGCCGAGGTTGGATGTGGATGATGAACGCGGAAATCACAACGGAGAAGAGACCGCCCTGTGGTAAGCCGATTTAGCACTAGACACGTGAGCAACATGAAAAGAACCCACAAAGATGAGAGTATCGTTCAGCTCTCCATCGCGCATCTTGACGAACTCTCGATCATATTCCTCCGCTTCGTGACGGTACTTCTGGTAGAACCTAGTTCGGTGATCCTCCTGGGTGGAAGGCAAGCCCTGCGCCCGACTGCACAAGGGTTCAAAGTTCAGTGCTCAACGACGTTTCGAGAGTGCAAGGCCGAGCTTACCTATCCACTGCCGGTTGCCCACCCCGCCTCCCATTTCCGCCCTCCGATTTCTCCCCAGGATTCTGACTACGGTTGGTTAGAGGGTCTATAATTGTATAATCGGCGGAGATATAAAACCTACCCCAATAGAGGGATCTGGGCAGAGGCATCCGAGGCATTTGAATTCCGACGTTTTCTCGACCTGAACCCCAACGTTCGGCGAGACGACAATACAACACTGTAATACGACATACCTTCTTCTTCTGTTCTTTCTGGCACTCGCCGATGGCCCTTCACCTTCGCTTTCTCGGCTATGGATCCAAATCAGCATACTGAAGTTGCAAAGCTACCGGATTTCTCACCTCTCTATTCTAACCTCCTCCAGACTGGCCATGATTTTTGAGGGTGTTGTATCAGTTGGATTCGTTGGGTAGATGGGAGATGAAGACAAGAGGGAGGAAATAGGGGCTGTCGAGCGGCGCCTGCCATGCTGTAGACACGTTCCCAACTATCCTCAGGCTGTGACTCCCAACTATTCTCGCGGGCTGTGGAACCTAGTCAGGTCTTGGCGCTGGCGGATTTTATCTGGCCCGGTCGATGTCAGGGGACTGGGAGTACATTTCGAGCAGGCACAACCCGCCAACCACCCCCCAGCGCCTCAAAGTTCAATCGGTTCTTCATCGAAGCGTCACGCGTCACGTCACGTCCCGTCTGAGCCCCCATCCGAACCATTCCCCGACTACCACTTTGTTGCGCTCAGAGAACGACTGGTTCATCGAACGTCAGACCTGGGATTCTTCGAAGGTTTCGCTGAACTGATTTCCCCAATTACGCTACACTCGAAAAGCGTATCGTGGCTTGTTCAACATCTAGTTCCCCGCACACCCTCTTGTCTCTTCTTTTCGACCCCCTGGACCCAGGGTCCATTGGCTATGACTCATTCATCTCTTAGTCTCGCGTTACTTTACTTCTTGTTGGGCGCGATATACCAACAACTTCGGCCAGCTCCTCTCGGAACTATGACAGCCCCTTGCACGCCCTGTTATTCTCATCGGGCGAACAAGAGTCGCGTTGTGCGATCTCTTTGTCACCAAGAACGTGTACGCCGTCGCGAAGTTTGACGAGCGATCATTACAACTAGAGCCGGTCGATGTGCGTCCTCCTATCTCTCAATCAGAAACAAGGCCCACGCTCAAACCCAGAGAGTCGTCGTTCTCGGCTCTACGAATATTACCGTAAACGCCATCTGTTCTCTGTCGTAACCCCCGCGTTCATTTTCTGCCTACCACAAGCTCCAGGCGGACGAGGAAACCGCCACCCTTCTCATGTCACTGCGCGAGATCGCAACACCGCTTTCGGGAACGACGTTCCCGTGGTTCCGCAACGGACTGGTTTTCCAGCTGCGATCTTCATATCTGCCAAGTTCTCCTGTTTGACCCCTGATGGGCTAATTTCATACCATGTGGGCTGTGCAATCTCCCTCTATCTCCGGGGGACAGACGCTGCAATTTCCTCAGTCGTTATTCCTCACTATTGACGTCCGTTTCTTTCGCCGCACCAGCGGTGTATGCCTCGGTTAACATGACCCCGACCACTCCCGCCGTCGACGATCACGAAATCAAACAAGACGTGGAAGTTCATCTCCCCTTTGATTTACCTGAACTTCATGTAACGCTGCTCACAGGTTCTGTGCTGCATCTTGGATACGACAGCGACGTTGTACGATGCCTTCATTCTCGCACTCGTACCTATCCATATCCCAATCGGCTCGTTGATCCTTCCCTGGGAATACACTATTGGTTGTCGTCCACGGTAAATCGTCAGACTGACGTGGGAACTCCCTCCAATGGCGACCACGAAACTTCCAGTGGCCCGGTCACTCAGCCTCGCGGAGTCCAGCTTCCCCCCGTAATCCCAACCCGGTCAGTTTCCCCATCGTGACCTCGTGAACAGGAAAAACGATGAAAGATGAGCCGCCTGGAACTGTGAGTTGCGTGGGCTCAGCCGCCGTTGAACGTTGAGCTGACACGGGCTCACTCGCTCACAACCCGCCAGATTAGGCCGTGAGTTTTGGCCCCTTTCTCCCCCAGTGTCGATGTACGAGGACACGGATTCGGACCACGTTAATTCTTGAAGCGCCAGAACTTGGCATCTTGTATGGTGGATATCTGAGGATGCGTCAATGTTGGACACGCACTGCGGCCACCGAGACGTGAGAAAGCGCTGCCAGCTGCCATAGCCACACTATCGCCGGGGGTTGGTGATACTTATTGGCCCCGAGACGTGCGGTGGATAGTCGGCTGTCAGCCGTGTCTACCGGTGAAAACTGTAGCCGTAACCTGGCAGCCGCTACTAATTCTTTCAACACTGGTTCAATGCGGCGTGGCAGCTCTCCCACTCTGTGCCCACCGTCTCTATCCCCCCCACCGTCGAGTCACGCCCCGCTCAGTGAACCAGACCGATGCCGCCCACTATGGTAGATGTAGATGGAATCGCAGTGACGTGGTGAGTCCTCTGATACGTTCCATAGTATATGTCGGCCTGCTCACGGTTAGTGCAGCAGTCGAGAAGACGGGACGGAGGAACAAATACGGTACCCGGCTGACGAAGACCCACTCACGCACACTGGAAAGAAAATGAAGAAACTGTACGTCGTATCGCGCACGGCTACCCCACTAGTTACTGAAATTGACTCTAGGAGACGCAAGAATTCAACCGGCGTAGACGATACTGGAGATAGTTCTTCGTCAGGGTCGGTTAGCGTGCCCCCCAACATTCATCCGATCCCCGATCACTTCCAGAATCGAGGAAATCCGAAGGTGTATGGGTCTAGGGAACAAATCGGACAGCGAGCAATTGGGTAAGCTTTATTTCCTGCCTCCCCAGGGCGCCATTAAAACTCTGCCGCAGCCAGAAAAAACACTTGTCATCAGCCGTGGAGGATTATCAGACACGGTTCTATGAAACATATCGCCAAGAGGCAGAGGATCACGACAAGGAGTTCATAAAGAAGTACGACGAGGACTTGAACACTACCCTAATCTTTGTGAGTCTTGTGCGTCGTTCAGGCGCACACCTACTAACTTGGACGACAGGCTGGCCTGTTTTCCGCCGTAGCTTCCGCGTTTATCATTGAGGTCCACTCCGGATTCAAGCGAGATCCGAATGAAGAAACCGCTGCCCTCCTCCGTCTTCTTATCTTCAAGATGGATGGCTACCACAATGACTACAACATCGGTGTCGACCCTCCCACCGTCCCACAGTGGTCCGGTCCCCCACATACGATCGTCCAAGTCCAAGCCATCCTCCTTGCCAGTCTCACTGCTTCACTCTTCTCCGCCTTCCTCGCGATGCTCGGCAAGCAGTGGTTGAACCGATACGCATCGGTCGACATGCGAGGGTCAGCCATCGAGCGCAGCCAGAATCGTCAGCGGAAGCTCGATGGCATCGTCACCTGGTATTTCGACCATGTGATGGAGTCACTCCCAATGATGTTGCAGGCCGCACTCTTGCTCCTCGGTTGCGCCCTCTCCCGCTACCTTTGGGAGATCAACACGACTGTCGCATTGGTTGTTCTTGGTGTTACTTCGTTCGGTGTTCTCTTCTACCTCTTCATCGTCATCGCGGGGGCAGCTTTCATGAGCTGCCCATATCAAACTCCCGGCGCGCGTATCATTCGCAGCATCCCTGATACCATCTCTCTTATCCCAGACACCTTCCGTCCCATTTTCCGCATCCCTGGCATACTTCGTTCAGTCTTCTCGGCTTACATCGAAAAATCCTTCTCTTATGGCTTTCTCCGGGCCTTGAGGGGGGGAACCACCCGCTCTCCAGTTGAGATTGCTGCCACAATCCTACTCGCTCTCCTGCTACCGATTTGTCTGATCATGGACATATGTGTAGCTATAGCTTCCCCGCTGGTTGTTTTCTCTTACAGGGTGTACCTCCGACTACAACAGGTATCAGATCAAACGGCTGTGTTGAACCTGCACTGTATTTTGTGGACACTCCGAACATCGTTGGACGGACCCGCCCGTCTGTCAACCCTGAACTACCTTGCAACAACGACGCTGACCGACTTCGACCCCACCCTTGTAATTGATTGCTTCGATGTCCTCTTCGGTTGCGTCAATCCCATTGGTGCCAAAGTGGTGATCACTCAAGGATCGGAACAACTTGCGACGGCGGCTGCCCTGTGTTGCCTCCACACGCTTTCCCACCTCGTAGTCATGGAACCGACCCCGAGGGCCCTTGAAAATGTCCGCCAGCGATACACTAGGACTTTCCAATCCGAGGCCAATTTCCACGGCCTCCCATTTTCCCACACTTTGGGTGCGATCCATCGTGTATTCTACCCAACCCACGTCGATCCCAAGGAGATCATTTATCGCGAAGGGAATGTAGTACTCCAGAGGGAACTCCGCTCCCGGTCATCCTACCTTGAGCGGCGGAACCGATGGGAGGACTACGGGCCGTCCAGCAACGAACACGTCATAGTTGCACACGCTCTTACCAAGATTGCACGATTCGAATATCAAAAGGGGGGATATAGAAAGGTGCCTCGCTGGCTCCTCCGCTTCGCGCTTCATTCTCTATCCCAGTCCCCACTGCCTCCAACCTCAGTAATCATCAATTGCTTGTCAATCATCGCGATTGACCTGTGCCCTGATCCTTTACACATCACAACCTCGGACCGGAGGTACGTTTATATCTGGTGGATATCCGCTTTTCTGACCGAGAGTTAGTAACGTCCACGGTCCTCCCTCGATAACTCAGAAACTCAATGTGATGGCCAGTTCCGCCGGTCCAGGTCTGATCTGGTGTAAACGCAAGGCTATCTGTGCACTCTTCCCGTACGCAGTATGTCTGGAGCAAGATGGGCAGGGAGGGATGGTTGATGTGATCCTGCGTGTTGCCAGGGCCTCTGATTCTGGGACATTCATATGGCATCACATTAAACCATTCATTACCACGCTGTTAGATAAACAGAGCCCTCCTTCCCTGAACCGAGCCATTGCCCTCGCATCGCCTCATGTACTCTGGTGGGGCATGCCACACGAAAAAAGCAGGGTCACCAGGTGGGCAGCGGCTGTCTCGGCACTCTCATACACAGAGGAGGTCGGTCAGAGTGTGGTCGATGCGCTGCTGCAGATTGCGTCCATCACCTCCCTAAGACCATATATCCCCATTGGTGTTTGGGCATGGTGTAATCATGGAGATTGCAACGTACTCATACCGTCCTCGGATATCCATAGACAGCACTTATCCCCTTCGTCTTCGATGTTTCCGGGAGTCGCACCAAAGCACCCAAATGTCGTAAAGAGGGCAACACGTCAGAAAAAATGGCTATCTCTCCCCCCTAGATGCCTGGGACGATCAAAGGGAACCGGGGGAGATGTCATTCGCTTGGTCCGAGAACTCGGGGACGTCATAATTCTCAAGTCATACCTGCTTCTTGTTTGGTCAGAGTGGGATCTCATCGACAACCGATCTGGGGGTCTCGCAGAGATGCGGATCTCAATCCGGGACGACTTTAGTGGAATCGGGATGGAGTGCCACCGGCAAGATCTCCTCAAACGGCTGGACGATGTTCTAGAGCAGCTGGATCGGGGGTTAGGGTACCTCTGGCAGCGTAAGCCTGGTATAGGTGAAGATGATATCCAAATAGCTAAGGAACAGTATGGGTGGCTAAAAAGGGTGCTGCTGGAGGTAGACAGAGAAGCGGTGAACGCACTTGCTCGTATGTCTCCCATCCCATCGTTCTCCGAAGTCTACTGACGCATGTGGATACTGGCAGAATCCCACTCGACTTTCATGTGTGCTCTGCCTCTCCCGTGCCTGTGATTCCGCACCTGAATTACATCTTCCGACTAACCATTCGCCTATCTATCACCTCTTATCCCCTTTCTCGCGTTCCCTTATATTCCCGTCACCACCGTATAACTCCAATTTAATAGATTCGCACGTCGTTTCGATTGAACCTCACGGAGGATTGGTGCGGGCCCCGTTCCATGACGATCAGGGTGTTCTTGCAAGATCGGGACGTGAAAAGACCTCCACGTGAGTTCTTTGGGGCCAAATACCTGGCCATGACACTTGCCTTACTGGATCATCTTGAGGGTGGATGTGAGTGGGTTGGGTTACATCACAGCCACGAAGCGAAGAAGTTTGACGAGCGGCCATTACGACTAGAGCCGGTCGATGTGGGTCCTCCCGTCTCTCAGTCAGAAACAAGACCCACCCTCAACTCCAGAGAGTCATCGCTCTTGGCTTTATGAGTACTGCCGTAAGTGCCGATGTGGATTTACGAAGGAGCGCGACGAGGACTAGAATGTATGGTCATCCGTAGTCTGGTATTTTGGGTGCACCTCTTCCAGCGTCCTGCCAGGTAATTGGCTGAGGATCGCCGCAACCGCCTGGAAATGAGTTCCATCAACGATCCTAGGTCCCTCGAGTCACGTTTACATGCTCCGCTTCGAAACTCTTCGTCCACCCCCTACCCGCGCATCCAACATGATAGGAACTTCGCATAACCCACCGGGACCGTACGCGATCGCCTCCTCTTGCGTAACACGAATGCTACCGATAGATAAACCTAAACCTTCGCCAACAATTTCGCTTTAATCGTGGCCCTTCGCTAAATTTGGAGCGTAAGGTCGAGATCCAGTGGTTCGGACCCAACAGATCACAGCACGATTGTTTGAGGTCCATCATCATTATGGTCTCGTCGAAGCCCAGCTCATCCAAGAAGGCGAAAGTATCCGACACCGCGTCGGAGAAAGTCAAGGGCGAGAACTTTTACCACAATGCCAAAACCGCTTGCAGGTTGAAGATGATGCAGGCGGCAAGCCCGTCTACGACCGGAAGGGCAAGATGGTGCAGGCCGCCGCTTTTCAAAAGGGAGAGGATGAGACGACACCCGGGAGGGTCCAGCCTGATAGAAGATGATTTGGTGGGTCGTGGACCTTGGAACTTGGGTCGATCCCATTGGTGACGCGACTGATCTACTGCCAGGAAACACTAGGGTTATTTCTCAATCCGCTCTAGCTGGGAAAGAGACGAAGAGGAAACGTTAGGTCATGATGAGCGATTTGGCTGGTTGGTTACTTCCTTTTAATTAGGTACCTCTCACTCATGCTACCGACGCCTCACACTCGCGACGGGTCGAGTTCCCCAGCTGAGGACATGGACATCTCGAACTTGAAGGACCACAGAGAGGGTGTAGAAGGTGGGATTCGATTCGACGTCGGAAATCCCGACCTGACCGCCTCCAGAATCGATTTGGAATACGTTTATACTGAGCGGACGATCCGTGTACCGCGCACAGCATGAGTAAAACGCGAGACCTCGGTGCGAGTTCTTCGGGGCCATTGTCAGGCCATTACACTTGCCTTACTCGCTTATCCCGAAGGTGGATGCGGGTGAGATTTGTTACATAATGAAAGGTGGCCACACGACGCGAACCACGGAGACATCCTCGTAGGCCAGGTGGGTTGAACGCCGTGGGGCCGCGTAAGGCAGGAGTCAGAATAGGTCAGAATGGTTCCTGTGCACCCGGCCGGTGCCGTCCAGGGCCGACTGAGTTCGAATAATGCCCAGACCATGGGTCAACCGTTCTCAGCTTATCACTCTCAAATGGGACTTGCACGGCGTCCATGATTTCCGGGTAAAGTATTGCAAAATTCATAACGAAAAAGACAACCCGCGTGACGCTGTACAGTTCGAAGCTAAGGCGAGATAACCCACCGCACCCCCGAAACGCCATAATCACAACCATTGCCTATGCCATTTGCCGCTCACTGCCACTGTTTGGACTTGTTTGGACAATGAATGTTGAGTTGATTCGACTCGCCGATCGCGTCCACGCGACGCGTCCCACCGTCCCACGGCGTCCTGTGGCCCTCGGTCCTCACGCTCGTTTCACCACCTCGTTGATCTGCGTGGCCTTGAGACCTCGTTCAGGCCTTAGCCATGGCCCTCTTCGATCTCTATCAGCTGGCGGTGCTATATAACCTGCGTCGTTTCGATGCAGGTTTCTCCCCCAACCACTCTCATCCCTCACCAATGTCTGGTACCACACCATCGCACCCGTCGCCGACCAAAACCAGGGATCACTCGTCTCTCCCTTCTCCCGCACCACCCATATTACCCAAGACTCCAAAGAGGCCCGGCACCACCACCCTACCAGGTTTGACTCCAATCTCTCGTGGGTCGTCCGTCAAGCAGAAGCAGGATGGCGATACGAACTTAGCCATCAAACGCGATCGCGAGGATTACGAAGAATACATCCGCGAAGATCTTAGCTGCCGAGTTTTTGTTGACTACGAGATCTTCATGCGGTATGTCCTTCACGTCCCCAAGGACTGGAAGATCGAATGGAAACGAGCTCTCGACGCAGTCAAAGCCGACGCGAAATTCAAGGAGTACCACGAGGAGTACTGCAGGCTGTGCAACATAAATGGAGCTGTCAAGGAAACGATATTCTACCCTCCCCTGAAGGATACAGCGAACGCTGTCCTCGACGTTCTGTCTGGATCAGAATTCGACGGTATCCCCTCGGAAAAGCACCAGTACTACCACGTCAACGAACCCAACCACGTCAAGGGTGGAGTGATGAACAAAAGGGGCCTCTCTCCCGACCTGGTCATCCTCGACAAGGGCCGTCCTGACCCGGGAAAAACTGGATCTATTCACTGGGCAAACCCTCTTCACGTCCTCGAAGTCAAACCAGACGATAATGCGATATGTGATGGAACGTGTATACCTAGGTTGGTTGTGGACGGTAAGTGTGCTGCAGATCCTTTTCGTGTGTGACTCTGGCTGACACGAGGAAAAGGAATCGATCCAATCAACAACCACGCCCCTCCCCCCACGAAGTTGCGACACCGACCGAAGCAGCCAGATCCTCTCACCACACCCACTCCCTCGCTTCTCCTTACCACGTCCCAATCTGCCTCCAAATCAACCGTCGCGTCCACATCCAAAAAGCGCCCTGCAGATGATTCGTCTGCCGCCGACCCACGAGCCGCAAAGAAGTCCAAGGCGAGCTCCGTTTCACCCAAAGTGCCCAATGAGGATGCGAGCGGTCAAGCAGATGGAGAGGATACAGAACCCTCTCCGCCCGGACCCGAGCCCCCACAACAGTCTAAGCCGGCCCTCCAAGTCTGCCGTTACCTCCTGGAGATGTTCTCCGTTCCTCTACTCCGTTCGCACGCCACCGCTAGCTTGGTAGACCGCGATCGTCTCCAGCTCTACCACGCCAATCGTTCGGTGATCCTTGTATCCTCCGCGATCAACTTTTCTACCGACGACGGGAAGGACAAGTTCATTGCCACCATAATCGCCTTCCATCGCCTCACGTTCGAGCAGAATGGCATTCTCAGCATCATCCCGACAAATGTCAAGCTACTTTCGAAAAAAGTGTTCAGTAGGGAGGTCCGGGTGGTGCAGAAAGGAAACAAGCTCCATTTCTCAGGAAACAAGGAGCTTGGAGAGTTCAACGTTGAACTTACCGACGTCATCTCCTTTGACCCGGCGATGATTGGAAGGTCGACCCTGGTACTCAACGCAGAGTCTGCGATGTTTGAGGGTCCTCTAGTTATCAAGATCAGCTGGCCGACATCCGGCCGGGCCCCAGAAACCGATTTCCTCACGAAAGCGAGCGACATGGCAAAGGGTGAACACGCGTGGGCCGCCAACCACCTCCCCAAAGTACACTACGCAGAAGACGTCACTTTCGAGGCGGATTCAACCCTCGGGTCAGTTGCTGGGCTGTTTAAGAATGCCAAGTTCGTCAATGGAAACTACGTGTACGAACGGCGTACCCTCCGGATTATCATCCAGGAACGATTGTACCCTCTCAAATCACTGACAAATGTGAAGGACATCGGTCAAGTCTTCCTCGATGTTCTATGTGGTACGGATAGCCATTTACCTTCGCTTTCGATTACCATCCGCTTACCCCTGTTCAGTTCATCGTTGGCTCTACGAACACCCTGGCATCCTCCATCGCGACCTCAGTTTGAACAACATCATGTACCGCCTCACCGAGGGCAAAGTCTACGGGGTGCTGACCGATTATGATCTCTCGTCGTGGACGGGCTCCATGAATCCCGACTACACCAAGACCTCTCAACAGCGGACCGGAACTCCACCGTACATGGCACAGGAGCTACTCCAGGGGACGAGCCCCCTCCACCTTTACAGGCACGACATCGAGTCTCTTTTCTACATCATGCTGCTGGTGTCTGCGCGCCATTCGATTGGAGTTCCCGAGGGGGAGAAGCAACAGCGAGTTGTCACACGAAACTTGAACAAACTCCCTTATGATGAGTGGTTTAACCAACGAGACTACCACACACTTGGCTCCCTCAAACATAGTTTCCTTATTGGTAGGCTCCCTATCAAGCTGTCCCCAGACTTCGAAGCTTTTCGTCCATGGCTACATGACCTTCGTACTAACTTCTCGGAAGGGTTCAAGCTCCAACCTCCGGACTTGCCGCTGCCAGCGCGGAAACAGGCCAAAAAAGTCACTGTGCAGTTTGATGACGAGACCTTAGGAGGATGGGTCGGGTATGCCGACCTCTTGGAAGTAATTCCAGACTTGAAAGGGGAGCTAGCAGAGCTCACAATCCGCTACCCCAAGGATTCCTCGGCCCCTGGACCATCAACTTCGGCTGGTGCAGCTTGAGGCGACCGCTCCCATCTTATCGTCTTCCCCTTCCTCACGCGTTATTTCCAAATCTCATCCACATCGATATATTTATATAAGCGGTCGGAGTAGATATTCGTAACATATATTCGCGATGTAACCTTCTTTTACCGTTATTTTATGATCATTGTACAGTGTGTATTTTGTGGATCGCAATTACGTTGAGTGCCCGGGTTTTTGTGTTTTCTCATTCAATTTTGACTACGTAAGGAATATCATGCCACCAGATTGTCGCTGCGTTTACATAGTTACCAAAATGGTCTCCTCAGGCACGATCCATGCTCCACTCTGTCGCTCCGGCCTCCAAGCTTCAACCCCCTCTGCGTTTTTCACGCGTCTTCGGGGTATGGCGGAACCTTCGGGACCGCTGCTTCATAAGGAGGCCGTATTTACGCCTATGACTCTCGGGGCTGGTGAAGAGGATCGCATCTTCGCCGCTCACCGGAAAATACGCCATCCGGACGAATTGATGCCCCCCACCGAGCTTTTTTGGGGGCGTAAGTTGCGTTGCAGGACCAGAGTTGGGTGATTGCGCCGATATGTTTTGAGTACTCTCATTTGTTCAGGCCGCTAGTTACGTAATCTGGATCTGACTAAGTATTCGCAGACGGGATTGACAATGCCTACCTCTCTATCGTCTCCTACTTTGAACTGTACTCTCTGCCCGATGCCTCTCAAGGTCCACCGGAGGACGGAACGTCAGAAAACCCACGCTGCCGTGATTCTGTGCAAAATCGGGTGAGGTGGCGTTGGAAGTCCCGGAAACCGTCAACCTCCATTCCGAGGCAAACCTTCTCATGAACGGTACCAGTTCTGCCTGCACACAGATTCACCATCGTGTCAGGGCCGACCTCGAGCGCAACTCCTCTCGAACAACGACGGGTGAGAGAGGGAGGCCTTTCTGACCCAGATCTTGGATCACCTAAGTAGTTCGTGGGATGTCGAGAGTCCCGTT
>Ga0307511_10000869_pt1 | contig 32211 bp, 4 predicted proteins | sample 13_EM_MG_FD_200266 | JGI IMG/M metagenome (GOLD analysis project Ga0307511, IMG submission 200266) | Populus trichocarpa ectomycorrhiza microbial communities from riparian zone in the Pacific Northwest, United States - 13_EM | ecosystem: Host-associated > Plants > Roots > Unclassified | place... | reverse complement strand
CGCCCCTGATGACCATCCACGCGTCGCCCCAGCTGAACAACCTCATGTTCGTGCTCATCGGCGAGAAGTTCCTCCAGGCCGACGAGGACATGGCCTACGCCAACGGCAAGCCGTACGAGCGGCTGGGCCGGCGTATGCGTGACCTCTCGGACCTGATCGAGCAGACCGCCGGTGGGGTCGGGCGCGCGCTGCCGCCGCAGGTCGGGAACAACTATGTGCGGGCGATGCACATGTTCCTCGACAGCGGCGGCGTCAACTACCTCAGGGACTTCGCCGACCAGCTCGACGGCATCGGGCAGTCCCGCACCAAGTCCTCCATGGACATCATGGAGTCGAAGTGGCAGATCATCGCCGAACTGGTGCGGCTGCTCATCGAGTTGATGGTCATCGCGGTGCTGTCCGCCTTCACCGGGGGTTCCGCCTCCAGCCAGGCCGCGGTGGCGAAGGCCCGCAGCCGGGTCGCCATTCTGACGCTGCTCGAATGGCTGATGAAGAAGACGCATCTGATGCCCAGCATCACCGAGGCGATCGAAGAGGCGTTCACCACCTTCGCGGTACGGCTGGCCATGATGATCGGTGCGCCCAAGGGGCGCCGCCCCAACAGCTTCGACTGGACGCAGATCCTCCAGGACGGCGCGTTCGGCGCCTTCGCCGGCCTGTTCCACGGCCTCCTCACCGACCTCGGCAAGGGCCTGAAGAACAACCTCAAGAACATCTTCGGCAGCCACAACCCGTTCAAGGACGTCACCGGCAACGGGAAGAAGTTCAACCAGAAGTTCGACAACCCCGACGTCAACACCAAGCCGAACCCGAAGCCGACCCCCACGCCGAACCCGAAGACCACACCCACCCCGACTCCGCACATCACGCCGGCGCCGACCCCGACGCCCACGCCGAAGCCGAAGACCTTCGGCGACAGGCTGAAGCACGAACTCGGCGAGGACGCCGAACACTTCCTCACCGAGGGCGGCGCGGAGACCCTCGCCGAACTCGCCATGGCGTCCATCTTCGGCTTCCCCGTCGACTCCCTCGACACCTTCCTGGGCAGCGGCCTCAGCTCGATCAGCGAACGCCACCTCGGCCAGGGCGCGAGCGCGGTGGGCGACAAGTTCAACTTCAACACCCCGGCACCGGTGAACACCCTGGGCACGGCGGACATCCCCAACGAGTCCACCACCGACTCCGACACGGACACCGGCCCCTCCAAGACCAACTCGTCGTCGAACTCGCCCACCACCGACGACAACCCGACGACGACATCGGGCCCCGGTCCCGTCAACACGACGTCGAACAGCGGCAGTTCGTCGGCGGTCAACACCCCGCAACGCACCTCCACAAGCACTCCGCCGCCTCGCTCCACCGACCTCGACACGGATCTGCCCGACATCGACACCCACTTCGACGAGGTGAAGATCGACGGGGGAGACCTGCAGAGCAACATTCCGCACGGGACCACGAGTTCGGTCGGTGGGGGCGGTTCGTCGTCGAGCACGCCCACGAGGACACCGCAGCAGGTCGACACGGGCGATTCCACCCCGCACACCACCGACTCGGGAACTCCGGCGCCCGTACGGACAGTTCAGCAGCAGCCGCACAGCACCGGTGATCCGCAGAACACGCCGTCGGGTCAGGACACGGAGGATCCCGCGCAGGGGAGCGGTCAGCAGGGCAACCCCGAAACCTTGGACACCTCAACTCCCGTGTCTTCGACGGACGTTCCGGTTGCGAGTGGGCCCAGCACGAGTGTCGTGCCGCCGAGCGCCGGCACCGGCCCGAGCACCGGTACGAACACGACCGGGTCCGGTGTGCCCACCCAGAGCGGTACCAACTCGGGTGGCCCGGCGGCCGGTTCCGGCACGTCCTCGAACTCCGGTGGCAATCCTCGTACGACAACAACGGGGCGCCCGGAGAACACGACGCCCGACGACAACACCGTCACCACGGACACCACGCACGGCACCGACGTCTCCCCGAACTCCGGTTCCGGCGTCGACGGCAACACCGGCACGGACACGAACGCCCACTCCGGTACCGACACGACCACCAGCACCGATCCCACCCCCCTCCCGGGCAACACCCACACCGGCACCGACCTCCCCTCGCCCGTCACCACCACCAGCAACAGCGCGCCGCCCACGACCAGTTCGGCACCGGACAGTGATCCCGCGCCGGAGGCTGTCCCCGCTGGCACGCCGGCGCCGGCGCCCGTGCACACCTCCTCGGACGTCTCGTCCGACCCGGTGCCGGACAACACGCCCGCCCCAACCCCAACCCCCGCCCCGGAACCCGTCGTCCTCACCCCCTCAGCGGCACCCAACACCACCCCGGCGCCAGGCAGTTACGAGGATGTGCGGGCCGGGGCGACGCCCTCGGAGCGGAGTCACACCTGGGTCGACCCGGTGTCCCGGCCGGTCGGGGCGGACGGCGCGCGGACGCAGTACGTCGTGCGAGCCGGTTTCGCCGTGCGGCGTTTCGAGCACGGCGGTGAGCCGGTCACCGATCTCACCGTCACCTACCGGCTCACCGGCAAGCCGGCCCTGGGGCCACAGGTCGACGGTGTCCAGCAGCGGCTGACGGACGGTGTGCAGCGGGTGTTCAACACCCCGGGCCACCGGCTGGGGGACGGGAGCCTGCTGCGCGTCACCGTCGTGCCGGCCCCTCCCGGCGAGACGGCGCACCTCGACGTCACGCTCACCGACCCCGCGGACGGGACCCCGGCCACCCATCACTCGTGGCCGGCCGACATCTCCGACTCCGACCTGGCCCACGAGGTCGGGCACCAGCTCGGGCTGCGCGACGAGAGCGGCTTCGACTCGGCCGCCCCGCACCGCGGCGGTACGGCCGGCCTCATGGGCGACCCGACGCTGTTCACGCCCGCGGCATCGGACCCGACGTACACCTCGGGTGGGCTGAGGCCCCGTCACCTCGCCCTGATCGGCACCCTGGTCGGCGACCCCGCCGACGACCGCCCGGGCACCGGTACCGGTCCGCGGGGACCGGTCAAGGGCGCGCCGGGCGCGGACCCGCCCGCCCCGGTCAAGCCCACCACCGAGAGCAGCGACACCGCGCCGACCCCGGTGGCCACCACGTCCACACTCCCGACGCACACCGATCCGACGGGGACGGATCCGACGGAGACCGAGACCGAGACCGACCCCGCGCTCCCGCCGGTCCCGGAGATCACCCTCACGACCCCCGAGGGCGACACCACCACGCCCACCGAGGTGGTGGCCGGCGGTGGACGCCGTACCTCCTACCTCGGCGGCTACGGGCAGCGGCACGACGGTCAGATGGGCCTCGTGCAGATGGAGCCCTTCGCGCCGGACCTGGTCGACGGGCTGCACCACCAGGTGCTCGGCGCGCTCGGCAGGCGCGAACCGGGACCGGGCGACCCGGTGCTCGCGCAACTGCGGGACGTGCTGTCGGAGCAGCAGTTGACGCAGCACATGCCGTATCTGCGCAGTCTCGGCGGCCACCGGATCACCGTGGAGGTCGACGGTGTCGGACGGCAGGTGGACGTACGGCTGACGCTCGGCGACCGGCGGCCTTCGGCACGGCAGGGATCGCTCGACACGAGCGATCCCGACAAGCACGTGGAGCGGCGCGGGTACGGCACCCGGGAGATCGTCTCCTCGCAGCCGTCCGGCACGTTCTCGACGATCCCGGTGCCGTGGACCGGTTCGGTGCCGATCGCGGCGGAGGGCCCGGTCCGCGGGATCGACATCGCGCTGGCCGCGACCATCACCCACAACCAGGCGGGCGGCTCGACCACCGTCACCCAGGTCGTGCAGACCACCAGCGCCCAGCGCAGCAACGAGCCGTCCCGCGCCTACGACTTCACCGACAACTGGCAGGTGCGCGTGGACGCGCCGGCCCCGGCCCCGAACACAGGGAACACAACAGACGCCTCGGACACGGCGGTTGTCGTCGCGGCCCCCGATCCCGCGCACGACTGGGGGCAGGCCGAACAGCACGGGTCGGTCACCGTGTGGTTCCCGCAGCACCTCGTGGACGCCGAGTCCGATCCCGGGCAGGCCCTGCCCGCCCCCGCCGACGTCAGGACGCTGCCGATCTACGGCGTGGACTCGGTGCTGAACCCGCGGCGGCTGTACGAGGGTGCCGCGGAGCACTTCCGGGCCGACCTGGACGCCACGTCGTCGGCTCAACTCGCCGAATTCCTCGACGAGTCGATACTGCGGGGCACCCTGCCGATGCAGGTCGAGGGCGGGCTGTACTCGCCGGTGCTCACCGACGCGCGCGGACGTGCCGTCGGCATGATGCGGCTGGACGCGGACGTCACCCGGAACACCCCGGTGGCCAAGAGCCTCGACAAGAAGATCAACCTCGAGAGCCATGTCGTCAACACGGTCAAGAACGACCAGAACACGTCGTTCAACAGCGGGCTGAACCTCAGCGGCAGTGTCGGCCCGACCTTCACGAGCGACCATGGTGTGGGGCACCCGAACGCCTCCCACGGCATCGGCGGCACCGTCAACGGCAAGATCACCACCGGCTTCGCGGCGCAGAACGCGTTCGGCACCAGCGCCCTCGCGGGCACCATGCACGCGGTGCGCACCAACCGCAGCCATCTGCTGACCGAGGCGGACGTCGCCTACACGCTCACCCTGATCCGGCCCGACGGCTCCATCTCCACCTATTCGCCCGGGACTTGGACCCACGCCCTCGACATGCGGGTGCTCAGCGCCGAGGACGCGGCCGGACACCCGCCGGCCGAGGACGAGATCCGCGCGCTGCCGCACGAGCTGGCCACGCTGGAGTCCATCGGGCAGTCCACCGCGCCGCTCGGGGTCGACCGGAACGACGCGGAGCCGCTGTTCGAGGACGCCGAGGCCTGGCTGCGCCACGAAGGCTTCCTGCCCCCGCCGGCGGACGCGCCGCGCCGGAGCCGGCTGCCCGACGAGACGCTGGTGCAGGCCCAGTTGAACAATCTGCGCCGGCTGGAGGAGCTGCGTTCCCCGCTCGGGCTGCGCGCGGCGACGGACTCCATGGTGGACGGCGGCCACTCGCTGTTCCTGGAGATCCCCTCGGTGACGGGGCGGCGCCGGGTACGACTGGAACTGGGCGCGCGGCACGATGCGAGCCGGGACGTGGAGCACCGCACGGTGCTGCCCGACGTCCAGGTCATGGGCCTGGCGGCAACATCGGCCGGCGGCACCGGCCGGCTCGGCAACACCTACGGCGTGGGCGGCGGGCTCGGCGCCGGGCTCACCGGGCCCACCCCGGGCGGGGGCGCGTGGACCCTGAGCGGTACCGGCGACTACCAGTACGTCGGCCAGGCCACGCTCGGCAACACCACCGGCACCACGCACGGCCACGACCAGTTCTTCATCGGCAGCGGGCAGGACACCCACGAGTTCGCGGTACCGGCCCGCCTCACGCTCGACCTGTACGAGGGCTCCGGCCAGGAACCGGTGCGCCGGTTCGGCGAGGTGCAGCCGCCCCGCGCCGAGGGCGACGTGGAGGCCGGCGTACAGCCCCCCGGCGTGCGGGGTGTCGCGGGCATGATCCGGCTGGCCGTACCGCACGCGCGGACCCTGGAGGCCGCGGAGCCCGCGCCGGCCGGTGAGCCGTACACCGTACGGCGGCCGACGCCGCAGGACACGCAGCGGCTGGCCATGACGGACGCGCAAGGCGTGCCGCAGCAGGGCGTGGTCCGCGTCCCGGACGACGCGCTGATCGACGTGGTGCGCGGTTCCGCGGCGCTTGAGGACGCCTTCCGACGGATCGTCACCGGCGTCGGTGCCGACGCCAACCCCGCGCATGCCGACGCGAACGCCGGTGGCGATCCGGCTGCCCGTCCCGGGCCGGTCTCCCGGCTGGTGGGGGGCGTCACCGGGTTCCTGAGCAGTTCGCTGGTCGGCAGTCCGGCCGCCGACACCACCACGGTCGGCGCCGAGTCCCGTATCACCGCGCTCTCGCCCGGCTCGCTGATCGGCCGGGGGCACCAGATCTTCAGCGGCACCTACGTGGTGGAGGGACTCACGCTGCCCGGGCTGGGTGCCGACGGCCAGCTCGCCATCGAGATCGAGGCCGTCGCCCACACGCCCCGGCTGACGCAGAGCGTGAACCAGTACCTGGAGACGGGCATCTCCACCGCCGACACGGCACAGCAGCTCAAGGGCCTCAGCAAGACGCACCAGTTCGGCGTGGGCGGCTCGGCCACCCAGAACAACCCGCCGGCCCCCGCCCCCGTGCCCGGGCAGCCCGCTGCCCCCACGCCGTCCCGCTTCAACCCGTCCGGGCGCTACCAGTACGACCGCAAGACCGACCGGCCCGACACCCTCAGCAGCACCACATCCACCAACCGGACGCCCACCCAGTCGGGCCTCCAGCACCGGGTCACGGCCGACGTCACCTACCTGATCCGCGTACGGTCCGGACACCGCAACGTGCTCGCCAACTCCCTCGGGTTCGGGCCCGGGGAGGACGTCACGCTCGCCGTGGACGTGCCGCGCGGGCTCCAGTTCCTGATGACGGAGAGTCAACTGCGCCGTGACGGGCGGTGGATGGGCGCCTTCGACCCCGCCCTGCCCGCCCCGTCGACGACCGGCCTGACGAGACCGTCACTGCCTCCCCGCTACGTCCACGACGGCACCCTCGGCCTGGCCACGGTCAACTCGGTCACCGAGTTCGCCGACCCGGGAACGGGCCCGGGGGCGAACCCGCGGGCCGAGCGGCGCGCCCGACTCCACAGAGAGACACGGGAGTTGGTGGAGCGGTACGCCCCCGGCGTGACCACCCCCGGCCACGCCTCCTATCAGCCCGGAGTCGCCGCGCTGATCGCCGACAACACCGGTGTGGCCGGGAAGCGGGCGCTGATCGGGCGCGGCAACGGGCAGGCCAGGTTCAGCTTCCGGCACCACCGGTTCGGCGGGGCGGCGCTGGTCGAGGTGACGTTCTCGGCCCGCCCCACGACCACCGCCGCGGACCGCGGCACCGTGCTGGGCACCGCGGTGCCGGGCGACAAGTCCGGTATCGAGCAGTGGGGTTCGCACACGGCGGAGGGCCGCTCGTTCTCCTCCCCGGAGAACCGGCAGCACCGTCTCACCGCCAACCCGACGGCCCGCTTCAGCCGCCCCGACACCGACGACCGTACCGACCGGCTCGGCCCCTCCGGCCATCTCGTCCGCTCGACCGGCAAGGTCGGCAGGCAGGGGCGCACCGCCGAGGACCGCTACTGGCTGCGCACCGACAGCGCCGCCGACTTCGACGACCTGGACTACGAGTTGGTCGCCACGGTCCGCACCACGATGGTCACCGACTGGCCGCCCAACGTGCTGGGCGCGCTGGTACAGCGCGGAGTCATCGCCTGGGACGACGCCGACGCGCCGACCCGCTCCTGGCTCAGCCGCACCCTCTCCGGCGAACTCGGCGGCCAGGTACGGGTACCCGCCCGGGTGAGCCTGCGCTTCACCGGCAGCGAGACCGACCGCCCCGCGCTGCCCGCGCCCCCGCCGCCCTCGCTGTCCCGGGTCGACCCCCGCCAACTGCCCGCCGCGCAGCCCGCGTTGCGGGACGCGGACCTGTTCCACCCGACCGGCAACGTCCCGGTCTACGGCTTCGACGCCTGGAGCGAGCTGTACACCGCCCTCGACCAGGTGGCCCCCGGTACCGGCAGCGGCTGGCGCTCCCAGCCGGCCTCGACCTCCGACGAGAACGCGTCGGTGCGGCTCGGCGAGCTCATCCAGGCGGGCACGCTGTCGCTGGACAACCCCCGGCAGGTCGGCGGCCTGCTGCCGGCGATGCCCGGCGCGTACCCGCTGCGGAACGCCCCGGACCAACGGCCCACCCTCACCGTCTCGTTGTACCGGCCGACGGTGGTCAGCGACGGCGGCGACATCGCCGTCGACCGGCTGCGGATCAGCTCGCGCAACAGCAGCACGGTCTCCGGCGGCGACACCACCACCGGGCTGTCCCTGCCGTTCGTCATGAGCGCCGACGACCCCGACCGCAATCTCCTCGGCGCGACCCCACCGGTGATCCAACGGCCGGTGGACGCCAGCGGCTTCGGCAGCGGTGTCTCCGGCGGGCGCCGCGACTGGCTCAAGACCGGCAGCACCAGCCTGCCCGCCGACGGCCGCGGCACCCGCAGCTACGAGGTCCGGGCCGACGTGCACATCGAGGTCTCCGGCCCCGACGGCGTACGCCATGTCACCGGTACCGCCACGATCCGCATCGAGGAGCGCGACGCCCTCGGCCACGGCATCACCGCCCCCCGTCCGGTACCCCAGGTCTACGACCTCCCGGCACTGCTCACCGCGGGCACCACCAACGCACCGGCGGACTGGGCGGCGACCCCGCTGCGCAACGTACGGAACGCCCTGAGTACGGGCGTCGACCTCACGGACCAGGGCTTCCAGTTCTGGGTGGCCACCGGCCCCGACCCGGACGGCTCGCGCCTGACCCTGGCTCTGTACGGCGCCTCGCGGGCGGCCCGGGACAACGGGCGCCCGGTGGAACTGGTCACCCGGGGTCCGGAGGGCCTGCGCATCTGGTCCTTCGACCCGGACGGCAAGCTCACGGCGCCGCCCGCGGGGAGGACGGGTACGGGGGATTCGGCGCCGGGTGTCGACCTTGCGGCGCCGGGTACGGTCGACGGGACCCTCGGCACGGGCAACGCGGCGCCCGGCACGGGTAGTTCGGCCCCGGGCTCCACCACCGGTGTCGCAGCCCTGGACCGGGCATGGGCGGCCTTCGAGAACGCCGCCGCCGCGTTCGACTCGGCCCAGGACGATCACAACGGCGCGCTCGGGGACGAAGACGCGCAGCGGGACCTGCGGCACGACGCGCAGAACACCCTGAACGAGGCGGCCGCCCAGCTGGCGGACGCGGCGGCCGAGGCCACCCGGACCGACACGGCCGCCACCACCGCCGAGCGGGACGCGGACCAGACCGAACAGGACCTCCGTGACCTCACCGACCGCACAGGCAACCTGGTCGGCGGGATCAGCCGGGCCCGCCTCGCCATCGGCTCGCTCACCGACGCGGTTTCCGCAGGCCAGCTCGCGGAGATACAGCTCAGAGCCCAGCTCACGACCGCCCGACGGAACCTCGCCGAACTCACCGTCCGTGCCGCCGCACCCTCGACGACAAGCGCCTCCGGCACCGCCGACCCGGCGAACGCCCCGGCGCCCGGCGGCCCGATAGGCACGGACGGTGCCACGCCGGTCGAGAGCGGCACGCAGGATCAGGCGACGCGGGACGCGGCTGCACAAGACGCGGCTGTGCCGGCCACCTCGGACGCCCAGCACACCCCGAGCGCCCCGTCCGATACGGCCGGGACACCCGCTCCCGCGTCCGCCGACGACACCGGCCCCGCCGTAGACCCGCATCTCGCCCGGCAGATCGACGAAGTCACCGCCGAGGTCGGTGAGTTGGGTGCCAAGCTCACCGCGGCGCGGGACGGGCTGGAGCGGGACCGTGCCGCGCTCGACGACACCAAGGCCGGCCTGGAGCGGGACGAGGCGGCCCTGGAGGAGGCGCGGGCGCAGCTCCCCGGCGTCCGGGACGCGGCCGGCACCCTGCGTGCGGACGCCGGAACGGCCCGCCGGCAGGCCCGGGCCGCGGCCCTCGGCCACGACGACGCCCGCGAGACCCACGAGCAGGCGGAGCAACTGCTCCGCGACATCGACGCGCAGATCGACAACGCCGTCGGCAGGCGCATCGCCGCCGCGGCCCGCCGGGCGGCGGCGGAGACCCGACTGCCGGGCACGACCGGCCCGGTGCTGGCCGTCGGCCCCTCGTCGCTGCCCACCTCGCACTCGACGCTGGCCTCCATCGCCCCGCGCTGGCCGGGCTCGGGCCGCCCCCGCACGGCGGGCCCCTCCACAGGCAACACACCGGGCCCCGACGGCGGGGTGACCTCCACGACCGGCGACTCCACCACCGGGAACGAGAACTCGGGGGGCGGCAAACGTCCGGACGCGACCACGTCCGACACGACGTCCCTCGTCCCACCGAAGGACCCCCCGTCGACCGGCGGCGACACCACCACGTCCGGGAACCTCGGCGGCAACTCGGGTGTGGGCAGCGGCAGTACGTCCACCGACCCGCACGGCGCGCCGGCCGACACGGACACGGCCACCCCCACCCCGGACGAAGCCGCGGCCAAGGCCAAGACCGATGCCAAGACCGATGCCAAGGGCAAGGGCAAGGCCCAGGGCGACGCCGACCTGACGGCACCCGACCACACGGCATCCGGGCCCGAACCCTTCCAGGTACGGGCGCCACGTGGCCGTGCGATCCCGACCCTCGGCGACGGCCGGTGCATGCTCTACGCGTTCATCGGCACCGACCCGGAGCGGGTCCGCGACCGGCTGCCCGGACTGCGTACCGCGGCTCCGCAGACCCACGCCTGGCTCGGGAACCCGGAGCAAGTCCGCGCCGGGCTGGCCGAGTTCACCCGGTGGAACGCCGGGTCCGGCAACCCGATGCCCGTGGCCGGCACCCATCTGATGGTCGCCGCCGACCGGCTGCGCATTCTCGCCGACAACCGACTGCGCACCGCACGCGGCGAGCGCCCGTTGCCGCACGAGGTGGTGGGCCAGGTACGGCAGACCCTCGCGGGGTGGTTCGCGAACCGTACGGCGGCCATGAACCGGCCCCAACTCCTGGCGGCCCTCGACGAGTACGGCATCACGGGGGTGACGGAGCCGGAGCAGTTGGACGATCTCTCGGCGCGCTACACCGTGGCGCGGACCAGGAACGGCGAGAGCGTCCAGGCGGACCCGGGCGTCCGGGACATGTTCGCGTATCTGCGGGACACCGGCCGACTGCCCGCACTGGCCGACCTCTCCGACGATCAGCTCCGCACGGTGCTCGGCCACGGATACACCGTCAGCGCCGCACAGTTCACCGACGCCGAACAGGACTACGCGCGCCGCGCCGTCCGCAACTGGGCGGCGGTGTACAGCCGCGACGAGGGCGAGTTGTTCCTCCCGCTGCTGGCGGACACCCTGGACGTGGCCGTGGAGGTACTGGTGCCGAACCCGGCGACCGGCCTCGGCAGCGTCACCCGTGTCGGCTCGCACGCGGCCACCCGGGTCCTGGAGGTCCACTACACGAGGCACCCGGACCACTACAGCGCCACCGACGCCGGCCCCCTCGCCGAGGACCCGGCGGCCATCACCCCGCCGAACGCGCCCCGGGGGCCCGGGGACGCCGACAGCCTTCAGCCGGACGGCCGTTACCGCCCCGCGCCCACCCGTGACGCGGACGAGGACCGTCCCGCGACCCAGGTTGCCGACCCCGCTCCCAAGGACACCTGGTTCGGCCTGCGTCCGCACGCCCGCCCCGCTGTTCACAGCACCGAACGGTTCGATCCGCACGCGGACCAGTCCGACGCGCCCCGCCCCGGCGTCCTCAGCGGTGCCACGACTCTCGTCCGCACGCAGATTCGTCGTATCCAGGCGCCGAACGGCACGTGGGTGCGGGACTACACGCTCAACCTCCCGGTCGCCACCACGAACCCGGACCTCACCCGGCAGCTCAACGAGCGCATCACCGGCCTCCTGGACACGCACCTCAACTCCGGCCTGGAGCTGCCGAGTTCAAGGGACCAGCTGCAGGTCAACCTCAACCTGGTCAGCGACCCCGATCACCCCGAGGCGATCACCCTCACCGAATCCGGGAACCCGGCCCGCGCCGACCAACTCCACCTGGACCTGGGCCATTCCGACGCGGACCTGCTCCACGAGGTTCTGCACTACCTGGGGCTGCCCGACGAACAGCGCGACAACGACTTCCTGTTGCGCAACCACCCGAACAGCACGGCCGTCCGCACCACGGGCCTGATGGCGAGCACCCACAACCCCGTCCACATTCCCCGCCGCTACCTCCGCACGATCGAGAACGTCACCTCCGCGGGCCCCCAACTCCACGATCACGCAGGCCAGTTGCAGACCAGCCCTGCCCAGGACCCGGACAGCACCCCCATCCCTGCGGACAGCACCCTCACCTGGCCCACCTCCCAGGCCCCGACCGCCCTACCCCCCGCGCGGGGCCACCTTCCGTCGTCCTACGTGAATTCCTACGGCGCGCTCCCGGACGGCACGGTCGGGCTGGTGTACGCGGAGCCGTTCTCCGACGAGGTGATCGAGGGGCTGCACGGTCAGGTCTACGCGGCGCTCGGGCTGGACGCGGACAACCCGCCGGAGTCGGTGCGCGAGCAGGTGCGGGACGCCTTGAGCCGGGAGAGCCTCGCGCTGCAACTGCCGTATCTGCGCTCGAACGGCGGTTACCGCATCACGGTCCGGGTCGGCGGGAACGATCGCACCGTCGACGTACAGTTGACGCTTTCCGAGGCGCGAACGTCGTTGCGGCAGGGGCGATTCGACCCGCGTGACCCGGACAAGCATGTCGAGCGGCGCGGGTTCGGTACGCGGGAGAACTTCTCCAGTCAGCCGTCGGGGACGTATCGCACGGTGCAGGTGCCGTGGACCGGTTCGTGGCCGATCACGGCACCCACCCCGGTGCGGGCGGTGGACGGGTCGGTGACGGTCTCCCTCACGCACAACCAGGCGAGCGACGCCACCACCGTCACCCAGGCCGTCCAGACCACCTCCTCCCAGCGCTCCAACGAGCCCTCCGATCCTGTGGAGTTCACGAGTCACTGGCGCGTGCGCACCGACGGCCCGGCCGTCACCGCGGCGACCACCGCGACCCCGGCTGCCACCGCACCCGTGCCGGACGGGTGGGGTGCTCCGGAGTCGCACGGCTCCACCACGATCTGGTTCCCCCGGCACCTCACGACCGCCGACCCGGCGGCGGGTTCGCTGCCCGCGCCGGCCGATGTGGCCGATCTCCCGCTCTACGGTGTCGATTCCGTGGTCGACCCCCGGGCCCTGTACGAACACGTCCACCGGACCTTCCACGCCGATCTCGACGGCACGGCCGCAGGTCAGGTCTCGGACTTCCTCTCCGAGCAGGTGCTGCGCGGCACGCTGCCCATGCAGGTCGACGGCGGGATCTACTCGCCGGTGATCACCGATGCCGACGGCAACGCGGTCGGCATGCTGCACCTGGTCACCGTGCCCGCCGTCGGTACCCCGCTGCGGCAGAGCACCCCGGGCCAGATCAACCTCGAAAGTCACCTGGTCAACACCGCGAAGGTCGATCTCTCCTCGAAGTACACCAGCGGTATCGGCGTCAGCGGCAGCGCTGCCGCCGCGCTCACCGGCGACCACAGCCAGGGGCATCCGAACGCCTCGCGCGTCATCGGCGGCAGTCTCGGTGTGCGCGGGCAGACCCAGGCGACCGTCACCAACACGTACAGCGCGAGCAGTTCGGCCGGCACGATGCACGCCATCCGCACCAACCGGGGCCATCTCCTCACCCCCTCCGGTGTCACCTACCGGGTCACCCTGATCCGGCCGGACGGATCGGAGACGGCGGCGCCGGCCCTGACTCAGGCGCACGGTATGGATCTACGGGTCCTGAGCAAGGCGGATGCCACCGGGCACGCGCCGACCGATGACGAGACGCGTGAACTCCCGGACTCGCTCGAGCGGTTGGACGGCATCGGGCTGAGTGCCGCCCCGCTCGACGTCACCGGCACGGACGGCCTGTTCGACGAGGCCGAGACCTGGCTGCGCCGCGAGGGCTTCCTGCCGCCCGCCCCCACGGCCACGCGCCCCACCGGGATCGGCGCACGCCTGAAGCAGGCGGCGCGGAACCACGAACCCGAGCACCAGATCCGGCTGCACGCCCAGCTCAACAACCTGCGCCGACTGCGCGAAGCCCGTTCCCGCACCGGTTTGCGTGCCGCCACCGACGCGATGGTCGACGGCGGCCACGCCCTGCACTTCGAGGTGCCCAACAGCACCGACACCGGCGTCCGCCGGGTCCGGCTGCTCCTCACCGCCACGCGCGACACCACACAGGCCAGCACCCACAACCTGGTCCTGCCGGGCATCCAGGTCATGGGCCTGGCCCAGATGGCGGGCAGCGACGCCGAGCAGCGCGGTGAGTCCTACGGCGGCGCGCTCGGACCTATGGCCAGCATCAGCGGGCCGCTGCGCCTCTGGGGGTCCATCGGGTTCGGGGGCGACTACCAGTACGGCCACCAGGTCACCCACGGCGACACCGTGGGCGGTGCCACCTCGCACGATCAGTTCTACATCGGCACCAACCAGGACAGCCACGACTTCGCGGTGCCGGTGCAGATGGCCCTGGACCTGTACGCGGACGACACCGACCGGCCCAGCGAACGGTTCGGGCAGAACGTCAACCAGGCCCTCGCCCCGGCTCCGGCCGTAGCCCCGGCCGTACCCGGTGCGCCGCCCGCCGCCCCCGCGCCGCCCGTCGTCCATCCACCGACGGTCGCCGGCACACTGCGGCTGGCGGTGCCGCACGGCCGTACCCAGGCACTCCCGGTGATCCCCGCGCCGCCCGCCGCGCGTGCCGACGGGGCGCCGCGCCGGGAGACCGCCGTCGACCGTGCCCGGCTCGACGGGACCGACCGCACCACCGGAACCCCGCGCCCGGAGCTGGTGCGCATACCGGACGACGCCCTGATCGACACGGTGCGCGGCTCCGCCGCCATCGAGTCGGCCTTCCGGCGGGCCGCCGCCGACATCCGCAACCAGGCCCGGCCGACGCCTCCCGCCACCACCGGCACCGGCCCGATCCTCCCGGTCACCGCACCGGCGGCCACCGGCACCGCCCCGGCTCCCGCCACCGCCCAGCCCGCGCGCGACGGCATCTCGCCGCTCGCCGGGCAGGGGCTGACGGACAGCACGACGCGCGCCGCCGAGACCCGGCACGCCGCGATCACCCCGGGCAGCCTGGTCGCTCACGGCCACGAACTGTTCAAGAATTCCTACGTAGTCGAGGGTCTGAGCCTGCCGGGGACGATTGCGGACGGGCAGTACTCGCTGGAGATCCAGGCCGTCGCGTACCGGCCCCGGTTGCTGGACACCACCCGGCAGTACCTGGAGACGGGCGTCTCCGCCACCGACAGCGCCCAGCAGCTCAAGTCCCTCGGAAAGTCCCACCAGTTCGGCGGCAGCGGGGTGCTCACCCAGAACCCGCCGTCGCGGCCCGCGGGCCCGGCGAACGCGGCCGGGCAGGGCAACACCGGTCCCGAGTCCGACGGTTCGGTCTCCACCAGCCAGACCGCCGGCAAGTCGTACAAGGGCCTCTTCAACCCCTCGGCACGGCTCGGCCATGTCTCCCGCACCGACACCGCCGACACCCTCTCCTCCAGTACGGGTGTCAACCGCACCCCCACCGAGAGCGGCGACCTGCACCGGGTGGTCGCCGACGTCACCTACCTGGTCACCGTCCGGGCCGGCTCCCGCACACTCCTCAACGGCGTCGGCGAGCCCGGCACGGTCGACCCCGTCACCTTCGCGGTGGACGTCCCGGACGGCCTCCAGTTCCTGATGACCCAGGGCCAACTCGCCCGCGACGCACGGTGGATGGGCTCGGTACAGGGCCTCGCCCCCGCGCCCGCCCCGACCCTGACGGCGGCCCTCCCGGCGCCGTACACCCGCAACCGCGAACTGGGCCTCGGCGGAGTCCTCTCGGTCATCGAGTACGACCCGCCGCCCGCCGCCCCCGCCGCCGGCGGCGCGATCCCGCTGGCTCCGCTCAACCCCAGGGAGCGACGCGGTCTGATCGGGCGCGAACTGCTGGCGCTGGTGGAGGCCGAGGCACCCGGAGCGGTCACCCCGGGGCACCCCGGCTACCAGCAGGGTGTGCACAGCCGGATCGCGCAGCTCACCTCGTCCGGCGGACTGCGGTCGCTGCCCGGGCGCGGCCCGGCCGGCACCCCTCGCCGGGCCACCACCCGCTTCCACTTCCGCCACCACGGCTTCGGCGGCGAGCGGCTGGTCGAGGTCACGCTGACGGCGACGCCTCGGCGGACCCAGAACCTGGCCGGCGTCCGGGGTTCCTCGACCCCCGGCTCGGGCCTCGAACAGTGGCAGTCGCACACCGCCGCGGGCCGCACCACCACCCGCGCCTCGGTCCGGCAGACACAGCTCCCGGTCACCGTGACCACCCGCTACCTCCGCCCCAACCAGGGCCCCGATCCCTCGAAGACGGACCGCGCGGCGCCGGTGTTCACCCCGCAGTCGGCCACCAGCGTCTCCACCCGGCGGGCGACCACCGCCGACAACCGGTTCTGGCTGCGCACCGACAACGGCGCCGACTTCGACGGCCTCCAGTACGACTACGTGCTGTCCGTCCGCTCGGCTCTGGTCGTCGACTGGCCGCCCAATGTCATCGGCGGTCTCGTCCAGAACGGTGTCATCGCCTGGGCCGACGCGGACGGCGACGCACGCCGATGGATGAACGCACTGCTGGCCCGGGGCACCCCACGCGTCCGCACCGTCCCGGTCGGTCTGACGCTGCGCTTCACCGGCACCGAGACCCACCCGCTCGCCGGCCCCGGCGCCGGCCCGGCTCCGGCGACCGCCCCGTCGGTCGTCTCCCACACCGACCCGCGCAACACCGTGCGCCCGGCCGGCCCCGCCGCGGGCCCGTATCTGTCCGACGCGCAGATGTTCCACCCGGTGGGGCCGACCCCGGCGTTCCACTTCGACGGCTGGGCGCATCTGGAGACGGCCCTCAACGACGTGGCGCCGCGCGGTGGCCGCGGCTGGCACGCGCAGATCACCTCGGTCTCGGTCGAGGGACAGGCAGTCAGGCTCGGCCAGTTGATCCAGGCCGGGCAAGTCGCCCTCGACCGGCCCCGATTGGCCGCCGACCTCACCCGCAAGATGCCCGGTACCGCGCCCTTCGAAGGAGCACCCGGGCAGCCCCCGACGATCGCGGTGACGCTCTACAACCCGCGCCGCTCCACCCACGCCGACGACGTCACCCTCGACCAACTCCACAACACCACCGACACCGTCAGCACCGCGGCCGGTGCCGACCACTCCCTCGCCACCTCCTACACGCACCTCCTCAGCGGCGACGACGACAACCAGGAGATCGGCGGCATCAGCGTGCCGCTCGCGCAGCGGCAGACCCAGCCCTCGACCTTCGGCGGCACCACCACCGGCAGCCGCCGCGACTGGCTGAAGTCCGGCAGCACCGCCGCACCCGCCAACGGGGCGCGCGGCACCCGTAGTTACGTCGTCGACGTAGACGCCCACCTGCTCGTCGAGGGACCGGAGGGCACCCGTCACGTCACCGGCACGGTCACCCTTCGTGTCGAGGAACGCGACCTCCTCGGACACGGCCTGCTCACCTCGGCCGAGCTGCCGCCGAACCTCCACGACCTGCCCGCGCTGGTTCCCGACTGGGCGACCGCCGAGCCGCACACCCTGCCCGAACGTCTGCATTCGGCGATACCGGCCGGCAGCCATGGCGTCCAGTTCTGGGCGGCCCTCGGCGCCGACCCGCAGGGCACCCACCTCGGCCAGGCGCTCTACGCGGTCTCCCGCACCGCCGTGCTCGGCAACCGGCCGCTGGAACTGATGACCCGGGACCACCAGGGCATCCGCCGCTGGGAGTTCACCCCCGAGGGCGCCCTCGTCACCGCCGACCCGGACCTCACCACCGCGTGGACCGCCTTCCACGCCCAGGCCGAACTCCTGCACATCGCCACCGACACCCTCGACGACACCCCACAGCTCCTCAACCGCCTCACCGCCGCCCTCCAACTGGCCAACCGGGCGCACGCCAACGCCGTAGCGGACCATCAGGAGGCGCAGCGCGCGGTCACGGACGCGATCGGCGTCCACCGGCGGGCGACGCAGAAGGCCGCCGCGTCCGACCGGGCCGCGCGTGACGCCGAGGCACTGGTGGCCCGGCTGAAGCGGGACTACGCGGAAGCCCAACGGACCGTCGCCACCCTGCCGTCCGTGATCCAGCAGCATGTGCGGGACGAGGCCAAGGGCCGCCACGACCTCCAGACGGCCCTGGCCCGGCTGACGCGGACCGAGAACGCCGTACGCACCGAACGCGCCGCAGCCGAACAGGCAGCGCGGAACGGGCAGTCGAGCCCCGCTCCCGCCCCCGCACCGGCTCCGCCCACCCCCGGCGCCGCGCGTTCGCACGACCCCTCGCCCGACGTCGCCGACGATCCCCGGGTGCGGGCCGTGGTTCCGGCGATCACTGCCGCCGACCGCGCGGCCCGGCAGGCCGCGGCCCAACTCGCCACCGAGCGAACGGCGTTGACGAGGGCGCAGCACATCGTCGAGGTCGGCCCGGACCGCATCGCCGAGGCGGAGGAGAACCACGAGGAGGCCGTGGAGGAGGCGGAGCAGGACGCGGCGGACGTGGTCCGTCAGGCCGACAACCTGCGGGACGCCAGGCAGGAGGAGGCCGACGCCCAGGACGAGGTGACCGACGCCGAGAACGAGGTCGCCCGGCGCAACGGGCAGGTCGTCGCCGCCGTCACCGCACAGCTGCAGGCCGCCGCCGACCAGACCTCGGCCACTGCCGCACTGCCCGGCCTGTCCACCGCCGTCCAGGACAGCGCCCCGACCCCCGAACAGTCACTGCGCACCACCTTCGCCACCACTCCGCCGCGCTGGCCCACTCCCGACGGTCGGCCGGCCCCGCTCCCGGCCGCCGGCCAGACCCACACGCCGGCGCCCGCAACCACCACGGCCGCATCCACGTCCACGCCCACCCCGACTCCGGCGAAGCAGCAGCCGAAGAAGAGCGGACCGGCCAAGTCCGGTACCAGCGGCGGCAAGACCGACAAGACCGGTAAGGCCGGCAAGGCGAGCAAGACCGAGAAGGTCGACAAGAACAAGAAGCCGGCGCCCGGCAAGCAGACGAGCACGAGTGTCGGCCTCGACAAGGCCAAGGGGCTCGACAAGGGCAAGGGCAAGGCCGAGGCTGCCCCGCTCGACCAGTCACCTTTGCCCCCCGGCACCACAGGGACCGCGACCACCACCCCGGCCGCCAACCCGCTCTCCCCGTACGTCACCCCCACCGGCAACGCCGTCCGGACCCCCGGCGACGGCAACTGCCTCCTCTACGCCGTCATCGGCAGCGCACCGGATCTGGTCCGCACCCACCTGCGGCGGGCCGACCCGGCCCTCGACGCGGGTATCGACAACTGGCTCGCCCGGCCCAACGCCGTACGCCAGACCCTCACGACGGTGGCGCGGCATCCGCAGACCGCAGACCAGGGCTCCGGTCATCTCCGGGCCGCCCGGCAAGGCCTCCAGAACCTGGTGCTGACCCGGCTCGCGGCGGCCCGCGACGGCAGCCGGCCGCTCCCGCCCCAGGTGCTCGGCCAACTCCGGGGCGTCCTGGCCGACTTGTTCGCGGCCGAGGTCCGCAGCCGCCCGGACGCCTGGGTCGACGGCCAACTGACCCACTACGGCATCCAGGGCGTGACCCAGGCCGAGGACCTGGACCCGGTCGACCTCCAGACCCGCTATCTGCAGGCCCTCTCGGCGCCGGGCGCACCCTCCGCACCGGTCGGCGGCGCACCGAGCAACCGGCGGATGTTCGCGTATCTCCGTGCGGTGAACGGGTTGCCGACGCTTGCCACCATGACCCCGGCCGAACGCCGGTCGCTGCTGCTGGCCGGCTACCACCGGAGCACCGCCCCCCTCACCCCGGCCGAGGCGAACGTCCTCGACACCGTGGTGGGCAACTGGGCGGACCAGTGGGCGAACCCGGTCGGCGACACCCTGCTGCCGCTGCTCGCCGACACCCTCGACACCCCGATCCACGTCTTCCAGCCGGTGCCCGACGCCCTCACCGGCGCCACCGCGACCGGCGGCCCCCAGGGCATCCTGCTGCGCTACGGCCCGACCACCAACGCGCCCGCCCTGGAGGTCCACTACACGGGCCTGAACCACTACAGCGCCAGCGACCCGAGCGCCGGTACGGCCCCGGCGACGATCACTCCGTCGAACGCGCCCCGGAGTCCGCAGGACGCCGACAGCCTTCTACCGAACGGCCGTTACCGCCCCGCGCCGACCCGTGACGCCGGTGACGACAGTCCCGCGTCGCATGTCCTCGAACCGGCGCCGAAGGATTCGTGGTTCGGCCTGCGCCCGCATGCCCGTCCCGCCGTGCACTCCACGGAGCGGTTCGATCCGCACGCCGATCAGTCCAGCCCGCCCCGGCCCGGTGTCCTCAGCGGTGCGACGACTCTGGTCCGTACGAGCATCCGCCGTATCCAGGCGCCGAACGGCACGTGGGTTCGCGACTACACCCTCAACCTCCCGATCACCACCACGGACCCGGAGCGCACCGCCCAACTCCAGGAGCGCCTCACGCGTTTGCTGGACACCCACCTCAACACCGGTCTGGAGCTGCCCGGTTCACGCGATCAGCTCCACGTCACCCTCAACCTGATCGACAACCCGACCCACCCCGAGGCGATCACCCTCACCGACACCGCCGACCCGGCCCGCGCCGACCAACTCCACCTGGACCTGCGCCACTCGGACGCGGACCTCCTCCACGAGGCCCTGCACTACCTGGGCCTGCCCGACGAACAGCGCGACAACGACTTCCTGTTGCGCAACCACCCCAACAGCACGGCCGTCCGCACCGGCGGCCTCATGGCCGACACCGCCCAAGGCCCGGTCCACATCCCGCGCCGGTACCTCCGCACCATCGAGAACGTCACAGCCGCTGGCCCTCAACTCCACGACCACACAGGGCAGTTGACGGACGGTCCTGCCCAGAACCCCGACACCACGCCCATCCCCGCAGACGCCATCCCCACCTGGCCCACCTCCAACGCCCCCGTCGCGCCGCCCTCCTCGACGTTCGTCCTCGCCTACGGCTCCCAACTGGACGGCAACGTGGGCCTGGTGCACCTCGAACCCCTGTCGGCGGCCGTCGTGGACGGGCTGCACCAGCAGGTGATGACGGCGCTCGGTCTTGCGCGCGCGGCGGACACGCATCCGGTGCGGGAGCAGTTGCGGACCGTGGCGAGCGCCGAGACGCTGGTGATCAACCTGCCGTATCTGCGCGGCAGCCTGGGCTTCCGGATCACGCTGCGTGTGGACGGCCGGGACCGGGACGTGGACCTGCGGATGCGGCTCGCGAACCCGGTCGCGTCGGCCCGGTACGGGCAGGCCGAGGGCGGCGTGCGGGACGTACGGGTGGAGCGGCGCGGTATCGGTTCGCAGGAGTCGGTGTCGTCGGAGGCGTCCGGCAACATCCGTACCCTGCTGCTGCCCTGGACCGCGCTGTTCCCGGTGACCCGGGCGATCCCGGTGCGCGGGGTCGACGTGGCGCTGACGCTCGCGCTGACCTTGAACCAGCTCTCGTCCTCCGCGTCGGTGACCACGGTGGTGCAGTCGACGACCGCCCAGCGCAGCAACGAGACCTCGGAGCCGTACGACTTCACCGCCCTGTGGGACGTACGGCTGGACACTCCGGCGCTGGCCGCGCCCGTCACCTGGGGGGTGCCGCAGTCGCACGGGCCGGTGACCTTCTGGTTCCCGCAGCATCTGGCGCGGGACGAGGAAGGGGAGTTGCCCGCGGCGGCGGGTCTGGGCGACCTTCCGGTGTGGGGCGTGGACACGGTGGCGGAGCCGGGGCGGCTGCTCGCGGAGACGCTGACGCGTTTCGACGCGCGGCTGCGGACGCTGCACGAGGACTCCCTCGCGGAACTGGAGACGTTCCTTTCGGAGCCGTTGCTGCGGGGCACCCTGCCGATGCAGCGGGAAGGCGGGGTCTTCTCGCCGGTGCTGCTCGACGAGTCGGGGCGCGCGGTCGGCATGTTCCAGCTGCTGACCGAAGTGGAGGTGGGGGAGCCACTGCGGCAGAGCGTCCCCGGGAAGATCAACCTGGAGAGCCACCTGACGCAGGTGGTGAAGATCGAGGCCCAGTCGAGGTTCAGCAGCGGTGTGTCCCTGTCCGGGAGCGTCGGCCCGGCGCTCACCGGTGACCACAGCGAGGGCCACCCGGACGCTTCGCGGCGGGTCGGCGGCGGTGTGCTGGGGCGGGTCGCCGTCCAGGCGGGGACGAACGACGCGCTGACCCAGAGCGCCGGCGCGGCACTGATGCACGCGGTGCGCACCAACCGCAGCCATCTGCTGGCGCCGGCGACGGTACGGCACACCCTGGTGCTGCACCGGCCGGGCGGCGGGCAGGAGCGCTTCGAGCCCGGCGACTGGCCGCGCGGGATGCATCTGCGGCTGCTGACCGCCGAGGACGCCCGGGGCCATGCCCCGGCCGATGACGAACTACGGCGCCTTCCCGCCGAGTTGGAGCATCTGCGGTCGATCGGCACCACCGCGACACCGCTGGCCGTGACGGGCACCGAACCCCTCTTCGTGCACGCCTACAACTGGCTGCGCCGCGAGGGGTTCCTGCCCGGCGACACCAACGCCCGCAACCGGGTGCTGCCCGACGAGGCGCTGGTGCAGGCCCAGTTGAACAATCTGCGCCGGTTCGAGCAGACCCGGTCGGGGATCGGACTGCGGGCGGCGACGGACGCCATGGTGGACGGCGGCCACCCGCTGTTCCTGGAGATCCCGACCGCGGGCGGCACCCGTCGGGTGCGGCTCGTGCTCAGCGCGGTGCGCGGCGAGGGCGAGAGCACGCACACCACGGTGCTGCCCGATGTGCAGGGCATCGGCCTGGCCTCGCTGTCGACCGTCGCCGGCGACTCGAACGGCTCGCAGTACGGGGCGTCGTACGGCGCCGGCGGTTCCTTGGGGCTGCCGGTGCGCGGCGGCGCGTGGACCCTCGGCGGGACCGGCGACCATGTGCGCTCCCACCAGGTGCAGCACGACAACAGTGCGCAGTTGTCCCTCGGACACGACCAGCAGTTCATCGGCAGCGGCGCGGGACAGCGCAGCGAGGTGTTCGAGGTCCCGGCCGAGCTGGCGCTCGACCTGTACGAGGGGCCGGGGGAGGAGCCGCGGGTGCGGTTCGCCCACGAGACGGTGGTGCAGCCGTACGAACCGCACGGCGCACCGGCCGCCGACCCGCAGGGCCCGCCGCCGGACCGGGTGCCGGGGACGCTGCGGCTTTCGGTGCCGACGCTCCGTACGCTGCCCGCCGACGAGCCCGCCCCGGCGGCGCCCGCCGCGCACACCGTGCGGGCCGCCGCCGACGCCGACCGCGCCCTGCTCGAACTGACCGACGAAAACGGCACCCCGCGGCCCGACTCGATACCGCTGCCGGACGACTCGATGGTGGAGGTGTTCCAGGCATCGGCCGCGCTGGACGAGGCGTTCCGCGCGGTGCTCGGCAACACATACGCGGGGCACCCGGCGCGCGGCCTGCTGGACGGGGCCTGGGACGCGGTGGCGGACCGCACGCCCGCGCCGGTGGCACGCGTCGGCCGGGCCGTGGGCGAGTCGCTGGCCGGCGCCGCCGCTACCGACCCGACCACCGTGGCGGCGGAGATGCTGACCGCCGCCCGCAGCCCCGCGGCCCTGCTGGCCCGCGGCCACCAGGTGTTCAAGGGCGCCTACGTGATCGAGGGACTCACCCTGCCGGGGCTCGCCGCGGACGAGGTGCTGTCGGTGGAGATCCAGGGCGCCCTTCGCCGGCCGCGGGCGTCGGGCGAGCTCACGCAGTACTTCGAGTCCGGGCTCGGCGCGGGCGACGGAGCCGGGCAGCAGCGCGGGGTGTCCCACGGCGCCCAGTGGGCGGCCGGCTTCACCGCCGTCCGCAACAGTTCGTCGGTGCAGACGCCGGGCTCCGACCAGGCCGCGGGCAACGACGGAGACATCGGTGGCATGGACGGCGGCGGCACGCTGCACACCCGTGCCGACGAACCGGAGCAGCAACAGGGCGCCGCCACGACGAGTACCGCGCCCCGGCATCCGAGCCTCAACCCCTCGGCCCGGTACACCCGTACCACCCGAGGCGACCAGGCACGGGCGCTGGCCTCCTCGACGGTCGTGAACCGTACGGCCACCGAGGCCGGCGCCCAGCACCGCATCACGGCCGACGCACTCCTGCTGGTGACGTTCCGCCGGGGCCGCCGCAACGTCGTCGGCAACGCCTTCGGGCAGGGCGAGGGCCGTACCGTGACGGTGGCGGTCGAACTGCCGGACGCCGTACGGTTCCTGGCCACCCCGGCACAGATCAGGCGCCACGCCGCCTGGTTCACACCGGTGGCCGGTCTCACGGTGCCCGAGGCGACAGTGGGCTCCGTGCCGCTGCCGCGCCGGTTCACCGCCTCCGGCGAGGTGGGCCTCGGCAGCGTCAACGGGATGGACCAGTTCACCGACGCCACACGGACGGTGCCACGCCGCGACGCTCTGCGCCAGGAACTCCTCACCCTGATCGAGGACGAGGCATACGGCACCACCCGGCCCGGGCACGCGTCGTACCTCCCGGGCGTGGCCACCCGCATCGCCGACCTCACCTCCACGGCGGGCCTGCGCACCCTGCCCGGCCGCGGCACCGCCCGCGTCCAGCGCTTCCGCTTCCGGCACGTCGGCTACGGCGGCGCCCGCCTCGTCGAGGTCACGCTCACGGCACGGCCGGACGCCGACGAGCACGCGCTACGACTGCTGCGCGGACACCCGGCGGCAGCGGGCTCCGGCATCGAGCAGTACCACGGCCACACCCCGTCCTCGGTGACCGACCGGACCGCCGACAGCACCCGGCACTCCGGGTTCGTCCAGTTCCAGACCCGGCTCCCGAGACCCACCGGCGGCCCCCGCACCGACCGCGCGGGCGCACTGCTCAGCGCCGAAACGGTGCGCGGCAACTCGGCCAGGGTCACCCGCGCCGCCGAGGACCGGCACTGGCTGCGCACCGACAACGTCGCCGACTTCGACGGCGTCCCGTACCGGATCACCGCCACCGTACGGTCCACGGCGACCGCCGACTGGCTGGTGGACCTGCCGGGCAGCGTGATCCAGCACGGCGTGCTCAGCCTGACCGACGCGAACACCCCGTTCGCCAACCGCATCGCCCACCTCTTCCTCGGCCGCCCGACGCGCACCGCGACCGTGCACGCCACCGCCGCGCTGCGCTTCACCGGCAGCGAGACCGACGAACCCGCCCCGCCCGAGCGGCAGTTGACGCCGGGCCGGTCCGACCGCCGGCCGACGGCACCCGGACACCGCTTCACACCGGGCGGCCCCGCACCGGTCTTCGGCTTCGACGCGGGCACCGAACTCGCCGCCGCGCTCGGCGAGGTGGCCCCGGCCCTGACCCGTTCCTGGCGCTCGCTCGCCGCCTCCGATTCCGCGGACACCACCGCCGTACGGATCGGTGAACTCCTCCAGGCGGGCACGCTCTCGCTGGACCACCCGCGCGGCCCGGGCGGCGTCACCGCCTCGATGCCGGGCGCCTACCCGTTCCAGAGCGCTCCCGGCACCCCGCCCCGGCTCACCCTGGAGCTGTACCGGCCGCGCCCGGTGACCGACACCGGCGATGTGACGGTGGACCGGGTGCGGCTCATCACGGTCAGCGCGGGCTCCTCCTCGCACGCGGGCCTCACCGGCGGCCTCTCGGCGCAGGGCGGCTTCAGCGCCGACGACTCCAACCGCCAACTGCTCGGCTTCACCATGCCGGTACTGGCCCGCCAGGCGCAGGACCCGGGCACGGGCGCCACCGTCGCCGGCACCCGCCGCGAGTGGTTCAAGCACGGCAACACCACCACCCCGGAGGGTGCGCGCGGCACCCGCAGCCACGAGATCCTCGCCGACGCCCTGCTCACCGTCCACGGCCCGAACGGCACCCGGTACGTGACCGGTACGGTCCGACTGCGCCCCCTGGAGCGCGACCTCCTCGGCCACGGCGTCACCGCCCCGCGCACCGACCCGGGCGTGTACGACGGCGCGTCCCTGACCCGCGCGGCGGCCGACGCCCAGGACCAGGACGGCCGCGCCGCCGACGTCCTGCGCGACTGGCGCACGGTGCCGCTCCGGGACCTTCCGACCCTGCTGGCCCGCGGCATCGGGGCGGCCCAGGCCCTCGCGCCCGACACCGCCCCCATGCTCCAGCTCTGGCTGGCCACGGACGGCGGCCCGCCCCAGACGGCCCGCGCCCTGTACGCCGCTTCCGGTACGGCCGCGCTTCTACGGCGCCCCGTCGAACTCGCGCTGCGGGATGGCGAGGGCGTGCGCTTCCGGCGGTTCGATGTGAACGGGGATCCGGAGGGGACGCCGGGGGTGGAGGAGCGGGACGACCGGGGCCGGGACGGCGAGCTCCAGGACGACACCGCGCACGACGCCGGCTGGAGGGCCGTACGCGATCAGATACGGACGTTGGAGGAGGCCGGGCAGGCGGAGGACGACGCGCGGGTGCGGGAGGCCGAGCTCCAGGAGGGGATGCCGGAGGCTCGGCGCGCGCTGGACGAGGCGCTGCGGCCGGTGGCCCAGGCGGAGCGGGACGTGACCGACGCCCACACCGCCGCGGACACCGCGGCCGACGAACTCTTCGTCGCCGACCGGGCTGCGACGGACGCCGCCGAAGTCGACCATGAACGGCGCGCCCGCGTAGGGGAGTTGACCGCCGATCTACAGGAACGGACCGAGCGGGTGACGGCCGTGACCCGGGCGGCGGGGGAGTCCCACGAGGCGGTCCGGACGGCGGAGGGAGAACTGGCGGCGGCGCGGGAGGCCGTACGAGAGGCGGCGGAACGGGCCGCCAACTCGTCGACTCAGGGCGGGAGTCCGGCTCGCGACAACGGCAACTCCGGCTCGGACGACTCCAGTTCCCTCGCCCGGAGTGAGTCGCGCCGGAACCGGGCACAGCGCGCACTGGACCAGGCGCGGACGGCAGCCGCGGCAGCCGACCGTGCCGTAGAGACGGCCCGGCACGCCGCCGACGACACCAGGGGCCGGCTCGGCCTGGCCGAGGGCGCCGCCCGCACCGCCGCCGACGTCCTGGCCCGGGCCCGGAACCTCGCCGCGACGGCGGCCGAGACGGACCGCACGGCCCGGGACACGCTCGCCGCGGCCACCGCACACCACGACCAGACGGTCGCCGCGCGGGACACGGCCCAGGAGGACTTGGACGCCCTCGACCTGCAAATCACCGACGCGCTCGCCGAGCAGGCCCAGCAGGCGGCCCGGCAGCGCCACGCGGAGCGGGACCTCGGCGACGTCGTGGCCGTCCTGGAGGCACGGCGAACGGCGGCGGGCGACGGCACGGCAGTCCTGACGACCGGTTCCCTGTCCGCCACCCCGGCCGCCTGGCCCCGCCGTACCCCCCGCCCGGCACCGGCCCGTATCGGCGCCGCCCCGCTGGCCCGACTGACGGAGGAGCCGGAGAACGAACCGCAGAACGAACCGCAGAACGAACCGCAGAACGAACCGGAGAACGAACCGGAGAACGAACCGGAGAACGAACCGGAGAACGAACCGGAGGTCGAGCCCGAGGCGGAGCCTGAAGTAGCGCGTCAGGAACCGGAGTTCCAGCCGGGCGGAGCCGGAACCGAGGCCGAAGAGGAGCCCGAAGAGGGCCGTCATCGCCCCTCCGTATCCCGGGCGCAGGGCCCCGAGACGTTCGCCCGTTCCCTGGCTCAGTTGCTCGCAGCTCCCGCCCCCGGCACCACCGCTTCCGGTACCGCCCCCACCTGGCCCCGCACCCGCGACCCGCACACCGCCCTCCTCACCTGGGCCCAGGCCGACGTAGCGGCTCACGGCGCCCCCGACGACGCGGCACTCCCGGCCCCGGAAACCTCGGTGCCGACCGAGGCGCTGGCGGAAATCGGCGCCCTCACCGAGGAGTTGCGCGTCCAGTCGATCATGCAGAACGGCACGGTGACGGTGGCGGAGGCCGGACTGGACGACCCCGCGCGCCTCGCCCTGGTGCTGGCCCGCCCCGCCGACACCCTCGGCTACACGTCCACCCTGGCGTCCCTGGTCGCACGGAACACCGGCCGGCCGGTCCAGGTGCTCGGCCCCGACGGCCGTACCGACCGGTTCGGCCCGGCCGACGGCACCCCGCTGACCCTCTACTTCGACGGCAACCGGTTCTCGGTCACCCCGCCCGCCCCGGGCGACGACTGACCGGTCGTCCCCCCACCATTTTCTGGAAGGAACACCATGTCCGGCAAGAACAGCCCGCAGCACCAGGCAGCGACGGGCGGGACGGAGCCCGCCCCGGCCCCGGACACCACCACGGGCGGCGCCCCCGAGACCGAGACGGCACTCCCGCCGACGAGCGGTGAGACGACGGCCGCCGCTTCGGCGACCGCGGCGCAGGCGGAGGCGGCACTCACGGCGCCGGCTCAACTCCCGTCCACCGGCGGGGGAGCGACTCCGGAAGCCGCCGTCGGCACCGACGAAGCCGCACGTCCGGCAGCGGACCCCGACGCCCACGCCGACCCCACCTCCACCTCCACCTCCGCCTCCGACCCGGACCCCGACCCCGAGGCCGCCACCGCCACGGCGACCGCCACCGGAGCCTCATCGGAATCCGGAGCCGGCTCCGGAACAGGCGAGGACACCGCCGTCGCCGCCCCCGCCTTCGGCCGCCCCTCCCGAGGCCTCCTCGCCGGCGCCGCGATAGCCGGCGCGCTGCTGATCGGGGTGCCGTTCCTGGTGTCCGGGATGCTCGGCAAGTCGAGTTCGGACGGGAAGCCGTCGGAGCAAGTGGCCGACGCCGGAACCGTGTTGAACAGCGCGACGGCGAACATCGGCGCGGGCGCCTACGGTTCGGCCAGCCCTGACCCGGCCTCGCCGAAGCCGACCGCCTCGAACACGGTGGGCGGCGGCAAGAACAACACGGCGAAGAAGGGCGCGGGAGCCGTGGCCGCCGGTGCCGGTTCCGGTGCAGGAGTGATCGCGGGCAGTTCCGCCGAGGCCCCCAAGAAGGCGTCCTCCGGCGGGAGTTCGAAGAAGTCCACCACGAAGGTCACGGCCACCAAGACGGTGACCACCGCGCCCGGCACCACGATCTACAGCCACGCCTCCAACAAGTGCATCGAGATGGTGGGCCACAAGGGCGCCGACGGTTCGCCGCTCCAGATCAACAGCTGCACCGGCAAGAACTGGCAGAAGTGGGACTTCCGTTCGGACGGCACGATCCGCTCCATGGGCCTGTGCATGGACGTCGCCTGGGGCTCGTCGGCGAACGGCGCGGTGATCCAGATCGCGGTGTGCAGCGGCAACCCGGCCCAGCAGTTCCGCCTCAACTCCAGCAACGACCTGGTCAATCCGCAGGCCAACAAGTGCGTGGACGTCAAGGACCAGGGAACCGCCAACGGCACCCGACTCCAGCTCTGGGACTGCAACGGCCAGGACAACCAGAAGTGGAGCACCCGCTGACGGCGACCGGCGATGCCGCCGCACCCATGAAGGCACCGCGGCGCCTCTGGGCTGCTTCTCAGATGTCCCGGAACTCCTATACAACGCATCTGACCTGCGCAAACGAACCCGCCCGAAGATCATCTCCCAGCAGGCGCTTCCCATGGACCGAACGGCCCATGCCGGGGACCAATCGCCCCTGCTACGGCGAGGCGGGGAGTGCGACGCTGAGCGAAGTAGTCTCCCGCTGCGCGGTTGCGCGGCACGACGAAAGGCGGTGGGGACGATGGAGCTGCCCCTGGTCGTGGGTGTCGACGGATCGGACGGGAGTCTGCTCGCGGTCGACTGGGCGGTGGACGAAGCGGCCCGGCTGGGCCTGCCGCTGCGGCTGGTGTACGCGTCCCTGTGGGAGCGCTACGAGGGCGCGGTGCCGTCAGGCAGCCGGGAGCGCCCCTCCGAACAGGTCCTGGCGGACAACACCGTCGGATCGGCGGCGGAGCGTGCCCACCGGCGCCACCCCGAGGTGAAGATGTCCACTGAAGTGGTCCCCGAGGAAGCGGTGAGCGCCCTGATGCGCGAGGGTCCCACCGCATTCGCGCTGGTCACTGGGGTGCGTGGCCGCGGTGAGCTGACAGGTCTGCTTCTGGGCTCGGTCAGCCTGGCCGTGGCGGCCCGTGCAGCCTGCCCGGTGATCGTCGTCCGTGGGGACGAGGCCGGTCGGTCGGGCACCCATGAGCGGATCCTGCTCGGCGCCGGTGAACCCGCCGCGGGCGGGGAGGCGGTGCGGTTCGCCTTCCGTGAGGCGGAGGGACGCAAGTGCACCCTCGACGTCGTACGCGCCTGGCGTTGCCCCGCGCACGAGACCGCCGACGACCCGCTGCTGGCCGAGGATCCGGCGCACCGTCACGAGGAGCGGGCGTCCGCCCTGCTCGATGCCTTGTTGCGCGACCCCATGGCGGACCACCCCGGTGTGCGGGTGCGCCGCAGCACGGTGGAGGGCCCGGCCCGCAGGGTGCTGCTGAACCGGACGGCTGCCGCGGACCTCGTGGTCGTCGGTGCCCGGCGCCGGACCGGCCACTTCGGCCTCCAGCTGGGCCGTGTGGCGCACACCCTTCTGCACCACGCGGACTGCCCGGTTGCCGTCGTACCGCAGCCGGTGTGACGGTGGACCGTCGACGCACGCCCACGTCCCGTGACCTGCTCGCTCCCGTGCTGCGGGACGTGGGGGCCGTCGTCTTCGACACCGACGGGGTGATCACCGACTCGGCCCGGGTGCATGCCGCGGCCTGGAAGACGGCGTTCGATGCCTTCCTGCGTGAACACCCACCCGAGGATCCGTCCCTGCGCGGGCCGTTCGACATACGGGACGACTACCTCCGTCATGTGGACGGCAGGTCCCGCCTCGATGGTGCCGCAGCCTTCCTCGCCTCTCGTGGCATCGAGCCGTCGCCGCGGACGGTGCGCGCCGTCGCCGATGACAAGGAGCAGTTGTTCACCGAGCGACTGCGCAGGCACGGCGTCGACGCGTATCCCGGAACCGTGCGGCTGGTGCGGGCGCTGCGCCGGGCGGGGGTCCCCCGTGCCGCGGCCTCCGCGTCCCGTCACGCCGGCGAACTGCTCGCCCGGGCGGGAGTCCTGGATCTCTTCGACGTGCTCGTGGACGGAGGCGAGGCGGCCCGACTGGGCCTGCCGGGCAAGCCGCGGCCTGACCTCTTCCTGGAGGCCGTCCGCCGCCTCGGAGTCCCCGCCGGTCGTGCCGCCGTCGTGGAGGATGCCGTGGCCGGCGTGGAGGCGGGCCGTCTCGGTGGATTCGCCCTTGTCGTGGGCGTGGATCGCGAGGCACAACGCGACACGAGCGAGAGGCTGCTCAGGCACGGCGCCGACATCGTCGTGCGGGACCTCGGTGAGCTCTGCGCGGGAGGAACGCCGAACTGAGGCGCCGGACCAGGGAGTGCGTACCCCGGTCAGCTGGTCTTGCGCCCCCAACTCGGCCCCACGAGCTTCCACTCCGTGTCCCAGGAGTCGATACGGCGCTGGTCCAGCCGGTACCGTGCGACGGCTCCGGTGCCGAACGCCAGGCCGGCGAAGGCGAGTGTGGCGGTCAGGCCGAGGACGGCGGATTCGAGCGTCGCTTCCTTCGAGCTCAAGGGCTCGATGGTGAAGTTGCCTGCGGAGTCCAGCCAGACCACGACCTTGGTTCCGGCCTTCTGTCCCGTGTCCACCAGGGGGCTTCCCGTACGGGTGGTGCCGTCGGCGGTTGTCCAGCGGACCTTCGCTTTGATCAGGTCGCGCGCCCCGCCGGGCGTCGAGCTCGCGGGCGGGGTGTCCGTGAGGAGTACGGCCTGCACGGAGTGCCGTTCGGTGCGCTGTGCGGCGAACACCTCGTCGGCGGCGTGGGACGTCACCAGGCCGGCCAGTGCGCCGCCCACCGCGACGACCGCCCACATGATCAGGACGATCCAGGCCTCGACGATGTCGTCGTGCCGGCGCAGCGGGTTGTTCCGCAACCGCCACAGCCGCTTCTTCAGACGCCTGTTCCTGCCCATGAGTCCGCACCTCCTCGTCGTGGTCGGCCCTTCGAAGGTGTCAGTCGGGAATGTGGCGTCGCTTGGGCCGAACAGGGGCTGCGGGGTGCCCCATCGGCACTGCATCCGGCACCCGGGTGGGCCGTTCAGCCCGCTGTGGCGGAGTTGTCGTCGGACTTCGGCTTGGCGGCCAGGGCGTTCGGCAGTTGTGCGTGAATCTCGAAGACGCCGCCGAGCTCGGCGTGGCCCAGGATCCGCAGGAAGCCTGTGTCACCGGTGACGAATCGGAGCCGTCCGCCCCGGGCCGCTGTCCGGTTCTGTGCCCGGCACAGGACGCTGAGCCCGGCGCAGTCGATGAACGACACAGGGCGCAGGTCCACTACGAGATCGGGGCGTGGGCCGGCGGTCAGCATGTCCAGGCGCGCGGACAGCGGCTGCGCGGTGAGGAGGTCGATCTCGCCCGCCAGGGCCACGAGGGTCGTCCCGGCGATCACCCGTTCCGAGGAGTGCAGGGCGGCGGTGGTGTGGATCTCGGTCATGGTGCGAGCCAACCGGCC
>Ga0307511_10000868_pt1 | contig 32251 bp, 43 predicted proteins | sample 13_EM_MG_FD_200266 | JGI IMG/M metagenome (GOLD analysis project Ga0307511, IMG submission 200266) | Populus trichocarpa ectomycorrhiza microbial communities from riparian zone in the Pacific Northwest, United States - 13_EM | ecosystem: Host-associated > Plants > Roots > Unclassified | place... | reverse complement strand
ACGTTGCTTATCTAATTTCCGCGAGTCGGCTAACTGAGCGAGCGCAGCGAGCGGACGTAGCGAGCGGAGCGAGCCAACATGGCGCTCGACTCTGCCATGAGGGGCACCCTCATAAAATTCATTTTCACTCTGGCTGGTCCTTGAGATCTGGACGAGACGTTGCCCGGTATATGTAAAGGTAGTTCCAGCATGAGTTAAAGTGGTAAGTATGGTCGTGTGGCCTCACATGCTTTGGGGTTGGTCAATGTTGGGTGACCACGACTCGGTACAAACCATCCCGCAGTCACTCTCGAGTTCTGGGATCCGCTGACCTTCAGGAATCCCGGTTATTAGGATGGAACGACTCCACATGACAACCCCACATTTCGGTACAAGGAACAGCCATTGGTTCAACCGAACAAGTCGCCCTTTACTCGTTCGATTGTGCTCAGGGCGAGCGGTACTTTTCAAGGGCACGTGGTGTAGTTGGTTATCACGCTCGCTTAGCACCTCTTTAGGGAATTTGCGAGAGGGGTCCGGTTCAATCCCGGACGTGTCCATCCTTTTTCCAATCCACGAGGCGGGGTTCTCTCTGTAAACCCACCGGGGCCATATCTGTACCTGGAGGTCCCCCCAAACACCATCGAAGGGATGTTGATGTGGTACATATCCAACCACGACCTGGTTAAACTCAAAGTCCGTTCCCAGGTTTCGCCATCAACCCCAATGATCTACCCCTTCCTCGATTGGACCCAACCCAATGGCTGACCTCCCAGTCCCAGTGTACACGAACTTCGAACAAGCGAAGGAAACGCCTGAACAATCGTGAGTGACCTCCCATTGTTGCCCTGTCACCGTTGATCTAATCTTCCGTTTCCAGGCAGAAATGGATCAAACTCACAGAGCAGTTCAGAGGTCGTTTCGGCCGGGATCCTACTTACATCGCGAGGGCTCCAGGGAGAGTCAAGTATGTCAGCGTTCCACAACCAAAACGGATCGTTCTTAACACACGCGACACCGACCCATGCAGCTTGATCGGTGAACACATCGACTACGCTCTTTTCGGTGTCTTCCCAGCCGCAGTCGAACGTGACATCCTCATCGCCCTTGCACCTCGCCCGCCAGGCGATGAGCCGGGAGTCGTCGTGGCGAACGCCGAATCCAAATACGTCGAACAGACGTTCACGCCCTCTCGCATCACCGCCAGTGTCGAAGCTGGAGATCAAGACGCTTGGGTGATTGACATCAACACGGAGGAGCTCCGGTGGGATAGTTATGTGAAAGCGGGGTACTATGTCCGCTCCCGATAACCAATTTCCGTCGAACGAGCATCATGTGCTTACTTTGACCTCGTTTCAGGGTGTACTGAATAACTTCTTCGGAGAGGGGACGGATAATCCTACGCCGGTTGACATGCTCGTGTCGGGTAACGTCCCAGCGGGCTCGGGACTATCCTCTAGCGCGGGGATGGTGGTAGCGTCTACCCTCGGCTTCCTCACCGTCAACGACAAACTCGATGGTATTACAAAAGGCAAACTCGTAGAGATCGCGGTCGCAAACGAGAAACGGGTTGGTGTCAACAGTGGCGGGTAAGTAAATCGGTTAACGGTCTGGAATTTGAAAGGCACTCACGGGATTCTTTTTTTTTAGAATGGACCAAGCGGCCTCTGTGATTTCGACTTTGAATTCCGCGCTGTACATTTCCTTTTACCCCACGCTCTCTGCCGAGCCGATTGAGCTGCCGACAGAGCGAGCGGACCCTCCAGCGGTTTTCGTGATCGCGAACTCGCTCGTTGTATCCGATAAGGCGGTGTCAGCCAAGACACAATACAATCTCCGCGTAGTCGAGACGCTCGCCGGTGCGCGAGCCCTCGCGCGTCGCTTGGGAGTGAAGATCGGCCGCACAGAGAAGGTGACGTTTAGGGAACTTCTCGGGAGGTGGATATTTGGGGACGAGAAAGAGTTGGGGAATGAGGTCGAAGTGGAGCGGCTAAAGGACGGGCTGGAGAGTATTCTGGTCGAGGTGGAAGGCCTCAGACCTCCACCGGAGAAGACCACAGATGGTCAGTTAGGCGTGACTTTGGAGGAGATGATCAGCTTGAGCGGGTTATCTAAACCTGAATTCCACCAACTCTACCTATCGTGGGTGGAAGGTAGGTGTTTTACCGCCTAACTGCCTTTCATCTTGACTTACCCTCATAAATAGTCGAGGCAACTCATTTCCACCTCCACGCTCGAGCGAAGCACGTCTTCTCAGAAGCTCTTCGAGTCCTCCAATTCCGCGACTCATGCCTAGAGTCTCGATCTTCTACCCGTTCGTCGGCCGAGGAAACTCTTCAAGTGCTCGGGAGACTCATGAACGAGTCTCACAAGTCCTGTTCGGAACTGTTTGATTGTTCTTGTCCCGAGCTTGACGAGCTGGTGGCCCTCGCGCGGGTGTCCGGAGCGTATGGGTCTCGTCTGACAGGGGCTGGGTGGGGCGGGTGCACCGTCAGCTTGGTTTGCGAGAGCGAGGTGGAAGGGTTCAAGAAGAGGTTGAAGGAGGGATATCCGAAATACCGAGGACTGACTGAAGAGGAATTAAATGAGGCGGTGTTTGCCACAAAGCCGAGCTCTGGGGCGTTTGGTAGGTATTCCTATGGATTCTGTAAGGAGCATCGGCCACTGAACACGAATTCGCAGTCCTCAAACTGTAACAGATGTTCCACGTCCAAACTGGCAGACAGTGTATTGGGAATGAAAGAATGTACGTAGTCTTGTTGAAGTGTCTTTGACCGGCGAATTGAACGAGTTGACCAAGACGAGAAGGAGAAAATTATAGAATGAAGTGGAGAAAAAGGAAAAAAATGTGAGATAATGTTCAATGAGTCCCGATTCCCAAAGTCTGTCCCGTAACCAAACAATGCGAAATATAAGTTTGTATCTGTAACCGCGTTTTCAATGATGGTATAGAACGGTGGTAGATTTGTCCAAGATTAAGCCAGAGCGAGGACGGCGAACACAACACCGACGGCACCAATACCCATGGAGAGGACGGCGGATCCAACCTTGATGCCGACAGCAGAGCCGCTGCTACCCCCAGCAGCAGTGTTGGAGGGACCGGATCCGCTGGAGGTCCTGGTGCCGCTTGTACGGCTGGAGGCGCCAGAGGAAGAGGGCGTGGCACCGCTGGAGGTGGGGAGAGAGCCGTAGATGGAGGACGAAGTGTAGGTAACACAGTTGGAAGAAGCGGGGACCTTGGGCTGATATGGCATGGTAGTGATGGGACCCAAGGACTCGGCAGGCTGGGTGTAGGTCTGGACCTGACCACTGGGATCGGTGTAGATACCGGGGAAGTCCTGGTTGTCACCGTCGCAAACCTCGAAGGTACCGTTCTTGGCATTGTTAGGGGCGTTGTAGGCGCACCCGATACGGTCGTAGATGTGTTCACAGTAGCGACGAGCATTGGGGCCGGCAGGGTCACAAGCCTTGAAACAGAAGAAGTGTCCACCGAAGAAGCTAGGGTGGAGGGGTGAGGGACGGTAGAGAGACAGACAACGAGCGGGAGACGTACTCGTGCCATTGAATTACCTGCTTGTAATCATTCTTGTTGCTGCCGCTCCAAGCATTCGAGTAGACGAGGCCACCAAGGGGGTTTCCTCGGAGATCGGCACCGTGAGGATCCATCTCACCTCCCGAGTCGTCGGACTTAAGGTTCACCTGTGTCTGATCAATAAAACCGACGACCTGGATGTAGTCGGGGGTCTTCATGAATTGAACACCCTTGAGAGATCCATTGGGGATAAGGCGAGTTCCGTGGCCGGGTTTGGTACACCACGCGACGGCCTCGTGCTCGGTCTCACCAACAGTGGTGGGACCTTCAGGTGGAGCCCAGAGACAGAAATCTGGGAAGAGACGGGCGAGAAACCGTTTAGATTTCGTAACCCCCGAGAAGGCTCCTCCCATTACCACTCACCGTCAATCGAGTTGATTATGGCAGTCTGACAGAGCGACTGTTGATTTTCGGTCGTCGAGTTGCAGCGATTGTAACCATGTTGACGGCCACGAACGCCATCATCTGGATCGGCTTTATACGGCTGTCGAGGGGAGATTAGATGGGGGAGAGAAACAGAGAAATAGGCATACAAGGTTATTCCAATCGAACGTCTTGGAAGCAAGGGGCGTGAATGCACTGGAAGTGGCGCCCGAGGGAGTTTGTGCGCGGGCGAGGTGAGGGCCGGCGGCGAGCGCGAGAGACACAAGCAAAGCGAAGGGAGCCATGGGTATAGGGAAAGAAAAGAAGAGGGAAAGGGTTGGGAGGGGAAAGAGACGGAGTGGTTCATTTTCTGGCACCAGTTGTGGTTTTAAGAGCCAGCCAAGATGTCACGACAAGGATTGCCAAGATGGTTCACGACTCCCAAGCTGCTTGTGCTTTTGAATGGCTACATCAGCCGCTCAGCCCCAGACGATAGATGGGGACACGGTCAGAGATCGCAGTAGACATTGGAGGGCAGACGAATCTCCTCTTCTCTTCCGTGGGCCACCGCGCACCAACGGCCAGCGCAGAAGCCACCAACACAGATACATACACCTCCGTCTAGTCAACAGAAGCCAAGGATAAACGACTTTAGTGGTCTGCTCGTCCTCCGTTTCCCTCGCCCAGCCCAAGCACGGTTGCCATGGCCCACCAACGTTGACACACCCAGGGGCCAGGGCGGGGTCGGCGGGGCGGAGTCGGGGCGGGGACGGCACCAAGTTTGCCAAGTACTTTAATACCGCCGGACATTTCCTTTCGGCATCCAAGCGACCAACCCCACTAGCATGCAGCGGTCACACATCCTCCCTAATTCCAAGTTAATATCTTCATGGGGGTCTTTGCCCGGCGGCACATGAAATGGTATAGACTACACGCCAACCGGTTATTCCATCAGTCACAAATGGCGTCCGTTCACCGGTTATGTCCACTACAAGCGTCCATGCTGTCAACTTCCTGTCTGCTTAATCGCCCCCGGTGATCAAGTTGAAATTCGAATCAGCGATATAGATACAGGCCGTGGCGGAACGGCGACCTTGGCAGACTCGATCGATCCAAAAAATTCCGACGTTTAGAACAAGCAAATAAGCACATCCGCTTCCGAAGAATGAATATTTACCCGTTAGCGATTGATAACTGGGTGACCGTAGAAGCCAGATATAGATATGTATATATACCCGTCGTAGGAGGGCGCCACTGGCCGAGATTTGCACTGTCCACGACCAGACAGAACGGTCGGCTCTATACACCTAGAGCTCTGGGGATTCGTCGGGTATGTTCGCGCGGACACGGTGAATGTAAATCATACGACCATCGACATCACCGGAACGAGTGCCAAGAATGAAAGAATGATCTTCATCGCGTATCGACAAGACGACAAAAAGGTGAAGCCGTTTTTACTTTATTTCGAACGACAGCAAAGGATCCCAGCAGTAATGTTACAGATACCGAAAGAAAACCAAAGACCAAAGGTACATAAACTGAAGCCAAGAAAAGCCTCGATTAGGACGGAGGAACGCGAGTGTGTAAAACCTAGGATCATGGCGTGTCATAAGTCGATATACTGTACATTACGTGGGACCCCACGCCAACGCGGGTGACCCAATAAAAACTCACTGATTTTCCAAGAGCCCACAACGCTAGACTAGAGAAGGCATAAGGGGAGGAGGGGAGAGGGGGAAACGAAAGGAGGAACGGCAGAATCGGAAAGATCACCGCATCGTGAGCTCTTCCACGACAGCTCTTGTCTTCGACGACGACGACGTCTCCATCGAGCCCTTCTCCAGCTCTGACTGATACCTCACAGGTGACAAGATGATACCTTCTTCTGGGTCGCGTCCCGAAAGTGATTTCTCCCTGGTGACCTGTACCTCCCTCTCGATTTGTACTCCGAGCTGATCCTAATAGATTCCCCTCATGAGCCCAGGCTACATTTTATGGTGTACAGTAAGAGGGGCGTACCATGGAACGTTTCAGCGTAGTACCTCGGCGGAGGTTGAAGATTAGTGGAGGTCCGTCCAGAGAGGAACCGGAGCGATGACCCCGAAGCTGTTTTCGGTTGTTCAGCCTATGGCGATGGACGGTCAGCGGCGACACTTCGGGGGTATATGAAGAAACGCGGTCTCACGCGGCGAGAAGTGAGTTGGCGTATACTGGGCACACGATTTCAGATCAAACTACGCCCGGATCAGAGCTGGTGAAACACTCACATTTGGCAACGACGAAGTGGATGGCCATAAAGATCAAATTGCCTTCCCGTAGTCCCAACCACTAACGGAGGCGTTAGTACACCCAATACCTCATGGATAGGGGGGATTGCCGCTCACAAAGCCAAGTGATATTATGAGCGCCACGCTAGAGAGGGGCAAAAGTTAAAACTCCGGCTCGGTGCTACCAGGAGTGGGAACCCACGTGGTAAGGAGCCCGTTTTCGAGGGCATAGAGGGACAGGGTATTGATGATCTGGTCCATGCTGGAGAAAGTGGTCAGTTGGGCTTGCGGCCTATTTCGCCCCCCACTCACCCCGCGAAACCGGTCTTTGCTTTGCGCAGATACCAAAGTAGACACGAAGTGATGATAACGTCCAGAATAGAAGACGTCACAAGTCCCATGGTGAACACCCACTGTAGGCACGACCATAACGACAAACACGAAAGGTACGGCGGTTGACCCGATCAGTGGGGGGAGAAACCACGGGAAAAACTCCACTACTCACCGACACCTCCTCCACGAATTTGGCGAAGTCCTTATAGATCAACCTGATGGGAGAGGATCAGTTGATTGATCCTTGGGAAAAAATAGGAGAGTGTGGGACGAGGCGAGCGTACATTTTCGCACATGTTGTTGATGCGAAGCCTAGGTGATACGATCAGCCTGTGCAGCTTTTCGAGTCGACGGATTTACTCACCTACTCGAAGGGCGGCGAGTGCCAGCTACAACACCCAATCAGCCACCGATAACGACAGTGACCGTCCCTGGACTTACAATAGGAGCAACAACGAACCAGTTGCCCTTGCTCACTATCAACCATGGCTTGTCAGGGAACTGGCGGGCTTTCCATACACATGGACTCACAGCCGAATATCCTATACGCAAAAAAGCTTCATGCGTGATATCAGTCAAATCTTGCGATTTACATATGCAAGGGAGTGTCGCACCTATGGGCAATGATGGTGACCGCCGCCTGTGATTCGATATAAGTCGGCGTCCGCAGGGAGGCCGGTGATGAGACTCACGGTCAGTACAACAGTGATCTGTTGGGATTAGAGAACTTTGAGCAACGATAGTCGAAGATGCAAGGGGAAAGGTGCTAACTGCTAGTGGCCTGAAGAAAGAGGGGGCGTCGATGTCAGATCCCCTGATGATGACAATGCGAACTGATAGGAATAAATGGGCTGACCATGGGATCCAATTAGCAATATCCTGTTGGCCAAAGTGCTCAATGAGCCACAGCCAATCCGACGCGAATATCATCATCGTGTGAAGGATGTCGAGGATCCTGTGGGATCAACTGAGATCCGGATCCCAAGGGTGGACCTTCTGAGCACCTACCAGACAGCGACGACCTATTGTGGGGTAAGCCAGCCTACCAAGCGACGAGGTAAGGAAAAGAGACTCACCATGAGTTTGATTGGAGGTTTGTCATCTGGGTAGTGCTGGAAGTAGTATATCGTTTGCGTGGTGACAATCCCGGTCAAACTAAGTCCCGCCCTTCGACATTAGCCCAATCGAAAGGGGGAAAATAGATTACGAACATGGCGGCAAAACCGCTTCCTGTCAATATAGAGCCGAGCGTCCCCCTCACGTCCTCTGTGGCCATCTTGTTGAGAGTCTCGCTTTAGAGTATAAGGAACGAGGAAGAAGCAGGAAGTGGGAGGGCAAGGAGGTAAATGGAAGCTCGGACGTCTCTTTTTGAAGGGACTGAAACGCCGGCTCAGGGTCGGGGATGTTTTGTCTTGAGCGAACGGGGGCCGTGAATTAAGCCAATATATATAGACAGCCAGTTCGGGCTGGCGCTCTTGACGGCCGCTTGTGGGAAGGGTCCATGACAGGGTGCATCCTGCATCATCGTGGGATTAGAAGCGATACCTTCCCTGAAGTCACTGATGGATGGAAAAACTACCGAGGGGACCATCCCGAAAAGAGAGTGGATTGATGCGGGATGTGGGGAATTCTAGCCGGGGACCCCCAGGCACCGGCTAGCAGGGTCACGCACGGCTCGAGAAAGCTCGAAAATGTTTCTCCCAATGTAACCACGAGGAACGCAGATCCTACCCGACTATCGTACCGCAATTAACGTCAGCCGAAGATGCGCTCTAACCCACCTTTCCAGTCGAGCATGTACCGAATGTGATTGTTCCAGAAGGGGAATAACATGTAGGTGAAACAATCCTGTCGAAGTGAAGCGCGCGAAGGAGGATCCCCATTTGCATCCCGTGCACTGGCGCAAATGGGGCAGATCGCCCAGTGGGATGGGCATTTTGTGGTGCATCGAAGGACTAGATATACGTAACGAAACACCAACCCGAGGTCAATCTAGCGTCCGACGATCAAGGGTTAAAACCCAGTCAAAAACCATACCTCGTCGGGTCTCAACGATTTGGTTTGTTGGCTCACGCCCTGAATGCGGGCTCACCGGAGACGCTGTGCCTCGTGGTAATTGTAGGCGGCACATTGGGGAACACCGCCAGCGGCAACATCCCGTCTTTCCACGCTCCCGGGAGGCGCTTTGATTCAACGACTGATCTCAATCACGGTGAAGAGTCACAACATCACGCTGATCGTCAACATATCAATGCCGCATGGCCCAGTCAAATGGTCACCGGTCAACATATAGCAGGTTGCATTGGTGCCTGAACGCTTAGGTTTGCGGATAAGCCTTGCCTAAATCAAGACAACTTGTCGGCCAGGGGTGTGAGCGCGTAAGCGATACTGGAGTGTGGTGGCCCTGCGCCTGTACAACCACGGTCACAGTACATTCCTCCAACTTGAGTATCATCCAGTTCTACTATTGAGGGCAGATCAGTTCCGCCCATCATGTTGCTGGCCCACAGGAAGTCGTGGATCGTGGTCGCAGGTCCCCATCCCCCCTCCACGGGAGCGTGGGTGTGATTCTCGCTCGCCAAGACCGTCTACTTGCTTGGACGAGACCCAGGAGGAGCTGCCCACCGAATGCGGAGTGCGCATGCCCCTGGCCAGAATCTCACGGACCCTAGACCGAATGTAGTGTTCGAATGAGCCCGAAAAAATTGATCGTGCTACACTCCACGCTAGGCGGAAAGGATATACTTGAATTCCGGCCAAGAGGTGACGCACAACAATAGTCTTTGCGCCAACGGACACCGTTTGCCACGAAACACGACGATGCCGGGGTATATTGCGAGGTTGCACCACTCACCCGCACCTCCATACGATGTATTACGCAGGCGATGATACTACCGGTGGCAGTGGTCTAGGACCGTCCCAGTGGAATGCGTAGCAAAAGGAAGGGTAAAGATAAGAGGATGAGCCGGCGAGACCTCGCGCCAGGGACGGGTGAGACGGCGCGTGGCCGGGGCCCCACTCGTTCAGTTCATGTCGACATGTTCAAATCCCACTGACATGTTACCCTAATACAGCGGGTGACATCCTAGCGGCTTACCGCTGTCACGTCTATATCGTCCCATAAAGTCTTGTGCCCGAACCTGCATGCCCGTGAAGGTTCACGTACTGATGAAAGTTGCCGTAACATCACATGCCAGTGCAAACTTGAAGCTTGTATCACCAGACATGAATACCGCCGGCCAGCAGCCACAGCTCGACTGATTGTAAGTCGTGTTTCAGAGCTCGTACAGTATTGATACAGTGTGTAACTCGACCGCATGGGATATTCTCCCATCAGGAAGTCTGGGGAAAATGTAGTTTGAGCGAGGGAAACAACCTTGGAGTGGAGAAACGACGATCAAGACCCACTTACAATGGAGACACAATCAGTGATAGCGTTCAGGGCCGTTGTGTATCTGTTCTTGTTCTTGGTTACAATAGTTTCGGTTATCCCTGGGCACGTCCCGCTGAGAGCCACGGCCGCTGACGCGAACTTGAGGCCCTCGGTGTGCTGCTTTCCCCTGATCGACATTTCTGCCGCGTTTCCCAAGCAAAGAATGAGTTCCTTCTTTACGTCGTCCAAAAACTTGGTCTTGAGCTTCGCCGAGGCCTCAGGACTTTCCAAGAACGCCACGATGGCAGCCGACAGTTCGGAGCCGCAAGCGTAAGACCACCGCGCGTCACCGTGTTTCCCTCTTTCCACCTCTCCGCGCCCGTGAACTTCGCGGAGTTCCTTTACCCTCTTGAAGGACATCGAAATGAACTTCTGAATTACGGCCGGCGAGGTGATCTGTTTCAGCTGCGAAAGACTTGGCTTCTTCGTACCTGGCTCCACGGCATCACCGTTGTAGCGAGGGATCGCCGACCAGGAAGGGAGCTTGGACAAGAGACCACGCTCCGACAGCAAGAGTAACAAGCGTAGGAAAGAGATGGGGCCAGCAAACTCCTCACGATAGAGGATCGAGGAGTAGCCTGTCCCATCAGGATTTCCGTTCACGACCCAATGTGGCTTCCGAGCCACTTCCTGATTTCTCTCGATCGACAGGTTCAGGGTGTTCAAGTCTTCCCCGTCGACGGGAGCGTCCCCGAGCTGTGGGACTTTTTGTGAACACGTATAAGCAACTCGAAGGAACGTGAAAAGGAAGTAGTCGGGCAGCGACTCGGGGACGTATGTCAAATTGATGATCGACCTTAAAACGGAGATCCGCGAAATCCCTGAAGCCAGGATTCAGCGAGACGTATAAGCGTGCCGAGGATAGCGGGGACGCACCTCTCTGTTTCAAGATATGGTAAAGGGCATTCGGATCCTTGACGTTATGGTGGTCTGTGATTCGGTCCAGAAGTCTTCGGGTATGTCAGACTTGTGTGGAGTGGTGTAATCACGCTAGTACTTACACCTGAACAACCATCCAAGGCTCTGATTCCACACGATCCCACATCGCGTATAATTTGTTGATCCATCCTGGAATGGTGGTAACTGTTTGCAGAATTTCCAACCCCGCCGCCCACTCTTCATGGATCTCCTGTTGTAGATCCCCCTCGACGCATACGGGCACACCGGGGACACGGTCCATAGGCAAGCTCACCAACGAAGCGAAGCACTCCGCTGCAATGCTATATACCTCCGTCTCCGGATACCATGGAGGTCGCGTCTCGGAGGCGATGGCTAACATTTGGCTTAATATTTGCGGCCGTTGTCGAACTATTTCGAGAACGGAGGTCTTTTTACGAACAGGCAGGGGGGCAACCAGGTCCATGAGGCTGAAGAACACATTCTCTTGCAGTATGCCGTACCTTCGGGGGGCGTATTTCACTGCCTCCCGAATGGTCATCTGGCAAATAATGGATATTGGTCAGGTGATGCTGGCTTTTTGTTCGGAGAGCTGACCTTGCGCTGCCCCTCCCAGACATGGCGAGTGGTCCATCTCCTTGAAGGATCATTCATCTCTTCCTCGGCTTGGGCGGGGCCGACTAAACAGGCTTGACAGAGCCGGAAGATCATTTCAGCGGTCACCGCCATATCCAGTTGCATGGCAAAGTACCCGCATTCTCTGGCCATCGTTGCAAGAAACTCCGCAGTAGTGATCCTGACGATGAAATACGGGTAGTTCCCCAGTCGCTAAGGCACGAGTTTCAGGTTAGATGATCACACGGGATAAGTAGCTCAGCGCACATCGTAAATTATTGGGAGGAGATCATGTTCCAGGATCTCTTTCGCGAGAGTGCACTTTTGCTCCAGTGTCCCGGTTTTGCAGACTCGCGTAAGTGTGTCGATACCATAATAAATCGCTAAGACGGTGTAGTTCTCCTGGCCGTCCGTGGCGATGACGGATTTTATCGTAGGCACCAAACCGGCGTCCAGGGCAGTTTGCCCAAACCTACTGAATCCACGACCTGGAGATTCGTGGTCTCTCACCCCCTGCCTCTCGCGGGAGAAGACTCTCCTGATAGATACCTAGGCAGTAGCACGGACTTAGGATGGGTGCAGGCGAAGATCATTGGTGGGTACCGACCACATATGAATATAGGAGGCGCGGTTCCAGATCCGGATCGAGGATCTTCTCGAAAAGGAGGGGGAGTTGAATTGCCAGTTCGTCCGGAGAAATGTGTTCCAATCTGTTGACATGATTCGCGGCAGCTGGGTCAACGTCCATTGTTGAGACACCCGCAAGATGGAAGGCCAGTTGTCAGGAGGTGTGTCCGTGAGAAACGACGGATCACCCGCGATCATCTGTACATCATGCATGCGCGTTGCCCGGTTGACCCCTTGAAACTTCCTCTCGCGGGTTCATGCCCGCTCCGCCGGGTTGGATTGCCTGCTGATTGCAGACGGGTAGGAAACAGGTCTGGGGCTACACTCCTCCGAACTCAACTTACGACGTTTGCGAACGGTCAAGGATCTACTGTTCTTCTGTCGACACCATTACGTCGATCGCGTCGACCGTGCGCCCGTCACGGCTGGCTGAGTCCCAATCTGGTGGACCGCCCGAAGAAACCTAGAACCCAAGTTCCCAGCGTAGGGTTTTTTCAAAGGACGGACTTCCCAACAAATCAGCTTCCCAGAGCATTGCCCCTCTGCTGACGATCGTTCCGGAAGTTGGGTAGCGTCCTGCTGCCGAGCATCGGACACGAAATGGACCGTTCACCCACTGCCTGGGGTCTCAGGCTGTTTCAGAGCTTCAGGAACTTGACCGTGTGAGTTTGCACCCTATCCGCGCAGCCGCCCCCCATTTGGACTGCGTTGTTCCAGGAAGGTTGCTCAACAATGGCGTTCTGCATTCTTACCCCCAATTATCAGGGGTCCTGGTCTCCGCCGTCTGCCATGGACCATAATTTGGGGGATTAGTTCGGCCAAGTTGCAGCGTGCCCCCATTCTGTGGGGGTTTGTTTTCTCCGTAAAATTTACTCCCGACCGTGACTTCTGTAACGCCTTTGCTCAGTCCCACGGCCAGAGAGCCGCCGCACAACCGCACTGGGCCGTTACGACAGGTTAATCTAATCCGACAGCTGAGAGGATGCCGTCGCAACACAGCCAGTAAAAGTTATGTAAGGAGTCTTACATGTGAAGGGGCCGATGTCGGGGACGATAACCCCAGAGAACTCTACGCTTGGTCCGGGCCGCCATCCACTGCAAACTCCTCATCGGAAGCGACACCCTTTAGGCGGAGCTGGCTTCTTTCTCTACCTCGGGCTGGTGAATCGAACGGTCCGTCGGTCAAGAGTAAGAATTTGACCGCCGTGGGAACTCGGACCCTCCGTAAGTCCGATCTGCGGCAGGGCAACATGGTAACGATTCATATCGCTCTTATTGTTCGATTATTACTTCTCGACAGCCATGCCTCAAGTCAAGCTTGCCAGAAAACCTCTGCTGGGATGCCCGGGGAACAACATGGCGACCTTTACACGAGGATTGGAAAGGGAACGTGGAAGGTTCACATGGTTCCTTCCTATTCAATGGGATCGCCGACCGATGTCCTCCGCTGTCTCCGATACTTGCTTCTGAAGGCTAAGCATTTTCTTTGCCGGGGTTTATCTTACTGCGGGGGATGAGCGGATAGCAGGAATGGGGGAGGGGTCAAGTTGTCTCCACCTCCGCCTTGCACCCTAAGGGCGCCAAAGCCTCCCCAGAGAATTTCTTGAGGGGAGCCGCGTCGACGGACACAGGTGCGACCGATCCCTGATTTCGGTAGTGGGGAGTCGTCGCTCCTCAATGACACACAAGTTGGACGGTACTCACCCCGTCTGCGCTGGTGTGTTATGCGCCCAGCCCACGGAGGATCCTTGCGACCTCCGCTACGACCTCCGCTTCGGAACCAACGCCTTCAGCAGGTTCGAATTGATCCCTTCGTTATCTATAACAGGCACTTTCACTTCACGGGGCTTCTCATCCCCGCGCTCTTCTATGCTTGAGACGTAAAAGCCCATACGATCAACGCTTCTTCTTGGGCGCATATTTTCGGCCCCCCTGACTGGTTACACGGACAACACGGGTCTGTATAGTAGCATAATCCTGCTATCGACCCCTATCAGAATAGGAGCTGCGATGGCCATTCCGCCTCGCTCTCAGTCACCCAGTTTGAGACTCCTGCTTCGATCCTTCGTATACACTCCCCTCACAACCGTTTCTTCCATGTAACGTCAGCACAGCCCCTAAGCGAGATTCACGGTCTTCGTCGCGGTAGCCGATCACGGGAAGCAACATGCCTTCTGGTGTTTGATAATCGCGTCGTGAGCTCTCCGCCACCAGAACCACGCCATTACGCGACTGTTGACTGGCGCGGAGAAGGGAACTAAGGAACTCGGCGGAGCGATGCGCGGACACTTGACCTCCTCACTGGCCCCACCTCCGCACGCCCAGTCCTTGGTCTGACGGCGAGGTTCGCTGGGTCTCGATGTAACGAACCCGTACTTGGTATGGACTCGTGGGTGTTATTCGAGAAACAGGCAGATATCTTCGAAGAATCCGGCTGAGCGCGGAATGGGTGAGTTATCCTGTTCCTGGCGCTTTCTCTGCTCCTTCGCACAAAGTCGGACGAACATGACGTTCAACCATGAGCCGAAGAAAAAGAGCTAGTAGGAGTGGTGAAGATGCGTTCCTTGTACGAAAGCCTGTGGATGTGGCCGTTCGCGCCATGTCCGTTCTCGAGAAGGGGAGTCCTGTCGGTTGGAGGCATTGCAATGGTGGATGGGGAGGGGAATCAGATGGAGGGTGGGTGAAGGTACAAGCGTTGGAGGAACGGGAGAGTCCAGCTGGGATGTAGATGTGTTACACCGTGTCGTATTACCTCCTCATTCCCGACAAAAACCTGTCTCCCGTGTAGTGAGGCTCAGCACACCCTGAGCCGAAACCGCCAACAACATAATGCACATATCATGGCTTTTGGGGTAATAGCGTGTCCGGCAGTCGCTCGCTATACCCATCCAGTTCCGATCCAATCCATTTGAATATAAGGGTGACAAAAATCAGTACAGATGGGGCTTATAGGCCCACGTGTAGTTACACAGAAGAACAGTTGAAGAGGCGAAAAGAGATGTCCATGTAGGCGTTTTATGGGGTTGACCTGACGAACGCGCCGTGGAAACCGATCGGAAAGATGGTCTTCATTTCTGCCCTCCCAATCTCTTCCATCGTCTTCGCGTCCAAAATCACGAGTTTGCTCCTCAGGAGCGTCGAATCCAGGACGACCGTCAGAACGACACCATCGTCCTCATCTGTTCCTCCCGGCCTTGGCACAAAGATAGGCTCGCCCGGGACACAACCTTCCTCTCTCCACACCTGTCCGCTCCCGTTCGCACGAATCTCGGCAGACTCGATATCGGGATGGTCCATGTCCAGTTTTAGGATCTGGTCTGAGATAACGACCTCTGGCCCACCTCCGATGGAGATACCGTAGCAGTAGCGGTACTTCTGGTGGTACTTGGCGGGGTGAATGGTCGGTAATTCCATTACCTTCGTCTTGGAACAGTAGAACACTGTTTCCGCAGGAGCAGCGGTGTCCTTTGGAATGGAGGAGACCCTCTCAAGGCGAAATCTTTTGGGTGACCCCTTGGAAGCCTCGGGATACTCGAGCGGGAATCGCATGCTGTCGAGCTTGAGAGAATAGAGGGTCGAGTGGTCATCGTAGGCTGTCAGGTCTATAATGATGTCATCCCCTTCATCGTAAGCGTTGATGGTGTGGAAGCAGAAGTAGGGGTTGGTCTTATCGCCGGATGCAGATCAGTCGGTCATCTGCGGACGATTTGATGGAAAACGAACCTTGTATTTGGCGACAATACCCCTGGCCTCCTTATCGATCACATAGGACAGCGCTTCCCGCTTCGGGTCCCAGTCAGCCATAGCATCCATCACATTACGGTGGAAAGGGATGGTTATCCCGTGCCTGCGAAGTCGGCCGCCTTTGGTTTAGCAGGGTACAGTTGAGGGCGGAAAAGGAAAAGTGTACCATTTGATGTCGGCTTGCCAGATACATAGAATGAAGTACTTCCCGGTCAGGCAGGAACTGTGGAGGTACGCAGGAGGCGCGTTCGTGATGTTCGCCAACACCGTCATCCTTCCACGGTCGGGGCCCTTCCCGCGTATCCTGAAGGCAGTGTACCCCGCGGACGGACCAAAGGTGTAAACGTGGTTGAATAGATCACCGTTTGAAGGGTCGATACAGCAGTGGGCAGCAGCGAGGCTGGCGCCTTTTAGTGCAGGGTCCAAATCCTTGTAATGGGCCGGTCCGAGGACTTTGAGGGTCTCAGGATCGAGAATCGACAATATGTCGGCGTCGGTCCCGGCGACGATATACTCGACGCCGTTGACCTTGTTCGTAGAATGGGAGGATGAGACGGTGAATCCAGGCATATTAGGTGTCAAAGTTACGCACGCGCTAGGGCTCTCGGTTTGGTCTGGGATCATACCAACCGCACGTTTGAAGCAAGTGGCAAACTTTTGGAAGTAGGTCTCGCAAGGGTCGGGGCCTGCCCACGAGGACCATTCTCCATGATGGATAGCTCCGTCTGGGGGTCGGCCTTCCTGCTCCTATACCATACCTCGCCGTTCGGTTTGATGTCGAACTTGTGGTTGAGGCCCAACGCGTCGAACCAGTGGGCGGGTTTCCATTCGCGCCCTTGTTTCGTGGGGATGGTGAACGTACCTGGGCCGGTACGGTAAAGTGCGCCGGAGAGCCACGGTGGGATCTGACCGTGAACGTCGAGTTTTACGGGGTCTGGTTGCTCAGCTGTGTTGGTGAGACCATGAGAGAGCATGGACTGGAATTTTTGGGTTTTGTCCGACATGAGTGAGACTCAGAGCGTGGATGTGATTGACCACGGAGGTGTAAGTAACATGCGGCGTGATCCGAGTATGACCTCACATCAGAAATGCGGCAAACACGGGGGTTGAGGCGAGATCGCACTAGGAGTTAGCAGGTTTAGGCTTCCTTCGCAGCGCGAGGTTCAAATGAGCTGGATGGAGGGGGTTCGGCGTCAAGAAGAGCTTCCATAGACCATGATATTGGGGTGGCGAATATTCGAAAATAATCTTATCTTGGCCGATCAACGTAATGTCCGGAACAACGGAACACGCTCGATTTGTCTTCCGTCTCCAACAGACCATGCCTGCGCCCACCCCGGTCCGTAATCATTAGCGGTCTCTCCCAGCAACCACCACGTCGCTCTTCCATGTACGAGCATCTCGAATCCCTCGTTCCGAACCATTCCTTTGAGCGCGACTTTGTAAGTTGACCAACCAGACGACGACACCTTCCGATCATAACCTTCTCCCTAGTGTTCAAATTTCTCCTGCTGCGGTCAATCTCTCTCAGACTTGCATTTACTCTTGGCCCACTTCGAGCAATCCCATCTGCTCGCACCCGGCCCATCCACTCTCCGCTCATCTACCACCAACGGCCAAGTCGCCGCTCTCCCCGTTGAACATAACCCCCCGTTATCTCCGTCATCCAACCCTGCGTTCGACTATCCAAGTTTCCACACCCCGCCTCCCACTCCAGTCGAAGAGTCATGCGATCCCATGAAGTCCTGGTTCGCCACCCCTCGTCCATTTGATTTCCTCCCAATGTTTGATGACGACCACTCTGGCTCGTCCGGCAACCACCCGACCATCGTCGACCTTGAGCTGGATTTCGACTCTAAAAAAACCCACCTGTGGGATTTCTTCCCCGACGACGACAGCGACTCGTCCTCGTACACCTCTGAGGAGATGTCCGTGGACGCCGTCCGGCATCCACATGGTCGACCGGTGACGGAAGGGACAGCATTAGGGCCAGCCTCGTTGCCCGTTTCGGTAGGTCCGGTGTCTGTAACCACCATCGTGTACTGATCATTTTATCCGTCATCTTGCCTTTCGGCTAGTCTGGTGATAGGCCAACCTCTCCCGATCAAATTCACACCAATGTGTTTGACCCGAAATCGGGTCAGTCGATCCCAACGACTGCTGCCAGAAAATCTGCCCGAAGAGGAACAAGGACAAAGATGTACAAGTGTCCTGTACGTTTTCCTCTCTCCAGCATCCGGTCGTGGCCTGTCCTCATGTTTTCCTACTACTTCTTCCCCTTGTTCCTGTTCCGTCTAGCGCACCGGCTGTCTCAAGGTATGTAACCATCCCACATGCGCGTAAAGACGGATCACTGACGGATATTTCTGATTAGTCCTACTTAAACCCAAACGGTCTTAAGTACCATTTGGAGAAGGGCACCTGTGAGTTCACTCCCGCTGGTGGGCGTGGGTCCAGACAATAGAGCGAGCGAGTTGCGTGTGAGACAGGCTCTCGGATGCAGTTGAAAAGTATTGTACGAATCGGAGCGTGCTGTAACTTACTAAGCCATTGTTGAGCTTGTGTGCCCCCCACCGGTCTTCGCCTGGTGGACTTTTGGCCAGCCCGGAGGTGTTTGCAAATCTTGGAGGATATATTTTTGCGTCCCTGTGCTCCAGCATGATGATGGGAACTGCCCCAATGGATCACGAGATCACCCGTGAGGCGAACGAGAACACGTGATAGGGAGCGGACCGTGCGATCCGACTTTAGGGAATCCCTTCTCAAGTTCTTACCACCCACCCTCCAAACGACTGACCGAGGCCAATGTCGCTGTGATCCTTCGTTCCTCCGACGAAGGCCACTCTGTCAGTTTCTTTCGCGGGTCGTCCCCTCTTCCGGCTCCGGAACGGTCCACCGTGCTCATCTTGAGTCAGTCGGTCCAAATCCATCCGTTCTTCCGTCCTGCGCATACCATCAATCCACTTTGCTCTCTATTTTCCTGCTCCCCAGGGCTTTGCTCCCCCCCGGGCCATTCAATGTTGTCCGATTTGTCTTCTCCAGTTCTCTCTCTCGCCGCGGACGTCGTCAAGGATCTCGAGGGCGAAGTGGCCGTCTACGGCTTATGGAGTGGTGAGCGCGTCCTCCAAATGCCACCCGTCCTTCCCCTTTTGCTCACCGCTATCCGTGGCGATTAGTGTTTACCAAGTGTAAAAACTCTGTCCAGGATGGTCGCCGACTCGAGAACCTCTCCTGGCGGCTATGGCATCGCGAGATGTCTGCATCTGCTGCCTCCCCAAGTCAACCTCCGCCTCTCCCCTCGACGGAGATGACGCCTCCTTCGGAAACTGACCTTCCTCTGCTCATATCTCCAATTGCATCACCTATCCTCGGAGCCACGGTCACCCCAATCCCGAAAGGTACGGTCCCACGTAACCGCGCCGTGGCATCTCCTCCCTTGTCCGCTGACATTCACCAACTAGGCGTCCCCTCCCCAATAATCCACCCGCTTGCCTCTATGCCATCTCTTGACACTATCGCTTCCCCACGACCTCGATCGTCGTTCCGGGCCGGCAAAATTATCTGCGACATCCTCCCAGAGAAAATCTCCTTACCCCGGAGACACCCCTTGCCTGTTGCACTGACGTGCACCATCGGTGTTGCGAGTCCATCACCTGTTCCTTCCACTCCGGTTTCCACTTTATTGGCTCCTGTGAACCTCCAAACAACAACAACCTCGGCGGCGGGCGTTCTGCCGTTCCCGAGAGTGGTAATTGAAAACCCAACCCCACACCCGACTCCCCCAACGACCCCGTTGTCCGCGTATCAAGTCCATCACTCTGGCCTGCACCCGATCAGTCAGCTTCCCTCACACTTGACGCCTGGTCTCCTACTTGCACCGCCTGGTCGGACGTCGGGTCTCGCCAGCGCCACTCCGGAACACATGATCTCCAATGTCGACCCGAACGCGGTAACCGCGTCGACTGTTCCCCCCCGGTTACATGTTTTGCCGACACAGTTAGCCATCCCTCCGCAGTATGCCCACAGGCCATCCACGTCACGGTTTGCCCAACAACCTCTGGGAGCGGTCTGTTCCACCCGACCAACGGCCGCCACCACGTCGGAACACGTAACCGTCCCTGAATTCCCGAAGATCGGAGAGCCTGTGTTGAGCTACCAGTCCCGGTTCTTTTTTCGAGAGTCACCTGAACAAATCGATTCGTCGCCAGATCGAGCAGGGACTGCCCGGGGCCACGTTGGTGGTGACAGCAAGTCAAGTAACAGGGATGTCCCGTCGACTGAAACTGCACCAAGGGCTACGTCAGAAAGGTCCGATAGTCTGGATGCAGACGTTTCTGTAAATCCTGATAAGGCGCTTACCGTGATGTCTAGTTCGGTCGGATCTAAGGGCTCAAAGGATTCTACTTCTTTAACTCGAAACAAGAGGGGTTCGACAACCAACACCACCGGGGCTACCACGATGAGGAGAAAGGCCAGTCACCAGGTTACCGCCCGGCCAGCCCGCCCACTCATTGCGAGGATGAACTCGAGGTTGGCTCCGCAGAAACACGCGAAATCTACCTCGAATGTGCCTACCACCGCAAACCCGCCGATAACGAGGACGACTTCCCAGCGGGGCGAGGCAGGGGCGAGGGCAGATCCCAAAGATAAGGCCAAGGGCTCGCCTTCTCCGGTCACTCCCATACAACCAACCTTAGCTCCCACGAGAATCGCTGTCACTACCAAGCAACAAGGTCCCCCTTCCCCCACTATAAAGAGGAGAGGGAATAGTACGACTTCTCGCGAGAAGCGATTATCGACTGGCAACAAGGTTGACCTCCAGCATCCGCCAAAGACCTCCCTTGTCGAGAAGGAATCACCCATCGTTAAATCCCAACGCCGCGGAATCGTCGTGGATGATGACAACTCCTCGTCCAACTCAGAGTTCGAAACGGAGGATTCTGACGACTCGGAATGGGCATCTGAGGAGATCAGCCAGGTCGAGGACGACAAGCCTCCAGCCAAGGTTAACGGAAAAGGAAAGAGGAAGGCCGAGGGCGAAGTGGTTCGTCGGGCACGCGAAGCTGTTGAGGAGCAAGGACGGAAGCGTCGCGACGAGGAGTTATTCGCCAAACTCCCGAGGAAATCCTACACGAACCTACCCGAAGGCGTCTCCGGAGTTGGAGGTGTCGAAAGTCTCTACGGTCCGCCCAGGACGAGGAGTGGCCTCCTGACTCAGTTGTTGAACCCCGACCCATCGATCTTCCCTGTCAACCACCCGTACAGGACGAGCTTCTCCAGTCAGGATGTCACCGCTTATTCGAGGATGAACCCCGCTCTATCAATGTCCCGCGTTCAGGCCGCTATGCCTCAGGCAACAAGGACTCAGGTCACGGTGAACAACCATCCGACTACCCAGATCAATGACAACGGAGCCGGCCCCAGCGATCTGAGAGCTGGCGGCAAGTACCGGCCCCGGGGTCGACCTGATACCGCAGAGATGGACGACAGCGATGGAGATGACGACGATAATAAGCTCGAGGTCTCTACCAGTCTCGCGCAGCAGCGATTAGCTGCCCTGGTTGGACCCAGGCGCCGCGGGTTTCCAAGACGGCAAAACTCGGACCCGCAACCTCAACCGAGTCTCTCTCCAAACGTCGTCAACCACCAGGTTGTCGACCATCCGCGTGTGGCCAACCCCAATAACATCGCTCCTATTCCTCTCCATCATCCATATAATCTTCCCCCTCCCACCGCTCCCTCCACCCCTCGCACGACCAGGAGGCACATGCTTTCAACTGAACTCTCTGAGAGTCTCAGGAGAAACCTCCTTTGGGAAAGGCAGGTGTCGAAGGTTGGAGGGCAGCCGTATCAGAGACGTCCAGTCAGCGCTTTGATCCCTGGCCTTCGACCACTGACGTCGGTCAACGAAAGCCAGGCCTCTGGTTCAGGAAGCGGGGATGGGGACAAGCCAAATTCCGAGAGTAAAGAGGAGAGAAGAAAGAAGGCTCTGGATAGGAACAGGAGCTGGGCCGATGAGTATCACTACTCGGGCTGGTAAACCTTTCAATTCCCGGATGTACTCCCGCCATCTTCCTCGTCGCCTCCCATTCCCGGCTTTCAACCAATCCCCTATGCTACACCTTGCTGCCATCTAATTCCCTGTTTTTCGTTGTGCTCTTGCTTGCGCCTGGCTCTCGCTCATTTTTCTCATCCCTGTACACTATGGCCGCCGACGGCACCGTCAATTCCGTTCCTCCTCCAACGTCCCATGCATCAGCATTCTTTGGCTCCCTTCTCATACCCCACACCAAGCATCGATCCGCACACATCCATCATCATCCACGCACATCTACAACCACTCCTTTCGCGTACATATTTCCCCCATTCCGTGCTTCTCCCGTATCCCGAATTCTTCAACGTGGGGGAGGGTGATGTATTCCACCGGTTAATATCGGTCTCGACTTTTGTAGGTTTTCCGGGTTGGACATTTCATCGTTCCCCTCCTGGGTCTGTCTCCCTGTCCCTTCTTCCTTTGAGCCTTCGATTTTGATTTATCTATCCTTCTGCTCTCCACTACGACCCTGTTCGGCCGTATTTGTTCCAACTTTCTGTTTGGTACATTCTTTGTATAATGTGTACTTGTTTCTGGACGTATGATACGCCGCATATTTTTCTGTTCTCCCCCAATCCTCGTCCCCAACCCTTCCCCTTCCTTCCTCGACCGCTTCCCTCATTCACTGGCTTTATCGAAACGGGTTTCGTGGTCTTTCCCCAATGTGAAAACATGCATTTTCTTGTGAACGCTCTCTTCTGGTCCCTCTAGCTTCTCCAAAGGGTTGCACATTTTTTATCACTCCGCAATGGCCCAGTAAATTAACCCATCCGTTGGCGTGCCTCGTATTACTTTCCAATACTGAACGAGCTCGAGGAGGAGAGGACTTCTGACATGAAAGCATCCGGGTTCCGAGTGCGCATGGAAGTTGGAACAGCATGCGTTGGGTCAGGATAATATTGAGGAAACTGCGGATTGGATGTTCATGGACACGTGATATCGATTGATTAGATATATGGTTCATTCTCCCGACGAGTCTCTTTTTCTCTCTGTCATATCTGTCACGGCTGAGGTGAGTCTGGTGTACTATTACTCACGTAAACTACCCAGCCTTACATCCGACGGGTAGATCGTTCAATCGTTTCTGTCACGACTAGCCCTTACAACCGACCGCCATGGCTCAACTGATCCGGTCTGCCGAGTCAGCCAGCAGCTGGACCGACCACGATCTCGCTTCGTACAACATTGACGTCTCCTCCGTGGAACCAGACGATTTTTTCCATACCGCGGATCCATCGATCGACCACATCGACAGAGAAATCCTCGAACTTCCTGCTAGTAACAACAGTCCTGCCGTTTCTGGTCTCGCTATCAGTTACCTCTCCAGGATCCATGACACCAGGATGTACAGGGAAGAGGCCACTATCGACACACTCGTTGCTTCGACAATGGAACTCCTGGAATTTGCGGAACCTCCTGCTACGGTAGTTTATCGCCGGATCATTCCTCTAACAATCTGTGGTGATAACGGACGCGTCGCCCAAACGGACGTGTCTCTTGTTCGTCGCTCCTTCCACCTGATTATCGTTGAAAACAAGACATCCACCAACACTAGCGACCCAGAGCCTCAGGTCATCGCGCAGGCTATAGCGGCCTTTCAATGGAACAACAAGGAACGTCGTCACCATGGTCTTGATCCCCTGGACTCTATGACTATTCCGTGTGTCACTATGTCCGGAACTTGCCCGGATTTCTATCTTGTTCCTGTAACCAAGGCCCTGGACAATGCTGTCAGACAAGGTCGTCGCCCGAGTGTCAAAACTCATGTCTTACGATGTGAAACCCTGGCTACTCATGAAGAGTACGTTGGCGGGACTGGGATGGAGGATCCGCAATACAGGATGCTGGTTCTGAGGCGCTTTCTTGCTTTCAGGGAACTTGCGAGAGGACACTGGACGCCGTTTTTGGCGGGGCTTGGGTGATGTTTTCTCAGCTGTTGCGGAGAGGATTGGCCAGATCGAATTTTTCGTAGAAACAAAAAAGTGGAATAAAATTCAACATCCTCGACTCGACTGGGTGACTACTGAGCACTGAGCACTGAGCACTGAGTTCCAGTAAAAGTTCGGAAGACTCGTATCGACGCGCGACGACTTGGAAGGACAGCACGTGATCAAATCGACGGCGAGAACCAATTCGAAATGATTGCGTGCAGTTGAGGTCCCAAGTGCGGAAGCTCTTGCATGTTGCGCGTGCCCGGGTCCGCAGGTCCCGGGAACAATGCCAATAAGCATTGCCTGGCAATCGCAGATTACACCCCACACCGCCCGGCAACTTGTTCGTGAGTGGCCGGCTACTTACCACATATACACGTACGTCACATGGGCTTATGCTGGCGCCCGCCGAGTGGAAAGATCCGGGCGGACATTGAACTACACTGAGTGCGGGGTTTAAACTTCCGACATGGCCCCTGCGTCAGCACCACTCAGCGCTCAATACTCAACCACGACCTCAGCGAGAACTACCCTCGATTTTTCATGCAAGTACCCAGCATCTTTGGCGGCGCACATATTCTAATCACATTTCCAGATTCCGACGTCGCCATGGATCCATTTGCCAGGTCAAACATTGTCTGGACCGCCCACCAACTCGCCACACTCAACATCGCCATCTTATCTCTCCCGCCGGCCAAGTTCTTCCCTACTCCGGACCCGCGGCTCCTCGGCATCGACCGTGTCATTCTCAAGTCTACTGGCATCGACCCTGCCATTCTCAATGCTCTCCCTGGCAAAGCTTCTCTCACCATTTCCGTTTGCACTTTCGAATTCCTCGTCTGGCTCGATGAGGCCACCCGTGCCACCCATGAGACTTCCCTTACCAGCTTCACCCTCAAAATACTGGAGATCCTGGAGTTCAACGAGCGCCCCGCCCATATACGTCTGGATTTCAACATTCCTCTCACCATTTACGGCAAAACTGGTACTGGTGTTTTGGCGAATCTCTGCCTTGTCCACCGATCCTTCATCCTCCTAGTGGTTGTTAACAAAAAGACCAACGGGTATGATGCAGAGTCTCAGGTCATCGCGGGGGCTATAGCAGCCTTTCAACTCAACAATGAAAACCGCAAAAATCATCGCCTCGATCCCCTGGACGCAATGACCATCCCCTGCATCACGATGATTGGCACTCACCCGGACTTCTACCTCGTCCCGGTCACCACGGCGCTGAGCGATGCTGTCATCACCGGTCGACGTCCCGCCACTCAAACTGAGGTCTTGTGCTGTCCGACCGAAGCAATACCCACATGGCGCGCCGGCGTTGGGATGAGCGATATCAGGTACAGAAAGTTAGCCCTGAAACGCTTCCTCGCTTTCAAGGAACTCGCGAAAAGGCACTGGGCACCGATCTTGGAGGGTCTTTAGGCGACGTTTTCTCAGCTGTCACGGAAAAGGTTGGCCAGATCGAATTTCTCGTACAAAATTCAACACCAGCTCACTTTGACCAGTTCTATGTTGCAACACCCTTCAAAAGCGTAACCACGAAGTTACCTAAAAAGATCGATAGTCCCTTTGTACAGTACTCTGAAGTAAACCATCTGGCAGAATACCTCCGATAACCGTCTCGGAGGATCCCGTAAGTCAGATTCTTGGCGAGTGTGTTACGCGATGAGGTTTTGGAACAGGTCGGATCTAATTGAACCCACCTTATAATCTAAGTTTTGGAACGATACGCAGCGTGCCCGACCTGTGGCCCCAAGCACGCGCAACATGCAAGGACCTCTTTTTTTTACCGTCTTGCACAACACTCTAATAAGTACCTGCATGAAACGATTCGTCGGACTGCTTTCCGACCTTGAATGAGATCTATGAGAGAACCTCGGGCGTGAAGGGATGCGAGTTCCACCCAGTGCGCGTGTAGTAGCATGCGTTAGGTTGGGATGATAGTAACTGCGGATTGGATGTTCATAGACGTGTCCGCGATCCATAATATATACACACATACAATAACACGGGCGTTTGTCAAAGAATTATTAGGCTTGTAGGTAGGACTTATGTTTCGGAATATTATTATAGAGCCCGAGTATCGATAGGTGTTGCATGGTACGACGGAGGGGAGCGGAAACCGGGAACGTGAAACGAAAGAAGCCCAAGTGTCGAGGGGGATAGGCGTTGATGGCGCTAGGAATACACAAAATGCACAGATACACCGGATAAGACCTACGGTGGGGCGTGAGGGAGTGGGTTCTGCTACGGGAGGTGAACATGTTGGGTCGGACCAACAGGAACGGGGATGGGGGGGAGTCAGTAGACCCGTGAAAGCGACCCCAACGGAAGGGGTTTAGATTCCTCAACGACAGTCTTCTCCCTGGTTCCGCGCCTGATTATAGCATACGTCGACGAGTAAGATAAGTACCTCGCACGAGGGATATCCCCCCGAACGTAGATGTGAGTGGCGAACGCTCTGAAACGACCTGCGGTCATGTTGGCTGACGCCAATGCAGTGATGTGGTAGGTCGTATCGGCTGGCATGCTCATGGAGGAGGCTGAACCTTCTGTCGTTATGTGACCGGGCTCCCTGTGGTGCGGTGAGGCGTTAAGCTATGCGATTTATTGGATATATCAAATACGAACGCTTACCACATCATGAGATGTTGGAATGTGTGTCCAGTTTGCTCAAGGTTGATGCCGAAATCGTCCATGATTGTGATGTAATTGTCCAGTTCCTCGGGCGGGGGTATGTGGGCGAACCAGCAGCGTTTCCGGCATTTCGGGAGGTCGACCCAACCGCATCCCGCGGAAGCCATCCTAAGCGGCGATGAGAACGGTGAAGCGTGAGGAGTGGGGACAGCTAGGGGTCTGAGGGTAGAGGAAGGCGGGGTAAAGAGGCGGGCTGCCCTCCGTGGTTTAAGTATGGGAACGGGCACGGGCGGACGTGGATGGGATGAACGGTCATGGCAAGCTGACACCGTTGAATGATGGAAGCGTGGGACCGAATCTCCGGCGCGTCCGTAGAGACGTGAGATCGGCTTTGAGAGCCAAGGGACAAGTGCGTTTTTTGGCGGCTAGAAGACCTGACAATCATGACAACTGTCCGTGCCCCGTCGGCCGTGGAGTAGGCCAACAAAACCAGAAAACCACGACGATCGCTGTGAGCCATGGCAAATCCATCCCGTGTGAGATCGTGGCCAAACGGAGCCAGGAAGAGTTCCTAAATTTTATTTTTTTGTCATCCCCGCCAAGGAAGCAATGGGATCGGTCGACGGTGGCGGCGCGCTAAATGGAAGCTAAAACCTCTTGGGAGTCGGGCAGGAGGCGAGGGAAAGGAGGGTGGGTAAGGTGGCCCTCGGGATCGTTGGCCTCGGTGGACTTTAGCAAGGCACGAGAAAACCTCCAAGACGTCAGACGTACGGCTAGCTCAATGTGTCGATTATCACTGCGGGTGTGTGAATAAATCATGCGAGGGTCTCTCAGTTCTCGTCGAGCCGTAACTGCAGTGCACGTCTATCCAGCATAGGAGGTTCCAGGTTGACAAGAGCGCGTTCCTGCAAAACCCGGTCTTGAAGCTTGAAGCTGGAAAGCTCGACCGCCCATCAATTTTGGTATTCGCTTTCCGCTTCATCTCCCACGCCATATCGCGGCGACCTTGATTGAAACTCCTACCCGCGGTATTTTTTCCCAGATTTGAGGGTCCACAGAGCCATCCGAATGTGAGGTGATGGCGGTGCACACTAGACCCCGCTGTGGGTACTAGTAGGGTGGTGTACGAGCCAGGGCCCAGGATCTATCTAATGATTTAGTTCACGCGACCAAACGCGACCTTTTCGAACCTTCCATTCGCCTGGATGTGAGCACGCTGTCGTAAGGTGACCGGAAAGTGCCTCGACTTCACCTGAACCTGTAGGTTAGGGCAACGAGATTATATAAGATTCATCTCCGCTCGATCAGGGACAGCCATAGGTTCTGATCGTATTCCCACCCTTCTAGATGACATAAAGCAGGAATGGATAGCGGGTTGGGGTGCTGGTTTTGGAGGTTATTATCCTTCACCTCTGAGGGATTATCGATGAAGAGTCGGTAGCGCTTAGACAGAGCGAAACCCACCCACGTATCCAGCCACGGTCAGTGCCTCAGCTCTTCCGTGGGGGTGAGGAGATCTACAACTGCCAATCAGGGCCGTTGTCGATCTGTTCCTAACACGCAGTCGTTACCTGGATCCGCACAAAGGCAACTTCTCATTACCGACTCCTGGTCGAGGTGGCAGGGTGGGGTGAGTGACTGTGATGTTCTTAAGCTTGCTGGGTTGTGTCCCTATCGTGATCTGGGACCACCACATTGTGGGAATCGCCTCGCAAAGATACGGTCGTCCCAGCCAGCCAGGTCTGCGGTTGAGCAGAGCAAGTTGGGAGGATGGTCCACTACAATGCCGCACATCGCCTAACGAATATGAGGCACAGAATCTCCCGCAGTTGTGGTCCATACAGAACCATGCACTCCCTCTGGGTGATACGCGCAGTTTCATATGGGCTTGTGACAGATGTCTGGTCCCTCGGGCCCACAGTACGACCACAAAATTCTTACACCGGCGATGAGGTGCTGATGCTGCGGAGGGATGCGGATTTCACGCGTAGACACAGGTAGAAAAGCGCTCATGCGCAGGGGAGGGCGCTGCGTCAACTCGCTCCGCCTGCCGGGGTGCCGTCAGAAAGTCAACGAGATCAGTGAGGTGGCCTTTCGGATGGTACGGCAGTGATAAACCTGAGGCTTCAGGAGCCTGCGGTGGTGTTTGAAGTGTTGTTCCTTGCTGCGCATTCCCGCCACGTCTCGTAGAAGCGCAGGAAAGTAGGATCAAATGGACCACACTGTAGCCCCGGTTGTCACCACTGAGTGGGTGGAGCGAGAACGAGGGCCGCTGGATATCCTGAATGACCCGTCTTTGAGAGTCTGGATCGCTCGTCGGAAGGTCAAGGATGTGAATTACGGCAAGAGCATGGACCTGGCGACCCGTTTGAAGGGTGTCACCAGATGTAAGTGATTGTTCCAAGAAAGCCCGAGTTCCCTGGATGGCCCGTAGTAGGAGCCGAATGGGTGATTTGACTGGGAGTGACTCCGCAGTCATTTGCAGGAATGCTTGGGTGCCGAGTCACCCATTGACGCGACCGGGAACTGACGCGTGTCTCCGGCCGGGTAATTGAGACACCTGTTCCCACGCGTTAACATTCATACCTCTTATAAGTATACCCCTCTCCCTCCGCCGTCCTCAGTGTAAATCACTTGCTTTGCCTCGTCCGAGTCAATCATCTCTCCATTTTCCCGACCGAGCCAGCATGTCATCTGCCGAGGACGATTTTCCCGAAACCGGAGAGGGCTCGTCCGCTGGCCTCCCCTCATCCAAGAAGCGAAAGGTCCAGCGTGCATGCGATACATGCCGCAGAAAGAAAGGTCCGTACCCTCCCCTGCGCTCGGTTTTTCCCGAGATATCCCAGCCCTGACTTTCACCACGCTTCCAGTCCGCTGTAGGTGATCAGAATGACCCATGCTCACCTCAGCTGATCGGAATTGGTAATCTCGCCCTAGGTGATGGCGGACAGATGCCAGGACAGAGGTGTTCCAACTGCATCACGTATAACTTGGATTGCACATACGTCGAAGCGGCCAAGGTACGTTATCGTTGTTGGTAGTTGTCTAGGCAGCCCCCTGACTCTCTCCTCCCTCAGAAACGTGGTCCCCCCAAAGGGTGCGTCATCTTCCCCCTCAATCACCGGTGCTCATATACGTCATACCCACAGCTATGTAGAAAGCCTCGAAAATCGCCTCGAGAAAATGGAGAAACTCCTGCAGACCGTACGGAACACATTTTACGCTTTACCGACCCCTTTTGAACCGTTATTCTATTTCAGTTATGTCCAGATGCCGACTTCTCACGGGAACTCGGCGGTGCGTTCGACAAGGAAAGCTGGTACAAGGATCGTATAAACGGCAGTAAGCTGGGAACGATGGGTTCCGAACAGCCCCAGAGTGCCGCTGCGAGTGCGGAGAGTAATACCCCGAACGGGGAGGAAGACCTCCACTCCAGCGACGATGAATTCGCCACCATCAGCATTACCGATGAGCTGCGACGACTGTCTATCGACCGTGGAAACACCAGATTCTTCGGAAAATCGAGCGGTGTGGTCCTGATCCAAACTGCCATGGACATGAAGAAGGAATTCAATAACCCTCCTGGAGCGGATTTGTCGAACCAGGCAGAAGGGTCCTCCCAAACAGCGTCCGACCACCTCCGTGCTCGCCGCCCAGAATTCTGGCACTTCGAGCCGGTAAGCGTTTTCCGTTCCCCTACGTATATCGAGCGTCTGTCGCTAAAGGTCCGACAGTGGGTCATCCCCAAACTTGAGGACCCAGAACCACACTACCAGTTCCCAGACCCCGACCTACTCACGAGCCTCGTAGACCTCTACTTCGTAAACATGAACTCTTTCCTGCCCCTCTTACATCGACCCATATTTGAGAAGTCGCTCGCTGACAGTCTCCACCTCCATGACGACGGCTTCGGTGCTGTCGTGCTGCTCGTGGCCGCGGTCGGCGCTCGCTTTTCCGACGATCTCCGTGTAGCGCTACCAGGAACTGATGCTATGCACTCTGCTGGCTGGGCGTGGTTCAACCAAGTACAGATGGTTCGCCGGTCGCTCTTTTCACCTCCGAGTCTCTACGACCTCCAGATATACTGCGTACGCGACCACAACGCCATTCCTTAGGTTTCCCCCATTCTCACATGATTCACGGGATAGTTATCTGCACTCTTCTTACAAGGTTCTTCGGCTCCACAATCATGCTGGACGATTATTGGCATCGGCATTCGCCTAGTGCAGGACGTTGGCGCTCACAGACGAAAGGTCTACGGCAGCAACCTAACCACAGAGGATGAACTCTGGAAACGAGCTTTCTGGTACGACCGATTCCTGAAGGCATCGTAGGTTTCCAAACTGACATGCTGTGTAGGGTTCTGGTGGCTCTAGATCGTGCGGCAAGTTCGGGCCTTGGGCGTCCCTGTGCACTGCAAGATGAAGAGTAGGTTCTGATCGGATGAGCAGCACGAGGCGCCTAATCCTCCCTTTTAATCCTAGTTTCGATCTTGACCTTCCGGTAGAATGCGATGACGAATACTGGTCACCGACGGATCCCAAGGACGCCTTCAAGCAGCCGCCAGGAAAGCCGTCGAAGATGTCCTTCTTCATTGCGTACCTGAAGCTTAGCCAAATCCTGGCGTTCGCGCTCAGAACGATAGTAAGTGACACCATGTGTCGTACCGAGATTTGTTGGCCAATGACCACCAATAGTATTCGATCAACAAGTCAAAGGCGCTGCTTGGATTTGTCGGGCAACAGTGGGAACAGCATATTGTCGCCGAGCTCGATTCTGCTTTGAACAAATGGGTCGATTCTGTACCGGATCATCGTACGTCTTTTGTCGTCCTGCCGATCCTCCCTCTTATTTTCGTACAACACCAGTGCGATGGGACCCGCACCGAGAAGACGCAGAATTTTTCCGTCAATCGGCAATCCTCCACGCCAATTACTACCACCTCCAGATTCTCGTACATCGTCCTTTCATCCCGTCGCCACGAAAACCTTCAACTCTGTCTTTCCCTTCGCTCGCAATCTGCACCAACGCCGCCCGGTCGTGTAGTCACCTGGTCGACTTCTCGAAAGAGAGGCTAGGACCGGTATTGCACCATTTGACGGTAATCCAATCCTATCATGATGGAATTGAGTCATGTCCTGATCGGCTTGCTCCCAGATGCCGATATTCACCTCTGGCATTGTTCTGTTGTTGAACATCTGGGGAGGGAAGCGTTCGGGAATCAATATCAATCCCGTGAAGGAGATGGAGGATGTTCACCGATGCATGAAAGCCCTCAGTCAATCGGAGAAGAGGTACTTTTTTCGCCCTCAGTCAGGCCCAACGCTGATCATGGAGGACGAAGGTGGCACTCCGCTGGAAGACTTTGGGATATCTTGTATGAACTCGTGAGCGTTGGAGATTTGCCACTCCCTCAGGCGAGCCCCAACCCCTCGAACAAACGAGAGCGTGACTCGGACAGTCCTTTGACCGCGGATGTGTCAAATGCAAATACTTCACCGTCCATGGAAGGTTCGCGGATGATCGCTGGTTCCCGTCGTGTCTCCGGCGCGAAGAGGGCGATGCAGGAACGCCCCATGCAACCGATGCACGGGTTCCAGTTACCGATCCACACTCACGATCTGGGGAAGATCCCGCTTCATCCGATAGTTGAGTATCCTGCTGGGCCCGGACCCTCCTCGATGGGTCAGCAGGGACAGGCTGGACAATCAAACCAGGAGCAACCCCTCCAGC
>Ga0307511_10000867_pt1 | contig 32305 bp, 34 predicted proteins | sample 13_EM_MG_FD_200266 | JGI IMG/M metagenome (GOLD analysis project Ga0307511, IMG submission 200266) | Populus trichocarpa ectomycorrhiza microbial communities from riparian zone in the Pacific Northwest, United States - 13_EM | ecosystem: Host-associated > Plants > Roots > Unclassified | place... | reverse complement strand
AGTAAGGCTACTGGGGTCTCCCGAAGTGTCGGGTTGTGGAGTATGTCGTCACACTATGCTCCACACGTAAACACAAAATCCTGTGTGCGTTTTTTCGAAAACGAGCCATCGAATTGCAAGCGGCTGTCACAGCCCTGACTTCGTCCGGGGGCGCTTTGACCGTCAGCTCGGTCGACTCTGAGAATACCCCCTGTATGCAACTTGAAACAAGGCACAAACCGACCCCGGGGAAGCCGAGTCGATTTCCAAATCCTCGCCAACTCATCCCGACGACACCTGGCCCCACGGTTGTGAACAAGCGGTGCTTATGACAGAACTCTCCCCGGAAGTTGACATGCCATGATTGGACTAATCGTGCCCCATTGTTGTCTTCGTCGGGTTTCGACCTTCCCTGGCAATGGTAACATACCAGAATTTGCGAGTGCGACGCAACGGTCTGCATTCCGGACTGGACCCAGTTAGCCCTGGGCTGCGCTTTCAATTCCCGCTGGTGTGCTCCTCCCGGCTTTCGAATCCGCAAGTTCAGCCCGATTGCTCATCGGTTCGAGTGAACAGCTAACTATCCTAACTGAAAAAGATGATCGCGCACGCCCCGCGGACCTTGGACTCTCGACCATTGTGCCTGTGGAACTTGATGCTTCCACGTCTTCCAAAGCACGCCTTCCAAAGCTTTCATTGACTCCGAAATGGCTCTCATGCTCCATACCTCTGGGGAACCGTTTCGTGGATGAGAGCAGAATTACTTCGCCCGGAGATGCTCTGGTTAAAGTACCGACTACTACGCCCTTGGGATCGTCGGTTGGGGGTTCAGTTTTGGGGACGGCGAAGTGCCATCAGGTTCTGTACGGTGAACGACCCTGTTGAGGCCGCAAAGACAACGTATTGCAGGCGATACTCGAAGGCATCTGGTAAAGGAAACCGGACGCAGCAGTAACATTTAGATTCACGGACAGGTTGCGATGGATCGTCAGGTGCTGCCGGATTGCGGACTACGACATCCTCCCAGATGTGAAAGCCTTACATACTCTCCCACCTGACTCGCGCGGCTTATGTTGAGGGTGGCCGATGATTACTCACTAGGAGGTTCCTGTTTCAAGTTTCCATCATGCCGACCCTCTGATATGGTATACTATTGCGTATGATCAACATGTCGCTACTCTGCGCGCGATTTCGTGGCTTTTCAGTTACTTATGTATCAGTGACTGGGATCGTGACTAGGTATAATTCTAACCAAGCGTGGGACCCTCCCCGGGCCGTTTTGATAGCTGTGGGCGATTGTCGGCTCCCAAGTTGTCGGCTCCCAAGCAGTCGATCTTCCCGTGTGTGGCGGATCCGATGATGCGAAAAACACTGGTGGACTGAGAGTACAGTATGTATTGTGACTCTAGGTTGGGCGGAATACGCGGAACGGTGGGTAATTGTATTCTGAAATTATGAACGAGCGTCCCCACGAACGCTGGAGCTCTGACCCTCCGTAGCGGCTCGGAGGGCGTTGCAAACCTTTACCGACCCGAACCAATAGGGTGCGGCACCCTATCAGATTCTGGCGCTAATACACTCAATTCGTACTCCCGTAGTCACAAGGGGCGCTGGGAATTCATTCTCAAGGGTTCCTTTACTGTATTAGGGCCTCGAGGCCTCCAGGCGAGCCGAAAAAGTGTCGGAATCGTCGGTTTGAATTGTATCCCACTCTATTTCCGGACCTGGAATTTGGTATCTCGTGCGGAGAAGCGCTGTCGGCCGATGTCAAACTCACAACGTTACTGCACGTGATGACATCGTGAAAATCGTCCGTGAGTTGGAGCGGCTATCCGAACATCGTGGTCACCTCGAGCCCAAACTACTAGTTCGACCGGAACAAGAAAGCTGTCGATAGCTAGTTCCTTTGTTATCCCTAAACGTACACGTCTAGTGTAGCATTGCCATTTTTGGCGGGACCCTTGACCCTGTGGATCCTTGGGTTGGGAATAGGTGGTCGGCAAGATGGTGGCATTTTCGGCCACTCAACAAGGGAGTGTTGGCCCCCCTGATCGTAACAGTTAAGGTTAGTTATACCCTCCCTTGAAACCTTGGACGTGCGGATGGTGCCGATGTCGTTGAATTCCTCCAAAGACCTGCCATGGCCTCGAGACCTACCTGATGGGTGGCTCGATAACGATAAGCATTGATATACTGCGCAAGTGAATAGTCGTACAAGTATAGCTCATCACCCACTACTGGGGTGGTACGGTGGGGAATGGTCGGAGAACGGGATCGATATGGGAAAGATCCAACGCTGCGCTCGGAGAGGGGGAGCGAAACAGACAAAAAAAGCAGTGTCGTTGAGTCCCGTCCCGAGGTCGTTTACAGCTGGAATCTGGGAATAGCGACTAACCGTGGGGGTACTTCTGCCCTTCCCTCTTCCAGAGGTGCCAGTAATTCCAGTCTGCACCATGCTCAGCCCGACAGCGTGGGGCCAAGCCCGCGAGCGTTGTCTTGCGGATAGGGAACAACAGGTACAGATACATACGAGAAGAAAGCTGTGGTCATACCGATATTGCAGACATGGTAGTCGACGCTGACCGCAGGGGAGACAAACAAATGCAAACACTCCAGGCTTTTATGATCTGCTCGTTGCCTGACTCAACAGAGATAGGAACTGAATGGGCCATTTTCTTGACGTCAACGACAGATCATGTCGATTGCGACTATTGCTCCCGGTAGTGCCAGGATCCTCGGCGGATGTCCATGGACTGTGGGGAACTGCCAGGTCCCTTCAGTCGCGTAAAAAAACGGGTAATGTCCGAACCACGCCACAACGTCGCGGCCACTCCCCAGAAAACAGATCAATAGTGATTTCCAAACGGCAGCTCAGATCCGAGAAGAGCCACGTCTCCAGCTCCACTCAAACCCAAGTACGACAAGCGCCGCCCCGTGCATAATTATTCTATTTTCAGTCAGCGGTCCAAGCTCCGCGAAGGCCGCCAGTAGAGCCCCACTTGATGGGTACTCTCCCGTTTTGGCTCCACCCTGACCGTCTCTCGATTGGACACGGGTCCCATTGAAACGTACTTACAGTGTGGTGTCCGGCACTGTAGAAGGTGAGTTTACGTGAACGTTACCTGATCGGGATGGAACCAAAGCGCGGGGAAAACCGAACCTGCTGCTCGGGGTAACTCTTGGAATAAATTAATAACCATTGGATATTGGATGATGGAGTACCTTCATTTGGGGCGTATTTACCTCCGGTGAACCACCGTTCCCCCAGTTGCTGGGACTCGCAAAAATAAGCAATCAGCTCGTGAGCTGCGGAGCTAGGTGCTAGTGTGCGTCCATGTTCCACGTGTTACATACTTTGCATGCTGGGTACCTCATTCTATGACGGTCGTGGCTTCTGCGTCGCGCTGATTGCCAGACTCGAGTGAATTGTGGGAAGACCGTCACACGTCCATCACACATCTTGATTGTGTACAGCACTGCCTTGAGCGCTGGAACCGCTCCCATACGTAGAGTAGGGTCATGGAAAAGGTTCATTGCGTCTCCCCCCCTCACAACTACTCAGCCTCCTCGACAAGTCCCGCCTCGATTATCCGATCAGCAAATGGGCCTCAAAAAGAGAAAGCCCGGCGACTGTGCAACGAACCCTAACGACGGGGGTTCGCTGCGGTTGGTTGAAGAATTGGATAATGTGCGTGCCCACGCCGCCCTTACCAGCTTGTCGTCAAGAGTTATGTAGGTTCTCGATACACTACACCCCGCCAGCTCTGGATTTCAGAAACGCGTCCGTGTACTAAGGACTACCTGCGGTGACCTGAAGATTCTACCTCGATCCCACGTACTCTCGATTTCCCTTTTGGAGACCAGTAAATGGCCAATCTCCTCGAGAGGCCCTTGCGACGTCTACGAAGGAGTTTTTAATGGTTCGAAGGTTTGTGTAAAGCGTTTACGGATATATTCCAACGGGGAGCCAGAAGCGGCGAAGAAGGTATGTAATCGAGATTGCTACGCCTCCCCCCTCGTTTCTGACAACACGCGTAGGCCTTCTTCAAGGAGGCGGTGGTGTGGAAGCGTTTGGAGCACCCAAATATTGTTCCACTCCTCGGTGTGACCATTACCCCCCTCCAATTGGTGTCTGTCTGGATGCCCGGCGGAGAGCTACTGGGATATATCGAAAGGAACCCGTCTGTCTACCGGCTCAGCCTCGTAGGTTTCCGCTGTGCAACGTTGAATAGTGTACCTACCCACCTCGCTAGGTTTTTGACATCGTTGTCGGTCTCAGCTATCTCCATTCCCACGGTATCATCCATGGAGATCTGAAGGGGGTTCGTGCGAGGTTCTTAAATATCCCCCAAGCGTACTGACCAAATGCCTAGCCCAGCATTCTCGTGGATGAGATGGGTCACGCGCGCCTGACCGACTTCGGTCTTGCCTCTGTCGCTCCAGAATTTGGACCCCCAGAACCCATGTCAGACGACCACCCTGTGAGGTGGGCCGCACCGGAGATTTTGGACAGAGAGCGGCCGGTTAGCAAGAAATCGGACGTTTATTCGTTTGGAATGGTCGTAATAGAGGTACGAGTCCGTGATTTGATTTCAACCGAGTAAGCACTCACCGGCGTAGATTTTCACCGGAAAAGTTCCATTCCCCGATATCAGACCCACCACCGTGGCCGTGGACGTTTTGTCAGGGAACCGACCAGAGCGACCCGCACACCCAAACTTAACTGATGATATTTGGAACCTAACCGAACAGTGCTGGGACCATGACTGGCATCGGCGCCCAGATATCTCAGAAGTCATTTCCCGCTTGCGGATTCCACTCGCTCCCCAATATGACGACGAAATACCGGATGACACAACTCTAGGGAGCGTTCCGCAACGGGAACCATCCCCCGGTGAGCTTCTTTTCATTTCTCTCGATGAGGTGGTATTTAGCAGGATTTGAAGTGTCGCGTTACCAAGCATCCAGGCAAACACCTGGGTTCTGCGGACTCGATCGATTTTTGAAGTTCGGCAAGTCGTCCCACGTATCCCGATCCGCCCCCGCCTACGACTTTGAATCGGAGGAGTACGAAAAGTCCATAGATCCAGGACGTGAGTCTGCGGATCCAGCGGGAAGGAAAGGCCACTGTCTCCCACGGCTCGAAGCACACCCCACACGCAGCTGTTGCAACCGCCCCAACAGCTCAGTGGGGAAACGACGTATGACTGCGACGGATACACAAATTGGTGTTTTCAGGTCTAATTTTTGAATCGGCAGGTGACGGTGTGCCTCCCGCCTGAAACTATGCCGAACGTTGCCCTGTGTCCCCCTTATGCAAGGTACGGGTATCGCAGCGGTCTGAGTTCTTCAACCACTAAGATTTTTCTCAGCGTGATACTCTCTGATCCATATTCGAGAATTGTGTGGTTATGCAGAACGTATGTGTGCCCTCCTCGTAGGGAAGGCACAGTGGTATAACGATCAATGAAGAAATCAATTGTTTCCGTACGGTGAACGAATTGCTGGCTTTTCGTGCATTTTGAAAGCGGATTGACTCGATTGTGAAAGTTTTTCTCGCCTCCCACGCCGTTACTGGAGGTTATGGCGCTGTGCTCGCCGATACCTCGTGTCTCGGAATTTTCACCACAGAACAGAACTCATGGGACTGCGCAAACGCTTCAACGAGGCATAGCTGCCGAAAACTGAGTTCGGGTCTCCCATCACCTGGGAAACAACCAGTGAGGCGAAACCTCCTGAATGATCGGTACCAAGAACGGGGGTGGGAACGGGGACCAAAAGTTGCGGTTATGCCGGCGTGGGTGGGAACCACCACGATGACCGATATCTGATGGTGGTGTGTGAGCTCAACCTCGGGCGAATTACGTGGAGGCCGGAGCTCAAGCGGGCGGCGTTGTGGCGCTCGGAGGTATTGCACCACCGACGCTGTATAAACCATATTGCCGACTGCGTGAGTTTGTCGATGCTGTGATGCTAGCTCTCATATTAGCACCTAGAGGAGCTGTGACCGTGGGGATCGAGCCCACCCACGATGCACCTCGAAGGTCCCCTGACCCGCGAACTCCAAATCCTCGCTGTCCACCACGAATTTACCCGAACGCGCCTCATACAATCACCTCCAATTATCAGGGGTCCTCCCATATCGCGGGGCTGGCACTACGAAAATTGAAACGACTGGGGAATGTTCTGCGTCGGTCACTCAACGGAAGGTAGTGAGAATCGGGTACTGCCGTGACCGCATTTGGAGTAGTTGGTGTTTGGGGAGATGAGAAGCATGCGAACGCTCTTGCCGACCTCACGATACCATCCACGAAGCACGCCAACAATCCGGTTCGACATTCGCCGCTTCCAACATGGCCCGACTTCAAAAAACTAGTCACACGACACGAGCTCCTACCGGTACTTCCGTTCTCATTTCACCGGGGCGATAGAGCGTTGGCCGAGGGTTCCAGAGGAGTAATGGAGTCGGCTGAGTACTTCCACGAGGTAAGCAGGCAGTTCGACGGCAATTCACGATGTTGAATGCTTCAGGTTCGGTTCTCGACGGAGTAGTGATGGATCAGGACGCGCTCTGAAGCGGGCGTGTTTTAGGACGCGATCTTGAGCTTGCGGCAGGTCGTGGGGACTGGAAGACGGAGGATGAAGGTTGCGCCTTGCTGGAAGCTGTCCGACTTGTGCCCGTAAGCCGGCACGCGCTCGCCGCACCTTTGACATACCGCAGCCTCGTCACACGGCCAGCCGTCCCCCGGTGCTTGGTGTTTTCAGCGTGCAGACGCGTCAGACGAATCGGCTGGGTTGTTCGGAGGACGCTTCGTTCATGCTCTTGCTGCCCGTCCGCTCTAGACCCATAGAGATCCGCAGCGTCGGGGGTTTGTCAACTCCCAAGCTCTCAGGTAGATCTCCCCGCATTTTGACCCGCCTTTCAACACTTGGAATTCGAAGTTCAGGGTTAAGGCGACCATTCATCCACCTCCCAACTTCAAGTTGGCGGGCACCCGCGTTCAGGATCGCCGTTCTGGTGTACCGCCACAGCCGGCGCCCAAAGAGACGTGAGCACGTGACACGGATCTCATACCGTACCCTAACACGACCTTATCTATCACCTGTCACCATGGCCACGGCAACTGGACGTTCGGCGAATCATCGCTCAACCGGGCTCAAAGAAAGGATTCAAGAGTTCCTTGACGACAACGACCAGGTCGAGCGCCTCAGGCAAAAAACCGGGTTCCTATCAGAAGCCATTGAAGACCTTATACAAACTATTCAAGAACTCACGTCGGATGAGAGGGCAAGATTTGTGGAAAAACTTGATAAGGTACGCCGCTCAGCTCGCCCTTCGGTTGTTCCCTCCCAACGTTTCCCGTCCGCGCAGCTGTATCCGACCCTCAATGTACAAAACGCCTTGTTCCTGAACGTACTTGGAGAAGTATGCAGCGCTTTCGGCGAGCTACCGACCTCAACCGTGATCTCTGCAGGGCTTGAGAAGAATGGGGACACCCCCGTCACTTCTGGAGGTCTTATGGACGTTTGGTTGGGAGTTCACGACGGCGAGCGAGTGGTTATCAAAGTCTTTCGTGTTTACCCCGACAAAAGCATGAAAGAGGTGGAGAAGGTACGCGTCGAACTCGAAAACGTAAAAGAATCATGGTTTAAGACAGTTATGCAGACCCTACGGAGGCGAGTGGTAGTGTGGAAGAGGCTCAAACACCCAAACGTCAACACCTTCCGAGGGACGACTGCGGACGGTACCCGACTGGCGCTTGTCTATGAACGGGCAGAAAACGATAACATCATGAAGTACTTGAAGTTGCAACCAAATGCACCGCGGTTGACTTTGGTACTTGCCCTCTTCCCGACCAGAGTCAACTATCTAACGCGGTTTTTTGGTAACAGCTGTTTGAGATCGCGAAGGGACTGCAGTACCTGCACTCGTTGAGCGTCCCTCATGGGAATCTCAAAGGGGTAAGTCACGTCACACCCACTCGCCGCGTAAATCAACTCAAACATACGCCTACAGGCAAATGTCCTCATTGACGGAGATGGCCACGTTCGGCTGTCCGATTACGGGCTCTCCCTCTTTAACTCCAACATCGAGCTTACGGCAGCTGAGTCCACCGCTGGAAATACGGTGTGGCTTGCTCCGGAAATCGTCGGACGCGGGACTGTCGTCGAGTCGAAACCTGCCGACGTTTTTGCGCTCGCGATGTTGGCGCTCGAGATCTTCACCGGAAATCTCCCGTTCGGAGAGCAGGGTCCCACAAAGGTTGCGAGCCGGATACGTAGAGGAGAGCGGCCGCAATTTCCGCAGAACGCCGAGGAGATGGGGCTCACCGTCCAGATCCAGAAGTTCCTCGAAAGGTGTTGGCGCCAGGATCCAGAAGAACGACCCACGATTGACGAGGTCGTGAGTACGTTGGACTCTTTCCTTGGAGACGACGAGTCGGTACGGAGACCCTCGGTCGACCAGAACCCCGGCAAGCCCGCTCCCGACGAGCCCGACGAACCTCAACCAATCCATCCAGGTAAGCAACCCTCGTCCTCCACTGACATCGCCAGCTCACCGGCGTGACGCGTGACGATGTTTAGAACCCTCGGGTAAAAGGAAATCCTGGAGGAAGCTCTTTCGTAGATTGAGCTGCTCCGGATAGCTTGGGCCTGGTGCCCGATGAATCCACTGTACCGCGTCCCCAGAACACCACTACATTCTGCCACCAGGATCTATAATGCCTTATTTTACGATTAACAAATACTATAAAAAGCACATAACGTACCTGGGAAAGGAGGATGTATATTACGAAAGAAATATTAACGTTCTGGAGTTTCTGAAAGAGCTACGGATACCTACCCCTTCGTTTGGGACGTGTATCGGTTTCAGGGTCTCCTTCGTTGAACTAAGTCACCTCAATAACTCTGACCACCGTTCTAAGCCCGCCGCCACCGATTCGACCTCGGCAGCCGTCTGAAGAAGGTACTGTTCAGAGCGTTCGGTAGATCTCAGTGGGGGTCTTTGAAGTGGTGATGTCAGGGGTGGCTGCGCGTGGCGCGGGATGGACGTACCACAGAGCGTTCCCTTACTTCGAGGTCGGGAGGTGGAAATGTGGTGGCTAGTATCATAGCCGGTAATAGGATGGCACCGGGGAGAAGGGGTGGGGAGAAAAGGAGGATGGTGACCAGCTACGTAAGCCACCACTTGGATTCAACTTGAAACCGGTCTGCTGACACCCAGATTGTAAACATCCACTGGTGACCCAGACTTGCGTGATGGATCAGCGGGTTTATACCCTCCCCGGCACGTCCTAATTCATGGACTGGGGAGAATGATGTAAACCAATCCACCCGACCTCGGACGTTCCCCATAGGTTTGGAGCTGGACTCAACGGGGGAACATCACGGGGATGATTGGAGATGAGCGTCAGTAGGGTCGTATGTCGTTTCGCCGACAGCGGGGGTCTGGGGATATGGGGGTCATCAAAGCCGTTGGCCGCCACTCGATCAATTTGTGAGCGCCTTTGCGTGCCAGACCATGCGAAAGGCTTGGTGAGGAACCACCGCGCGCCTTCGCGGGACCACCTACCGGAATTATACGGAGGTTCAAGGCTTTGCATTGGCCCACTGACCTGCAAAGAGTGAGGGAATTTGTAGGGAACAGGACCAGAGGCGCATAGAGCGGGGTGATCGGGGTTTGAAATTTGAAAAGCGGCAAGCTCGTGAGCCCGGAGTCGCTCGGACTTATATCGCCTCTACATTCTTATCATCCGGTCAGGTCACTCACAGCGGATGCGTTCCCCTTGGCTTTTATAACGTGGCTCTGACGCGTTGTATCTTCCGGGTCACCTGCAACTTGCGACGGGATGTGGATGCATGGTCTCCGGAACCCCACCCGCCAGGTTCGAGAGGCTTTTCCTGTTCTAATTCACCGTCCCGCTAATTCAACGTCCTGTCCCATGTCCACTCCAGCCGGTGCTATTACTCACGGCGCGGAGGTTATCTACCATCTTCTAGGGGGTTACCCTTGACACCTGTCCTGGAGAATCCGATTCATCGACCCTGCTGGATGACAAGATGGTGCCGATCTCACGCCTTCGGATACCCTAAGAGCGCCCAGCTGCCGCAACCCTTCGGACAAAGATTGCGGGGTATCGACAAGTGTTGCGATTGAACCACGGCATGGGAAACTGACGGTTTGGAGGTTTTATGTACTACGCCCCAACGAGCGGATCCAGACCAGCCGATACGGGGATCTATAAGCTATCCTACGTGAGTGTGGTTCACTCGCGGACCAATGTTTCCTTTCCCATCGATGGGCTAATCTCATTCAACGCTAATCCCATTCAACCACAGCTCCCCAAACCGCATGTGCTCCTCGCGGATGTATTGAGGTAGATGTTACATATTAACTGCGGGGAATCTCAACCGACTGATGTGCGAAGGCTATCCCCATGTCCTCATCCAATCCTTTGCAACAACTCCAGGATCTCGACGGGTCCTCCACCGAGTTCCCTGACAAACTTACCGATATCCTCCTCACGGAGGGCTGGATAGATCAAGTTCAAAATCTACCACCTGAAGGTTTGGGAGAGCTCGTTGATCGCTTGGATAACGTCTGTGTGTAAATCACCTTCACCCGTTCTTTACTGATCAGCAATGAAGGCCCTCAACTCCCTCGACCCCATCACTCACGCCTTCTGTCACTGTTTGTTCGAACTCCGAAGGATCTGTGGTATCCGCAGGATCCTGCCAACATCGCATATACTCTCGCGTGCTCCTTCGGGTGTGAGCAACACTCCGGTCAACTCTGGAACTTCGGCCAATATACACGAGGGGACTCTCGGCGGTTCAAAGGTTTGCGTTAAAAGGGTGAGGATTTATTCCGAAGATAACCCAGAGAGAGACAAGGTACTGTATCTTTATCATTTTTTCCGGGTTCCCGCTTCTTAAGGTGCCATACAGAGGTTCTATCACGAGGCTATCGTGTGGAAGCGCACGAGCCATCCGAACATTGTTGAATTCTATGGCGCCACGCTCGACCCTCCCCAGCTCATCTCGGATTGGATGAGGGATCTCGTGGGGTTTGTAAAGGAGCATCCGAAAGCAAACCGACTCGGTCTCGTGCGTTTCCCCCCGCTGCACGAATGGAGCTCTCGAGTCCTCACCAGTCCACTAGCTGTACGATGTCGCTGAGGGTCTGAACTACCTACACTCCTGTAACGTGGTTCATGGGAGTATCAAGGGAGGTGTTACCACACATTAATAGGTACAAATAACCTAACCGATGTCGTACAGATGAACATTCTAGTGGACCAATTTCGTCGGGCACGGATCACAGATTTCTCCCTCGCCACGGTTGATTACAGCCAGTGTTCAACCTGCGGTGCTGCGGAAGTCCACAGCGACACGCGTTGGACAGCACCAGAAGTCTTGGAGCGGACTCAGCCATTCACCAAGGAAGCAGATGTCTTCTCTTTCGCAATGGTTGTGGTCGAGGTGAGTCGTCACGCATATCGCGCACCAACCTCTGGTTAACCAGATCTTCGTCTCGATGAAGGTCTTTGCTGGTAAAAACCCATTCGAAAACTCTCACCCCATTGCACAGAGAGTAAAAATAATAGAGGGGGGACGTCCGCCACGCCCGGTTAACCCATCCCTGACCGATGACGTGTGGGCATTAGTGAGACGGTGCTGGGACCAGGAGCCTCAGTTACGCCCAGGGATGAGAAGCGTGCTTCAAGACCTAGCCTCGAGTCTGCTCCGGAGTCTTTACCAGTCTCCCAAGTCCTCTCCTGAATTTCAAGTCGCTCTCGGCCAATTCTACGATAGCACAGAAAGCAAGACCTGCCTGAGCCGCTTGGACGCCATCGAGTTGAAGAAGTTCGTCACCTTCCTGGATGATGTAAGGCAACTGTTTGCCCTTTTTCACCCCAACCTCGGTCATGACTATTCTTGTTCAGATACTACGGAACAAGGGGTCAACGGAAGAGTTACTACAACAAACCCGAAACAACCTGCAGGCGGTGTTTGATGATTGGATTATACCCCCAAAACCCCATCCAATTCACCACGAATTTTCCAAATTAACCGCTGACCCGTATGCGGTGAGCGAATACGCTCAAGCGTGGAGGGGGACATTCAACTCCGGGAAGCCGGGTGGTCGCCCAACGGACGCGTGTCTCAAGTTGATCAAGATAGAGAAGGTTCACGAGGTGATAACGAGCCTTCGCCCTTGACCCGGGCAACGCGTTGGCTAATATCATTCAGGAATTCCATGGGGATGTCGCGGTGTGGGCAAAGTTAAATCACCAGAACATCCTCATGTGTTTTGGCGTGATGATTGATCCGCTCCAAATTGTGACGGAGTGGATGCAAAACGGGGAAGCCATGAGATATGTACAGGAGCACCTGGACGCTGATCGTGTTCTTTTGGTAAGCTCCCTCACCGTCCACACCTGAGAGCGAATTTTAACACCCTCTCACAAACGTAGTTGACCGGGGTCGCTAAGGGCCTGGATTATCTCCATTCGCGCGGGGTGATCCACGGAAACTTGAAGCAGGTCAGTTATCCCAACTGTACGCCTCTCCCAGTTCTCATGATGTTCATAAAGCAAAACATCCTTGTGGATTCCGCAGGCCAAGCCCGCCTCTCGGATATTGGGTTTTCCAAGCTCGTACATACTGGGGAATTGGGATTTGGTTGGGCCAATATCGGCCCCGATGGCTGCCGATGGGCGGCACCAGAGAGTTTTCAGGACGGCAGACTCTCCAAACAATCTGATGTATTCACCTATGGTTTTGTCGCCGCCGAGGTGCGCCCTCCCTACCGTTGCCTTATACCACCGTAACCAACCCTGCCCAGATATTTACGGGAGATTTGATCTGGGAGGGGATTGACGTAACAGAACTGAGGTCCAAGATTCTTCTTGGCGCCCGCCCACGTAGTCCAGAAGGCAAGAAGAAGCCCGCCTTTACCGCATACTTATGGAGGATATTTGCAAAATGCTGGGGAAACGAACCGGGTGACCGCATTTCGGTCTCTAAGGTTCTCGAGCTCTTACAATATCTGTGGGTCATGAACTCTCCTGGGTCACTTCTTTCTGCTGAACCGCTGTAAACAAGCCCTCAGAAGGGCTCTGGCGCCTCACCCACCTTGGAAAGGGTCACGCCCCAAGAGCAATACCAGCCCAGCCAGGACAATATTGACGAATTAGACAAGGGAGGTCGCCAACTGCTTTCGATTCCATCATCCAGGCTTACTGATGACCACAGATATTGGAAACAAACATGGTGTTCCCCAGAGAGAGACCCGAGTTTTTCAACAATCTGTGCAAGATGTGTTACCGCCAACGCAGCCTTCCCAAATCGATGGTCATCACGGACCTCCCGGATTTATCCGAAATCCCTCATTGTGGTGGAGGTTCTGCGGACGTGTACCAATGCGAATATGCTGGGCATCGGGTTGCCGTTAAGGTCATTCGATACTATCTCTCACACGATCGCGACCGTGAACAGAGTGTGAGTACCGTTTCGCACGCCCTGCCGAAAAAAACCAGCTGACCCCGACACTCACAGAAATTCTGTCGAGAAGCCGTCACATGGAGGCACCTACGCCACCCGAACGTTATGCCGTTGCTCGGCGCAACGTTGGACACCCAGACGCCTAGGTTCACGCTGGCGTCAGAATGGATGGATAACGGTAATATCAACGACTTCATCGAGAACCACAGAGAAGTGAATCGAATCCAGCTTGTAAGCTACCACATCTGCGTTTGCAAGTACTGGCATGACCGGTTTCCAAAGTTGATAGACGCCGCGCACGGGTTGGAGTATCTTCATAACCTACACATCGCCCACGGGGACCTGAAGGGAGTGCGTTAATTCGGTTCCTACTCTCCAGTCACCCGTTAACCGATTACTCAGGGGAATATCCTGATCAACAACGACAATCGCGCTTGCCTTACGGATTTCGGATTCACAGCTATTGTCTCTGTGCCACGTCGTGTTGCCGCGGATCCATCCCTGTTAACTAAGCCTTCCAAACTATCGATCAACTCCAAAGCGTCTCTCGTACCCCACAGTAAGGGGGGAACCTTTCTATGGATGAGCCCAGAATTACTGGATCCGGAGCGGTTCGGGTTGAGCAACGAAGATTACCGCCCAACGAAACAAGCCGACTGTTACGCACTTGGAATGGTTGTATATGAGGTCTGTCTTCACTCGATCGCAGTCGAGTTCTGGATTGACAAGGCGTCAGGTCCTGTGCGGTAAACAGCCCTATTGGGATCACGAGGGCAATAAATTGCAGGCTGCAGTCAATGGCGTCCCACCGAGGAAACCAGATGCAGCGCCAACGCTTGGATTCACCGATGGGTTGTGGTGGACCCTGGAGTGCTGCTGGATGACCGATCGTGACATACGACCAGACGTAGAAACCGTGCTCTCCCAGTTGACCCACGCCGCTTGGGCCTGGGACAGGAGGTTGTGGCTGGGGGATTCCATCTTGAATAACTAGAATCTATCTATCACGCATGTATGAACCAACTATCGTAACAGCGTCCGGGCAGAATCGCGTAGGTACCGACTGATTCTCCAATATATGTTGGCTCGTCGTGGCTGTCTAGAGGGTATGGTGAACCCCAACGAGGTCCCCATCCCTTGCAAGGGGATCCTCCGTCACCCGCTTTCCATCGGGTCGGCTCCGATTTGGGTTTGCAAGAGCCGACCGGACCACGCTGCGTGCTATAACAGGTGCTACCTCCACCACGGTCTGGTGTTCTAGTTCCGTTTTTGTCTTCGGAACTAGTGAAAGCTGAAATTTCAGCTTTCACTGAAAGCCCCGCGCCTTGTTTTTTTTTTCTACCTGTCTCCGTGCTCGGGGAAGGATCTAGAAAAATATGCGCGGTCATACGTCATCACTCGGAAGCAGATTTCAATTGTGCTGGCTTTCGTGGGGTGCCAATAGGTTTGCCGCGATCCTGCTGCCTTTCGTGGCTTTTAGCTACCGTGACCTTCGGTGGGTTCACTGGTCGTGAAATTTGTGGAATTCCTGGTGAGGCATCCAGACCAACCCCATACCATCTCCATTCCGTGATGGCAGGTAGGGTCGTAACGTGACGTGAGACCTGGGTTACCTGGTTCCAGCTCCGCGCTCGGCCACCTTACTTCCGATTCATCGGTGGGTACGTGCATCCCCCAGGTACCCCTAATACACGCGCGCCGGGCGCTGAGAACAAGTATTCCCTATATGGCGGTCTGACAAATCCGACTTTATGATCACTATGTAAAGTGGGGGAAATTGAAAAGGACACGTTCGCTCGGATGATGTTCGCCAGTACGCGGGGTGTTCATTTTCGGAGATCCGCTCGGGTCTGACCGGGCCACGCCGATATGAGGTGTTGAGGATTGTCCCGTACAGATCCTAGCAACCGGGAATTTGACCCTCATTGTCGCCACCGGTTCATCCCGGCAGCTCAGTCATTTACTGAGGCTGTACTTTGGTATTCCCCATTCGGAACTCCGACTTATCCACTTCAACCAGGTTGCACGATAAGCATTCAATCCGAAGCACAACTCGGCTGTGCAGAGCATTTGGGGGACTTGCGACTAATACTGTAAGTCATGTGCATGAGGGGTTGACAGAAAGCATCTAGCCTGAAATGGGAATGGTATCTTGGCTACCACCTGGAGCCTCATAGTCCCGGGCTTATGCAAAAACCATCCAATCAATAAGTAGTGGATGCACAGTATATATAGGTAGCTGGTTCCCATTCCCCGAAGTCATTGCCTCGCTAAAGGACGTCTCCCATGGATCCCCTGCACCAATTCCGTAACCTTGACCGGCTCACAGACCAGTCCTCACCGGAGTTCGCCGATCAACTAACGAGTCTTCTCCTCGAGCGAGGGTTCAAAGATCGTGTCAAAAGCCTCCAGGATCACGATTCTGAATGGCTGGTTGAGTACCTGGACAACGTACGTATCCCCGTTATCTTAATCAATTCACCGCCGAAGCTGGTGCAGGCCCTCAATATTCTCTACCCTGCCAGCCCTGCATCGTTCCGGAAATGCCTGCGTGAACTAAGGGCAATATGTGGAAGTCGAAAGATTTTACCCCAATCGTGCATGTTTCCGGGCTCTTCCCCGAACACTGTTGGCTGGCCGATCGCTTCCAAAGGTTCCTGCGATATGTATGAGGGGTCCCTTGGTGACGTGAAAGTTTGCGTCGTGCGACTAAGAGTTTACTCCAACGGGGGGCCAGAGACTGCAAAGAGTGTAGGCAATCGACGTCATTACAATTCTACACTGGCCACTAACCAAACGCATAGGCCTTCTTCCAGGAAGCCGTTCTGTGGAAACGTTTGGAGCACCCAAACATCGTCCCGCTCCTTGGCGTTACCGTCAACCCCTTCCAATTGGTTTCGGTTTGGATGGCCGGTGGAGAGTTAGTGGAATACATCGAAAGGAACCCGTCTGCCGATCGGCTCAGCCTTGTAGGTTCCGCACCGTACTATGCTGGATAGCGGCCTTACCCTCCTCAGGTATCTGATGTTGCAGATGGTCTTAGCTACCTCCACTCCCGTGGTGTCATTCACGGAGATCTTAAAGGGGTGGGTGAAGGTCTAGAGGCATCCCCCAAACGTACTGATCGGTGTATTAGCCCAGCGTTCTCGTAGACGACACTGGCCGCGCGCGCCTGACCGATTTTGGGCTCGCCGCCGTTGTCTCAGACGTTCGGACCACCGAGCCCATCACAGACGGCCATGCGGTGCGTTGGGCTGCACCTGAGATTTTAGACAGGGAACGACCGGTCACCAAGGAATCGGACGTCTATTCGTTTGCGATGGTTGCTATCGAGGTATGGGCCCGTTATCTCACCCTATTAGGCTGCATCGCTCATCGACACAAGGCGTTCACAGGAAAGGCGCCATTTTATGACAGTACCCCTACTTCGGCGGCGGTTGGCGTTCTATCTGGGAACCGACCAGGGCGGCCAGCGCACCCGAGCGTAACCGACGATCTGTGGAATATGATCAAACGGTGTTGGAACAGGGAGCCAGAGCGGCGTCCGGATATTTCACAGGTGGTTTCCTGTTTACGGGCTACTTCCCTGCGGCGCGGTTCTGCGGATACGAGTGACAGCCATACAACGGACGACACATCCCTCTCAAACTTTACGCGAAGGAAAGGTTTTTGGTTCTTGAGACACAAAGCCCGTCAGCAGCCTACGCACAGCTCGCCGGAGAAGCAGGGTCAGTGTGCATAGAGTTCAGGGTTTTGGTTCGGGGTTTAATGGCTCTCGTAGACGAGGCCCTGACGCACGATGGCGCGTCTTCCATCTCAACACAGGCCGAGAATTGTTCCGTAGCTTTCGCGAGCTCCCAGGCGCAGCGTACGATTGGCTGCTATCGGCGATTCTTCGACCACTGACAAATTCCTTAGTGTCGTGTTTTCCCCAACGCTTATTCAAGAAGCGTGCAATTCCGTAGAATATTGGCTATGGTATCCCGGAGGGGATGCGGGTGTGACGACCGTCGGACAGAGGGATTTCTCCCTGTGGCGAAACAATCTGCCAACTCGTGGTATGCTTGGAAAAGTGGTTTTGGCATATTCATCGTGGGGTCTCAGCCACCAGCGTTTCTCATGGCCCGTTCTACCGCCGGAATTTAGTAATTTTAGAGTATTAGGAATCCACCAACGACAGGGTCCATACATACGACTACACTGTCCAAATGTTACGATGACGGAAATTGTGGCTACTAAAACTGAATGCAGTGTTTAAGGCTTCCATTGGCTATCGACAGAGCCCCTCCCTCGAAGTGATCGAGTTGAAGAATGAAGCGGGGGATAACGATGGTCTTGCTTGGCTGGGGGAAATGTGTAGTCATGTTAGCGGTCTGGGGGGAAAGTGTAGCCATATTGGCGGTGAGGGGAAGTGGTAGGCGTGGAGCGTCTCTCGCCCATGAGAGTCTCTTACGCACCCGATGCAGTTGCATTCCTTCATCATGGCTTTGACCTGTTACTAATACATAACAGCACGCTCACCTGGTAGGAGGCCCGTTTACGTCTTCGTGGCTTGTAGCTCCGTCACTTACTGCGGTAGCGACGGTGGAGACCGACTGGTTCCGCTCGTTTTGGGGCAGTCTCCAAAGGGTGTTTGTATGGACTCTACCATTAGAAGCGGTGTTTCATCTCCGAAGAAAGTAGTGCAACAAGAATCGGGGGTGCGCAATTCCCTCCAAACGTCCTCAAGGTCGTAGGGTGGGGGATCCGAGAGTGGAGCGGTCGGTACACCTATTCCACACGTGGGGGTGGATTCCAGGGGGCATTTGGCACTGTAGTGGGGTGACCGACCCCAGCGGTCATCGCTAGGCTTGGCGCTGCCGTCCCGTTACAGGGTCACCCGTGTTAATACAGCGTTCCATGTGAAAATCGGAGGCCATCTCGGTGCGCATCATGTTCGGATGTAACCACATGCTGGGGCGGTCGGATCTCTTCGAGTTGCCACAAGGCAGGAGACTCAATTTCCGTGCTTTGTACTTCGCAACGAGGTACAAAAAGGTTGTGATATAGCCGGTATCCCAGTGGACACGCCGGTATCGATCATGGAATTCAGACGGCCTGCCGGGGCGACGGAATTGTTGTAGCGCTACGGGATTTGATGAGGACACGAGGGGTACACTTCTTCCTCCCCGGGCCCCACCCTGCCCGCCAGAGTTCGGGTTGGGGTGAGGGGGTACGTAAAACGACCTTTTCTGTCTGGAAGGCAGAGTTAAGTTCACTACACGCGATAGGTTGATTTATGTCTGGTTATGGAACAATATAAGCGCTAGCCAGCCGTGCAGAACTTTCAACGCTTCCGACTTGTTTAGGTGGAAGCCGGTAGTAAACGATTCGGGTCTGGTTTCTTTGGACTCATTGGTAAACCTTAACGAGCTCAATAGATGCTCACCTTTTGTCCCTGGTGAAGGTTTGCGGAGCATTTGGGATTTGCTGCGCATCCAGAAACCAGGGGCTTTCACTCTATCCCGGTCGCCATTGCAACGTTGAGGTGAAAACACGGGGCAAGGGCGTGGTGGCGAAGGCCCCTGGACCGAAACGCCGACCCCTCAGTTAATGCAGTCAATGTGACAACGGTGGAAGTGTTCATGCGAGTATGGAGTTGCGAGGACATACGATCGCTAGCGCAGCAGAACGCACATACACGTCGGTGATAGGTGGGGGCAACTGAAACCTTCGGGATGTTTAGTGTGGTTACATTGGAGGCCTGGCACTACCGTGACGGGGCGCCGCCGTATTTCCGTTCGAGGTTGCCACGTCATCAGCTGGAGAAGGAAGCGATAGTTCTCGAATTGAGACTGTCATTCGAGAAGCACGTTGACTCCGGTACCTGTCACACAACCACCAGCTCCTCCTAGCCTCGATGTCGAAAACTCGCTCAACGACGCGAGTTCCTACTCCCCGTCCCCCTCCCGACGGGCAGACGCGGTAGAGCGCTGACCTAGGGATCCAGGGAGAAGGAGGACGTAGGTATTGTCAGACACATCAACGAGGTGAGCAGTTTCGTGACGATTCCAACATCTAGTTCTCAATATCGTAGAAACGAGATAGGACACACTCCGAGGCGGTAGGATTTGGGGACATGGACCTCGAGCAGGCAGAGAGGGCACGAAGACCGGGAGTGGACACTCCCACCTGAGAGACATTCCTCGTGGCACGCAAGCGTCGCCAAACCACACCTCTAACACGCCCCAGGGTCGCAATTTAGCCAGGGGCACAGAGGTGCCTTGGTTCAAAACAGTCTTAAGGTACACGCCGGGGATGTCAGGAAAGTTTGTTGTCGCGAGGCACATCTGATCCATCGGTGCTACTCGCCGGCTGTCGTCCGCTTCGGGTGCGGTGTTTTGAGAACTGGTCAGTTTTCTCACACAGAATAATTCTGTGTCATCGAAATCTTTCCCCTCCTCTCTCCTCGCCCGGAACCAAATGGCCTGGCCCAAACTCCATCGACGCGCAACCCCTAAGCCTCCAGTGTTCTGGGTGGCTGCCATCGGGCACAACCGGCGGCAGGCCATGCCTAGCACAGCCTCAGATCACGTGGAAGGCCTAAAACCTAATCCATGAGCCGATTCTCTTTTCCTCTGGACCTACGGAATCGTCGACCCTCCACTATGTCTTCAACGGCCGAGAACCTCGCGTGTCACACTCTGGTTCAGATTCAGGCGCTACTCGGTCCCCACGTGCAGATTGGACAGCTGAGTCAAGATACCGGACTTTTGTTGGCGAGGGACGACCTTATACAACACGTTGGCGAGATTAGCCCAAAGGATCAGGAAAGGCTCGTTGACAGAGTTGATCAGGTGTGTTTCAAGATAGTCCCCCCCTTCTCCTGTCATCTTTTCACACTGGACACGTTTAGGTGTACACGACCGTCGACGCACGAAACGCAAAGTGCTTGCTCTTGTTCGGAACCCTCTGCAGTACAACCAAGCGACTCCCTGGTTCGACCGTACTCTCCGCGGGACTTGAAAGATGCGGTGGCCTCGCCGTCGCGTCCGGAGCACTAGCCGATGTATGGAGAGGAAAGTACCAAGACACTCAAGTGGCCATCAAAGCCTTACGCACCTATTCCCATCTTGAGACGGCGAAAGAGGTACGGATTGAATGCGTATGAGTGGACCCTTTTTAAACTCATCGTGCAGATACTGTGGAAATTTGTGCCTATGTGGAAGAAATTTGATCACCCAAGTATCGTCACGTTTCGGGGTGTGAACATGGAAATATTTCCGCTTGCACTTGTTTACGACTGGGCCGGGAACAACAACATCATCCGCTACCTGGAGTCGCACCCTGGGGCCCCACGACGAGCATTGGTATGACTAATGATCTTCACGCCATGACATCATACACCTAACCGCCTCTTCGGTTACAGTTATTGCAAGCTGCGGAGGGTCTACAATATTTTCACTCGTTCGATATTCCCCATGGGAATCTCAAAGGGGTGAGCCGTCATTGCATGTGCCAACCGTCACCGCTGGTCTCACGTTCCGCAGACCAACATTCTCGTTGACGAATCCGGCCACGCGTTGTTGACGGATTACGGGTTGGCATCCTTGGGCGTCAGTCCCAGCGTCACGTCGACCTCGTCCACCGCTGGGAACCCGAGGTGGCTCGCTCCGGAGATTATCAACCCCCCTCACGGTGGGGTAACCGTGGCGTCCAAAGCTGCCGACGTTTTCGCATTTGGGATGGTGGTCGCCGAGGTCATGACGGGTAAACTACCGTTCGAAGAAATGAGCGATTCAGGGGCGGCTCACCGGATACTGAAAGGAGAAAGACCGGAGCTGCCTCAGTACACCGAAGTTAATGGGCTTACCCCACAGTTGCGGGAATTCGTCCAGAGGTGCTGGCATCAAGACCCCACGAAGCGACCGACAATCTACGAGGTCGTAGCGACGTGGAAGGCTCTTGGTGGGGAAGTGTGCGTGGAAAGAAGGTCAGACGACGGGGATTATGACGGGGTCGTTCCTGGAACAGGCGATCTACCTGACGAGCGCATCGATGAGTTTCAACCGGCGCCACCGCCAGCAGAAATCGAAAGACAACAGGCTCCCCCGAGTAAGTATCTCTTGTCTAGCCTAAACGTCGTCGACTTATAAACATGACGTGTGGCGACGTTTAGACCCTCGAAGGACGAGAAATTTCCTGAAGAAGTTACTCCGGCTCCCTTACCGGATCGCATTGCGACTCAAGGCTCAGACTTAGAATTTCGGGAACCCACTTCCCTCTCGCATTTTTCCATGTCACCAGCCCCGCTTGCATCGGCGTGGGTGACTACTTCCTCCCGGCGTTCACCACCTTTCCAGCGTGGTGGGCCGAGCCGGAGGAACACGATACCCCACGATACCTCACCTCCTGTACCCCGGCAGGTTCAGGGCCCTTGCGCCTTAGGAACCCATTGTCCTCCACCCTCATAACGCTCCACATATTATTCTCCCCGATCTATCAATATATCATGGCCTATAGTCCGTACTACCTCACGATCAGCAAATTTAAATATAACACGAAGACATGTATGTAACATAGTTAGAAACAAGGTGTTTTACTGGCGGAAGAGGGACGACCAGACTTTCTGGGGGCACAACACATGCGGGCCGCCCACCTGCTACCGAAGTTGCAATCTGACGCTGATGGGACGAAGTTCAGGGTCGCAGGTCCCCTGGAGTTACATATGTGGGCGAATCGTAACTAATGCATCGCGCCGAACTAGGTCCAAATCACGGACGAGCCCAAGAGCGAACGTGCAGGACTCGGGGACTTGTCCTGGTCAAGGTGGGCAACTTCGAATTCGGCGTACGGTTGTCCCTGTTTTCCGTGGCTCCGGGCCGATCTAATTCCGTCCTCACGAGGGGGTTGCAGAAAATCTTCCCCGCCCCGGTCTCAGCACGACTGTTGTCGAGGCCACTACTGTCGCCGCCCGAAACAGTATTTACTTGGAGATCAGGAAGAAGTTCTGAACGCTTGTCTTGTCCGGCGTGCCAGGGGATCACGAAAGTAAAATGGCTCCTTGTTGTACTCACCCGCGTTCCCTCGGTTTCTCTTCCAACGTCACGGTGCGAGGACCGTCCTGAGCTTCGTTCACCTACGTTTATTTTGGGACCATCTGGCACGTGACCTGGCCTGGACGTAGCTGACCTTCTCCGCCAACGACGCGGCAGCATTTCTATTCTGCTTCTGTTCCTTTCCTTTACCCCAGACGTATTATCCCAAAATCATCCCGCCCACATACGACTATGGACGCCCCTACTAGTTGGGAGATTACAAAAGGTAAGACGATCGCCCTCGGTTTAACCCGCCAGCGTGCTCATCCATGCTGCTTAGCGGACGCGATCAAGCACTTCCCTGAACTCGCCGAACTGTTCAAGGAGAACCAACGCCGTTTGGAGGCCGTCGATCGAGCGCTCGCCGAGCGGGAAATCGCTGTCCAGGCGTTCAAAGAGGCACTCGAGAAGTCTCGCAAAGCCACAAACTCTCCCGCTCAGAATCCCCACGATGTGCGTAACTTACTCATGGGTCGAAACCCAGGCAACCCAGCTATCCTCCTGCTCACACCTTCTTGACTAACAGGGGTAGGGTGTCAGATATGACCACGTGTCAAGGGATTGTTGGGTGGATGTATTGGCCACAAAGTACCATGATACAGGTCACGGAGTAAGATACAAGTCACGGAGTATAAACTGCTTGACGACACCTGTGTCTTATCACAACCTCCTTGTAATCTCAAGCCTGCATCCCTCAAGACCACCATTACCAGCTTCGCCTGACCAAGTCCGCTACCCCTCCCCTCGCCATCTCCGGTAACAAACCATACACAGAACTGTTCTGATCATTTCCACCTTTCCCTGGGTAATACAGGGCCATTGTGCGAATCGAGTGTAATCTCCAGAGTTGTACAAGGAGGCGGTCCAGCTCCAACCACTGTTCATGGATGGCCCCCCCGATCGCAAGCCTAACGCTGGCAGAGTTGGTACGATTGGGGGCGGGATCGTAGTGTACGTCGGGCACGTAAAGTGTGATTTGAAGATTTTGGTGGTTGGGTGTTATGGTTTGGAGTGTCGTCAGGACCTGTTTGGCGTTCAGGCTTCTGCACATAAACACTACACTTTTGAGTCTTGTCGCCTTCGAAAGGTCGACGAAGACCAACCTCGGCCGGTCTGGAATAGAGATAAGTTATCAGCGCTAACGGAGGTGGTAGAATGGGCATACCAAGGGTGTTACAAGTAATATTGAGATATTCCAGGGTACGAGAGCATCTCCCCACCAAAGCTGATGCCGACGATGGATCTTCCTCATGGCTCCATATCAGATCGAGCTTCCGGAAGTGGATGCCGCCCGGTAGGGACAACAATTGACGTGTGATGGTTCCCATCCCCACCTTCAAGAAAAGGCGAAGAGTCCCAGAAAAAGTGGGTGGACTCGAAGGCTGGGCGATGGTCACCCACCCATCGGGGACTGTATTGATCGGTGTACCGTAAGTGGCCACAGTCAGGTCGTCGAGGAGGGGGAATGAAAGGATGAGGTTAAAAATCCGTAAAGATGGAAGACCGGTAAAGGATACATGGAGAGATTTGAGGGCGGGTGAGAATCCGTGGAGCGGGACGAGAGAGATCGCCAACCTGTTGGCGTACGCGACAGTACTCCCTAGCACCAACTGTGTGACATGAGAGAAGCCACTGATCCAACTCCCAGCTCTCGCATCCGCAGCCGTGAAGACATAGGGAAAGGAGATTACCAGAGTTTTGGTGTAATGGGCGGGAGAGGTGGAAGGATCTGGAAAATTCTCCTTCCATGATCGTAGTTGCCTTTCGGTGAGGAAAGTGACATTGGCGAAAAGGTATGTCCGAGCACGCGGGACCAATGATTTGGAGACGAGACAGCAGTTCCGGAGCGTAGGTACCGTCTCGTGTAGAAGGTCGACGACGTGATCCAGCAGTTCTGCTGGGAGATGTGGAGTCGACATGGTAGTCTTCGTCGGTGATAAGAGATCCGCTTTAGCGCTGGGTTAGATCGCCGGTCAACCTGATTCGAACAAACTGCGTCCCGGCGGAGCGCCAGTTGTGGTACGCTCAACGCAATATCGAGCAGTCCGAGAACGGATGTCTCCTTCGTGGGACCATTGTGTCGAGCAGCCGGGCCTGGTTGTATCGATTAGCATTCGGGCATGCTCACCTTCGGTACGGAAAATCCAACCCTGAGCGGTTTGATATTCCACCTCTAATCGTTAGGTACACGAACCACCGGCCCAAAAACGGACGTACGAGGCCTCTTCCTTCCTCGAGATTTTTGCCAGGACGACAAAATACTTCTTTTGCGCGTCCCTTGATAACCGGGTAGGCCAGAGAGTACATGTTCTGGGTCTTGTAGATCCCCGGCTTCAGTTCCTGACTTTGAAAATGGAGAGGGAATCAGTCGGTGAGCTCAAAGTCATGGTCGGAATGAGTGCAGTAACGCGGAAGACACGAGGGGGTTGGGAGGGGGATGACTTTTGATATGCTCCTGCACACGTTGAAATATGCCCGTCACGACGCATATTTAGACTGCCGACCATCTCCTAGTCTTAGACGGGCGGTCATATTGGTGTCATATTAATCTCATGACAAGAGAGTGTCGCGTTATACCAAACAGATGGGAACGTGCAGATACTCTACTATAAGTTTTCCCGGGCCGACTCTGGCACCAGGAGGTGGATCAGGGTAGTATGGATGCTCCAACCGGCGGCACACATATATATCAAATGGGGCCATGAAAGTCAAAGGAATAGGAGGCGAGATCGCGGTGGGCTCCGCGTCTGTTCGCCCTACTCGACGGAACGAAATGATGTTCGAAAAATACCCGCTCACCGGTACTACCTGCATAGCCAACAAGAGGAAGGGGGATTGGATCGATCCTGGGGGCGTACGTTCCTGTCCTTACTGGACTACGGTAGAGGTGGTCCCCAGCGTTTGTGGGCACGTAATCCAAACTATCATCGGATACGAAACCATCAGGGCTAAATATCGGATGGATCGTGTCGGGGCCATGATAAACTTTTAAGGCTGCGGGCAGAAGGCGACTCACCTGGCGAGGGACTCGTAAGTATCGTCGGACGCAACCGTACATGTTCCTGTAGAAGGTGGAGTGACAATATGTACAATCGGGCTTTCTTCAAAAGTCACACCGGGACGGCGGCGAGAGATTGAAAGAGGCGAATCTAACTGCTGAGCCTGAACCCATTCCTGTGTCCTAGCCACATGGGGTGCCGACATTATCTCCCGGAGAAATGCACTCCTCGGAGACTCCCCCAGATCTGAACTTAGGGGCGTCCCTGAGGGGTTCCCGAGGGATCGCTCGGTACTCGAGTGAAGGAGGTAGGGGTCCGTACCGTCACTGTAGGACGTGAAGTCAACGTAGCTATCGTCGCCGCCGTAGAGCGCAGCGTTGGACTCGTTCGCTCTTGACCCTGCATAAGTCTCCGCGGACTCGAGAAAGCCCTCGGAATGCGCTGAAAATACAAAACCTGTTAACGGACATCGCGGTGCTCTGAATTGAGGCACATACACATGGAGGACCCTGCAGTACTATCAATGTTGGCACAAGACCATGAATTGAGATCAAGGCCATCAATCTCTTCAGGTGTGGGAGGGGTCCACCTCCAGGAGGCCGGTCCGAGAAAGTTCCGTACATCTTTGATAGCTGGCCGAGTTGGTGGATCTGGATCCCAACAACCCTGTATCATGTTCCACACTGAGTCTTCGAGTCCAAGCACCGTCCGGTGTGGCGGTAGTGCTGGCCGCTTCCCGGTGATGACGTCAAGAAGGACTAGGTAGTCTGAATTGAGGTGCTTGAAAGGGGGGCAGTGTGCGAAGATCTGGAAAAACCTTCAGCTCACGAGAGGCAACGTGTTTACGACACCCACCTCATAGGCGACCATTCCAAATGAGTAGACATCGGATTCTTTGGATGGTTTCTGGGGGACCCCATCTGCATCGTCGCTCTTCAGCAGCTCGGGAGCCATCCAACGGCAGGTGCCTCCTGTCGACGGCGTGCTCAGAGCCATGCTGATCGATGCACTTGTAGTGATGTTCGTGAGTCCAAAGTCCCCGATGCAGGCAGTCAAATTGCTATTAATCAGGATGTTCCCCTGAAGGACTGTTAGTGTACGGCATGGCGTAAACGGCTTGGGACTCACGCTCTTGATGTCTGAATGGACAAACGGCTGGTCGTGGAGATACTCCAGTCCAGACGCGACGTCGTATAACTACCCCCTAGCGGATTAGTGAAGCTCTAGGTGTTCCAGAATACGCACCAGCTTCAACCTATTTGTCGCGATATTCCGCTTGACAAATTGAAGGATCGTCCCGTGCTCCATCCATTCGGATATCATCGCAAGGGGAAATAGCGTCTCGTTGACCCCAAGGAATGGGAGGAGGTTTGGATGTGAGAGCCGTTTCCAAATTACTGCCTCATGGCAAAATTTCTACCATGCGTTCGCTTGCCTTTCAGATTTAAAACGACGAGGGCGAAGTCCACCGTACCTGCTTCAATCTCCGCATTACTCGGTCAACCTTCTTATCACCCATTCCAGTGTCGTCCTCTATCTCGCCCTGTTGCCAACAAATCCTCAGCGACTTGATAGCGACAAGTTTTCCGTCATATCGTCCCTTCCAAACGTCTGCGGCACCACCGAGGGCACAGGCACGCGATCCTTCAGCCTCAATCCCCTTTTCTATCACGTACGAAGATGGTAACCTGGCGTGTGCCCGGCACATCCTCTTGAGGAGAACGAAAGACTTCCTTTGTTCCCTCTTCGTCTTAAGTTTTGAACTGGTCACCTGCGACTCCTCCAGGTTGAAAAGTTTCAGGAACTAGCACACACGTAGAAGAAAAGCACACATGGGCTACGCTCACCAACTCAAGGATATTCAACATCTGTTCTATTGCAAGACAATTGTTGAGCGCGTAGAGCAACTTCTGCTCATGGTCGGAGGATAGGAGGGCGGCAAGAGCGTCGAGGTAACGGCGAGACTCCCTTGGGGAGTCCAGAATCACAGACCATAGCGCGTCCTCGTGCTCAGCTGGTGGTTGGGGTCGGTTAGTATCGAAAAGTACTGGTGGGTGACAACTGGTGTACCGGATGGAGAGCCCATGCTATCAGCCCCCTGTGGTGACAGGGGCGACCGAAGGAAGGGGGCGGGGCATTACTAGCAAGACCGGACACCTTTTATGCTGAGTCTGACCCAGGTATGACGAGAAGGTGAACACAAGATTCAAACTCCCCCGAAAATGGGAATGAATGTGTGGAACGATCAGTCCTGGCAAATATCTGATCCCGATTAACATGGTGACGGATCCACGTTATCAACCAACCAAACGACCTCCGAACGCGGGGGAGCTGCCCAACGAACGGTGCCGTGAGTTCTGGACCGGTCTTTGGAACGTCTCCCATGACAGTCTCCTTGGCCCTGAAATACGGCCTGGAAACCAAATCAAGGTACATTGCGGTGCGTGTCGCTTACTCAATTATGTGGCAAGCGGGGGCTTGAAAATTTTCGCAGACCCCTGATCACATTCCAATCGTTCTGACTTGACAGAAAGCGACTGCTTTCCGTACAGAAAGAACTGTCAGGTGGGTCCTCAGAATGTCCTCGAGGTTCCGAGAGTTACGAAACTCATCTCATAGGAGGTTTTCCTGGCCAACTTGAAGACGAGCTGCCGGACCCTTCGGTATCTGCCTGTGGGATTTACATTCCCGTGGCCCGAACTTCTAGATGCGATGCTTCGCACCGCGGGCACTCATCTCCCCATTGTACGCACTTTAGCACCGGCAAAACATCTTACCGTCCACATAACACTACCCGACCGCTCGGCTGAATCCTATTTGGTGTTGGTTCAGTGGTCAGGTGTCGCACCGGTGGGCCTATGCGGGATTCGGTCCTGATCCTTATGCCGAATGGCATCAGTCAACCGTGTCTTTGGGCAACAGTTGCCGCAGGTTGCGGGGGGGATTGCGATGCTTACCTTCACCTGTTCGACGTTTCCGGCGGAGGCCTGAAACGTTCATCCACGCCGTGTGTGACCGTGCCGGGCATCCGCTCAAGCTTACCGCCCTCTCTTTCACCGGCAACATCGCAAACCGCGGCCGGTCGAGCCGCTGAAGGTGACTGGAACGGAGTTGCTCCTATGATTCCAATTTTCTCGTGCGTAATCCCGTTGTGTCACCGGGTATCATGAACCGCGTCCGACAAAACTTGTATTTGTCCGCTCACCACACCACGTAGGTCACATCGGGATGGGCACGTCCCAGACTTACGCAGGGCCCGCTCACTTGACCAAGGGGTGACCGGTAACCAGTGACCGCGCGATTACAGCAACTTACGGCCAATTTGAATCATGATGGATTTGGTCATATTATGCTGACCGATTACGGGTTTACCAGCATCAACTCTAGTAACGGTCCTGCGGAAATTTGACCCACAGGTATAGGATTCACACCCCCCAACGTTTCATCCTTTGCTATGTTGACTCTCGGGGTCTCCACCGGCAAACCCCCGTTCGGAAAACAGCCTAGGTGGTACAGAAGCCGCGAGGCCGATATTTAGGGGGAGGGGGGGTAGGCTCACGTTTCCGCAGAACGCCGAGGACGCCGGCCCTGCCACAAAACCTGGGAGCTCAAGAGGGTGCTAGCTTTTGGACCTTACGGAGTGACCAGTGATAGACAAGCTTGTGAGGACGTGGGAGGGCATCCTCGGGAGCAACGAGTCACCAGTGCACGGGAAGAACTCCAGATGACCAGAATTATGGTGAGTTGGTTCCTGGTGCAGAGGGTCTACTCAGTGAACCTCAACTCGCGCCGCCGCCAAGGGTGACCAATACGCCCGAGTACGTATCGTTTGTCCTCCCCGGGTACCGCCAACCTATCAACATGGTGTGTGACAATGTTTTGGCCCACGGAGAGCAGGAGAATCCCGGACGAAGTGGCTATGCGGATTGAGGCACTCGAGCAGACATCAGGGTTCGATCCCACTTTATAGCACGTCTCCTGGCCGCATCATGATATCAAGAGTCGGGTTTCATCCACAGCGCTGCGGGAAGCCTGCGGACCTCTCGTCCTCCCGGCTGTTCGTATGGAAAGCTCTTGTGCGCGCGTCGGCGCGGGCGGTTACTTCCTCCGGGTGTTCATCTTGCCCGCTTAGCGGACCAAGCCGGTGTGATTTAATACATCCTCCCCTATATTCCGGTACGTTCCAGTCCTTGCACCTGAGAAGTCCACTGCGCCGCTCTGGGCGTATCATGGCTTATCATGCGCGCTGCCCCGCGGTCGGCGGATGCGGCGTAGTTAGTGAAACAGGATGTTTTACGGGAGGATGGGAGGCGGTCCAACTTTCTGGAGTTTCTGGCGTGAGGGTAAGTGTGGGGAAACCCTCTGAAGCTAGATTCGGGTCATCAACGGCTTATTGGTGGAACGTGCTCACCGACCAGGCAGCCGGGAACGGCGTAGATGACTAAGTTCGGTCATACCGCTGACGGTGCTCTCGTTGCATGTCACGTCCGCAGGTCCCCGGGAGCGATATGGGGTATCCCTCTCAGCGTGATCCTGGAGGATGTGTTGATACAAACCGTATATAGACATACATATTACAGGCACGACATAAAACAGGCTCTGGGGAACCGTATCGAGTCCGCAAACATGGTCATAGGAACGAGATCGAATCATTGTGAGAGGGGGTTATCAGTCTTTGGAGGTCTCTTCAATCGCAACAGCGCTCTCAGAACAACGACCACCCTCCGGAGTTTGCTCCAACCTTGGGAGAGCGTAGCGTTCTTTCGAGTTCTCTTCTCTCGAACATTGGAGGGTACTGTCGGGTTATCGATTTCACGACCACCGGAAGGGCGAGCGGGGAATGTAAAGTGCCTCTTTGGATTCTTCTTCTTTGGTGTACCAGTAACGGGGGTCGTTTGTGAACGTGACTTCTTCCCGAACTTGGACCGTTTGGATCCTCCTGCTTGTTTGGCTGGTTGTCTTGGATCTGTGAGAATGTTGCCGGTGAGTATGGGTCGGTTCCAGATCGACTACTGCAGTTACCTTCCAACTTCTCGAGCGACCGCGCTGGGGGCAAATCCTTAGGGGGAACCGCGACCGCATTCTGGGTTTGTGTTATCCCACCGCCTATAAATGGGAAACAGACCCGTCAATCCACGTTACCGTCTGAGAAAGCAAGTTGATTACCTGGGTCGGTGTCCGGGACGGGGACCTCCTGAACACTCGATGTCGAGAACTGGTTGAATACGGCACGTATCTCCCATCGTTGTTCTCGCTTATCACTCCAACATGTTGTGACCATATTCCATATCTGGTCCTGCAGCCACCGGTTGTCCGTTGGGCGGGATGGCCGCTCGCCGGTCACGACGTGGAAGATGATGATACCGTCCCGAGCATCTCCGTACGGCACGATACCTGTGAGGGTCTTATAGTAATGTGATGATGTCAGCGATGGCCACGTGCAGCGTGAGACGAACTTACCTCGTAAGCAGTCATGGCGAGGGAGTACACGTCACTCTCCTTCGAGGGGTTGCTGTTCGCGAGTCTGAACTGCGATGGGTTCAACAGCTCCGGAGCCATGTATCGGACCACCCCGGGTTTGGATGTGGTAGTGCTGCCTGGTTCCACGACAGTAGGATCAGTGATGATGCTTGTGATCCCAAAATCCCCGAGCCGAGCATTGCCCTCTTCGGTGATCAGGATGTTCCCCTAGACAGAAAAGGCATCGGCACATATCTCAACCCGAAGACACCGTTCTTCGCTCACCGGATTGATGTCACTGTGTACTATACTTAATGAGTGTAGGTATTCGAGGCCGCTAGCGGCCTGTGCAAGCTATCAAGGGCTGGGTTTTAGTATCTTCGCCTGCGAAGATCGCGGCGATCACTCACCAGCTGCAATCGATTTGCCCCTCGATGCTTCCCGATGTACTCCACGATGTTCCCGTTCCGTAACCAAGGACTGATTATGGAAAACGAGAACAACGTCTCCGAAACGCCAAGGAATGGTAGTACGTTAGGATGGGAAACGTACTTCCATGCGACGATCTCACGATAGAACCTCTAGTTGGGATCGGACTAAGTTCATCCCTTCATCGCGATAGTAGACTTTCACACACCCGTTTGATCTTTTCCAGATTCGCCGCGGTCTGAGTCCGGAACGCTTTGATGCACACCATATTTCCCCCCTGCACGCCCTTCCAGATATCCGCGAATCCACCAGCAGCGTAAGGGATGTTGTCGCTTAACGTCACTCCCGTCGGGAAATACGATTTAGGCAGGATACCATGTGCAGGTGAAACCTTCCGCAGAACTCTGAAACACCTATTTTTCAAACCTGGATTCACCGTGGCTGATGAAACGACCTGATCGTGCGAGATTTAGCGAGGAGGGCGGAATCCATGGGTGAGGCGTACTTTGTCAAGGATTTCTATAAGGTTCTCTGCGTCTGCTGGGCTGAGCGGTGGCGAGCCATTGGGTGATTGTTCAGCCCGAAGAGTCGTCGATACAACAAAAGGGATCAGTTGCGATTCGACCCCGAGTTTCGCCAGATCTTCGGGAGTGATAGGAGGGAAGTCTGGTGGAAAGGCCCTCGTTAGCGGATGGCGCCCAAGACGATGGCGAGTGGGCTTACTCTGGGGGACTTGGGTTTCGGCGGACATGTCGTCAGGTGTTGGAGGTGGAAGTGAACTTCAGACAATCGGATGCAGTTCTGGAGTAATATAGACTAAGCCATGCGCAGTGCACGAGTCTGGCTCGTGGC